>Ga0307374_10008061_pt1 | contig 15849 bp, 16 predicted proteins | sample OX3MG_FD_202532 | JGI IMG/M metagenome (GOLD analysis project Ga0307374, IMG submission 202532) | Soil microbial communities from Risofladan, Vaasa, Finland - OX-3 | ecosystem: Environmental > Terrestrial > Soil > Coastal area > Acid sulfate soil | place: Finland: Risofladan, Vaasa | collected... | reverse complement strand
AGATACTGGCGATAAAACTATGTAAAGTAAGAGTAGCGGTGTTGTGTCGCTCTGTCGGTTCACATGATGAACCGAGCTTACCGCCAGGGCATATGAACAAGGAAGGGACAGACACATGCATCTCCCATCGACCTCAATCGGTCCTCGGAGGAGGACGTTCATTCTGATTGCTCTCTTGACTATGCTTACCTCGGGCATGTTCCTCGTTGGAGGGCGAGTTCCTACCGCCCATGCAGCCACGGGAGATTTTTCGCTCAGCTATACCGATGTGAATGGGTCAAGCCCATCCGTGGCGTACCTCGTGCGCGGGGGGGCTCACATCCTGCAACCCCTCCACGAACTGCAACGGCGGGCTCGTCGAACCCAAAGTCGAAACCTTGTCTGGGTATTACCCGGACTACAGCTATGGCTGGGACATCAGTTCCCTTACGGTGAGCACGGGCGAACCAGACAGCGGTTTCCGTGGCACGGTGGCCTTCACGGTCAGCGGCCTCCCGGCAGGGGTGACTTCACAGACGGCACCCTCGACTACCATCACTGATACTACCATCCTCTACTACGACTACGGCTTTCCCGTCTATGGCACCATGACCACGCTGCAACTCACGGCAAGCGCGACCGCCGCCCTGGGGACTTCGACCGTCACAGTGAGCGCAGGCAGCGGCTCGCTCATCCACACGACCACCCTGCAAATCGATGTTGTGAGCCAGTTACCGCCCCTGGCGCTCAGAGATTTCAGCAACTCCCCGACGACGGTAACCGGCGGCCAGACCGATCAGGGAACGATCACGCTCAACTATCCCGTACCCACGGGTCAGACCTATGTGATCGCGCTGAGCAGCAGTAACCCGCGGGTCGCCTCCCTGCCGTCCTTCCTCGGTCTCCATTCCCGCCGGGTCACGCAGCGCCACGTTCACTATCACCACTCACCATGTGCGCAAGGTAACGCTCGTAACCTTCCCGGCATCCTATAACGGCCAGACGGTGGACGGCTCCGTCCAGGTCAACCCGTAGCGAGTTCCCGAGCATGGCACCCACAATCGCTTCACTCCTCTATGGGGAACGCCCTTCCTAATGACGAGGAGGGCGTTCCCCGTGCAGTGGCGGACACGAGCCCGCGCATCAAGGGAAGCCAGGCGTTTTGACGAAAGGGGACGATTCGCGATACAGTAGAGAAATAGATCCTGCAGTGCAAGCGTTCTTCCCTCTGAGGGAAGATAGGAAGCGTACCCGGGAGAGAACCGGAAAGGAGCGAGCCATCTATGACCAACCAGCGTGACATTGAAGTGTATAACTACAGCGTTTTCGAGGGGCAGGAAGATTTTACAGGCTTCCGTTCCCTGCTTCAGATAGGGGTGCGGGCACCCGATTTCCCCGCCACGTTGCTGGAGACCGGGGAGACAGTCAAGCTGAGCGACTACTGGAGGGAGCGAGACGTCGTGATCGAGTTTGGCTCGCATACCTGACCCTATTGTGCGTTGGCGTCGCCAATGCTCGAACCAATGGCGCGGGAATACGCGCCGGAGGGGTTTGCTTTCCTCTTCGTCTATACGCGAGAGGCTCATCCAGGGGAAAACTATGGACCGCATCGGAGTATGGAGCAGAAGCTGGCCCACGCGCGGGCTTTCAAGGAACGTGGGCGGGTAGGACGGCCCATCCTGGTGGACGATCTGGTTGGGACAGGACACACACAGTACGGAGCACTTCCCAACATGACCTATGTCATCGGGCGCGGCGGCCGAGTACTCTTCCGTTCGGACTGGACCGATCCCCCAACACTTACATTTTTCCTGAAGTACCTGCTGGATGTACGAGCGCGTCGGCGCTCAGGGGAACGACTGGCAGGGTTCTATGTTGAGTGTATGGGCTACCGCAACGTTGACCAGGAGAAGTTCCAGCAAGGTCTGGAAGTGGCCGGTCAGCAAGCGGTAGAGGATTTTGCCCGCACCATGCAACGCTGGACGAGCCAGGGGAAGATACCCAGCCGCATGGAAGGGTGATCTTCCACTTGTAGAGGCCTCTGTCACCCTCGCGACCAGGAAGCAACTCGGGAAGTGGGTACTGGCGGGCTTTTCTATGGGAGTTGTCGCGGGCCTCCTGCCCTAGGACGGCCAGGAGATTCCGCTCTACGGCAGGTCGAACTTTTCATGATGGAGAGGGATTGTTTTGAAATAAGAGGCAAACTATACCAGAGCAGACGATTAGCGCAACCATGGTAAAGACTGTGCCGACGGCGGCGGTCTTCGATCCAGGTCCGCTATCTCCTCCCCTACCTCCACATCTTACAGGTACATGTTTCTGTAGTCCAGACTACAGAACTCCTGCTGATTCCCAACTATAGTGAAGGCAGCAAAGAGAAGCGCGCAACGCAACTCTCTGCTATCGCCACATCATGAGCTGACAGAAAGCAACCATTGAGAGAAACGGAGAGGAAGCTATGGCAAAAGTAGGGGTTATTGTGCTGGCGGACATAGAGACCCACGCCGATATGGGCCGAGTCGCCAACGCATTAGAAACCGTCAAGGAATTTCAGGAGGCCGGTGATGAGATCACATTGATCTTTGATGGAGCGGGAACGAAGTGGGTTGGTGTACTATCCAATCCACAACATCGGCTCCACCGGCAGTTCGCAGCGGTGAGGGAGAGCATTGCTGGAGCGTGCCGCTTCTGCGCTGCCGCCTTTGGCGTGAAGGAGGAAGTGCAGCAGAGCGGGATTCCGCTGCTGGGAGAGTACGAGGGGCATCCCAGCCTCAGAAAACTGGTCGAGCAAGGCTATCAGATCATCACCTTCTAGCGATGCGCGTGAAAGAGCGTTTGCATGAGGTAGCCCCACTATTCCGACACACCCTTTACCCCATGTGTGGGTGGACGGTGACGAAACGCTCCGCTCTGGTGCAGGAGATTGGCCACCAGTGCCGTCCAGCCTGTCTGGTGACTTGCCCCAAGACCGGCGCCGGTGTCGCCGTGGAAGTATTCGTAAAACAGCAGCAGATCGCGCCAGTGCGGATCGCGTTGGAATGTCTCTACGCCGCCGTGGACGGCCCTGCGCCCCTGGTCGTCCCGTAAGAAGATGCTGGCCAGGCGGTGGCACAGCGCTTCTGCTATCTCTGCGAGGGTCATGAGGGTTCCCGAACCCGTCGGGAACTCCACTTGGAAGGCGTCCCCATAGAAGTGGTGGAAGCGTTGGAGCGACTCGATCACCAGGTAGTTCAACGGGAACCAGATGGGGCCGCGCCAGTTGGAGTTGCCGCCGAACAGGCTGGCAGTCGACTCGGCCGGTTCATAGTCTATCATGAATGGAACGCCGCCCATTTCACAGGGAAAGGGGTGTTCCAGGTGATAGCGCGAGAGCGAACGCAAGCCATAGGGCGAGAGGAATTCCGCCTCATCGAGCATCACCGAGAGGATGCGTGGCAGCTTCTGGCGGTTGACCAGCGCCAGCAGCAGATGCGCCTGTTGGCCTGGCTCCTCCGCGCGCTCCAGGTGCTCGTCGATATCCTCCCAGTTCTGGATGAACCACTGCATGCGGCGCTGAAAGCTGGGCAGCTGCTCGATGAGGTCGGACTCCAGGATGGCACTGGCGAAGAGGGGAATCAGCCCCACCATCGAGCGGACTTTCAGGGGGATATATTCCCTGCCCTCGCGATGCAGGACGTCATAGTAGAAGCCGTCCTGCTCATTCCAGAGTTCGAGCCCCCTGGCCCCCAGGTCATTCATGGCGTGAGCAATGTAGACGAAATGCTCAAAGAACTTGCTGGCGATGTCGCTGTAGGCGCGATTCTCCTGCGCCAGTTCCAGGGCGATCGCGAGCATGTTCAGGCAGTACATGCCCATCCAACTGGTCCCGTCGGACTGCTCGATGTGGCTGCCGTTGGGCAGCGGGACGTTGCGGTCGAAGACCCCGATATTATCTAACCCCAGGAAGCCGCCCTGGAAGACGTTCTGCCCTTCAGAATCTTTGCGATTCACCCACCAGGTGAAGTTGAGCAGGAGCTTCTGAAAGATGCGCTCCAGGAAGCCGCGATCCCCCCGGCCGGTCACGCGCTCCTCAATCTGGTAGACCTGGTACGCCGCCCAGGCATGCACGGGCGGGTTGACATCGCCCAGGGCCCATTCGTAGGCGGGGACCTGCCCGTTCGGGTGCATATACCACTCGCGCAGCAGGAGGATCAACTGCTCCTTGGCGTAGTCGGGATCGATCAGCGCGAACGCAACACAGTGGAAAGCCAGGTCCCAGGCGGCGTACCAGGGATATTCCCATTTGTCGGGCATCGAGAGAATGTCCTCATTGTAGAGATGCGTCCACTCATGATTGCGTCCGTCGAGCCGCTCTGGCGGTGGCGGTGGCTGCGTGGGGTCGCCATGCAGCCAGGTCTTCACGTCGTAGGAGTAAAATTGTTTGCTCCATAACAGGCCTGCGAATGCCTGACGCTGCACACGGACGCTCTCCTCTGAAAGGCCAGCAGGCGTAATGGCCGCGTAAAACGCATCGGCCTCTTGCAGCCGTTGCTTGAAGATCTTTGCAAACGCCTCATCGAAAGGTTGCAACCCCCTCGGATCGGTATCACTGAAACGAAGCTGCACGGTATGAGTCTCGCCTGCTGTAAGAATGAGGTGGTAATGGGCTGCCATCTTCGTGCCCACCTGCGCCGGGTTGACGGCATCCCGTTTGCCATGCACGAGGTAGTCGTTGATGCTATCTTTGACGTAGGGCCTGGCGTTCGGCACGCCGTAGAGCCGTTCAACGTTGGTCTCATTTTCGGTGAAGAGCAGATTGGGCGTCCCTTCGCAGCACAGCCAGCGCTGCCCATAGGAGTGGTGCTCGACTTTGATGACGTCATAGGCTGGAGATGGGGAGGGGAGGTGATACTCGTATCTGCCGAGCGAGGGACGTGGGGAGCCTGGACGCCACGTCCAGGTGTTGCGAAACCAGAGCGTCGGGAGCAGGTCAAGCGTTGCAGCGTCCGGGCCGCGGTTGGTCACGGTGATGCGCACGAGGATATCCTCAGCGGTGGCCTTGGCATATTCGACAGAGACATCGAAGTAGCGATCATCATCGAAGATACCCGTGTCGATCAATTCGTATTCGGGGAGGCTTTGTCCGCGCCGACGGTTCTCCTCGATCAGGTGAGCATAGGGATACGCGGCCTGGGGATACTTATAGAGGTAGTGCATGTAGCTGTGAGTGGGCGTATTGTCAAGGTAGTAATAGTATTCTTTCACATCCTCGCCGTGGTTGCCTTCCGGCCCCGCCAGACCAAAGAGCCGCTCTTTGAGGATCGGGTCACGCCCATTCCAAAGCGCCAGGGCAAAACAGATCTGCTGGTGGCGGTCGCAGAAGCCTGCCAGTCCATCCTCCCCCCAGCGATACGCCTTTGAGCGTGCCTGATCGTGAGGAAAGTAATGCCAGGCGGCGCCATTCGCACTGTAGTCTTCACGCACAGTACCCCAGGCACGTTCACTCACGTAGGGCCCCCAGCGTTTCCAATGGACGCGGCGTTCTCGTGACTGTCGGAGTCGCTCGTGTTCAGGAGTCATCGTCATCACCCATGTGTTCCCTTCCGCGCGAAAGAATCGTTGCCGCAATGTATGGTATCACTTTCCAGGCATGGAATGTGCAAAAGCTGCTACGTTCCTCAATCGCAGTAACGCTTAAAATAGGGGTCGGTCACCACGAGAAAGTTGTCGCTGCCGTAGGGATTATGCACGTAGGCATCGGCCTGGCTCTCATTCATCCACTCCCCATCGCAGAGATAGCGAAACTGGTAGGCCCGGCCCACCCTCAGATCGACGGTGAGCACCCACTTCCCATCGTGGTCGCGCTGAAACGGGTGCGCTGAGCGATCCCAGTTGTTGAAATCGCCCACGAGATGGATCCTGTCGGCCCAGAAGCTCTGGGAGAGCGTAAACGTCAGGCGTGCGACTTGACCTCTCTCTGTTGTGATGAAGGTTTTGGAGATCACCAGGTGTCCTCCTCTGGAGCAGCGTCCCCGCCTTTTCCCTGGTTTTTCTTCCCTGTTCGCATGTCACATCCCTCTGCGATCGCGCTGACGTTTCCCTTGTACCCGGCTATACAGAGCCAGGACGAACAGTACCAGGTAGGAGACGAGCAGCGTGAACGGTTCGCCGGGTGCTACCTGTCCCGTGAGGAGTGCTCCCCCACCGTTGACCAGGGCCAGCAGCGTCCCGAACACCAGCGCGGTCGTGAACGAGAACAGGAATGTGTCACGTTCCAGGCAGGAGGCGACGAGGGAGCGTAGGCCCCCGCGGGGGTTGTCTGGCGAATCGAGCGGTGGAGTGCTCATGTGTACCCTTCCGATCCCGGCTGCTAGCCGAATAGACGGAGAAAGACGGTGAAGGCCAGCAGGAAGGACGCCCCGATGGCCGCGAAGAGCCCGGCAAAGAACAGGCGGGCTGCGCGCTCGCTCACTCGACCCTGCAGACGGGTGCCAATAAAGGCACCGGTGATCGCACCGGGCACCGCCCAGACAAGCAGAGTCCAGGGGATCGCACCCAGGCCGCCTTCCATGGCTAACTGGACGAGGTGGGTGGTCGCGGCGCCGGCAACCGTTCCGGCCACGATCACGGTTGAGGTGGCCGCAGCCACCGCGACCGGGAAGCGCGACCGTTGCACCAGTCCGGGCAAGGTCGCCTCACCTACTCCAGTGGAGATGAGCCCCGCGAAAAAGGCCCCGCGCCTGACAGCACGCGCTGCAAGCCCAGTCCGTGCGCGCAGTAGCGGTAGAGCTTCCCGTTGGCTGCCTGGATATCCCGCTCCTCGCCATACCCACACGGCGGGTGCGACAGGTCGGACTCAGAGACGACGGCCGGAGCCGGTTCGCCCCTGGCGGCTGTGTCTCCTGGGTGTTCTCGCAGCAGGAGCCCGGCCAGAGCGAGCATGGCCACCCCATAGCCGATGCGTAGCGCCTCCGCGGGTACATGCCGGGCAGCGATGGCCCCCAGCGCTCCCAACGGCAGCGTGATCAGGATCAGCGCTTTCGCCGTTTTGAGATCGACCAACCGCATGCGCAGGTAGCGGTACAGTCCCGTGCCAAAGCCAGAGGTTTCCAGAAAGAGCGAGGTGCCGATCGCGGCCACCGTACTGAGCCGGGGGACGCCCAAGAGCGGGAACCCGATCAGGAAGATCGGCGTGAGCATGGCGGCGCCGCTGATGCCGCTGAACATGGCGATACTGGCAACCATGATACACACCGGGAGCATAAACCAGTAGACGGTCCAGTCCATGCCGATCCTCCTTGACGGTTCATCCCGTCTCCGCTGACGGAATGCTGCACGTGAGCCCTCTGCTCAGGTACTTCAAGTATAGTGGGGGATCGGGAAGAGTTCTGTAGCTTAGAACACACATGAGGTGAGAGGGTGGAGACTTCATAGCCCCTGCTATTCCTGCACGAGCTTGAGGAGGGTTCGGTGACTGACGATGTCATCGATGGCGTTGGAAACTGACCGTGAAAGTCGCGCGCGCTGTCCGCGGATGCCAAACTTCGTCTCCCTCTCCCTTCGCAACGAAGATGATGGAGACAAAAATCATCGGCATAAACGGCATATGATGGTTGTCGACCAGCATGGCATAGAGCGTGTGCGGACCAGGCGCAAGCCCGGCAGCATACAGTGCATCGGCGTGCAGGTACCCCAAATCTGCCATATTGCCCATACTCACGCTATCGATGAACTCGCAGCAAGGCCGTTCCCTTCCTTGATCGAGCATACCTGTTCTGGCAAGCGACTTCCGAGGATGCGTATCGTCGCTGGGCGAAGGCCGTCTATTGCCAGGGCGATATGGGTGGATTAATGCACAACAGAACAGCATGGCTACGGAGGCAGCAGAGAACCTGCATCGTGATCGAGCAAGGCTGTGAAGGCGTCCTCCGTCAAGCTGGCGTCCACGAGAGCCTGCTTGCGCCCGTTCAGGCTCTCACTGTCGATCGATCCAAGCCATACTACTTTTGCCCCCAGGAGCCATAGCAGCACCAACCGGCAGTCTTCCACCAACTGGGAAAAGCTATAACCTGTGATGCCTCCCGCGACCAGCAGTTCGTGGTATCGGCGCAAGAGGTCGCCTTCGATAACCCTACGCGTCGTGGTTTCGAGTGAACCAAAGAGGAAAAGGGCGAGATCAATGGCTCCACGGCCACGCGCTACGCTCTGCCAGTCGATCACTATTACACCTGGCTCGTGTCCATGAGGAGAAAAGAGCATATTGTCGAGATGCAGATCACCGTGAATCATCGTTGCTGGCGTCTGCTGAAGACGTTCCCGGACGGCTCCATACTGTGTAGCAAGAGCATCCATGATCTCCCGAACCCTCTTCGGCACACGTGACCCAAAACGCTGGAGAAAGGGATCGATGAGCTGCACGTAGCGGTTCTGCGCAGCTTGCGCGTCCCCACCCCACAACGGGAGCCAGGGGAACGCCTCCAGCCGTGGATGATCCCACCACTGCGCATGAAAATTCGCCAATCGGTCGACCACGAGGAAGGCATCTTGCGGCGAACAGCCGTGAAGCGCATCACCGTGACGCGCGGTGTAGAGGTCTTCAAGCACCAGAATGACCCGACTTGTTGCGTTCTCTACCGCACCGTAATACAGCCGAGGGACGGAAATAGAGTTCAAAGGAGCAACCTGTTGGTAGAACATCACCTCTCGGGCACAGCGCTCGAAGTAGCGGCGTATAGCTATTACATCCTGTTGCTGTGCCGCACGATAGGCCGAAGGCGTGCTGAGGGTAGCAGTGGGAAACTTGACTACGACGGAGGAAGGGGCGACCTCCTCGTGGCCTGCGTAATGGAGTTGGACACGAGCAATCACTCCCGTGAAGCCCCAGTCTTGACCAATGATGGCTGTCTGCACGCTCACAACTGCCCCAGACGTGAGAATGCTGTTCTTCCGAAAGACAGTGGTGAACCATTCAGGGGTGATCTCGTCTGGTTCACCAGGCAGGGAAAGTTTGCTCATGAATATCCTCCAACCTATGCGCGATGGCTGGGAGTTGCCTTGCGTCGTCTCGATCTTGAGAGGACACCCTCCCACGTATGTGTCCTCAACAAAGGAGATGGCAAGGATTATAGCCTGGCACAGCCATGTGTGCCGGTAATGTTTCTCTTCTGCCGTGGTTGGGAGAACTGCCAATCCGGAGAGGATGGTGCGCATCCTGCTGGTTCCGCGTGCTGCCATCGCAGCTCTGGATACCGGATGCTGAACGAGAGGCACGGCGTGGCGATGCAATCATGCCTGTTGGGCTGATTTGCCTGGATCCACCAGCAAGAGGCGCTTGCTCGTTCCTGTCGTTCATGGCGATGGCTCCTCTGCCCTTTCCTGAGTGGAATCGTCGATCACCGGCTCGTCTGCCGGGAGATCGCCAGCAACAGGAGCGGGTCGGGTAGCAGAGGGAGAGAGAACGCGGCTCAGCACCCAGCGGATGCTCAACCCCTGGATGAGCAGCGTGAACAGGACGACGGCATAGGTGGACACCACCAGCGCCTCGCGCGAAGGCACATCCAGCGGCAGCGCGAAGACCAGGGCGAGCGAGAGTGCTCCCCTCAGCCCGCTCCAGAACACGATCAACTGCCAGGCGCGCGGCAACGGCTGCGTGACGAGTGGGGCCAGCAGGGGACGCCCGGCTTTGCGTGGCGCACTCATCCACGAGTGGGCGGTGAGCACGAGCACCAGCGCAAAGCGCGCGAGCAGCACCACGCCGATGGCCACGAGAGCCACCAGCCAGGTGGTGAGGGCCGGCCCAGCCAGGAGCAGCCGCGCGAACGGATGGAACTGCACGCCCATTAGCAGAAAGATCAGCGCGTTGGCCAGAAAGGCCAGCATGCGCCAGAAGGTGTCGGCGTCGCTGCGGGTACGCTCGGACATGCCGACGGTGCGCCCGTAGTTGCCCAGAATGAGCGCGGTGACGATGACCGCGATGATCGCGGAGAGATGCACGGCAGCGGCGACCCAGTAGATCCCATAGGCCGCGAGCAGCGTGATGGTGGTCTCCACGACCGGATCATCGATGCGCCGCAGGATCCGGCTGATCAGAAATCCCGCCAGCGTCCCGAGCGCCAGACCTCCTCCGGCCTCCTCCACAAACAGGAGCAGCCCGTTGCCGAGCGCTGCCAGCCCGGTGGGAGCCTGTCCGTGCAGGCTGAGCAGCACGATCGCCAGGAAGGTTTGATAGAGCGAGCCGGCCACTCCATCGTTGAAGAGACTCTCGCCCTCGATGATATTGGAAAGCCGTGCATTGACGTGCAACTGGCGGAATAAGCCGATGACGGCCACCGGGTCGGTTGGTGAGAGGATGGCTGCGAGCAGCAGAGCCGTCGCCCAGTCGAGCCCGTCCAACAGATGGAGCGCCGCCGCGATGATCACGAGCGAGAGCAGCAGTCCTGGCCCGGCCAGGAAGAAGATGGCCCGCCAGTTCTCCCGCAGGAGCGAGAGCTTGACACTCCATGCCCCCTCAAAGAGCAGGGGCGGGAGGAACACGAAGAGCACCAGGTCCGGGGAGAGTTGGGCTTCTGGAGCCAGTCCGACCACACCGATGCCCAGGCCCACGATCACCAGGCCGAGGGTATACGGAACCGAGAGTTTCTCCGTGATGAAGTTCACCACGAGCGCCACGAGTAAGAAGAGCACCAGGTCGCGAATGAGCAGCGGAATGTCTACCATGGGATGCCTTTCCTTTCGGTTCGACTGCCTGTCTGGTGTCTTGTGTACGGGCTTTCTCGCGCGTCGTGCACGTTCACCTACGATTGCCGACCAGCCTTCCCGGCACTCCCCGTTTGTCGCTCCTGACATGAAGTTGTCTCTATTCTAGCAGTGCTCACTCTTGGATGCAAGGAGGTCCGGGGCAGAGCAAGCCACATTATCCCAGCTTGGCACTTGGCGAGCAGGCGGCGCGCGTGCTACAATGGCGAGTATGATGTCACATGCCCGCGACGATGGGGGCAAGCAAGGTGTGCCGGGAAGGCTGGTCGGCAGTCCCGGTGCCCTTTTTGGTTTTTTGGGACCAGAAGAGGTGGGGATCCTGAAATGCGCCGCGCAGCTGCGCAGCGGATGTTGAGCTAGTCGGAGGAGCGTCGTATGACCCGCCGGAATGTCCCTCCCTCGGTTGTCCCTGAGCCGCCCCCCGCCAGCCAGCGCGCTTCCCGTGCGCACCTGAGCCTTGGGCGGCGTCCCTGGCTGCTAATCGCCTTCGCCTTTACGGTCATGGCCGATCCCATTTCCTCGGTGGCCTATGCCATCGAAGCGGCCCTGCGTGCCCTGCAAGGAAACCTCGGGCTGCTCGTGCCCACCATGGCGCTCGTGATCGCGGTCATCGCCATCGTGACCGTCAACTACCACCAGCTCGTCGCGCGCTTCCCAGAAGGAGGAGGGGCGGCGGCTGCTGCTGGCGCGGCGCTCGGGGAGGTCTGGGCGTTCTTGCCGATCGGTGCCCTGGTGGTGGACTTCGTCCTGACCATCGCTATCAGTGTGGCGGCCAGCGCCTCGGCCATCATCGCCTACTTCCCGGCGTTGTCCCCGTTCCGGCTCCTGCTCGCTCTCGGTCTGCTCCTCGTGGTGGCCGGGCTGACCTGGTTCGGGCACGGGGGACGGACGCTGTTTGCGCTCATGACGTTGGCCTTTGTGGGTATCGGGGTGGCCCTGCTGGTGGGGGGGTGGCTCAGAGCCACGCCTGCTGTCCCGGTCAGCGGGCCGCCTCGACTGACGGGATCAGGCGGGACCTTCTCGGGAGCGCTTGCGGTGGCGCTGGCCTTCCCGGTGGCGATGGCTCTGGCCACGGGCGTCGAGGCTCCGTCTTCGGCGATTGCCCAGTTGGGACAACTCGACCAGCGGGGACGCCGCCGCTTCGGGCAGATCACCCTGTGGCTCACCCTGGGGATCGTGGGAACGCTGACGCTGGGCCTTACGGCGCTGGCCGTGCGCCAGGGCATCGGCCTTCCTCCCGCCAATAGCACGCAGATCGCTGAGGTGGCCAGAGCCGTCGGCTCCCCGACCCTCTTCGCCCTCTTCCAGTTCACAACGACGTTGCTGCTGCTGTCGGCAGCCAGTTCTTCGTTTCAAGCCGGTCCTGGTCTGCTCAAGGCGCTCGCCCGGCAGGTGCAGGCCGGTGGCCAGGTTCAGGGGATCTTACCTGCCTGGATGGGACGCAGCAATCGGCACTACACGCCCTATTGGGGCGTCGTCCTCTACACGGCCATCGCCGCCCTGGTGCTGGTGGTCGTGGGGGCGCAGGACCAGGAACTGGTGCTGTTTTACGCCGTGGCCGTCTTCGTCAGCTTTCTGGTGGGACTGCTCGCCATGGCGCACTTCTCGTTCGTCGAACGCAAGCGCCTCTCCCTGCTGGTCAACATCCTGGGAGCAGTGGTCGTGGGCTTCACCCTCGGCATGAACCTGCTGCGCGGCTGGCCGCTGCTCTCGCTCGGGGCGGCCGCCGGGCTCGCCGCCGGGCTCTCCCTCTTGTGGGTGCGCGCCGGTCGCCCACGGGGCATCGCCTCAGTCATCCAACACGCGGAAGCCCTCACCGCGCCCCAGGCACCTCAGGAGACAAGAGAGGCGGCGGCCCAGGAGGGAGCCGACACCTGAATGGAGATGGTGCGGACGGTGGGTGGGCGTTACCAGCTCCAGAGGTCAGCCAGAAACAGGGCCAGCAGGGTCGCGCTCGTTGCCACAAGCAGCGCGCGAGTTCTTCGGGTCAGCCGCCGATCGGGCGTGGTAAGGGTAGACAGCCCGGCGAGGAGCACGCAGGAGGCCAGAGGCAGGAGGACACGGAACAGTGAGGAGTGCGTGCGTGTCGGCGGGAGAATCAAAAGCGCTGCGAAGCTGCTCAGCAGCGCGATGAGGAGCATGACCCCGCTGCCAAGTACCGCCGACCAGTGACGGGGTGTCTCCCGCAGAGAAGCCCACAGGAACAGGAGGCTGGCGAGGACATTTCCCACCAGGACGGCCCATGTGAGCGCGACCGTGAGAGCGTCGACCTCCTCCTGGAGGGCTGCAAAGAGGACAGAGGGCGCAAGGAGAAGCTGGCTGAGGTGACGGGCAGCGCCCAGGTGAGACGGAGCCCTCCGCTTCGCCTGGAGCTGGTGCGGGTCCACAGGCGGGAGTTCCTTCTGCAACCGGGAGGGGAGCGGGACAGCGTTCTGGGGAGAGCGGTTAATCATTCCAGCACCGCATCTCGCCACCGATGACCTGGCAGAGCATCAGGCCCTCGTTCGCGAGCCGTTCGAGGGCGCGGGCGGCCGCCTCGATCTCGCGGTCTCCAATCGCCTGGTCCGTGAGGGCAAACCGCCGGGCCACCTCAGCCGGGGTGAAGATCACGAGCGTGTCGGTCCGCTGCTGTAGGCAGAGCTGCATGGCTTGCTCGTACCACGCAACCAGGTCGCCAGTGTTGAGCGAGCAGGGCAGGCGCGCCAGCAGCACGCGACACGGAGCTCCCTGTAAGACGCGGCGCGTGGTGCTGCCGAAGAGCGCGCGGCGCAGTGGGCTCAAACGGGAGGACGGGCGACTTCCCAGCACCAGGAGATCCACCTGGCGTTCCTGCGCGACGCGTACAAGTTCGTCTGCAGGCCTTCCCGCCCGCACGAGGAGCTCGATAGTGTCGAGGGGAACCCCGCGTCGTGCGAGGAGCGTGCGCGCCTGCTGCAAGACGTGCCGGGCCTGGCGCTGTTGGCTGCTCGTCGCAGGATAGGTAGAGAGCGATCCCAGCGATCTGCCCCACCTGGGGGCGGGATCGAAGGGCACAGGGATCACATGGAGCAGGAGCAGTTGGCAGGTCTCCTGGTCCTGCTCTAGCACCTGACAGACCACCTCGATGGCGTAGTGAGTGGGAAGGGAAAAGTCGGCATCCACTCCCACCAAAATACACTGGCTCATCGTTGTCTCCCCTCCTGTGTGCTGGGCGGCGCGTCTTCGCGTCCCATGGGTCCAGCCCACTGCTCCTCTCTCCCACAGCAGTTCTCCCAACGGCCGAGAGGGCAGTGATCCGGATCCTCCGCAGGCAAAAAAACGGTCTTGACCACAACAAAAAGGATGCCGCTTGCCGACCAGGCTTCCCGGCACCCCGCAGTTGCGTGATGGATAGATGTTCCTTCTGGCATGATTCTACCACAGAAGCGATGAGCCGACAAGCACCTGTTCGCCACGCCGAGCCCACCTCTTCCTGCTCCGAAGCTGGTGTATGGTCAGCCCCCACCTGGCACACCTGCAGCTCCTCCGGCTCGCATGGCGGTTTCTCACGCCTCCTCCCTTTCTTCAAGACAGTCACGCAGGACCGAAACACTCAACCACACAACCGAACACCCACGAGAGGGAACCATATGGGGTCATCGAACCTGGCAGAGGCAGAGCGGGATCAGGTGTGTCTCTCTCTCATGGAAGAGGTGACACTGTGTGGAAGACAGCAGTTCAGAGATGCTAGAATACAAACGAAACGGAAGCAGAAACTGGATCGAGGGAGCAACGCATGCCAACGAACGGCCAGCAGCAGCAGGTGTTCACGCGGAGATTGGAACGGATTCTGCTGGCCTTTTTTCTCCTGGCGACGCTGTTTCTGGTGGTGGTGTATGTCGCTGCTCCCTCCGTGTACACGAACACGCTCTTGCTCCACCCCTCTCCGACGGATCGCTACCCCTTGCCTGCGACGCTGTTGCTGAGTGGCATTGTGGTCTGGATCGTCGTCGTGATGGTCGGCGTCCTGCGCCACTGGCGGTGGATCTTCTGGTTGCTGCTTGTGGCCTTCGGAGCTTCCATCCTGGAGCTTCCAGCAACGATCTTGCAGCTGATGGGTGTGGTTCCCACCCTTTTCCCGGTCTGGTACAGTCTGTGTCGGATGGGTATTGCCCTGATGCAAGCCGCCATAGCGATCTGGATGATCCAGATCTATCGACACCATGGAGTGTGGGCCATGGGGTACCACGGGCATAAGCCACAAAGACCCGACTGAGGTTCTCTCGCTGCTTGCACCAAATGAGTATATGAATGAGGTCCCTTAGCATTGTAAAATTTGTCCGCGGGCCTAGTAGGCCGAACCCAGCGAGTGCCACTGAATGGGCAGCGAAGGCTGCGGCGATCACGATGACAACGCCGACGACATTCCATCCAAGTGTGATGTATTCGAGGACGAATCCTCGCCGAAGGAAAGGTGCTTGTACCAAGGGATCTCCAAACTCATCTTGTCACCTTCTTATATTCGATGAAGATGGATTGGTCCCACTTCCAAAGATGCGTTGTTGCTCATGCTGACCTTTGGAAATGACAACTATGAAATGACAACTATCATCATCACATGGGGAGTTAGTCGATGCGTGGCTATTTCTTTGGTCATTACAGGCACAAAGAAGAAGCCTCCACCAAACAAGGGTGTAGAGTAGACCCATCGAGTTCATGACAAGCGAGAGCCTCTCAGTCCAAACGCGGTGCTTATGCAGACTATGCAGAGAGCAAGACCACAGAGAAGCAAAAGAGGCCCTGGGAATAGCCTGGTTTTCAGGAAACTCACAGCGACAAGTGCCAGAAAGGTACTCAGCGCGTTTGCCGTGTCCAAGAAGGCCGTGACCTTACCCAGGATGCCAGGCTTCGTTCGCTCTATGACCAGACTGCCAAGAGCCACGATGAGGAAATCGTCGCCCAAACCAGCGAGAAACGCGGCTGGCACTGCCCAGGCATACCTGGTCATCGTCGCGTACCAGATGAGGCTTGCCCCCCTGAGAAAGAGGCCGGTGAGCAAGATGGACTCCTGTCGGAGCCTCTTTCCAATCAACAGAATCAGGAGGCTGCCAACAAGACCTCCAGCCCCAGAGATCGTCCAGAGGAGTCCAACACTTTCTTTTGACGCCTTGAGTGAGG
>Ga0307374_10008059_pt1 | contig 15852 bp, 15 predicted proteins | sample OX3MG_FD_202532 | JGI IMG/M metagenome (GOLD analysis project Ga0307374, IMG submission 202532) | Soil microbial communities from Risofladan, Vaasa, Finland - OX-3 | ecosystem: Environmental > Terrestrial > Soil > Coastal area > Acid sulfate soil | place: Finland: Risofladan, Vaasa | collected... | reverse complement strand
TCCTGCACGATCCAGTGACCGCAGCCCGGGGCGCGCAAGGCCTGCCGCGCATCGATTTCGCCTGGGAGCTGGGCGCGGGCACCGGGCACGTCGCGACCCTGCATCCGATCGCGCTGGCCATGAAGGGGCGCGGTCACGCGATACGCTTCCTGCAACGCGAGCCGAGTGCGGGCACGGACCTGGAAGGCGCGGATGCGATTCCGCGCGAGGCGGCGCCGGTGTGGGTGGGGCCCATGCCCTACGCCAGCCCGCTGAATTTCGGCGAGATCCTGCACAACTTCGGCTACGCGGCCGAGGCTTCGCTGCGCCCGCTGGTCGACGCCTGGCGCGAGCGGCTGGCGGATTCGGCCGCGGTGATCGCCAACGTTGCGCCCGCCGCGCACATCGCCGCGCGCACGCTCGGCGTGCCGAGCCTCGAGATCTCGCAGGGCTTCCACATTCCGCCGCCGTCGATGCCCTCGCCTCCGCTGCGCGACTGGGAGGCTGCGCCGCGCGGGCAGCTCGAAGCCGCCGACCGGCGCGTGCTGGGAGCGATCAACCGCGTGTTCGCCGCCTTCGGCGTCGGCCCCCTCGCCACCATCGGCGAACTGTTCGCCGGCCGCGAGCTGCTGCTCACCTATCCGGAGCTCGACATCTATTCCGAGCGCGGACCGTCCGAGTACTACGGCATCACCGACACCGGGGAAGGCGGGGCGCTGCCCGATTGGCCGGCGGGTCGCGGTCCGCGCGTGTTCGCCTATCTGTACCGCGATTACGCTCAACGCGAGCGGCTGCTCGAGGCCCTGCGCGCGCTCGAAATGCCGGCGCTGGTCTTCTGCCGCGGCCTCGATGCCGCGGCGCGAACCCGGCACGAGGGCACGACGCTCGCGTTCTCCGACCGACCCATCGCGGTCTCGCGCCTGCTGCCGCAGTGCGATGTCGTCGTGTGTCACGGCAGCCACCAGATGACCGCGCAGGCGCTGCTCGCCGGCAAGCCGCTGCTCATGCTGCCCACGCAGCTCGAGCAGTTCCTCATTACGCGGCGCGTGGTGCGCATGGGCGCTGCACTGGGCGTGATGCCGGAGGTGCGCGACGCCGACTTCGCCGCCGCGCTCCAGGAACTCGGGCGCAAGCCGGTCTTCGGCGCGGCGGCGCGCGCGTTCGCGCAACGCTATGCGCCGCACGACCGCAAAGCCGCGCTCGCCACGATCGTCGCGCGCTGCGAGGCGGCGATCTCCGGGCGGCAGCCGTAAGCGAAGCCGGTGGCGCTTCCCGTTACGCCCTATACTCTCGCCGGCTCAAATTCTTCAAACGCCTCTCCGGAGAACGGAACGATGACGATCACGCGCATCTGCCTGGTGCGCCACGGCGAGACGGCGTGGAACGCCGAGGGCCGCGTACAGGGGCAGCTCGACGTGCCGTTGAGCGAGGTGGGACACGCGCAGGCGCTCGCGGCCGCGGCCGCGCTCGCGGGCGAGCGATTCGCGGCACTGTATTCGAGCGATCTGGCGCGCGCGCGCCAGACTGCGGCGCCCGCGGCGCGGCGCCTCGCGCTGCCGGTGCGGCTCGAGCCGGCGCTGCGCGAGCGGCACTACGGCATGTTCGAGGCGCTCACCTACGTCGAGGTGCGCGAGCGCTACCCGGCCGAGTACGCGCGCTTCAAGGACAAGGATCCGGAGTTCGACTTCGTGAGCGGCGAGAGCCTGCGGCGCTTCGCCGAGCGCGCGGTGGCCTGCATCGCCGAGCTCGCGCGGCGTCACCCCGGGGAAAGCATCCTCGTGGTCACCCACGGCGGGGTGCTCGAGATGGCCTATCGCCACGCCACCCGCTGCGGGTTGTCCTCGCCGCGCGACTTCGAGCTGCCGAACGCGGGACTCAACCGCATCGAGGCCGCGCCGGAGGGCTGGCGCGTGCTGCAGTGGGCCGACGTCGCGCACCTGCAGGCGGCGCTCGACGATCTGGCCGATTGAGCGGCGCGGCCCGGGCGGGACGCCCGGGCGCGTTGCACTCCGATTACGGCTTGATCTGGCCGCGAATCTCGCCGCCGCGGTGCGCTTCGCTGTGCACGTTGACGTACAGGTCCCCCGCCTTGTAGGCGGCGTACTGCGCGTTGCTCAGCTTCGCGCCGGCCGGCACTTCCCAGGTGTTCTCGCTGGTCATGGTGAGCGGGATGATCACCGGCCCGTTCTTGCCGGGTGCGCCCTGGTGAATGTGCGCGGCGATCCCGCGTATGCCGGAAGTGGTCACGCTGCCGCTCACCGCATGGTCCGCGGCCACCGTGATGGTGGCGCTGCCGCTGGCGCCGGTCATCACCGGGGGCACCTCCTGGGCGCCGCTCAGCGTGACGTGCGTGCCTGCGCTCCAGGGCATTTCGGCGCACGCCGCCAGCAGCAGCGCCGCCCCGGCCACGCCCGCCCATAGATACCGCTTCATGACTCCTTGCGTCGCGTGCATTTGACTCCCTCCGATCGGTTGCAATGGGAAAATGGCCCGTCGCCGATTGCTGGCGACGCCCTGACGAACAGTGCTGCCGCAGGATTATTCCGTTGCGCGGCGCACAACGCGCGCCGCTCAGGACGCGGCGAGGGGCGGCTCGTCCATCAGCGCGATCTGCTCGCGCAGCTCGAGGACGCGGTCCTGCCAGTAGCGCTGCGTATTGAACCACGGAAAGGCGGCGGGAAACGCCGGGTCGTCCCAGCGCCGCGCGATCCACGCCGAGTAGTGCAGCAGGCGCAGCGTCCGCAGCGCCTCGAGCAGGTGCAGCTCGCGCCGGTCGAAGGCGAAGAAGTCCTCGTAGCCCGCGAGCACATAGGACACCTGCTGCGTCATGGTGGCGCGCTCGCCGGCGAGCAGCATCCACAGGTCCTGCAGCGCGGGCCCCATGCGCGCATCGTCGAAGTCGACGAAGTGCGGCCCGGCCGGCCCTCCGCCCCGGCCTTCGCTCCACAGCACGTTGCCGGCATGGCAGTCGCCGTGCAGGCGGATCAGGCGCACCGTGCCGGCGCGTGCATAGCAGTGGCGCACGCCCTGCAGCGCGAGCTGCGCGACGCTCGCCCAGGCCTCGCGCAGATCGGGCGGAACGAACTCGTGCGCGAGCAGCCAGTCGCGCGGCTCCTCGCCGAAGGTCGCGGCGTCGAGCGCCGGTCGCGCGGCGAACGGACGGTTCGCACCCACCGCGTGGATGCGTCCGACGAAGCGGCCCATCCACTCGAGCGTGGCGCGGTCCTCGAGCTCGGGCGCGCGCCCGCCTTGGCGCGGGTAGACCGCGAAGCGAAAGCCGCCGAACGCATGCAGCGTGCGCTCGGCTGCGAGCGCGAGCGGCGCCACCACCGGGATCTCGCGCTCCGCCAGCTCGCGCACGAACGCGTGCTCCTCTGCGATCTGCGCGTCGCTCCAGCGCCCGGGCCGGTAGAACTTCGCCACGCACGGCGGCCCGTCCTCCATCATCACCTGATAGACGCGGTTCTCGTAGCTATTGAGCGCGAGCAGGCGTCCGTCCGGGCGCAGGCCGACGCTTTGCAGCGCGTCGAGCACCGCGTCCGGGGTGAGCTTCGTGTAGGGGTGCGAGTCTGCGTTGGTCATGCGCGCATTGTACGGACGCGTCGGAGCATTTGACGTCAGACGTCAGAAAGCGGGGAACACCCGGTGTGGCGTTTGAACCTCGGCTCGGCGCGGCGCTCCAAATCGGGTTGTGGCTTCCCGACGCGGGAGAGAGGGGCATGAGCACCGAAGCCGTCCTGCTGGACGTGGCGCTGATCGTGGCGTTCGCCGCGGGCATCCTGTACTGGGTCTTCGTCACGCCGAAGCGCGACAAGGAGCCCCGGCGCTAACGGCTCGAGGCGGACGGCGCAGCCCCGCCTAGCACCGCGCTCAGGGCCTGGCTGCCGCGAGCAGCAGGAAGTGCTGGTAAGGCAGGAAATGGTGCTGCCGTCGCAGCTCGAAGCCGGCCTGCGCCAACTCCGCGATCGCCGTCTGCGCCGCGACGCGCGCGCGCAGCGGCGGCCCGAGCGGCGCGTCGGCGCGAAAGTCGATGATGGCCAGCCGCCCGCCGGGGCGCAGCGCGGTGCGCACGCCGCGGAAGTATCGCTCGCGGTGGCGGATGCATCGGTAGGTATCGACCAGCAACGCGAGATCCACCTTGCATGACAGCGCGGGCTCCTCCGCATCCCCGGGCTGCGCGCTCAGGTTGGACAGTCCTTCGCGCTGTGCGCGCTGCGCGAGGCAGCGCACCAATCGCGGATCCGTGTCCACGGCGATCACCCGGCCCCGCGGCAGCGCGCGCGCGAGCCGCACCGAGAAGTAACCGCTTCCTGCGCCGATGTCGGCGACCACCGCGTCGCGCGCCGGCGCCAGCGCCCGGATCACGGCCGCCGGCCTCTGCCAGGCGTCGCGGCCGGGCTCATCGGCCTCGCCGGATCGGTCTGCGGCGTCCCCGGGCGCGCGGTGCGCGTAGGCCACGGCGCCCGAGGCGAACAGGAGCATGGCGGCGAGCCGCGTCAGGGCGGGGGCCGGATTCAGAGGAAGCACGGCGGCGGTATCCGCAAATGAGGCTTCGACATGGGGCGGAAGTCGAGGTTCGGCGTGCCGCCCGCCGCAAGGCGCAGCGGCGGCTTGACCTGCCTCAACCGCCGGCGAGCAGGCCGCGCAACAATTATGGCTCCTGACCCCGCGCGCGCCATGCCACCCGTCTTCACCGCCCGTTCGCTCACCAAGATCTATCGCATGGGGGAGATCGAGGTGCACGCGCTGCGCGGCATCGACCTGGAGGTCGATGCGGGCGAGCTGGTCGTGCTGCTCGGCGCCTCGGGCAGCGGGAAATCGACGCTGCTCAACATCCTGGGCGGCCTCGACACCCCGACCGCGGGCGAGGCGCGCTTTCTCGATCACGATCTCGCGCGGGCCGGCGAGGCGGCGCTGACCCGCTACCGGCGCGAGCACGTCGGCTTCGTGTTCCAGTTCTACAACCTGATCCCCAGCCTCACGGCGCGCGAGAACGTGGCGCTGGTGACCGACATCGCCGAGCACCCGATGACGCCGGAGGAGGCGCTTGGCCTGGTTGGCCTGGCCGAGCGGCTGGACCATTTCCCCTCGCAGCTCTCGGGCGGCGAGCAGCAACGCATCGCGATCGCGCGCGCAGTCGCCAAGCGCCCGCAGGTGCTGCTGTGCGACGAGCCGACCGGCGCGCTCGACTACGAGACCGGCAAGCTGGTGCTCGAGGTGATCACCAAGGTGAACGCCGAGCTCGGCACCACCGCGATGGTAATCACGCACAACGCCGCGATCGCGAACATCGCCGATCGCGTGCTGCGCATTGCCAACGGCCGCATCGCGGGCGTCGAGCGCCCGCCGCGCAAGCTCACGCCCGCGGAGATCTCCTGGTGAGGGCGCTCGACCGCAAGCTGCTGCGCGACCTGTGGTCGCTCAAGACGCAGGTGGTGTCGATCGCGCTGGTGATCGCCTGCGGCATCGGCGGCTTCATCGCCTCGTTCTCGACCTACGAGTCACTGGTGTGGTCGCGGGAGCACTACTACGACAGCGCCCGCTTTCCGCAGGTGTTCGCCGAGGTGAAACGCGCGCCGGCGCCGCTCGCGGCGCGCATCCGCGCCATCCCAGGCGTGTCGGAGGTCGAGACGCGCGTGCTGCGCGACGTGCAGCTCGATGTGCCCGGGGTCGTCCAGCCGATGACCGCGCGCGTGATCGGCATGGCCTTCGGCCGCCCGCAGACAATGGACCGGGTGACGCTCAACAGCGGGCGCTGGCCGAGCCCCGGCGCGCGCGACGAGGTGCTGGTCAACCAGCGCTTCGCCGACGCCCGCGGGCTCAGGCCCGGCTCGCAGGTGGCCGTGCTGCTCAACGGCAAGCGCGAGCGGCTGCGCATCGTGGGCACGGCGCTTTCGCCCGAATTCATCTATGCGACGCGCGGCGGCGTGCTGCCGGACGACGAATGGTTCGCCGTGCTGTGGATGGACGCGAAGCAGCTTGCCGCCGCCTACAACATGGAGGGCGCCTTCAACTCGGTGCTGCTGCGCCTGGCGCACGGCGCCTCGCGCCCCGCGGTCGTCGCCGCGCTCGACCGCGTGCTCGAGCCCTACGGCACGCGCGGCGCCTACGGGCGCGAAGACCAGGTGTCCGACAAGATCGTCTCCCAGGAAATCGACCAGCTGCGCGTCATGGGGACCGTGCTGCCGGCGGTGTTCCTGCTGGTGGCCGCGTTCATCGTCAACGTGGTGCTGCATCGCCAGGTGAGCGCGCAGCGCGGCGAGATCGCCGCGCTGAAAGCGCTCGGCTACGCGAACCGCGCAATCGCCTGGCACTACGTGGAATTCACCTCGGTGCTGGCGCTTGCGGGCGTCGCGCTCGGCGTCGCGCTGGGCGACTGGCTGGGGCGAGAGCTGACCGGCCTGTACACGGACGTGTTTCACTTTCCCGAGTTTCACTACCTGCTGCCCCCCTGGGCGGCGCTTGCAGGCGCGGGGGTGGCGCTGCTGGCGGCCTTCGGCGGCGCGCTCGCCGCGATTGCCCGCGTGGTGCGCCTGCGGCCGGCCGACGCCTTGCGCCCGCCCGCACCGGCCGCGTACCGTCCCCTGCTCGCCGAGCGCCTCGGCATGGCGGCCGTGCTGTCGCCGGCCCAGCGCATGGTGCTGCGCAACCTGGAGCGCTACCCGGTGCGCGCGCTGTCGACCGTGACGGGCATCGCGGGGGCGGTCGCGATCCTGATCGCCGGCACGTTCTGGCAGGACGCGGTGGAGCACTTCATCCAGGTGAACTTCCACTTCGCGCAGCCGGCCGACGTGTACCTCGGATTCGTCGAGCCGGTCGCGCGCAGCGCGGCCAACGACCTGGCGCGCCTGCCGGGCGTGCGCGAGGTCGAGACCAGCCGCACGATCGGCGCGCGCCTGCGCGCGGGGCATCGCTCCTACCGGACCGCGCTGACCGGGCTGGGCGACGGAGCGCGGCTGCAGCGCATCGTCGACCGCGACCTGCGCGAGCACGTGCCGCCGCCAGGAACGGTCCTGCTCACCGAGCGCCTGGCAAAACGCCTCGGGGTGCGCCCGGGGGACCCGATCACCATCGAGCTGATGGAGGGCAGACGCGCGCGGGCCGAGGTGCGCGTCGGCGGGCTGGTCGGGGAGCTGGCCGGCATGAACGCGTACATGCGCCTGGGAGACCTCGATCGCCTCGCGGGCGAGGGCGAGTTGATTTCCGGCGCGGCGCTGGTGGTGGACTGGGCGCACGAGCGTGACCTGATGAAGCGGCTGAAGGAAGTCCCGGCCGTGGCGACCGTGATCGTCAAGAACACGCTGCTCGAGACCTTTCGCCGCACGAGCGCGCGCAATCTGCTGTTCTTCGCCGGGGTCTTGACGGCGTTCGCGGTGACCATCGCGATCGGCGTGGTGTACAACCAGGCGCGCATCCAGCTCGCCGAGCGCGCCTGGGAGCTGGCCAGCCTGCGCGTGCTCGGCATGACGCGCGGCGAGGTGTCGGTGCTGCTGCTCGGCGAGCTTGCGCTCGAGATCGTCGCCGCGATCCCGCTCGGCCTGGTGGCCGGCTACTGGCTGGCGGCGCTGATGAACGCGCTGATGCACGGCGAGGCGTTCGAGATTCCGCTGGTGATCCTGCCGATGACGTATCTTTATGCCGGCGCCGCGGTCGTGGCCGCCGGCATCGCGTCGGCGCTGATCGTGCGTCACCGCATCGACCACCTCGATCTTGTCGGGGTGCTGAAGACGAGGGAGTGAAGTGAGGACCGGAAACAAGATCGCGCTCGCTGCCGGCAGCGTGGTTGTGGCCGCCGTGGTGGCGTGGGCGCTGCGCCCGCAGCCCGTGACGGTCGAGGTCGCGCAAGCGAGCCGGGGCGCGTTCGAGCAGGCCGTGTCGGAGGACGGCAAGACGCGCGTGATGGAACGCTACGTGATCGCGGCGCCGCTCGGCGGGCGCATCGATCGCATCGCGCTCAAGGCCGGCGACCCGGTGAGGGAAGGTCAGGTGGTGGCGGTCCTCACCCCGTCCGTGCCGGGCTTCCTCGACGCGCGCACCGAGCGCGAGCTGCGCGAGCGCGTCGGCGCCGCGCAAGCCCAGCGGCTGCGCGCCCGCGCCGAGGTGCAGAAGGCGGAGGCGCAGCTCGCCAAGGCGCGGCTGGACCTCGCGCGAGCGGCGAAGCTCGCCGCGCAGGGATTCGTCGCTCCGGCCGCGCGCGAGGACGCGGAGCTGGCGCTGCGCAATGCGCAGAAAGCATTCGAGGCGGCGACCTACGCCGAGCACGCGGCGGGCCACGAGGCCGAGCAGGCGAAAGCGGCGCTCGAGCGCTACGAGGCCGAGGGACAGGGTCGCGTGCCGCGCGACGCCCGCTGGCAGGTGCGGGCACCGGTGAGCGGCGCGGTGCTCAAGGTCGATCAGGAAAGCGAAGGGCCGGTGGCGCTCGGCGCCCCGCTCGTCGAGATCGCGGATCCGCGCAGCCTCGAGGCGGTGGTCGACGCGCTCTCGCAGGAAGCGGTGGCGATTCGCGCCGGCATGCCGGCGCGCCTCGACGTGGGCGGCGGCCTGCCCCCGCTCGCCGCTCGGGTGCGCCGCGTCGAGCCCGAAGCCTTCACCAAGATATCGGCGCTCGGCGTGGAGGAGCAGCGCGTCAACGTGGTGCTCGACTTCGCCGAGCCGCTCGACCGCGTGCAAACGATCGGCGACGGCTTCCGCGTCGAGGCGCACATCGTGACCTTCCGCGCGCCGGACGCGCTCAAGGTTCCGGTCGGTGCGCTGTTCCGCGACGGTCCCGGCTGGGCGGTGTTCGTGGTCGAGGACGGCCGCGCGCTGAAGCGCGCGGTCACGAGCACGCGCCGCAACGGCCTCGATGCGATGATCGATGCCGGGCTGAAGGCGGGCGACACGGTGGTGGTCTATCCGACCGATTCTCTCGCGGACGGCGCGCGCGTCCGCGTGCTGCCCGGGCCGCCCGGCAAGCGCGCCTAGCGCCGGGACGCGGCGCAGCGGGCGGGCCTGCGCTAGACTAGCGCCCGCTGCGAGGAGCGACCGTGAGCGCCGAGACCGAATCCCTGGTGGAGATCGACGACCTCCACTTCGCCTACAACGACAACGTGATCTTCAAGGGGCTGAGCCTGAGGATCCCGCGCGGCAAGGTAGTCGCGATCCTGGGCGGCAGCGGCTGCGGAAAGTCGACGCTGCTCAGGCTGATCGGCGGGCAGCTGCGGCCGGCCCAGGGGCGGGTCCGCGTCGACGGCAAGCTGGTCCACGAGCTCGGCACCGACGCGCTCTACGCGCTGCGCCGCGACATGGGAATGATGTTCCAGACCAGCGGGCTGTTCAGCGATCTCTCGGTGTACGACAACATCGCCTTTCCGCTGCGCGAAAACACCGATCTGTCCGAAGATCTGATCCGCGCGCTGGTGCTGATGAAGCTGCAGGCCGTGGGGCTGCGCGGCGCGCACGCGCTGATGCCGGGCGACCTGTCGGGCGGGATGACGCGGCGCGTGGCGCTGGCGCGCGCGATCGCGGCCGATCCGATGCTGGTGATGTACGACGAGCCGTTCGCCGGGCTCGATCCGATCACGCTCAACGTGATCGCGCAGCTCATCCGGCAGCTGAACGACGTGCTCGGCGCGACCTCCATCCTGGTCACCTACGACGTGAGCGAGTCGCTCAAGCTGGTCGACTACGTCTACGTAGTCTCCGACGGCGTGGTGAAGGGGGAAGGGACCCCGGACGAGCTGCTCGCCTCGCAGGACCCCTACCTCAATCAGTTCCTGCACGCGCTGCCCGACGGCCCGGTGCGCTTTCACGTCGCGGGCCGGCCGCTCGCCGAGGATCTGCGGCTCGCCGCCCCCGCGGCCTAGCTCGTCGCGGCTCGGGCGTAGCCGCCGAACAGGTCCAGCATGCGCTCGCGCCAGGCGTACAGCGGATCGTCGCTTTCGAGCAGCTTGAGCGGGGAGATCGCGCGCGACCACTGGAAGGCGCCGAACAGGGCGTAGTCGGCGAAGCCCGGCGCGCGTCCCGAGAAGAAAGGCCGCTCGCCGAGCACGGGGCGCGCCGGGTCGAGCGCGTTGCGCAGGGATGCGAGCGTGCCCTGCGGGTCGGCGCCGTACCGCTCGAGCGTCATGCCGAAGCGCTTTTCGCGCGTCTCGCGGAAGTAAGCCTTGTCCTTGTCGTGCAGCCGCCCGTAGAGATCCATGACGACGGCCTTGAGCAGCAGCGGGTGCACGCTGCGCTCCACCCAGAGCCGGAACAGGAGCGCGAGCGTACGCGCCTCGTCGCTGCCGAACAGGAGCGGCCGGTCGGGGTAGGCCTGATCGAGGTAGGTGGCGATCGTCCAGCTGTCGTGCACCTCCTTCGGGCCGTCCATGATCACCGGCACCAGCGTCTGGCCGGAGAAGGCGAGCGCGTCCTTCTCGTGGAAGCGCCACGGGACCGTCTCGAACGCGAGTCCCTTGTGCAGCAGCGCCATCTTGACGCGCCAGCAGTACGGTGAAAAGCGCCGGTCGTCTTCGGCGCCCGCCAGGTCCCAGAGCTTGATCGCCATTCCTTCGTCCTCCGCGGAGGCCATTGTCCGCGCTGGGTGACCGAGCGCGAGCCCCGTTTCGCTGCGCGCCGCGGCGCCGCAGAAATAGAGTCGCACAGGTGCGAGCCCGCGGCTCCTTCGCGGCGGCAGCGACGACAAATATCACACTGCAGACCGCCGCGCCGGCGAGGGCGGCGCTGGCGCGGGGAGGATGCGCAGAGAGCTAGGCCGCGGCGGCGGAGTCTTCGCCCTGGTGCACGACGCGGCCCGCGCTGTCGAGCACCTGCACCCGCACGGGAATGCCGCGGCGGATGCTTTCGGTCACCACGCAGAAATCCTCGAACTGCGTGCTGCAGCGATCCAGGTGCTGGATGTCCTCGGCGCGGTCGGACAGCGTGATCGTGACGTCGAGGCCGCCGACGCGAAAGCGGCCGTGCTCGTTGCGCTGCAGCCGTCCGGTCACGCTGGCCCGAAGCGGACCGGGCTGCTGCTTGAACTTGCCGCGCATGCAGAACACCAGGCTCGCGGACAGGCAGTTCGCAACCGCGGCGGCGAGCAGGCGCGCGGCGTTCGGTCCGTGCCGCGCCCCGAGCGGCTCGGGCTCGTCGAGCAGCAGGTCGGCCACGTTCGGCCAGTCGAACTTGACGGTGAACTCGAAGCCCTGCTGCTGCTCGAGCGTGAGAGTAAAGCTGTGTTCGTCGGACATGGCGACTCCGGATGCGGGTGGCCATGCAATGCTAGGCGACGCGCGCGCAGTGCATTTGATCCCGGTCAACCCGCGACGCGAGCGTGTTTCAACCGTCCTTCTTGCGCGTGGCCTTGCCCGCGAGCGCGCGCGGCTTGCGATACTGCGACAGTGCTCCGACGCGGCGCTCGAACGGATCGCGGCGCGTGAGCCGCTTGGCCTGCACGCGCGTCAGTAGATCGTAATGCCGCACGTCCTCGAGCGCCTCGGCCACCTGCCAGGCGTCCTTGACGCCGCTCACCCAGATCCCGGGCCTGAAGCGGCGCAGGTCGAAAGGACGCGAGTATTCACGCAGTGTCTTGTGATCGCGCCGGTTGCAGTATTCGTGGAACCACGACATCGCGAGCTCGCGCAGCGTGCGGTACACCGGGTCGCGCCAGCGCAGGCCGACGCCGTTGGTCTTCGAGATCGCGCCCCAGCTGCCGCGGCGGCGGAACAGCGCCACGACATGGTCGAAGTCGCGCACCGCGCGCATATCCAGGAGCAGCGGCGGCTCGCCGTGCACCCACAACGCGCACGCCGCGAGCATCGCGCCCTCGATGCAATGCGCGTTGCGCTCGCGCAGAATGACGCGCACCGGGCGGCAGGTGTCGCCGTCGGGCTCGAAGTTCTGCTTCAGGCCGAACAGGAAGCGCTGGATTTTCTCGGGCGTGTCGAGGCGGCGCAGCACGGCGAACTCGGCCGGCGTCAGGCCGAGATCCTCACGGCGGGCGAAGCGCTTTCTCGTGCCCATGTGCTTCCGCTGTGCGCGGCCGGGCGGCCGCGCGCAAAGTATACTGGCGCCGGGGACGAGGATGAGCGGCGAATTTCCGATCGTCGACGCACACCAGCATTTCTGGGAACCCGAGGTCAACTATCATCCCTGGCTGCGCGACCAGCCGCCGATCGCGTTCCGCTACGGCGATTACTCGGCCCTCAGACGACGCTACCTGCCGGCGGACTACTTTGCCGATGCGCACCGCTGGAACGTCGTGAAGACGGTGTACGTCGAGACCGAATGGGACCCGCGCGATCCGGTGGGCGAGATGCGCTACGTCGAGCGCCTGCGGCGCGAGACCGGCTGGCCGAGCGTGGCGGTGGCGCAGGCCTGGCTCGAGCGCGAGGACTGCGCGCAGCTGCTCGAGCGCCAAGCGCAGTTCGATTTCGTGCGCGGCATCCGGCACAAGCCCGCGCCGGGACAGATGAACGATGCGCGCTGGCGCGCGGGCTTCGCGCGACTCGCGCGCTTCGGCCTGCGCTTCGAGCTGCAGGCGCCCTGGACGCAGCTCGCCGAGGCGGTGCGTCTGGCGGGCGACTTTCCGGACACGCTGATCGTCCTCAACCACGCGGGATTGCCCGCCGATCGCAGCCGCGCCGGAATCGACGGCTGGCGGCGCGCGCTCGCCGGGCTCGCGGCCTGCCGGAACGCCGTGCTGAAGGTCTCGGGGCTGGGGCGTCCGGGCCGGCCGTGGACGGTCGATGCGAATCGCGAGATCGTGTCGACCGCGATCGATCTGTTCGGCATCGAGCGTACGATGTTCGCGAGCAACTTTCCGGTCGACGGCCTGTGCGCGAGCTTCGACGACATCGTGCTCGGTTGCCGCGAGATCGTGCGCGGCCTCGCGCCGCATGAGCAAAGGCAGTTCTTCCACGACAACGCGATGCGCCTCTACGCAATGGAGTGAGCCATGGACAAACCGAGAATCGGCTACGTGGGCGTGGGCTTGATGGGGTTCCCGATGCTCGAGCGCCTGCTGTCGCTGGGCTACCCGGTCAGCGCCTACGACATCGTCGCGGAGAAGACCGCGGCGGCGCGCGCCGCTGGCGCGCAGGCGGCGGGCTCGCCCGCCGAGGCAGCCGAGGGCGCCGAGTTCGTCCTGCTCAACCTGCCGACGACCGAGGCGGTCGAGGCGGCGGCGCTGGGCGAGAACGGCGTGTGGGCCGCGGTGAAGGCGCCGCAGCTGGTGATCGATTTCTCGACCATCAAGCCGGCGAAGGCGAAGGAGCTGGCCGCCAAGCTGCGCGCCGCGACGGGCGCGGGCTGGATCGACGCGCCCGTCTCGGGCGGGCCGCCCGCCTCGGGCAGCGGCACGCTCACCATCATGGCCGGCGGCGAGGCGCAGGAGATCGCGCGCGCGCAGGGCCTGTTCGCCGACGTCGGCCAGCGCTTCACGCACCTCGGGCCCGTCGGCAGCGGGCTCGCCGCCAAGATGATCAACCAGCTGTTCGTCGGCTGCGGCCATGCGTTGATGGCCGAGGCGATCGTGCTGGCCGAGAGCGCCGGTCTCGATGCGGCGCGCATTCCGGAATGCCTGGCCGGCGGGCTGGCGGACTCGAACCTGCTGCAGCGCTTCTACCCGAGGATGGCCAGGCGCGAGTTCGCGCCGCAGGGCTACGTGCGGCAGCTGCTCAAGGACCTCGAGATGGTGCATGAGTTCGCCGCGTCGTTTAAAACGCCCACCCCGATGACCGCGGAGGCCGTGTCGCTCTATCGCATGCTGGCGCACCTCGGGCACACGGAGCTCGACACCGTCGCGCTGGTGAAGCTGTACGACGGTTGAGTCGCGCGCCGCGCACGAGGCGTCGCGGTCCCTTGCAGGCGCGATGCGCGGGGTAGAATGGAGCGCTCTCCCGATCGCCTGCCAACCCCCCGATGGCTGCTCCCGCTCTCCGAGCTCGTCGTGTTCTCGCGCCTGCCGTGCTGGCATGCGCTCTGGCGAGCTGCACCGTCGGGCCGGACTTCCACCGTCCGCCGCCGCCGGCCGCGGCCGGCTACTCGGCCGCGCCGCTGCCTGGCCGCACGGCGTCTGCGCCGGTGGCGGCCGGCGCCGCCCAGCGCTTCGTCTCCGGGCGCGACATCCCGGCGCAGTGGTGGCAGCTGTATCACTCGGCCGCTCTCGACCAGCTGATCCGCGCGGCGCTCGCCGACAGTCCGAGCCTCGATGCGGCGCAGGCGGCGCTGCGCATTTCCCAGGAAAACCTCCGCGCGGCGACCGCCGTGCTGTATCCGAAGGTCGATGCCCAGCTGGGCGCCTCGCGGCAGCAGATTTCGGGCGCCTCCCAGAACCAGCCGCAGGCGCGCATACCGGTGTTCGACCTGTACAACGCGTCGGTGAGCGTGTCCTACGCGCTCGACCTTGCCGGCGGCGCGCGGCGCGAGCTCGAAGCGCTCGAGGCGCAGATCGACTACCAGCGCTACCAGGTCGCGGCCACCTACCTGACGCTTACCTCGAACGTCGTGACCACTGCGGTGAGCGAAGCGTCGCTGCGCGCGCAGATCGGCGCGACGCGCGACATGATCGACTCCGAGCGGAGCTCGCTCGCCGTGGTCGAGAAGCAGCTCGAGCTCGGCGCGGTCTCGAGCGCCGAGGTGCTCGCGCAGCACGCGCAGCTCGCGCAGACCCGCGCCACGCTGCCGCCGCTCGAGAAGGCGCTGGCGCAGACGCGCAACGCGCTGGCCACGCTGGTGGGCCAGACCCCGGGCGCCGCCAGGCTGCCGCAATTCGACCTCGCGGCGCTCGAGCTGCCCCGGGAGCTGCCGGTGAGCCTGCCCTCGGCGCTGCTGCGCCAGCGGCCCGACATCCAGGCCGCCGAGGCGCTGCTGCATCAGGCGAGCGCGCAGGTCGGGGTCGCCACGGCCGCCGAGTATCCGCAGCTCACGCTGAGCGCGAGCTACGGCACGGTGGCGACGGCGACCGGCAGCCTGTTCGGCGCCAACAGCATGGTCTGGAACGTCGGCGGCGGGCTGCTGCAGCCGATCTTCCACGGCGGCGCGCTGAAGGCCCAGGAGCGCGCGGCGGTCGCCGCCTATGACCAGGCGCTCGCGCGCTACCGCCAGACGGTGCTGGGCGCGTTCCAGAACGTCGCCGACGTGCTGCGCGCGCTGGACAGCGATGCGCAGGCGCTCAAGGCGCAGGCCGATGCAGAGGCGGCGGCGCGCGCGAGCCTCGAGCTGGCGCGCGAGCAGCTCGGCCTGGGCGCGGTGAGCAGCCTGGTGCTGCTCAACGCCGAGCGCCAGTACCAGCAGGCGCGCCTGGGGCTGGTGCAGGCGCAGGCGGCGCGCTACGCCGACACCGCGGCGCTGTTCCAGGCGCTCGGCGGCGGCTGGTGGCACGCCGGCCCGCGCGCCGCCGGCACGGCCGGGAACCCGTACTGAGCGTTCCGGACGCTCTGCAATCGACACGGAGTCGCACTCGATGACCAAGCGCATGCTGCTCATGCTGGTGCTCGTCGGCCTGGTGTTCGGCGGCATCTTCGGCTTCCAGGCCTTCAAGTCGCGCATGATCAAGAAATACATCGCGGCGCAGGGCATCCCCCCGCAAACCGTGTCGACCACCAAGGCGGCCTACAGCGAATGGCAGCCGCGCGTCGAGGCCGTCGGCACGCTGCGCGCCGTTCGCGGCGCGGACCTCGCGCCGGAGATCGCGGGAATCGTGACCGCCGTGCGCTTCAAGTCGGGCGAGGAGGTCAAGGCGGGGGCGCCGCTCGTCGACCTCGACAGCGCGCAGGAAGCCGCGCAGCTGCAGGCGCTCGAGGCGGCGGCGCAGCTCGCCCAGGCGAACTACGCGCGCGATTCGCAACAGCTTAAGGTGAAGGCGGTCAGCCAGGCGGTGGTCGACGCCGATGCCGCGAACCTGAAGGC
>Ga0307374_10008058_pt1 | contig 15852 bp, 17 predicted proteins | sample OX3MG_FD_202532 | JGI IMG/M metagenome (GOLD analysis project Ga0307374, IMG submission 202532) | Soil microbial communities from Risofladan, Vaasa, Finland - OX-3 | ecosystem: Environmental > Terrestrial > Soil > Coastal area > Acid sulfate soil | place: Finland: Risofladan, Vaasa | collected... | reverse complement strand
GACAGCCTTATAACACTGATGCGACCGCGCTCCCATCACGGGGGACACCAGATCACGATTGTTGTCGCCGGCGACATGCAGATCGCCGAGCACCTAGGAAACGCTGGGCGCCCCCACGCCGTCGGGTCCATTCACGCCAACCAGTCACCGAGCAGTGCGACATGCCTCCGTTCACGCGCTTGGTGTACTGCCGTTCGCTGTTCAGATTCCCCTTGACAAGCGAGGCTCACACAGGAAACACCCGATCCAGTGTGGGCAGAAACGGGTATCGCGCCGTGCGACGATGGCCAGCGTGTGCGAGCCACTCAACGCTGGCTGGCTCAGCCAGACCGGCCGTTATCGCTCAATGCGAGATCGCCGAGCCCGCCCTCTCCCCCAGCGAGCACGCCGTGTCGATCGCTCCTCAACCGGGGTTCGAACTCACTCCAATCACTTCCGTCACCACCCGGCGACGGGGCGCTTGCGGCTCGATTTTCGCCGCAGCTCAGACTTTCAAGCCACATTTCCCCAGGTCAGCGGGCCACGAGGGGTTCGAACATACTCCCATCACCTCCACCCGTTGTCAGAATCACAACGTTTTCCCTGATAGGTGGGCGTTTTTGGCGTCCGATCGCTACCTGAGGAAAAGGTCGATGTTCGAACCCCAGCTGCAGTGGCCCGGGACCTCAGGCTGATCCTCGCCGTGCCAGTTCGTGATGGAGCCAGCCGTTCTCCCAGAAGCTGACGTCGCCACCGTGGTCGAGCAGGTGCCGATGGGCGGCGACGAGCACCTCCTTGGCCCTCGGATCCTCGGGTGACACCGCCTCCACGGCTTCTGCCACCCGGATGGCAACGACCGCATCGCCACGGGCCAGTGCCGCCTCGGCCCGACCGACAGCTGCATCTACCCCGGACGCGTCCACGAGCTCAGCGAGCGCTGCACCCGATGAGTCGGGGTACATCTCGGTGGTGGACCGGAGCTGGAACCAACCGACGTACGTCTCCCACAGCGTCCGGACTGCCCACGACACCTTGCCGTAGCCCTGGCCGACCCGCAGGTGGGCGGGCAATTCGATCTGGCGCATGAGCGTCCACACATCGGTGCCGGCATTGAATCCCTCGAGCGCCTGCCGATGGACGTAGTCGACGGCGCCGTGCAGTCGCTCGAGCGACGCGTCGATGAGCTCGGCGCCGACGATGGGGTCGTGATGTCCGGTGACCAGTACCTCGGGCTGCAGCTCGCGAAGGCGTCGCACGGTGGCAAGGTAGGCCTCCGCCGACCGGTACTTGTCCCCACGGAGGGTGTTGAGGTTCGGGAAGTGCGGGAAGAGCGGTCCCAGCAGGTTGCTGATCAGCGCCGTGCGGTGCTCGGGAAGCCACACGATGCAGCTGTCGATCGTCTCCCCGACGGATGCGATCAGATCCAATCGGAGTCCGTCGACGGTGAGACCCAGCCGGTCGTGGAACGTGATGTCCGGTGTGGGGGTGTCCTGGCGCATCGGGACGCCCGGGTTCTCCTTGGCGATGCGGATGGCATCGGTCCCCAGCATGTCGAACCAGATGCCGGCCGTACGCATCCGCAACGCCTGAATACGGGCGTCGTCGGCCTGGCAGGCGAGGTTGTTCGCCTGGGCGATGTAGGTGGTGCCCGGCTCACGGAACAGACCCACGCCGCCGAGGTGGTCGACGTGGGCCTGGGTGGTGATGATGTGATGGGTGGGTCCGGCACGCACGGCATCGAAGACCCGCTTGTGGTGCGGGACCTCGAATCCCAGACCGGTGTTGACGATCACCCGGCCACCGTCGGTAAGCAGGAGGTAGGCGGCGGTGGTGCCGCTCGACCGGTAGATGGTGTCGGAGATACGGTGCGCCGGATCTTCGTAGACGGGGGTCAGCAGTTGTCTGCCCGGGCGCTCGTCGATCAGGCGGTCCACCTGGTCCTGGATACTCATGTGACCTCGGTTCTGGTGTCGAAGCGGTCGAAGTAGAAGGCGAACGGGGCACGCACCTCTTCCGGCGTCACGGAGAAGTCGCGCCGCAGGTCGTAGACGACCCGGCCCTCCTTGCCTCGTGGATGGGCGTCGCGATAGGCGCCGATCTGTCGCCTGGCCTCGGAGGTGAGCTCCAGGCCCGCCACGTCGTAGATGTGCTGCAGGGTGCCCATCTCGTCAGCCATGTACCGGTCGAAGTACACGTCGATGATCCGGTCGGCCGGGAGCAGGTCTCGATCGCGGATCGAGGAAGCCAGCAGGAGATAGATGCGGTCGGACCAGTACTCGGCGTACCACTCCGGCATGGTGTGCCGGTAGGCCATGCGTGCCGAGTACGCCATCATCGTCGCCGTGGACTGCACGACCGCCACCGGGTCCCGGTGGGTCACCACGAAGGTGGCATCGGGAAAGACGGACAGCAGCGGACCGATCTGTTCGAGGTGCTGTGGCGACTTGAGCACCCAGCGCTCGCGTGGACGGCGCCACTGCAGGATCTGCAGCGCGGTCCTCATGTAGCGGTAGTGCGGCCCTTGGTCGTGGGACAGGTGGTAGTCCCGCCATTTCGGCGCCCGGGACACCCACTCCTGGTTGTACGAGGCGAAGTCCGCGAGCTGGAGTTCGATCTCCTCGTGGATGTGGTCGGGCTCCATGGGGTGCATGGCAGCCACGTAGGGCACCGTGGCCCGCATGGCCTCCCACATCCCGTTGCACCGGATCCACCGGGGATCCACGCCGTCGGCATCGGTACGTTCGGACGGGTCCGGAACCGGTTCGTAGCTCTCCCACAGCGGCATCGACCGGAACCGCTGGTCGGCGCCGAGCAGGTTGACCAGGTTGGTCGTCCCCGACCGGGGAAGGCCGAGGACGATGACCGGTCGTTCGATGGGCACCTCGTGGATCTCGGGGTGGCGTCGCAGTAGGTCCGCGATCCGCAGGCGGTTGGACGCATACCGCACGGCGTTCCCGAACAGGACGAGACGGGCCAGCCCGACGGCGTCGGGGTCCTCGTCCATCTCGGACAGCCAGAGACCGAGACGTTCGCGGAAGTCATCCTGGCCGAAGTCATCGAGTCCGGTCGACGCGGTGGCCCGGGCCAGCACCGCATCCACGGAGAGGTCGGTGTGCTGGGACTCGCCGTAGGCCAAGGCGGTGCGCTGGAAATCGCTGAGTACCGGCTCCACCAGGTCGTCGATGCGGATCTCGTTGGTCATCGGCGTTCGCCAACTCGATGCAAGCGCTCAGAGCGCAAGGTACCCGCCGTCGACGGCGAGTACTGATCCGGTCGTGTAGGCCGACGCGTCACTGGCAAGGAAGAGCACGGCTGCCGCCACCTCCTCCACACTGCCCATGCGTCGGATGGCGGCCTTGGACAGCTCTGCGTCGACCATCCCCTCGAACGCCTTCATCGGGGCGGTCATCGGCGTGTCGATCAGGCCCGGTGCCACGGCGTTGACCCGGGTGCCGTCCCCGACCCAGTGGACGGCCAGATTCCGAGTGAGCGCGAGGAGCGCCGCCTTGGCGGCCGAGTACCCCGGCACGATTGTCGTCGAACGGAACGCCGTCATTGACACGATGTTCGTCACGCTCGCCCCACCGGACATCGCACTCGCGGCCAGAGCGGCACGGCAACGCACCGTGAGGCGCATGGCACCCCCTACGTTCAGGTCGAGGGCGGCGGAGAACCCGTCGGGATCCCACTCGTCCTTGCCGTCGGGAAAGTTCGCCCCGGCATTGTTCACCAGGACGTCGAGGGAGCGAATGCTCGCTGCCAGCTCGTCGACGGCATGCACGTCCCGCAGGTCGAGCTGGTGGAAGCCGAAGCGTTCGAGCGAAGTGTCGTACTCGGAGGTCGATGGACGGGTCCCGGTGACGGTGACGGTCGCACCCGAGTCGGCGAACGCCGACGCAGTGGCGAAGCCGATCCCGCTGGTTCCCCCGGTCACGAGGACCTCCGTGCCACTGAAGTCGAACCGGCAGCGGTTGGTCATCACGCCACCCCCATGGTGATCATCACCTTGCCGCAGTCCTTGGAGCCCTCGAGCAGTCGCAGTCCCTGGTGGAACTCTTCGAGGGGGAACTGATGAGTGATCAGCCCGGACAGGTCCCGACGCTCGAGCAGCTCGATGGCATCTTCGAACCTGGGCGGGTACTCCATCGAACCACGGATCGTGAACTGCTTCATCAGCAGCATGAGGAAGCTGGTCGGTATCGGTCGGTAGTGCAGCGCCACCACCGACATCCGGCCGCCAACCCGTCCGTGCTGGAGGATGTCGCCGATCACCTCGTCGGCACCCGACGCCTCGATGAATGCATTGGTGGCCGGGGTCGGCCCGAACATGAACGGCGCCGTGCCATGGAGTCGGGCCAGCTCCTCCCAGATGTCGACCGTGGTCGGGTCGAGCGTCGCCTGAGCGCCCAGGCCCTGGGCCAGCGCCAGGCGCTGCGGGCTGAGGTCGAGGGCCACGACCTCACGGATGCCCCGGTCGATCAGTGTGGCGATCGCCATCAGTCCCACCGGACCACAACCGAACACGGCCACTTTGTCGCCGGGTGCAACGTCCGCCTGGTTGACCGCCTGCATACCGACCCCGAGCGGCTCGGCAAGGGCAGCGACGGTGAGTGGCACGCCTTCGGGCACCCGGAACACCCGTTGGCCGAGACGCGCCTCACGCAGGAGGAGCGACGGGGTCAACCCCCCGACCGGGCCGCCGCTGCCGATCTGACCATGGTCGCCGGCCCCCGGATAGACGATGACCCGGTCGCCGACGCCGATGTCCTTGACGTCGGCACCCACCCAGTCGATGATGCCCGCCAGTTCGTGACCAAGAGGCATGGGCTGGTCGGAGGGCCCAGCGAGCCCCCCCATGTGCACCCAGGACGCGTCGGAGCCGCAGATCCCGCAGGCGGCTACCTGCAGCACGACGTCCCGTGGTCCGGGATCGGGTGGGTCGACGTCGTCCAGGCGGACGTCGTGGGGGCCGTGGATTCGGATCTGCTTCATGGGGACCTCGGGTCGTTCCGTCGTTCGGAGGAGACGGCAGGGCGGACGCCATCGAGGAGGACCGACACCATGCCGGTGACCCAGGCATCGTCGACGCCCTTCCGACCGCCGGTCACCGCCATCTGGAGAACGGAGCCGGACATCATCGTGACGAGCACCGTCGTGTCGACATCGGGGCGGATCTCACCGGACACCTTCGCCCGCTCCAGCCGCTCCGCTGTCCGCGCCATCACCCGCACGGCATCGGCACGACGACCGATGAGCTCCTCGTGCGATTCGCCGAGCAATCCGACCAGCGCGGCCCTCCCGGCAGGTCGGCAGAGCTTCCCGATGGTCCACCACACCATGGTGGTGATGTCTGCAGCCAGGTCGCCGGTATCGGCGACGACATCGTCGCCTTCGATCCGGAACACCGCCTGGACGACGAGATCGGCTTTCGAACTCCACCGGCGGTAGATGGCCGGGGTGGTCGTACCGGCGCGCTCGGCGATCGCCGCGAGGCTCACGTCGAAGTACCCGTGCTCCTCGAGGAGTTCGACGGTCGCCTGCAGGATCGCCTCGTCGAGCCGGGAGTCGCGGGGTCGACCGGCCTTCGGCTCACTGGGCGGGGCGGTGATGGACATTTCGTTAGTCACCATAACGGAACCTCACCTGCAGTTGCGGCTTCGTGTCCGTCAGGTCCGGTCCGCACCTTTCGATCCCCCGGGCATGCCGCCGTGGGAGCCCGCGCCCCAACCAACGCGGCAAAGCACTCGGTGGCGATGCGGGCGAGCACGAGCGCCTGGGACCAGCGGTCACCCTCCTCCTCTGGCTCCCCATCGCGACCAGTGACAAGGCGCGCGTACCCGGTTTCAGGGGGCAGGAGCTCAGGTGCGAAGCCCAGCTCGATGTCGGGAGCGACAACGGGATCGTCTGGGACGTTGGCCATGAAGCCTGCCATGGTCCGCATCCACAGCGCCCGGAAGTGGTCGACGTGCGGCCGGTCGACGGCACGTCCGTCACCGACGTCGACCTGTATGCAGCCCGGCGTGCCGATCCGCCCATGCAGGTAGCGGACGCGGTCGAACACGGGCGTCAGGTGATCGAGCTTGGCCTCGAAATCGCCGAACGACAGGTCGAGGCCCGTGTACCAGTGGGAGGAGTCCCCGTTGAACCGGAGGTCGGGGAAGCGGTCGACAAGTCGGACCGTTCGCCAAGCGTCCTGTGTGAGCGTTGCCCGGTGGGTCTCGACGTACAGCGGGATGCCGGCAGTGGTACTGGCGGAGAGCACCTCGTCGACGAGCCGGGCCGCCGTGTCGTCGTCCTCCAGCCCGGTGCCGAGCATCAGCGTGCAGCAGGCGAAACCGCTGTCCGACCAGCGGCGGGCCTGTTCGAGCAGGCCACCCGGTGTGTCATGGATGCCGAAGGTCGTGGGGATCAGACCGAGCTCCCCACACCGTCTCGGGTTCGCCCCCTGGACGCCGCGGTAACCGGCGGCGCGGGCGGCTTCGAGGACCGCCTGCTCGTCTCCGTGTGGGCCGCTGCTCCACGACGGGAGCGACCACGACGTCCCGACGTTGAGGTCCATGCGCAGCGTCGGGACGGGGCCGGTCATCGCTGCTGCGGCCGCCGACGCTGAGGATGCAGTGTGAAGGCCATTGGTAGAAGTGTATTTCGATACGATGGAGAACGGAATACAGCTGACGAAGACGGGGGAGGTGCGATGGCGTTTGATCTGGACGATCCGCGGCTGCTGCTGCGCAGCGACGTGGTGGACGACCCCGGCCCGTTGTACGACTGGTTGCGGAGCGAGTCGCCGGTGTGGCGGATCCGGGGGCAGGACACCTTCCTCGTCTCCGACCCGTCCCTCATCCGCGAAGCCGTCCGTCGTACTGACGACTTCTCCTCTAATCTGGTGAGCGTCCTCCACGACGACGGCGCCGGCTGCCCGGTGGCGTACGCCATGGCCCCGTTCGGCGACCCTATCCATGTCCTCGCCACTGCCGATCCACCTCTGCACGCCCGGCACCGCAGGCTGCTCCAGACGCACCTCAGCCCCGCGAACGTGTCGGCCCACGAGCCGGCAATCCTCCGGATCGTCGACGACCACCTCGACCTGCTCCTGGAGTCCAGTCCGGTCGACTTCGTGGCCGTGTTCGGCGACCCCGTGCCGGCGCGAACCATCTGCGAAGTGATCGGCCTCCCGCAGAGCGACGCCCCCCGGATCGTCACGAACGTGTCCGGCGTCGGCGCGTTGCTCGACGGCGTCACTCGTGCCGAAGGCATGGGTCCCGCGGCCCACGCAGCCATGGAACTCATCGTCTACGTCCAGCAGCAACTCGACGCGACACTCGGCCGTCCGGTCGGGGAGCGGTCCGGTCTGCTCGCCGTGTTCGCCGAGGGCGTCGAGTCCGGCACCATCACGGCCGACGAAGCCCGGGACATACTGCTCGTGCTCGTGTCGGCGGGATCCGAAACCACGGCCAGCCTGCTGGCCACGGCCGTTGAAACCCTCGCCCGAGAACCGGATCTGCAGCATCGACTTCGTAAGGCACCGGAATGTATCCCGCGTGCAATCGAGGACATCCTGCGCACCGACGGACCGTTCCAGTTCCACTTCCGGGCGACGCCTCACGACACTCTGCTCGGCGGAACGCCGATCCCGGCCCACAGCCGGGTCCTACTCATGTGGGCGGCCGCGAACCGGCCGTCGCCGGACGGATCGGTCGACCCTCCCGATCCGTCCGAAGGACGCGGACCCGCGCCTCACTTCGCATTCGGCAAAGGGCTCCACTTCTGCATCGGGGCGCCGATCGCGCGCCTCGAGGCCCGTGTTGCCCTCGAACGGCTCCTCGCCCGGACGACCTCGATCACGTTCGACACCGAGCGTCCTCCAATGCGCCGACCGAGCATCTTCATCCGTCGACACGCGAGCCTTCCCATCGTCGTACTACCGGCCTGAGGGCTGGGCCGATCGCAGACCCATACCGAGGAACATCGAAAACAGGAACAGGACGGAGGTCGACTGAGATGACCGACCAGCAATTGGGCCCGCTGTACCACGTGGGCATCGTCGTCCCCGATGTCGAAGCGGCGCGGACGACACTGACCGAGCAGCTGGGCGTTTCCTGGGGACCGGTCCTCCGCCTGGAGTCGGTCGAATACCGGGACGGCGACGGTCGAGACGTCCTCCTCCCCACGGCCATGTGCTACTCCGTCGATGCGCCGCACCTCGAACTGATCGAAGAGGTACCCGGCTCCCTCTGGGTGCGCAACGAGCACTCCAACCTCCACCACATCGGTTTCTGGAGCGACGACCTGGCCGCCCAGGGGGCAGCGCTGACCGGCGCCGGCTGCCCGCTGCAGCTGTGCGGTCGCAGCGGCGACCTGTCGCCGGTGTCGTTCGCCTATCACCGCAATGAACTGGGAGTCCGAATCGAGCTGGTCGACGCGGCCATGAGGGACGCCATGGGCTTCCTGTTCACTTCCGATCACGGGTGAGGAGCGTCACGCCTGATACCCGCCGCCCGCCGACGGAGGCCACGAATCCGAGTCGATGCCCTGAGGGAATGAGGAGTCTTCGACAGGGGGCAATCGAGGCAGCGGGAACTGACCTGCTTCCGCTCTCGCCGAAGGGGTTCGAACATAGTCCCATTACTTTCTGAGCCGAATCTGAGGCATGCCGGTTGCCACCGCAATTCCACCTGACACCGAGTGTTGCGGCTGCATCACCTCAGGTCAACGGGCCAGGAGGGGTTCGAACATAGTCCCATTACCTCCACAGCCGGGGGGCCGAGGGAGGCGGCTCGGACCCCAGGATGAACCGGGACGGCCGGGACGGCGGCATGGATCGCATCGTCTGTCGACTGGATTGGCTCAAGATCGGTCCGACAAAGCGGTCGGGTGCCGCTAGCGCGGAGGCACTGACGGTCACGAGTTGGCCGAGAGTTAACCGAGATCCTTGTGATTCCGAGCGTGCCCGTGCACGATGAAGGTGCCGCAGTCCGTGCGGTGATGGAGCGTTTGCATGGCTCGGCCGCCCAGGTGTTCGTGCGAAGTTTGCGCGCCAAGGAACGAGCCGGTGACTCGGAGGATGACCGGGGGGCCCAGGTGATTGCCCGTCTTTTCGTCTCCGGAGCACTTGCGGCGCTGAACCGACCTGAAGACAGTGACAGAGCGATCTCAGAAGCCCTGCGTCGTGCCGAAGGCTCCGGGAGCCCGATGAACATCGGAGCAGCGGTCATCAGTACCGCCAGCAACCACCTCAGTCGGCGTGCAGGGCCTGATTTCACCACCAGCAACGAGATCTTCGACGAGGGCCGCCTGTGATCGCCCGGCTTTCTTAGCCGGACCTTGGATCACCGCACCCGGTCGATGCGCGAAAGCGCCCGAGGGACGACAACGCCCAGGTGGGGGTGTTCCACGGTGAGTTCGATCACTTTTCTTCTCGCACGCACTACGACCCGCCGTCCGAGGATAGACAGCGGGTTGACCTCCACCCGACCCGAGGCAACCGGGTAGGTCCAGGAGGCCAGAGAGTCCTTGTACGGCATTTCACCCTTACTCAGATCGAGGATCCCGAGGTGGTATTCGGGCGCAGCTTCGGCCATGGCGAAGAAGAGCTGTAGGCCCGGGGAGTAGCGCCTGTAGTCGACATCATAAGCCGGAAACCACAGAGACAACCTCGTGGCCGTGCGGATCCCGAAGTGCGCCGCGATCAGGTGACCTCCCACCGACAACGTCGACAGAGTCCCCCGGCAGCCAGGTGTGTCGTAGCCGGCCAGCTCTTGGACGAGGTCGCGGACCCACTGCCGAGAGAACTGGTCAATCCAGCCCGTCTCGTGATACTGCGCCGACTTCCAACCCATGAGGGCGCCCAAGGCGGTCCGATCCGCGGAGTCGAACACGAACTCGAGTTCCCCGTGCTCCCGGATCAGTCTCCGCCGCTTCTGCGCCAAGGAGCGGACCAATCTTCCACTACTGCGATTCCGTTGACACATGTACGCGTCATATCCGTCACGAACATCCATCACAAACGCGGGGGCGGTCCCGGAGATGGACCCGAAGTCATCCATGCGTGAAACGAGATGGTCAAACTCCAACATGCCCAGTTCGCAGGCTCGGATAAGTTCTACAGGATTGAAGACGAACTCGGGTTCACATATGACGGCCTGGGCGTCGGAAACGCCGATACCGAGGGCCCATCCAATGCCACAGGTCCCTGTTTGATACGGCAGGAACGCGACCGTCTCGGCTCCGTCGCGGGTCGCCGCGATCCGGACATTGCTCCTGCAGCGCCCAAGGGCGACCGCGAACTCCGGTGACAAGAAGGCATTGTCGAGGGTCGAATCGGACGCTTGGAGGCGCCTCCATTCTGAGAGGTCAGCTTGAGACAAGTCTTGAGGGCCGTAGACCGAGACGTCCATCATGTGCCCTCGTCTGTGCACGCCGCGGGCAAGTCTCCGGTCATGGCGACGTCCATCTCGATCCATGCGCGATGCCAAAGGAACCCGCAGTTGCGGTCGCAAGGCCCGTCGCCCCCGAGCACCTGGCCGCTGCAGCGCGCGCCGTCGAGCACGTACCACTCTCCTCGTGGCTTCTTCCAGCGAGGAAGCTCGATCCAGAGGTCCTCCGCCCTCCTCAGCACGGTCCAATACTTTTCGGTGTACGCAGCCATCTCTGGGGAGAAGCTGATGCCGTCCAGTCGTCCTCTGCGATCCAGGGTGGCCTCGATCTCGACGAGAGGCTTCACACGAGCGGTGAGTTGTCGTTGTGGTGCCTCGGCGGCGGCAGACGAAGGCTCCAGCCACTCGTCTCGGAAGTAGAGCGAGCATGCTCGACCGCATCCGATCGAGCCGTCCGGCCCGCCGCACACCGCCCCGGCCAACGCCACGGTTCGTGAGATGCTCCGCATGCGGCCGTCGTCGTCGAGCATGCGGCTTACGATTCGCTCTATCTGGTAGGCGCGGCCGCAATACGCCCACTGGTCGGTCGTGAACCACAAGCCTCGGAGCCGATCCTCTCTGTCAAGCGTCGCTCGGATTGCCTCGGGGTCCTTCACCCGTACCCAATCGCCGACTTGGTAGGACGAGGGGCGGCCCCGACCGACCGGACCCTGGGTGTGGAGGAGGAACAGCAGGGTCCGGTGTCTCACGCCACGAAGCAGGTTGTAGGGCCAGTCGTAGCGGTAGAAGGAGTTCTCGAATTGACAGCGCTCGCGCGGCCTGGCTCTGAGAACCGACCTCAAGTTGACACGTCCACGCCACTCGTGCTTCCTGGAACTGGGTCCTCGCGACATGTCCGTTCCTCGCACCCCATCTGTTCGTAAGGAATCGGTCATGTAGTCCCCGCCGCTCCTTGCAACCGCTTTCATCTGGGGGCGCTCCCGGGTTTGCATGGGCAGCACGGAGCGAACTTCGATTGTGGCTGGCAGCGTATTCGGCCTCCAGCTCGCCAGATGTCGACCGGCCACACGTGCTCCACCAACGCAGTCCCCGGAAGAACCCATTTGCGTAGGCATTCTGACCGGAGTGCGCATGTCGCAGTAGAGCCGAAGGTCCCACAAGGAAGGGTGTCCGGCAGGGTGGCGAAGCTCTATAGCCCATAAATTTGTGGAGAAGTTGTGATTAGCGAGGGTCATCGAGATCTCAGTGGCTTACCTGCTGCACCACCGGGTGAATATTTCTAAGTCTGGCGACTGCCTAGAGAAGCAGTGAGCACGAGAATTGTCGGTGGGATGAATCCAGCCAAGATCACAACGGGCATACGCTTTCCATGGCTCGCCTCTTCGCCACTGTTGACGACAATCGAAGACTCGGCTTCAGAGACACTGGCGGCGATCGATGGATGCCGAGCAGCCACGGCAACGAGCACCTACTCGATGAGAAAGAGCGCATCGACGGCGGTCCCGGAGGTGTAGCTATTGTGCAGCACAAGTAGGTCGTACGTGAAGTCGGCCACGAACATCACCATCATGGCCCCGACCAACAGCTTGTGGAATGGCTGCCTCGAACCCCTAAATCGTGCGGAACACCAGGAAGACCAGAGCGATATCCATGATGGGATAAGCCAGATTGACCACCATTCCGAAGGTATGCACCGTCGCGCCGGTGAACATACGAGGTCATCAAGAAGTGCCAGGAAATGGCCAAGGCCCCCACCGCGACGTTGGCGGCATCGGCGTTGTTCTCCCGCTGGACGGAGTGGTTCGGATTGCGGGTAAGTCGCAGAACTCCGGCAAAGAGAAAGGGTAACCGGCTAGGTACAAGGCATCTACGAATGAGGGAAAAGCACGCTGATGTGGAGAACGGAGGTGTAGACAGTCCACGCGTCATCACCGAGCGTGAAGCACCCACCCGCCAACCCCAAGAAGTACCAGCCGAGGCGATCCTTGGGACGGTGCAGGTGGACGCCGACCACGATGCACACCACCGATGCCGTCCCAAGGGTCAAGTAGACCGCCGTCTGGCTCGTTGCATTCGGAAGTGCGAAATAGATGGCAACAACACACATGCTGCTGATGAGGACGTATTTCCACGCGGTCACTCTCAGCCCGGCCGCCACTTCGATGTACCTCCATCTCCCTATCGACCGAAAGCGTTGCCGAGTTGAATGCTGCGAGGTCGAAGGCCCCTTGGAAGCCCGTCAAGGAACGAGGACTACCTGGCCCGCGACGTCCCCGGGTTCGCCTTCCCCGTGTATCTGGCGGGCGCCCAAGTGCAGCGGTACGTGGCCTTCGCGCCCACCATCGGCGCCTCGGTCAACATGACCCTGCGGTCTTACAACGGCACGTGCCCTGTCGGTGTCATGATCGACACTGCCGGTGTTCTCGACACAGGCGTGCTCATCGACTGGCTCCGTGCGGGCTTCGAGGAGGTTCTTGCCCTGGCCGGCGCCCATGATCCGGTGCGCTTGCCAATCCGAGACGCCGCCACGACGGATCACTGACCCGGAACACCCAGGTCAGCCTGGTGATCGAGTCGCTCGGTCATCGAGGGACGCGATTGGCGATGGTCCTCACAAGAGCGGGCCGGAGCGTGCCTAGCATGGGCCAGCATCCAGCTTGGAGGTCGTCATGAGTCGTCCGGATAGCCGAGGAGACATCTTCCTCGACCCCACTGCCTATGCGGACCAGGAGCGCTGGCACGCCGTCGTCGCCGAATTGCGTGCCGAGGCCCCGGTCCTCCGGGTGGAAGAGGAGGGCTTCACCCCCTTCTGGGCTGTCACCCGTCACGAGGACGTCTTCGGGGTGTCGAGGGACAACGAACACTTCCTCAACACCCGCAACTCGGTCCTCGGCCCGGACGCCCAGTTCGAGTTTCTCCACTCGATCGGCATCGAGCCGAAGACCCTGATCCATATGGACGGCCAGGAGCACCGCGACCACCGGGACCTGGCGAACGACTGGTTCCGTCCTCGCGCCGTGGCCAAGCGCCAGGAGGCGATCGATGCCATCGCCGACGAATTCGTGGAGAAGTTCCGCCAACTCGGCGGCAAGTGCGACTTCGCCCAGGACATCGCCGTGCCTTACACGCTGCGCGTGATCATGGGCATCTTCGGTGTCCCCCAAGAGGACGAGCCGACCATGCTCAAGCTCACGCAAGGCATCTTCGGTGCGGCCGATCCGGAGTACCTCGGCGACTTGAGCGATCCGATGGTCCTCCTCACCGACACCATCGCCCAGTTCGATGACTATTTCAACGAGCTCTCCGCCGAACGGCGCCTGCATCCGACCGACGACCTGGCCACCGTTATCGCCAACGGTGAGATCAACGGGTGTCCCATGGACCATCACGCCACTCTCTGGTACTACACGATCGTGGCTACCGCCGGTCACGACACAACCTCGTTCGCATTGTCCGGTGGCCTCGAGGCTCTTCTCCGACATCCCGATCAGGTGGCCATATTGCAGAACGACCCGTCGCTGACCAGCAATGTGGTCGACGAGATGATCAGGTGGACGTCGCCGGTGAGGCACTTCCTGAGGTACCTGACCGTACCGACCACATTGTCGGGAGTCGAGATCCCCGCTGGTGACCGGCTTCTTCTCTCCTACCCCTCGGCCAACCGCGACGAGCGGGTCTTTACCGACCCCATGGAATTCTCCGCCACCCGACGCAACTCCAACAGAATGATCGCATTCGGTGGCGGAGAGCACTTCTGCCTGGGCTCGACATTCGCCCGCCGCGAGCTTCGCACGATCCTGCCCAGACTCCTGGCCGCCGTCGACACCATCAGCATCGATGGTGAGCCCGAATGGGCGCAGGCGAATTTCGTCGGCGGGGTGAAGCACCTTCCGGTGGCGGCCACCCTCCGTTGACGCTTGAATCTTCGATTCCGACAACCCTGAATTGCCGATTCCGACCACGAGGAGCCCCATGAGTGCCGAGTTTCCGTATGCCCAGCGCTATGCGGTCAACCGCCAATTCCCGGCCCATGGTCGACCACGCGAGGAGGTTCTGGCCGAGCTGCGAGACATGGCCGTCTCCGAGGACGCCTTCTGGGAGACCGGGAAGTGCTCGGGAACGATGTACTGCGGGGATCACGACCACTACCGGTTCATGAACGAGGCCTTTGGCATGTTCGCGCACGTGAACGTTTTGCAGCGCGATATGTGCCCGAGCGCCACGCGCTTCGAAGGCGAGATCATCGCCATGGCCCTCGATCTTCTCCATGGGGATGCCGTCGATGGTGAGCCGGTCGGACTGGTAACGAGCGGCGGTACCGGAAGCATCCTGCATGCCGTGCTCGCATACCGTGAGCAGGCCCACGCTCGAGGTGTGGCCCACCCGAACTTCATCAAGCCCGAAACCGGCCATCCCGCCTTCGACAAGGCCTGTCATCTCTTCGGCATCGAGATCCGTATCGCGCCGATTGATCCCATCACCACGACAGTGGATATGTCGCGGATCGGCGATCTCATCGACGACCAGACCATGGCCATCATGGGCTCGGCATGCAACTATCCCTACGGGACCATCGACGACATCGCCGCACTCAGCGATCTCGCCCTGGAGCGCCAGGTGGGTTTGCACGTGGACGGCTGCCTCGGTGGCTTCATCCTCCCTTTCGGCCAGGAGTTGGGCTACGAGATCCCGCCGTTCGACTTCAGATTGCCGGGTGTGACGAGCATCTCGGCCGATACGCACAAGTACGGCTACTCGTTCAAAGGCACTTCGACCTGCCTGTTCCGGGACAAGTCCCTGCGCAACGGCCAGTACTTCGCACTCACCGACTGGAGCGGTGGGAAGTACTGCTCACCGGGCATCGACGGATCGCGATCAGGCGGGCTCCTGGCGGCGACGTGGGCGACGATGGTGCAGATGGGCCGCGACGGCTACCTCGGCTACGCCCGGCAGATCTTCGACGCCGCCGAGAGGATGAAAGCCGCAGTCCGTTCCCACCCCGAGCTGCGGATCATGGGCTCGCCCACATTCTGCTTCAGCTTCACCTCTGACGATTTCGACATCTACCACATCAACGACAACATGCGGGCTAAGGGATGGCGCTTCAACGGCCAGCAATACCCGAACGCCATCCACATGGCCACCACCCGGCCCCAGACCCAGCCCGGTGTGGTGGAAGCCTTCGCCGCCGATCTGGCCAACGCCGTAGCGTACGCACGCGCCAAGAACGACGCCGGCGAACCCGCCTTCAGCGGCGCCATCTACGGCGGTGTGGCCGGTGGCATGACCGATGAGGCGGACGAGGTGATCCGCGGCTTCATGGAGGCGATGCTCGACGCCCAGCAGGCCGTTCCCCCGGCACCTCGTGCATAGTCCCGAGACGCGCGACGAACAGCTCGTCCTCGCCGTCGACCTGGGGACGGGGGGGCCGAAGGTCGGATTCGTGTCGCTCACAGGGACGGTTGCATGGCAGGACCACATCCCCGTCGAGACGCGC
>Ga0307374_10008057_pt1 | contig 15853 bp, 16 predicted proteins | sample OX3MG_FD_202532 | JGI IMG/M metagenome (GOLD analysis project Ga0307374, IMG submission 202532) | Soil microbial communities from Risofladan, Vaasa, Finland - OX-3 | ecosystem: Environmental > Terrestrial > Soil > Coastal area > Acid sulfate soil | place: Finland: Risofladan, Vaasa | collected... | reverse complement strand
AGGCGGCCCGGTTGACGGCCAGGTAAGGCGGCTCTCCGCCGCCGGTCATCGGTCCGGGCGCCTCTTCTCGGTGATCTCCAGTGTCAGCCGAGCGGCGAAGTCCTCCAGCGCCTCCGGGGTCTCGTTGCCGACACGGTTGCGGACGTTGACCTGGCCCGACTCGACCTCGCGGCCGCCGACGATCGCCATGTAGGGAACCTTCATCCGCTGGGCGTCGCGGATCTTGCGCTGCATCCGGTCCGAGGAGGCGTCCACCAGGACCCGGACGTTGGCGCGGCGCAGCCGCTCGGCCACCGAGGCCGCGTAGGCGTTCTGCTCGTCGGTGATCGGGATGACCACCACCTGGGTGGGCGCCATCCAGGTCGGAAACGCTCCGGCCCAGCGCTCGATCAGGTAAGCGAAGAGGCGCTCCATGGACCCGGCCGCGCCGCGATGGACCATTACCGGCCGCTTCCTCGAGCCGTCCTCGGCCACGTACTCGAGGTCGAACAGCTGCGGCAGCTCGAAGTCCACCTGGACCGTCGAGTTGGTGAACTCGCGGCGCAGGGCATCGCGGACCTGGAAGTCGATCTTGGGGCCATAGAAGGCGGCTTCACCCGGGCCCAGCCGGTACTGAAGGCTCAGCGATTCGAGGGCGCCGCTGAGAGCTGCCTGCGCCGTCTCCCACTCGGCCGCCGTACCGATCCATTTGTCCTTGACGTCGTCCCGGGTGGAGAGCCGATACCAGAAGTCGTCGATCCCCAGCACCTCGGAGAAGTGGAGCGACAACTCGATCGCGCCCTTCACCTCCTGCTCCACCTGCTCGGGCGTGCAGAAGATGTGCGCGTCATTGAGGGCGAAGGCGCGCACGCGGTTCATCCCCTGCAGCGTCCCCGATCGCTCGTAGCGGTAGTTCATGCCGACCTCGGCGATCCGCAGCGGCAGGTCGCGGTAGGAGCGCATCTCCGACTCGTAGACGAGGATGTGGTGCGGGCAGTTCATCGGGCGCAGCTCGAGCACCTCGCCCGACTCCTCGAACCGCATCGGCGGGTACATCGAGTCGTGGTACTTCTGCCAGTGCCCGCTCCGCTCGTAGAGCTCCAGCCGGGCGAGGTTGGGCGTCAGGACGTGCTGGTAGCCCCGCTTCAACTCCTCGTCGACGACCCACCGCTCGATCTCGCGCCGCACGGTGGCGCCGTTGGGCAGCCAGAGCGGCAGCCCCGCCCCGCTCCGCTCGTCGCTGTGGAAGAGCTTCAGCTCGCGACCCAGCTTTTTGTGGTCGCGTCGTTCCGCCTCGGCGAGCATCTCCAGGTACTCGTCCTGTTCCTTCTGCGAGGGCCAGGCGGTGCCATAGATCCGCTGCAGCTGGCGGTTGTGCTCGTCGCCCTTCCAGTAGGCGCCGGCGACGCGGAGCAGCTTGAAGGCCCTGATCGCGCCGGCGCCGGGCACGTGCGGCCCGCGGCAGAGGTCGAGGAAGTCCTCGCCAGTCCGATAGAGCGAGACCTGCTCGTCGTCCGCGATCCGGTCCTCGATCAGCTCCACCTTGTAGTCCTGGCCGAGAGCGCGGAAGGTGGCGATCGCCTCCGGCTTTGACTGCCATTCATGCGCGAAGGGAAGGTCGCGGCCGACGATCGACCGCATCTTCTTCTCGATCTCCTTGAAGTCCTCGGGCGTGAACTGGTGGTCGGACTCGAAGTCGTAGTAGAAGCCGTTCTCGACCGGCGGACCGATCGCGTACTTAGTGCCGGGCCATAGCTCGGTGACGGCCGCGGCCAGGACGTGCGCGGTCGAGTGGCGGAGCTGGTCGAGCTCGTCCTTCGACTCGTGGTCGTCGATGTGGCTCATCAGGAACGCTCAGGATATCGACCTGCAATGGACGTCAGAAGCATCGCCGACGCGATCGGCTATCCCGCCGCCGCGCTCGGGATACTGATCGAGAGTTCGGGCGTGCCCTTCCCCGGCGAGCTGACCTTGGTCGCGGTGGCGGCCTACGCCGGCGCCGGCCACCTCAATATCGTGGTGGTCATCGCGCTAGGCGCCCTCGGCGCCATCGCGGGCGGGGACGTCGGCTACTTCATCGGGCTGCGGGGCGGCCGGCCCTTCCTCGAGAAGGCGCTCTCCGTCTTCCGGCTGGAGGTCGGCCACCTCGCCCAGGTCGAGATGTTCTTCGCCCACCACGGCGACAAGACGATCCTCGTCGGTCGCTTCGTCCTGGGGCTACGGACCTGGGCGAGCATCTTTGCCGGGGTCGCGCACATGCCCTTCTGGCGCTTCCAGGCCTACAGCGTGCTGGGCGCGATGCCGTGGGCGATCCTGTGGGGGCTGGTCGGCTATCTGCTCGGCAACAACTGGCCGCTCCTAACGACCATCCTCGAGGCGGCGGGCTACGGCGGGCTGGCGGCGGTTGCCGGCGTCGCGGTCATCTATCTGCTCTTCCGTACACGCGCGATCCGGCTCTAGAAGCGACCAGTCCCGCGATGGCGAGCAGCACCCCAAGACCGCCGATGACGCGGGCGGTGCCGACCAGGTCGGCGAGGTAGGCGGCGACCAGGATCGGGATCGCGGTTGCCCCGTTGTAGGCGAGGAAGAAGAGCGAGAAGATCCGGCCCCGCACCTCGTCGGTCGTCTGCTCCTGGAGGACGGTCAGCGAGGGGATCAAGAGCGCGCCGAACTCGAGCCCGAGCAGCAGGCCGAAGACAACCGCGAAGTAGCGAGTGAACGGAATCAGCTGCGGTACGTGCCTCATCCCGTAGGGCACGCTGGCCAGCAGGAGCAGCGTGAACCCGGTCGCCAACAGGCTGACCACTAGCAGCCTGGAGCGGGACATCGATCGCCCGAACTGGCCGACGACGAAGGCGCTGGTGACAGCGCCGACGGTCGCCGGAAGAAGGATCACGTAGCTGTCGCGCGGCTGGATGCCGATCACCGTGGTCACGTAGGCGGGAGCCAGCGTGAACATCATGAAGAGCACCAGCACGGTCAGGGTCAACTGCGCGAAGGCGATCATCAGCAGGCTCGATCCGCGCAGAAAGTCGAGCGCCTCGCGCACCTCGAGCACGAGCTGATGGAACGCGCCGCGGGTGCTCTGGTCGTGCCTCGGCTTGTTGCGGGGGATGTTGGCCAGCGCGATCAGGCCGCCTCCGGCAGCGAAGCCGCCGGCCGCGATCCAGTAGGGCAGGTAGGCGTCGATGCGGGAGAAGACCGGCGCCAGCGCACCACCCAGCAGAAGCGTCAGCACCATCGAGAGAAGAACCATCGAGTTGGCCGTGAGAAGCGCCTTTCTGGGCAGCAGGGTCGGGATCACCGCCGCCTCCGCGGGGCTGAAGAACTGCCCCAGGGCGCTGAAGGCGAAGGTGATCAGGAGCAGGTGGTAGACGTCGCCGCGCAGACTCGGCAGCAGCGACGTGAGCGGAATCAGGGTGACGATACCGGCGCGGCCGAGGTTGGCCCAGACCATCGTCTGCTTACGGTTGTGGCGATCGGCGAAGACGCCGGCGAAGGGCGGCAGGAAGAGCGCCGGTAGGGTGTAGGCGAGCAGGGTCACCGCCACCCGGGTGTTCGCGCCCGACAGGTTGTAGGCGAGGATGATCAGCGAGAACATCACGAACTTGTCCGCCGACTGGGAGGCGAGCTGGGCGAACCAGACGAGCCGGAAGTCGGTCCGGGCGAGGACGTAACGGAAGCCCTGTCCGCCCTCCGGGCCGGTTAGGGATTCCATGGGCGACAGCTACTTTAGCGGCGAGTTTGCGAAGACCCCGTGGAGCGCTTCCCACTCGGCCAGCGTCAGCGTCTGCGGCCGGCGGTGATCGTCGATGCCGAGCTCCTCTAGGCGCCTGGCCGCCTCCGGTCCGAACAGTCGGGCGAGGATCCCTCCGAGCTGTTTGCGGCGGAACTGGAAGACGCGTTCGGCGAAGTCGAAGAAGGCGCCCAGGTCGGCGACCGTGACCGCCGGTCGCTCCCGCACCGCCATCACGGCTAGCGCGGAATCGACCCCGGGAACAGGCCAGAACGCCTCGCGGGGCAGGTCCAGCCGTAGTTCGGGCACCGCGAAGACCTGCACCGCGAGGCTGGCGAGGCTCCAATCGCCGGGCTCGGTCCAGCGCTCGGCGACCTCGCGCTGCACCACCAGCGAGACCGTCCGCGGCGGGTCGGGCCGCTCCAGCAGCCGTGGCAGGAGGGCGCCCGTCAGGTAGTAGGGAATGTTGCCGGCGACCACGTCCACTGCGGGCAGCGGTAACTTGAGGACGTCGCCCTCGAGGACTTCGACCCGCGCGTCGCCGGCCACTACCTCGCGCAGCACGCCGGCGAGTCGGTGGTCGAGCTCGACTGCGACCAGCCGGGCCGCACGCTCGGCGAGCGCAACTGTCAGCGCCCCGGGACCGGCGCCGACCTCGAGCACGTTGTCGGCGGGCCGGATGCCCGCCTCCTGGGCCACCCGGTCCCGCAGGCCCGGGTCGACCAGGAAGTTCTGGCCCAGACGGTGGACGGGACGGAAGCGGTGTCGGGCGAGAAGGCCCTCCAGCGTTGCGCGGTCGGCGGGATCGGGCCGGCTCAGCTCGCCAGCACGTAGATCGTCAGCTGGCGCCGGCCCCACTGAATGGCGGCCGGGCAGGTCATCCAGACGTCGACGATGGTGCCCTTGATGGCCCCGCCGGTGTCGACCGCCCAGCCATAGCCGTAGCCGGGCACGTAGAGGTGGCTGCCGAGCGGGATGACGGTTGGGTCGACCGCGATCGAACCGGGGCCGGCCATGGTGCCGGTCGCGGTGTGGCCGCGGTCACAGTATGCGGTCGAGCTGCCGGCGATGGCGCGCGCGTAGTTCGCCGGCGCGCCGCTCAGATCCGGGGCCGGCGCGGCCGCCGGCGCCCCCGTTCCCACCCGCACGACCCGGTCGATGGGAGCCGTCTGCACCTCTGACAGCTTGGCGCTGCTGAGCACCTCCCCATTGACCATGTCATCCGCGAAGACCTGTGTCAGGGCTCCGTAGGCGCCCGGCTCGGCGACCAGCGTGGTCCCGGCGGCCAGACCCGGGTCGGGTACCTGCCGGGTTGCGAACGGGATCGGGGTCTGAACGATGCGCTGCACCTCGGCGAAGGTGGCTTGGCGCGCATCGTGGACGCGTCCATCCTCCCAGTAGATCGGCCGCGGCTTCAGGACCACCGGCGGTGCGTCGAGGCGTGCGGAGATCGTAGCGGCGACCGGTATCGTCACCGGGCCCGACGCCACGCCAACCGTGGGAACGACATAACCGAGGGCCAGCACCAGCAGCCCAAAGGCGAACAAGCCCTTGAGGCGGATGCGCCCCTGCGCTACCCCCAAAACCCCGCGCGGACGTTATCACCTCAGGCGGGTGAAGAGCGAGTGCGCGTTTTTCGACTCGATTTCGGCCAGTTCCTCGACGGAGATCCCGCGCACCTGCGCAACCACCCCGGCGGTGTCGACCAGAAAGGCCGGCCGGTTCTGCGGCTCGCGCTTGCGTGACGCTGGCTGGCCGAAGGGCGAGTCGGTCTCCAAGAGCAGCCGGTCCGCCGGGCAGCGACGCATAACCTCGCGCAGCTCGGCGCGGGTGGCGCGCGTCACCAGCCCGGCGAAGGAGAGGTGGAATCCGAGCTCGAGGAAGCGGTCGGCCCACGCCTGGTCGAGGGCGAAGTAGTGCATGACGCCGGTGAGCCCGGGCCGCGCCTTCAACGCCCGATGGACGAGGTCGGCCGAGTCGCGGACGTGGATCGAGAGCGGTAGGCCGAACTCGAGAGCGAGGTCGCAGAAGGTGCCGAACCAGCCCAGCTGCCGCTCCATGAGCGCGTATCCCTCCCCGGCGGTCCCGTCCAAGCCGACCTCGCCGACGGCCACCACCCGGGGATCGGCGAGGAGCTCGCGAAAGGCGGTGGGGTCAGGATCTGATTCGTTGAGGGCGTGGTGGCCGGCGGCGGCGAAAACTCCCTCGAGGCGGTGGGCCATCTCGACTGCCCCCCGGCTGCTGGCGAGGTCGGTGCCCATGGTGATGAGCCGGGTTACGCCTTCCCGCCGCGCCTCCGCGACAGCGGCCTCGGGTTCGTTCACCTCCTCCAGGTGGAGGTGAGTGTCTACGAAGGGCAACCGGCGATCACCAGGGTGAACTCGCCGCGGGCCCTACCGGCGAGGGTTGCCAGGCACTCGTCCGCGGTGCCGCGGATGAGCTCCTCGTGCAGCTTGGTCAGCTCGCGCCCGACCAGCAGCTGACGATCGGGCAGTGCCTCGGCGATCACCCTCAGCGACTTCAGCACCCGGTAGGGGGAGTCGAAAGCTACCGCGGGCCGTGCCTCGGCTTCCAGCGACGCCAGCAGCCGCCTGAGCTCACCCGGCTTTCGCGGCAGGTAGCCGAAGAAGAGGTAGCCGTCGCCGCTGAATCCGCTCACGGAGAGCGCCGCGGCGACCGCGCTCGGACCGGGGATCGGCACCACCGCGTGGCCCTCCGCGACCGCCGCCGCGACCAGCCGCTGGCCGGGGTCGTTAACGCCGGGAGTTCCGGCGTCGGTGACCAGGGCGACGTCGCCCTCGTCGAGGGCCCGCAGCACCGCCGGCAGGCCGCGTCGCTCGACGGGAGCCCGGTAGCTCAGCATCGGCTTGCGAACGCCAATCCGCGCCAGCAGGCGGGCTGTGACGCGGGTGTCCTCGGCCGCGATCGCCCCCACCTCGCCCAACACTCGCGCGGCGCGCGCGGTCAGATCTTCGAGGTTCCCGATCGGAGTTCCGACCACATACAGGGTGCCCAAACTAGGCGCGAGACAGCGTGCGCTCGCCCAACCATGCTTCGATCCTCTCGCCCACCTCGAGGGCCGAGCCGGTGTACATTGCCGCCTTTGGCAGGACCTCGATGAAGGCGCGGCCGTAGTCCCGGCTGGAGATCCGGTTGTCGAGGATTACCACCGCGCCGCGGTCGCTGTTGCGCCGGATCAAACGGCCGAAGCCCTGCTTCAGCTTCAGCGCCGCCATCGGCAGGGCGTACGTCGCGAAGGAGTCGGAGACCTGCTCGGCGCGGGCGGCGAAGACCGGCTCGGTCGGTACCGGGAAGGGCAGGCGGACCATCACCACGCAGGAGAGCTGGTCGCCGGGGATGTCGATGCCCTCCCAGAAGCTGGCGGTGCCGAGCAGCAGTGCTCGGTCGGAGTCCTGGAAGGCGCGCAGCGCCTGCCGCCGCTGGCCGTCCAGCCCCTGGCCGAGGATCAGGATGTCGTCGAGGTCGTGGCGCTGCTTCAGCTCGAAGTAGGTGTCGCGCAACTGCCGGTGAGAGGTGAAGAGGGCCAGCGTCCGGCCTCCGATCCGGCGGGCGATGTCAGCGATGACCCGGACCACGGCGTCCCCGAACTCGTCGGATTGGGGATCGGGCAACCCGCTCGGCAGGCAGACGAGGGCCTGGTTCAGGTAGTCGAACGGCGAGGGCAGGATCAGCATCTCGGGCTCGCGGTCGAGGCCCACCCGGGAGCGGAAGTAGTCGAAGCTGCCACCGACCGCTAGCGAGGCCGAGGTGAAGATGACCGACTGCCGGGGGTCGAAGACGTGCTCGCGAAGCAGGCCGCCCACGTTGAGCGGGGCGGAGCGGAGCACCGCCTCCGCCGAGCGCATGACCTGGCTGAACCAGTAGACCTGGTTGGCGTCCGGTTCGAGCAGCGCCTCCACCACCAGCTGGCGCGCCTCGAAGACCCGCGACCGGATGATCTCCAGCTCCCTCAGGTCGGCGTCGGGCTCGTCGCCGCCGAGCCACTCCCGCGCGCCTGACGCGGCGCGGCGCAGCTGGGAGTCGAGCCCGGCGAGGGCGGTGCCCGTGTCCCCGGCGAGGTCGGCGAGCCGCCGCCAGCCCGGCGCCTCTCGGACCACCGGTCCAAGCCGGACCGCGTCGTCGCGCCGCCCGGCGTCTGGCAGCAGCCCGCGCACGAACCCCGCCGCGTACTCGAAGAGAGCCCCGACCCTTTGGCGGGCGTCGGCGGCCGCCTCGGGCGCGCCGGCAAGCTCGGAACCGGCGCCCAGCCGCGGTTGGGCGGCCACGGCCGCGATCAGCACCCCGAGTCGTTCCAACAGGGCGACCAGGGCGGGTCCGTCCGCCTCGCGCCTGAGGCCCTGGGTGGCGGCGTCCTCGAGGTGGTGGGCCTCGTCGACGACCAGGTGCTCGAAGGCGGGCAGCACGCCGCCGCCAGCCGTCGCGTCGGCCAACAGGAGCGCGTGGTTGACCACCACCAGGTCGGCGCGCTCGGCCTCCGCCCGCGCCCGGTGGACGTAACAGTCGTCGGCCGTGCAGAAGACCCCGACGCAGTCCATGGGGTCGGACGCGACCCGCGCCCAGAAGACCTCCTCACGGCCCTGCAGGCGCAGCTCGGAGCGGTCGCCGCTGACGGTCTGGTCGAGCCAGGTCAACAATTTGAGCTTGAACCGGAGCTCATCCGCGTCGTGGCAGGGCTCGGCGAGGTACCGGCGCCAGCGGCGCGGGGAGAGGTAGTTCGAGCGCCCTTTGAGGAGCACCGCCTCGAACTCCCATGGCAGCCACTCGCGGAGGAAGGGCAGGTCCTTGGTCAGGAGCTGCTCCTGCAGCGTGTGGGTCGCGGTGGACACGATCACCTTCTCGCCGCGCGCCAGCGCCCGCCCGATCGCGGGGACCAAGTAGGCGAGGCTTTTACCGGTGCCGGTGCCGGCCTCGACCACCAGCCGGCCGCCGCGCTCCATCGTCTGGGCGACGGCGAGCAGCATCTGGAGCTGGGAGTCACGGTGCTCGTACTCCGGGAAGGCGGCTGCCAGAGGACCCTCGGGTAGCAGCAACCCGGCCAGGACCTGCGGGTCCCAGGGGATCTGCGGCCGGCCGGCCGCCGCTCTCCGGTCGGGACGTTGCCGGAGGTGCGGCTCGGTCGCCGGGACGGCGGTCAGAGCGTCGGCGAAGAAGCGCGCGACCGGCCAGCCATAGGGCGCGACCAGCGCCAGCATCAACTCCTTGAGCGGCTCGCTGAGTGCGGCAGCCGCCTCACGGAGGCGGAGCAGCAGCTGGCGGGTCGCATCGGCGTCGTCGAGCGCCCGGTGCGGGCGGGGCTGGTCGAGTCCCAGTTCCACCGCCAGGGCAGGGAGGCTGTGGCTGGGCGAGGCCGGGAGCAGGATGCGGGCGAGGTCGAGGGTGTCGAGCATCTCGGCCCCCTCGGGCCAGATGCCGCCCGCGACCATGAACTCGATGTCGAGCCGCGCACCGTGGCCCACCGCCTCCCGGCCTCGAAGCAGGCCGGCCAGCGCGGCCAGCGCAGGACCCTGGGCGCCGGCGCCGCGGAGCTGGGCGGGGTCGATCCCGGTCAGCCGGCGAACGGCCTCCGGCACCGAGCGGCCGGGATCCACCAGCCGTTCCATCTGTTCAAGCACCCGGTCGGGGGTGAAAGCGACGGCGCCCACCTCGATGACGCGGTCGTGGAGCGGATCGAGTCCGGTCGTTTCAAGGTCGAGTGCGACGTATTCGGGCACCGGCTTCTAGTTCCGCGGCGAGATTCTACGCCCGCTTCCGGCTGCCTTTGGCAGCACTCAAATTCACGACCTCGCACGTTATAGTTCCCGATGCCTATGCAGGCGGGAACCTTGACCAAACCGACGACCCTGGAGGAGCTCAACCTCAAGCGAGACCTGGTCTCGAGCCTGGTTCTCCGCACCCTCGCCTTCTCCGACCGGATGAGCGGCGCCGCCCTCGAAAAGCGCCTCGGGCTGCCGTTCGAGACCATCAAGCCCCTCATCCAGGAGTTCGACAAGGCCCAGTTGGTGTCATCGCCGGGCTTCTCGACCGAACCCGGCCTCGACGGCCTCTCGATCGACGAGCGCACCGCCTACGAATGCAGCTCCGCCGGCCGCGCGCGGGCCGCCGAGATGTCCTCGGTGCAGACCCGGTACCTGGGCCCCTGCCCGGTTGCCTATGACGACTACGTCGAGTTGGTGCACACCCAGGTCTCGGCCAAGGCGAACATCACCGACGTGATGCTGAAGGAGGCGCTCGGCAACCTCGAGCTCGAGCAGCACGTCATCGATTGCATCGGCGGCGCCATGGTCTCCCGTTCGTCCCTCTTCATCTTCGGCGCCCCTGGCAACGGCAAGTCGACGATCACCGAACGGATGGCGCTACTGATGGGCGCCCCGATCGAGATCCCCCATGCGATCGCCGTCGGCGAGGAGATCATCCGGCTGATCGACCCGGTCTACCACAAGCAGGCTACGGGCGAGCAGCCGCCCGACCATCGCTTCCTCCGCTGTGAGCGGCCGGTGGTGACCGCCGGCGGCGAGCTCCAGCTTCACCAGCTCGACCTCGCCTATGACGGCCAGAACCGGTACTACGAGGCGCCCCTCCAGTGGAAGGCCAACGCCGGCGTCTTCGTGATCGACGACTTCGGCCGCCAGGAGGTGCCGCCGATGCGGCTCCTGAACCGGTTCATCGTCCCCATGGAGAAGCGCTATGACTACCAGGACCTCTCCGCCTCGGGACGCAAGATCCAGGTGCCCTTTCTGGCCCAGGTGGTCTTCTCGACCAACCTCTCGCCGGCCTCTTTGGTGGACGAGGCCTTCCTCCGCCGGATGGCCTACAAGATCGGCGTCGGCAACCCGACCCCCGAGGCCTACGCCCGGATCCTCAAGTACGAATGTGAGAAGAACGGCGTCATCTTCGACGAGCGAGCGGTCCCCTATCTCCTCCAGCTGTACGGGAAGAAGCCGCTCCGGGGCTCCCACCCGCGATCGCTGGTGGCCCGCTTGGTCGATCTCGCCGCCTACCGGCAGGAGGCACAGCCGCGCCTCACCCCCCAGTCCCTGAAGGAGGCCTACGACGCCTGCTTCAACCCCGCTCTCGGCGGACTGACCGAGGACGACTGGGCCCAGCCTCCAGCCGGCTGAGTTTCCGGTCGTCCGTCCACTCCGCTGCGCGGCATACCGAGGCCGCCTTCGCGGACGGCTGGCTGCACACCGGGGATATCGGTGTACGGGACGAGGACGGGTTCTTCTATATCGTCGACCGGATCAAGGACATGATCGTCTCGGGCGGCTTCAACGTCTTCCCACGCGAGATCGAGGACGTCCTCAGTCAGCACCTGGCGGTGTCCTCGGCGGCAGTTGTCGGCGTGCCCGACGACCGTTGGGGTGAGGCCGTGAAGGCGCTGGTCGTGCTCCGCCCCGGCTTCCAGGTCGAGGCTCAGGAGTTGATCGAGCTGGTGAAGGACCGCAAGGGCCACGTCTACGCCGCCAAGACGGTCGAGTTCGTCGACGGTCTGCCCCTGACCGCGGTCGGGAAGGCCGACAAGAGGGTACTGCGAGCCCGCTACTGGCAGGGCCGCGAGCGCCAGGTCGGCTAGGCCCGCACCATGAGATCGCCGACCCGGGCGCGCCAGGCGTCGAGGTCCGAGTAGACGCCGCGAAGGTCGGGTGGCAGCATCTCGGCGACCGACAGCATGATGGCGTCGGCCGCGTCCTGGTGCTCGACCTTCCTGCCGTTCGTGCGCCGGGGCGGGATCTTGAACGGCTGGCCGAACTCCAGTCGGAGCGGAGCCCGGTGGGGAACTTTGAAGCCCTTGCCGAACACATCTCGGCCGCCGGTGACGGCTGCCGGGACCACCACGGCTCTTGAAAGGGCCGCGATGAACCCGGCGCCCGGCTCGGCTCGGTGGAGCCCACCGCTGGTAATCCGCGTCCCTTCGGGGTAGAGGACCAGCACCGCGCCCTGACGGAGAACGGTGGTGGCTCGTTTCAGAGCCGCCCGGTCGGCGGTGTGCCGGACCACCGGGAAGGCGTGGAAGGCGGTGAAGATCCAGGGCTTGAAGCCCCCGCCTTCGAAGTACTCGGCCTTGGCCATGCTCCAGCTGTCGTTGCGGGGCAGGAAGGCCGGCACCAGCGGAGGCTCAAGGGTCGAAGCGTGGTTGCAGCAGACCAGCACCGCGCCCTGCTTGGGCACCCGCTCGACCCCGACCAGCGTGAAGATGCCCGCGAGGACGGTGTGGACGAGGAGCCGCATCACCCCGCGCAGGAAGGCGTAGGTCATCCCCTGATCCTCTTGACGAGGAGGTGCACCACCTGGTCCAGGTCGAGCCCGGTGGTGTCCACCACGATCGAGTCCGCCGCCGGCTTGAGAGGCGCCACCCGGCGGGTCGAGTCGGCCACGTCGCGCTCCACGATCTCTCGCTCCATCTCTTCAGCGCCCACCTTCTCGCCGCGCCGGGCCTTCTGGGCAAGCCGGCGCCTGACCCTCTCCTCGAGAGCGGCGGTGAGAAAGAACTTGTAATCGGCGTCGGGGAAGACGACCGTCCCGATGTCGCGGCCAGCCATCACGACCCCGCCGGCCGTCGCCAGCCTCCGCTGGCGCTCGTTGATGGCGTCCCGCAGGTCGGGGACCTGGGAGATGACCGACAGGTTCTCGTTGATCTCGGGACGGTGGATGTCGCCGGTCAGGTCTCGGTCGCCGTCGAAGACCCGCTCACGATCGACCCGCACGCCCGGGCGCGTCGCGATTGCGGCCAGCCCGGCGAAGTCGTCCGAGCGCACGCCTTCCTCCAGCGCCAGCCAGGCGACGGCCCGGTAGAAGAGACCGCTGTCCACGAAGGGCACTTGGAGGGCGGCCGCCACCCGACGTCCGACCGCCGACTTGCCCGCGCCGGCCGGACCGTCGACCGCAACCACCAGCGGCTTCTCAGGCAAGGCCGGCAGCCCTGCGCAGCGCTTCCACCTCGGGCGGCCTTAGGCGGCGCCAGTCACCCACCTTCAGGCGGCCGAGGCGAAGCGGCCCGTAGCCGGTGCGCTGGAGGTCGCGAACCGGGTGCCCTACGGCCTCCAGCATCCGCCGGACCTGCCGGTTCCGGCCCTCGTGGAGCACCACCCGGAGCTGGGTCCGGCCCCGCGCGCTGCCGGCGACCTCGACCTCAGCCGGCGCCGTGCGGCCGTCCTCCAGCTCGATGCCCACCCGGAGCGCGCGGAGGTCGTTCTCGCCCGGCGTCCCGTCCACGGTCGCCAGGTACTCCTTGGGAACGTGGTAGCGGGGATGGGCGAGCCGATTCGCCAGCTCGCCGTCGTCGGTCAGCAGCAGCAGCCCATGGCTGTCCATGTCCAGCCGCCCGACCGGGAAGACGCGGGTGCCGCCGGTGACCAGCTCCTGGACGGTCGGTCGCGAGCCCGGGTCGGCTGACGTCGTCACGTACCCGACCGGCTTGTTGAGGGCCAGGTAGCTGTGTCGAGCGGGCGGACTGACCTCGAGGCCGGAGACCTCGACGCGGTCGGCGCCGGGCTCGATCAGCATTCCCTGCGCCGGCGGCCGCCGACCGTTGACGAGCACCGCGCCGGAGGCGATCAGGGTGTCGGCGGCCCGCCGCGAGGCGACACCGCTCCTCGCCAGGTATTTGTTGAGTCTCTCGCTCAAGAGGGAGGGACGCCGTCTCTTTCGACCATCCCGGCCGGGTTCGCCCCCGGCTCGGGGAGATCGTCGAGGCTCGCCAGGCCGAGCACCTGGAGGAAGCGCATGGTGGTGCCGTAGAGCTTCGGCTGCCCCGGGCCCGACCCCCTCCCCACCTCGACCACCAGATTGCGGAGCTCGAGATTGGCCACGACGCTATCGCAGTTGACGCCCCGGATCTCCTCGATCCGCGCCTTGGTCACCGGCTGCTGGTAGGCGACGATGGCCAGCGTCTCATAGGCCGCGCCGCTGAGCTTGCCGGTCACCTCCGGGCGCAGCGCGCGGCGGACGTAGGCGGCGACCTCGGGCCGCGTCACCAACTGCACCTGGTCGCCGTGACGCTGGAGCATCAGGCCTCGCCCCGCGAGCGCGTCGCGGAGCTCGTCGAGCGCCGCCTGCACCTCCTTCGTGCTCGACTCGGTGGCCTGCTGCAGCTCGCGCAGCCGCAGCGGCCGGTTGGAGCTGAAGAGGATCGCCTCCAGCGCTCTGGGCAGGTCGCTCATTGCCGCCTCCACTCGACGATGATGTCGCCGAAGGCCTCCTTCTGGCGAACTCCGACCCTGCCCTGGCGAAGAAGCTCGAGCAGTGCCACGAAGGTCACCACAGCCTCGAGCCGGTCCTCGCAGTCGAGGATCAGGTCGACCAGGTTGACGCTGCCCCGGAGCAGTCGGGCGGTAAGCGCCTCGACCTTGTGCTCGGTCGTCCAGGCGCGGCCGGCGACGGTGACCGGGCGCGGCGGCAGCCGCGTGAGGAGGTCTTTGAAGGCGCCGACCAGGAGCTCCACCTCGAGCGGAGCCTCCTGGCCTTCGACCTCGACCGTCCGCGCCGGCGAGGGAAAGGACGGCGCCTCGGCGGTCGCCCTCTCCATCAGGCCCCGTGCCACCTCCTTGTAGCGCCGGTACTCCTCCAGCCGCTGGCGGACGTCCTCCTCCCAGCCGAGAAGCTCGACCTCCTCCTCGCCCGGCTCTTCGCCGGGGAGGAGCCGGATCGACTTCAGGAGAAGGAGGCGGCTCAGGGTCCAGAGAAAGCCCGCCATCTCGGCGGGGTCCGGCGAGGGCAGCTCCGCGATCGCGGCCAGGTAGCTGTCGGTGAGCCTCGCGAGCGGGACCTGGAGGATGTCCACGTCTTCTCGCTCTGCCAGCGCAAGCAGGAGCTCGAGTGGACCCTCGAACACCGGCGTCGCCACCCGCAGGCGCGCTTCCACGTCCGGCTGGTCCATTCGACCGGCAATGATAGCCGTGTGCGGCGCCTCCTCCCATCGCTGCTGGCCGTCCTCCTGGCGCTCTCCTGCACTCCTGGCGCGGGAGGGGCCACGGCGTCGCCCGGACCCTCGACGGCGCCCCCGCCGCAGCAGCCGGCCCCGAGCCCTCAGCCGGTGATCGCGGCTCCCGCGACGCTGATCCTCGACGGCTCGCAGGCGGGCCTCGCGCCCAGCGGCGGCCAGGACCACCTCGACCTGGCGGAGGCGGCCTCGCTGGAGCAGAACCAGCCCCTGGCGCTGACTCGGTATCGGAGCTGGGGGTGGGTTGACGAGGCGACCCGCACCTGGGGTGGCCGGTCGCCCAGCCTCGACGAACGACTGCTGCTGCTCACCCGCGCGGAGGGGGCGCGACAGGCGTTCTCGGACCTCGCCGGCCAGTGGCTGGTACCGCCGATGAAGAGGACCTCCTGCCCCGCGGCACTCAGGCTCGACGACTGTGCAGTGGGAAGTTCCGGCAGTCATGCGATCCTGGTCGGCAGGCTTGGCGTCTACGTCGTCCGCTTCGATGCTGACGGCGTTGACGTCGATACGGAGGCGGCGCTCCAGGTGGAGCAGCTCAGCGCTTAGCGCAGGTCGACGCGGTGGAAGCGCTCCTCCCCGCCGATCGCGCGCCAGCGGTGCCGCAGGCGAACTGGGCTCGGCGTCTGACTGCGGTGCTCGAGGCGCGCCGCAATCTTGCCGTTCAGCTGCTCGCGAACGTCCACCAGGAGGTCGGGCGCCGGGCCGGCGAAGCACCATGCCTCGGCGGTCTCGTGGGGCGGCCCCAGAGTCGGGAAGCTGAGCCGGTCCCGCGCCGCCGGCCAGGCGGCGTCGAGGGCGACCCGCCCCACCACCCGGTGGTCGGGGTGGTAGCGGTAACCGGGGGTCGGGTCGAAGGTGAGCAGGAGGTCGGGCTTGACGGCCCGGATGGCGGCAACGAACTCGCCCCGCAGCTCCATGCTCTCGACCAGCTCGGCGTCGGGATGGCGCAGGAAGCTCACAGCGCCGACGCCCAACCGCCCCGCCGACGCCATCTGCTCCGACTCCCGGATCCTCGACAGTTCCACTGACGAGAGGGCCGGGTCGCTGGTTCCCTTATCGCCCGAGGTCGCCAAGAGGAAGGCGACCTCGGCGCCTCGCGCGGTGAGCTGGAGCACGGTGCCGGCGCAATAGAACTCGATGTCGTCGGGGTGGGCGACGATGCAGAGAGCGCGCTTGAT
>Ga0307374_10008056_pt1 | contig 15853 bp, 12 predicted proteins | sample OX3MG_FD_202532 | JGI IMG/M metagenome (GOLD analysis project Ga0307374, IMG submission 202532) | Soil microbial communities from Risofladan, Vaasa, Finland - OX-3 | ecosystem: Environmental > Terrestrial > Soil > Coastal area > Acid sulfate soil | place: Finland: Risofladan, Vaasa | collected... | reverse complement strand
TGTTCGGCTATCACGTCGATGCCGTCGTGGCCAACCGATTGCTGCCTGACTCGGTCAGTGACCCGTGGTTCAAGGCCTGGAAGGAATCCCACGCCTGCTACCTGGACGAGATCGAGCAGGGCTTCGCCCCCCTCCCGGTGCTCCGGGGTGAGCTGGCCCCGGAGGAGCTGGTGGGCCCGCCGTTGTTGGAGGAGTTCGCCCGGTGCCTCTACGGGGAGTTGGATCCGGCCGCCATCATGTACGCCGATGAGACGGTGCGGCTCGACGCCAAGGGGGACGGCCGTGTCCTGGCCCTGCGGTTGCCCTTCGTGGACAAGGACGAACTCGATCTGGGCCGCCACGGAGATGAACTGCTGGTCCGGGTCGGCCCCTACCGGCGCCCCGTGAGCCTGCCCGACAGCCTCCGTCGGAGGCAGGTGGAGTCGGCCCGGGTGGAGGGCGACTGGTTGGAGATCACCTTCGGCCCGGTGCGGGCCGTCGAGGAGGAGGGCCGGGCGTGACCGATCAGGAATTCCATGAGGACCACGCCTGGGAGCTCCCGGCCGACCCGGTGGGCGACTCGGGGGCGGCGGCGCTGGCTCATCTGCAGGCCGCCGTGTTGGAGATGGTGGCCGCCTCCCGGGCCGCACTGGATGTGGTGGAGAAGCTGGTCAAGGACCCCGAGGCACTCGCCCCCCTGGTCAACACGGCCTCCGGTCTGGGCCAGGTGCTGGCCGACATGGTCAGAGCCCGGGCCCGGCCGGCCGAAAGCCAGGGCGAGCCGTCCCCGGGTGGAGTCCAACACATCCGCATCTCGTGACCGACTCGGATTCCGGCCGGGCCGTGTCCATCGGCATCGACGTCGGGGGGACCAAGGTCCTCGGGGTCGCCCTGACGGCGGAGGGCTCGGTTGTGTCCGAGCACCGTGTCCCCACCCCGGCGGGTGCGGAGGAGCTGATCAGCTCCATCCTGGATGTGGTCGGCGTCCTCGATGCGCTGGCCGGTTCGACCGAACTGCCGGTTGGGGTGGGCGCCCCCGGCATGGTCACCAGGACCGGGGAGGTCCTCTTCGCCCCGAACCTGGCCGGTGCCCACCAACTGGCCCTGGCCCGTCTGCTGGCTGAGCGCCTCCCCGCCCAGCGCCGGGTGGTCGTGGACAACGACGCCACTTGCGCCGGATGGGGCGAGGCCGTCCACGGCGCCGCCCGGGGCGCCGGCGACGCCGTGGTCGTGACCCTCGGCACGGGGATAGGGGGAGGGATCATCAGCGGGGGCGGGCTGCTGCGGGGGGCCAACGGCTTTGCCGGGGAGATCGGCCACATGGTCATCGACCCCTCCGGCCCCATCTGCCCCTGCGGGCGGGCGGGCTGCTGGGAGCGCTACGCCTCCGGTTCCGGTCTCGGACGCCTGGCCCGGGACGCCGCCCACGCCGGGCGCAGCGCCCGCCTGGTGGAACTGGCCGGCGGGGACCCGGAGTCGGTGAGGGGGGAGCACGTCACCCAGGCCGCGGGCGAGGGTGATGCCGGCGCCCTGGAGGTGATGGACCGCTTCTCCTGGTGGCTGGCCGCCGGGCTGGCCAACCTGGCCAACGCCTTCGACCCGGCGGTCATCGTCATCGGAGGGGGTCTGGTCGAAGCCGGGGAGATCCTGATGGGGCCGACCCGGCGTGACTTCCTGGCCCTGGTGGAGGCGGGCAGCACCCGGCCCGGCATCGACATCCTCCCCGCCGCCCTGGGGGAACGGGCCGGCGCCATCGGCGCCGCCGCCCTGGCCCGAGGATGACGGCCACGGGCGGGGCAGGGGCCCCGCCGGGGAGAGACAGGGCCACGGGCGGGGCAGGGGCCCCCGCCCTGTGGAGGAGGCGGGGCGTAGGGGACCCGCCGGGGAGACAGCATTGAAAATCGGGGTCACGCTTCCGCAGTTCAGGGACGAGGGGGAGTCGGCTATAGCCGCCGCCCGGCGGGCCGAGGAGGCCGGCCTCGATGGCGTCTTCGTCTTCGATCACCTCTGGCCCATGGGCAGCCCCGACCGGCCGATCATCTCCGCTCTGCCGCTGCTGGGGGCGCTCGTGGCCGAGACGGAGTCCATCCACCTCGGTTCCCTGGTCATGCGGGTGGGGCTGGTGCCCGATCCGGTCCTGATCGAACAGCTGGTGGCCCTGGCCGGGATGAGCGGAGGGCGCACCATCGCCGGGCTGGGCACCGGGGACCACATGTCGGCGGCGGAGAACCTGGCCTTCGGTGTCCCCTATCCCCCCGCCGCCGACCGGCGGGCCTCGTTGGAGGCCTGTGCCTCCGCTCTCCTGGCCCAGGGCGTTCCGGTCTGGATCGGCGCCGGCGCCGGCGTGCGGCCGGCCACCCGGGCGCTAGCGGTGCGCACCGGGGCGGTCCTCAACGTCTGGCACGAGGAAGGAATGCCGACCCTGGATCCGGACGACGAGGTCGAACAGACCTGGGCCGGGCCGCTCAAGGGATCGGCGGGTGAGCTGGCCGCCCAGCTGGCCCGGTTGCGGGACGCCGGCGCCTCCTGGGCCGTGTGCGCCTGGCCCGGCTCCTTGGAGGACGTGGCCGAGGCGGCCGCCGTCGTGCGCCGGGGCTGAGCCCGTCAGACGGGGAGACGGGCTCCGAGCAGGCCGTCCAGGCAGAAGTCCACCGCCGCGTCGGCCACCACCGACGGGGTGCCCTCCTGTTCGACCAGGAAGGTCCCGGATAGCTGGTTGGTGACGCCCAGGATGGCGTGAGCCAGGACCGAGGGGTCGGTCTGGCGGACCCGGCCCTGGCTGATGGCCTCGTTGATATGGCGGACCACGTCGCTGACCGCGGTCTGCTGGCCCCGACGGAGATAGGGGGCGAAGCGCTCCTCGGAGGCGGCGAAGCGGAACAGCCCCCACAGGTGCCGGTTCTGGCCCACCCACTCCATGGTGGCCCGGATGCCTAGCTCGATCCGCCTGACCGGGTCCGCTTCGTTTTCGATGTAGCTCTGCTGGAGCCGGCGCAGGCTGCGCTGGGCGTCGGCCAGGATCTCGAGGAGAAGGGACTCCTTACTCTCGAAGTACCAGTAGAAGACACCCTTACCCACGCTCATCCCGTCGACGATCTCGGCCACCGAGGTGGGGTCGTAACCGTTCCGGGCGAAGAGCCGGGCGGAATAGTCCATCAACTGCCGTCGGCGCTCCAGGCCCCGGGCGGTCAGGCGACGGTCCATACCGAAGGGGAAGGTACGGGCGAGTTGACCGGGCGGTCAAGATTTCCCGCCCGGTTGGGATCAGCCGGCCGCGGAGCGTGAGGCGGCGTCGTCCTCGCTGACCACCGCGGCCGGGGTGGCCGGCCGGCCGGCCGGGAAGCATCCGCCCCACTTCCGGTGCAGGTAAAAGAGCCGCTCGGCGGAGAAGTCCTCCGGCCTCACCAGGACCTGGCCGCAATCGGGACAGATGCTGGACACTTCAGCGCCAGGTTTACCGGACCTCGACTTCATAGGCATTTCCCCCCTCGGAGGCTCCCTCCGAGAATCGTCTGTCGCGCCAGACCTGCCTACCCGTTACGGTCGAATTGCATCCCAAAATTCGTCAAAAGGCAACTGGAAGTTTGATCCAATTGTCCGCGAATGCGTACGGGACGAGCTTTCACGCAGCCGTAACGCTCCGGCAAGGTAAAACGCGGGTCGCGACCGCTATCCTCTGGGGCGTGGCCTACTGGATCGTGAAGTTCATCCTCACGCCGGTATTGCGTTTCTTCTACCGGGTGAGGATCGAGGGCAGGGGCAACATCCCGGCCGAGGGGCCGGTCATTTTGGCCGGTAACCACATCTCTTTCTGTGACTCCATCTTCCTGCCACTGGTCATGCGGCGCCGGGTCACGTTCGTGGCCAAGGCCGAATATTTTGAAGATCCTAAAACAGCTTGGTTCTTCCGGGCGGTGGGCCAGATCCCGATAAAGAGGGCCGGTGGGAACGCCGCCATGCGGGCTCTGGAGACGGCCAGGGAGGTGCTGGAGGAGGGCGGGCTCTTCGGGATCTACCCGGAGGGAACCCGTTCGCCCGACGGTCGCCTCTACAAGGGACACACCGGGGTGGCCCGTCTGGCCGTGGACACGGGTGCGCCGGTGGTGGCGGTGGCCATGATCGGCACGGCGGAGGTGCAGCCCATCGGCCAGATCATGCCGAAGCTGTTCCGGACGGTGACGGTCAAGTTCTCCGAGCCCATGTACTTCGGCCGGGATCTGACCGACGCCGCTCCCATGAAGCTGCGCCAGGTGACCGATGAGATCATGTTCACCCTGCGGGAGTTGTCCGAGCAGGAGTACGTGAACCGCTACGCCAAGAGAGGCGAGGCGGTGGGGGAGGCCGAGGTCAGCCATCCTCAGCCGGTGGCCGGGCTCACCCCGGCCATGGCCAGCTAGCGCCGGGCCCAGCCCCGGGCCCGCTCCAGGGCGCGCAGCCAACCGGCCATGCAGGCGTCGGCCGCCTCCGGGCCGATGGCCGGGTCGAAGCGGGCGTCGGCCCGCCACTGGTCGGACAACTCGTCCAGGGACCCCCAGACCCCCTCGGCCAGCCCGGCCAGCCAGGCCGCGCCCAAGGCGGTGGTGTCGACCACCGCCGCCCGGGCCACGGGGGCCTGGAGCAGGTCGGCCTGGAACTGCAGGAGCAGGTCCATGACAGAAGCGCCCCCGTCGACCCGCATGGCCCCCACTTCGGCGCCCGAGGCCCTGGCCATGGCCTCGACCACGTCCCGGGTCTGGAAGCCCATCGCCTCCACCGCCGCCCGGGCCAGATGGGCCCGGCCCGAACCCCGGGTGAGCCCGACGATGGCGCCCCGGGCATCGGGGTCCCAGTAGGGGCTGCCCATCCCGGCCAGGGCCGGGACGAAGTAAACGCCCTCGGTGTCGGGGATGCTGGCGGCTAGGGGTCCCGTCTCAGCCGCCTCGGTGATGATGCCGAGTCCGTCCCGCAGCCATTGGATGGCGGCGCCGGTGACGAACACCGATCCCTCCAGGGCGTAGGCCACCTGGGGCAGGTCGGAGGGGCGCGGGACCTGACCCAGGTCCCAGGCCACCGTGGCCAGCAGGCCCTCGGGGGACTGGGGGCAGTCCGAGCCCACGTTCATGAGAACGAAGCTGCCGGTGCCGTAGGTGTTCTTGGTCATCCCGGGGGTGAAGCAGGCCTGACCGAACAAGGCCGCCTGCTGGTCCCCGGCCACCCCGGAGATCGGCGTGCCGGCCGGTAGCTCCCCGAAAGCCCGGGCGGTCACACCGAAGCGCCCACTGGACGGCATCACCTCGGGCAGGCTCCGGGCCGGCAGGCCGAACAGGTCGACCAGCTCGGCGTCCCAGGCCAGCGCCCCGATGTCGAAGGCGAGGGTCCGGGACGCGTTGGTGACGTCGGTGGCCACGATGCCCCGCCCGGCCCCGCCGGTCAGCTGGTAGAGGATCCAGGAGTCCACCGTGCCGAGGGTCAGGTCGGCGGAGACGTCCACCCCGCCGGTGCTGAGCATCCATTCCCACTTGGTGGCCGAGAAGTAGGAGTCGAGGACCAGGCCGGTGCGGTCACGGATGGCGGGGAGGTGACCGGCCTCCCTCAGCGCATCGCAGCGGTCGGCCGTGCGCCGGTCCTGCCAGACGATGGCCCGGTGCAAGGGCCGGCCGGTCGAGCGGTCCCAGGCCAGAGCTGTCTCCCGCTGGTTGGTCATTCCGATGGCCGCCACCGGGCCCCGGCCGTCGGCATCGAGCCGGCCGGCCACCTCGGCCAGGGTGTCGGCCACCCCGGACCAGATCTCATCCGGGTCGTGCTCCACCCATCCCGGCCCGGGGTAGTGCTGGGTCAGCTCCCGGTAGGCCTGATCGACGGGCGTCCCCGCTGCATCGAAGGCGATGGTTCGGATCCCGGTGGTCCCGGCATCGATGGCCAGCACGGTCCCCATGGCCCGGCGAAGGTAGCCGTCCCCGGTCAGGGCCGCGCCCCCGCCGAATCAGCCGGCGGCCCGGGCCCTGCCCTTGACCCCGAAGATGACCTCGGCCCCGAGGCGGCCTTTGACCATCAGCTCTTCGGGGGGGGTGAACAGATAGCGCTGCCGGAGCTGGCTCTCCACCCCGGCGGTGGTCACCACGTCCGGGCGCCCGTCACGGCCGGCGGCGGCGGACAGCTCGAAGGTCAGATTGGTGGCGTCGCCCAGCACCGCCAGCTTCGAGCCGGTCACGGTGCTGATGCCGTCGACCGGGACACCGACGGGACGGGGGCGATGCCGCTGAAGCGATCGGCGCGGAACTCGATCTCGACGTTGCCTACCGTCAGCCGGTCCCCGGGTCTGAGCGGAACCTCGGTAGCCCGCTCGATCCGCGCTCCGTTGAGTCGCGTCCCGTTGGTGCTGGTGTCGAAGAGAACGGCTGTCCCTGTCCGTCGTGGGCACCAAGCTGCTGTCGGCCTCCGCCCCGTTGACCTCCGGTCCCTTCGGGACGGGAGCGGTCATCCAACCGGGGTCGAACCGCTATCTGGTGGGCGGTGAGGTCACCGGCCGGCCCGAGCTACTGCGGGCCGGAGGCGTGGTCGGACTGGAGAGTTTTCCAGTCAAGCTGACCCAGTCGCCCATCGAAACGGTTCCGGGCGGGCTGGCCGTCGTCCTCTTACTGGCCGTGATCGCCTACGCCGAGTCCTACCTCCGCTCCCTGCAGATCGGCCGCCGCCGCCGTTTCGTCCGACGCCAGGCCGGCCCTAAGGCCCGCTGAGGCTTCCATCGACCGACCCATCCCCATTGCCCAGTTCAAGGAGAAGACCCAGACATGGCCCATATTCAGCTCAGCACTGAGGATCCCGGCATCATCGGCCTGCTGAGGTATCGCCCGGAGACGGCGGGCCCCCTGAACCTGGGCGCCCCCTGACCGTGAGATGTACACCCAGATGGCCGGAGCGATCGTTGAGCACGGTTATTCGGCCGCTCTCCAGGACCCGGCCTAGCCCGCCCGACCGGTCCTCCCCGGCCGGTTGCCATTGTGCTTTTCCACACAAGTGCAAACCTTCGCGAGCACCCCGCTGAGCAGGATATTCACCTCTCGGGATCCATTGACATCCCGGTAGTTACGGTGGTGTAATTACCCCTCATCTCGCGGTAAGATCTTGTCCGACCACAAGATGTTGTGTGTCAGCGTCGGTAGCAGGGTCCGGGCCACGAAGTCCCAGAGCAGTATCCCGCCTGGTCCCCCAGGCCCGGAACGCCAGTCAGAAAGGCTCCCAGACAGCATGGCCATCGCCCCCCAGCGGCTCGGAATCGGTATCCGTCGGCACTTCACCACCCCTGGTGTCGACCCTTATGACGAAGTGGTCTGGGAGCGGCGCGACGCCCGCATCACCAACTACCGCGACGGCAGCGTCGCCTTCGAGCAGCTCGGGGTCGAGGTACCCGCCTCCTGGAGCGTGAACGCCACCAACATCCTCGCTCAGAAGTATTTCCGGGGGACCCTGGGCACGCCCGAGCGTGAGTATTCGCTCCGCCAAGTGGCCGACCGGGTGGTCGACACCATCACCGCCTGGGGTACCAAGGACGGCTACTTCCTGGACAAGGAGGAGGCCGAGGCTTTCTCGGCCGAGCTCAAGCACCTCATCATCCACCAGAAGGCCGCCTTCAACTCCCCGGTCTGGTTCAACATCGGCGTCAAGGGCGTGCCGCAGCAGGCCTCAGCCTGCCAGCCATACCATGCGCTCGTTTCCACGCCCGATGGCCTAGTCCCGATCGGCCGGTTGGTGGAGACCAGCGCTGTGGGGGCCAAGGTGTACGACGCCAACGGCGTTACTCGAGTGGTGGCGGTCAAGCACAACGGGCGTAGGGATGTTCTGAAGGTCACCACCAAGGCCGGTCACGTCTTGGAGGTGACAGGGGATCACCTGGTGTGGAGGGTGAGCGGAGTCGGCACCGGACGCTTCGTTCCCGCTTCCGAGCTCAAGCCGGGAGACCAACTCGAGTGGCATGACCGGGAGGATCTGGTCGATGCCGCGCCCACCGTGCGTGCAGTGGAGATCGGGTCAATCACCGAGGCCGGAGCGATGGACGTCTATGACATCCAGACTGAGAGCGGGGAGTACCTCAGCGGAAACCTCCGGGTCCACAACTGTTTCATCCTGGCTGTCGAGGACACCATGGACTCCATCCTCAACTGGTATGTGGAGGAGGGGACCATCTTCAAGGGGGGTTCAGGAGCGGGCATCAACCTCTCCCGCATCCGGTCCTCCCAGGAGCTCCTGCAAGGAGGCGGTACGGCCTCAGGGCCGGTCAGCTTCATGCGGGGGGCCGACGCCTCGGCCGGCACCATCAAGTCCGGAGGCAAGACCCGTCGGGCCGCCAAGATGGTCATCCTCAACGCCGACCATCCCGATGTGGAGGACTTCATCTGGTGTAAGGCGGTGGAGGAGCGCAAGGCCCGCGTGCTGCGCGACGCCGGCTTCGACATGGACCTCGACGGTAAGGACTCCCACTCCACCCAGTACCAGAACGCCAACAACTCGGTCCGGGTCACCGATGAGTTCATGCAGGCCGTAGTCGATGACGCCGACTGGCACCTGCGGGCCGTCAGCGACGGCTCGATCTTGCGCACCCTCAAGGCCCGGGATCTGTTCCGTCAGATCTCCGAGGCGGCCTGGGAGTGCGCCGATCCGGGCATGCAGTTCGACACCACCATCAACCGCTGGCACACGGCATCCAACACCGGCCCGATCAACGGAAGCAATCCTTGCTTCACCGGTGACTCGCTCGTCCACACCGATAAGGGTCTCATCGCCTTCAAGGAGCTGTTTCAGAGGGCTAACGAAGGCGAAACCTTCGGTGTCTACACGCACGACGCCACCAACGTCGAAGCCCCGGCGCAGCGGATCGAGTTGACCACGCCTGAGGCTCTCATGATCACCGGTGTCAATGACATCGTGCGGCTTCGCTTTGACAACGGCGCTGAACTGCGGTGCACGCCTGGACACAAGATCTTCACCATCAATAGGGGTTACGTCGAAGCAGCTCTGCTGACATCCGAGGACAAGGTGAAGGCTCTCGATCTCCCAACTCCTGCTGCTGCGGCTGACTACATGCTGCCGGTGTCGGCCGAGTTGGCCGACTACCTGGCTAAGGGTGATCATTCTGACCAGCTCCACCTGCCGGAGGCCTGGACATCCGACTTCGCCCACTACCTCGGTTGGTTGGTGGGCGACGGCTCGACGTCCGGGTCAACTACAGCCACCATCTACGGCTCGGCCGAGGACCGCACCTACGTCCTGCCTCGCCATCAGGAGCTGGTCGAGTCGATCAACGGCCACAGGCCCCTCAAGCTCTCGGAGCAGGCCAACGGGACCGCTCAGCTGCGGCTCAGCCGCCAGCCCTTCAAGCGATTCCTGGAGGCCCTCGGACTGGGCTCGGTCAAGGGAGCCGAGAAGCATGTTCCCTGGTCTGTTCAGCAGGCGCCGAGTGAGATTGCTGGCGCTTTCCTTCAGGGACTGTTCGACGCCGACGGTTGCGTCCGCCGGGATGACTCGAAAGGCTCCTACGTCGGACTGGGGTCCATATCCAAAGAGCTGCTTCAGGGCGCCCAGCTCCTTCTCTCGACGCTGGGCGTGTCGAGCCACATCTATCGCTCGCACGGGAGTTCCGAGTCCGGCCACCTTCCCTACACCGCTACCGACGGCACCACCCGGACCTATGGCCGGGCGCCCAGTTATGACCTCCGCATCTCCTCCAAGTCGATCGCCGCCTTTGCTGCCACGGTCGGCTTCAGTCTTCCCCGGAAGTCAGAGGCTCTGAGCGCACTGGTAGCCGACTGTGGGTTTTATGACATCGACCGCAGCATCCGCTTGATCGAGCGTTCGGATGAGGGTCGGGAACTCACCTACAACCTCTCCGAGCCCCGCAACCATTCCTACGTGGTCAACGGCGTCGTGGTGCGGAACTGCTCCGAATACATGCACCTGGACAACAGCGCTTGCAATCTGGCCAGCCTCAACCTGCTGACCTTCCTGCAGGACGACGGCAGCTTCGACGTCGAGGCCTTCCGGGCCGCGGTGGAGGTCATCTTCACCGCCCAGGAGATTCTGGTGGGCAACGCCGACTACCCAACCGAGAGCATCGCGGCCACGTCGCGACGCTTCCGCCAGCTGGGGATCGGCTACGCCAACCTCGGCGCCCTGCTCATGGCCCAGGGCCTTCCCTATGACTCGGATGAGGGTCGGGCCTGGGCGGCGGCCATCACCGCCCTCATGACCGGACACTCCTACGCCACCTCGGCCCGGACGGCCGCCCGGATGGGCCCCTTTGCCGGCTACACCGATAATGCCGAGCCCATGCTCAAGGTCCTGCGCATGCACCGGGAGGCCGTGGCCGATATAGATGAGGAGGTCGTTCCGACCAGTCTCCTCACCGCCGCCCAGGAGGCCTGGGAGCTGGCCGTGGAGACGGCCGAGCAGTACGGCGTGCGCAACTCGCAGGCCAGCGTTTTGGCTCCGACCGGTTGTCTGGTGGGAGGAACACTCGTCCCCACTGGCCGTGGGCTTGTCAGGCTCGGCTCGCTAGGAGACGTCGACGGGGACAAGTGGCAGGACTTGGTCACGACTGTCCAGACCGATGAAGGTCCCCAGGAAGCGACCAAGTTCTTCGTGAACGGCGTCGCCAACGTGGTCACGGTCGACACTGGCCGGGGCTACCGGATACAGGGCACGCCCGAGCACCGTGTGAAGGTGGTCGTAGAGGAGACGGGTCAGTGGGAGTGGCGTCGGTTTGGTGAGATCCGCCCTGGCGACCTCGTCCCCCTGGCCCTGGATCAGCTGGTCGGTGAGCCGCAAGTGACCCCGCTGCCCCCTATGCCGGATGCCTACTGGACCAGCGACTACTCGGCCCGGGTACCTCGGCAGATGACGGCCGAACTGGCCGAGCTGATCGGCTACTTCATGGGTGACGGTTCGCTGCACTCAAGGGGCCTGCGCTTCTGTGTTTCCGCCGGTGACTTCGATGTGGTTGAGCGACTGGAGCGTCTCGGTAAGGAGCTGTTCGGGTTGCAGGCAGCCGTAGCCGCCAAGACCGGCTATACGGAGGTCCGCTTCGACTCGGTTCGCCTCGTCCTCTGGTGGGAGGCGTGCGGCTTCGCCAAGAGTCTTCCGTTCGAGGGTCACTCGGGTAAGGGATACGCGCCTCGCATCCCCGACGCCGTTCTTCACAGCAATGATCGGGCGGTCTACTCAGCCTTCCTGAGGGGACTGTTCGAGGCTGACGGCACTGTCACCAACGGCTATCCGGTCTGGTCGACGACCGGTCTGGAGTTCTCACGGGATGTGCAGAGCCTGCTACTGGCGCTGGGATTTGTCACGACCCGCAAGTTAGAGACGGTTCGGACCGGGTGGGGCAAGGCTCCCCTGGCTGTCCTGCGTCTCCTCAATCTTGCGGCCAATGGCCGCTGGCTCGAGCAGGTCGGCTTCTTGGGTGACCGGAAGAACTACGCCGTCAAGGCAGTGAGCACGAGGCAGAGTGGGCGGCATGACCACATCCCGCTGACCCGGGAGTTGGTGGACCGCTTGGCCCCCGTCAATGACCGGCTGCGGAAAGTTCTTCTGTTGGAACTGAGCCGGGGGACGGTGACCCGCCAGATTGCCTCGGAGCTTTACGAGCAGACCCAGGACCCCGAACTCGGTCACCTGCTGTCCTTCTTCTACGACCGGGTGGCCAGCGCCGACCTTGGCGAGGACGAGCTGACCTACGACATCTCGGTTCCCGCCAACGTGACCTACGTGGCCAACGGATTTGTCAGCCACAACACCATCGGCCTCCTTATGGACTGTGACACAACCGGCGTCGAGCCTGACCTCGGTCTGGTCAAGCTCAAGAAGCTGGTCGGCGGGGGGACCATGTCCATCGTTAACCAGACCGTGCCCCGAGCTCTGGAGCGGCTGGGCTACAGCCCCGAGCAGATCGACTCCATCATCGCCTACATCGATGAGAACAAGACCATCCTGGGCGCTCCCCAGTTGGCCCTCGAGCACCTGCCGGTCTTCGCCTGCTCCATGGGCGACAACGTCATCCACTACCGGGGCCACGTCCGGATGATGGGTGCGGTCCAGCCCTTCATCTCCGGGGCCATCTCCAAGACGGTCAACATGCCGGAGGAGGCGACGGTCGAGGAGATCGAGCAGCTGCACATCGAGGCCTGGCAGCTCGGGATCAAGGCGGTGGCCATCTACCGGGACAACTGCAAGGTCGCCCAGCCGCTCTCGACGGCCAAGAAGGACGGCGCCGAGGCCCCCATGGGGGCGGCCGAGGTGACGGCGGCGGCCAACCCGGTCCTGGCCGCCAAGATCGCCGAGCTGGAGAAGGCCCTGGCCGTCCAGACGGTGATCGTCAAGCAGCCCATCCGGGAGCGGTTGCCCAAGCGGCGCCGGTCCAACACCTTCAAGTTCCGAGTGGCGGACTGCGAGGGCTATGTCCATGTCGGTGAGTACGAGGACGGCCGCCCCGGTGAGTTGTTCCTCAAGATCTCCAAGCAGGGTTCCACCCTGGCCGGGATCATGGACGCCTTCGGGATTGCCATCTCCATGGGCCTGCAGAACGGCGTACCCCTGTCGACCTACGTGAAGCAGTACACCAACATGCGCTTCGAGCCGGCCGGCATGACTGATGATCCCGATCTGCGCCTGGCCACCAGCCTGGTGGACTACATCTTCCGCCGTCTGGCCGTCGACTACATGCCCTACTCGGAACGGGTCGAACTGGGCATCCTGACTTCGGACGAGCGGACCCAGCCCACCCTCCCGGGTGTGGATGAGATCGCCACGCCGACGGTTGGCATCATCGAGGAGACCACCCGGGTGGAGCCCGAGCCCCAGGCCAGCCTGGCGGTCACCACCTCCCCGGTGGAGGAAGGCCCCATCGTCCTCGGCCGGACCGAGGTCAAGGATGCGCCCTACTGCTACCAGTGCGGCAACGCCATGCAGCGGGCCGGCTCCTGCTACGTGTGCGCCAGCTGCGGCACCACCAGCGGCTGCTCCTAGGCGGCTTAACGGATACCGGGGAGCTGAAGGCCCCGCCACCGTTCCCCCCGGGGACTCGGTGGCGGGGCCTTACCCGTCGCCCAGCTCGGAGGACAGCTTCTGGAATTTCCTACCGGGCGCGATTGATCCTGGCGCCGGGCCTCCACCAACTGTCCAGACGGCACCGAGGGGTGAGCCATGGGCACGATTCGCAGGATCTGGGCAGAAGCGAGGACACCGGAGCGCCGGGCGCGGACCCTGATCACCGGGGCGGTGGTGCTGGTCCTGGCCGCGGGCGGGGGAGCAGCCGTGGCCATGCAGGGCAGCCCGGTGGCCTCGGTCCGATCCGAGCCGACCACTACGACCACCACTCAGCCCCAGACGTCGACCACGAGCTCTACGCCGGCCACGGCCACCTCGGAGCCGGCCCCGGCCCGGCCGGCCGTGGCGCCGGTGTCACTGGTGACCTACGGCGGCTGCACCCAGCTCCTGACCCAGGTCAAAACCGAGGCTCTGGGGGAGGTCGGCCCCTACGGACTGAGCCAATCCGGTAGCTACGCCGGGTCCGGGACGGTGGCCGCCTCCGGCACCGCCGAAGCTGGCGGAGCACCGGCGCCGGCGGCCGCCTCCGCCGCACCGGCGCCGGGCGGTTCGAGTTCCCCGGGCGCCTCCAACTCCTCCAGTCAGGCGGCGACTGGCTCGCCTTCCTACTCCGGAACCAATAACCAGGAAGCGGGGGTGGACGAGCCCGACCTGACCAAGACCGACGGTCACCTGCTCCTGGTCCTCCGCCACAGCCCGGTCGGCCTCGAGGTGGCCGATGTCAGCACGCCGACCCCCCACCTCGACGGCTTCATCGCCCTGCCCCAGGTCGGCTATAACCCCCAGCTGCTGGTGACCGGCGGCTATGCCGTGATCATCGGCCAAGGCCACTGGAACCCATCCGCCAACCAGTCGGGCACCGAGGTGGATGTGGTCAGCCTCAGCGACCCCTCCCATCTATCGGTGACCCGCTCCTTCGACCTCCAAGGCTCCGAGCAGGGCGCCCGCCTTATAGCCGGGCGGATCCTGGTCGTCCTGCAGGGCCAGCCCAACCTGCCCTTCGTCACTCCCTCGGGGTCGAGTCCGGCCGAGTTGAGCGCCGCCACCAGCCAGAACCAGGCCATCGTGAAGAGTTCGTCGCTTTCGGCCTGGCTGCCCGCCGTAACCACCTCCCCCGGACACCGGACCCGGCTGGCGTCCTGCCAGGCGGCTCTGCATCCGACGGTGGCCTCCGGTCTGGGAACCATCTCGGTGCTGAGCCTGGATCCGGCGTCGAGCCAGCCTGGCCAGGAAGTGACCGTGGTCGGGAACGCCTCCACGGTCTATGCCAGCACCACGGCCCTGTACGTGGCTACCTCTCCTTGGACTGAGCAGATCTACATGACTCCTATGACCTCGGCCGGGGCAATGCCGGTTCCTTCACCGGCGGGGGGGATCACCACCGACATCCACGGTTTCGACCTGTCCGATCCGGCCGCGCCGCGCTATCTCGGTTCCGGCGTGGTCCCGGGCACTCTCATCGGTCAGTACGCCATGTCCGAGTACAACGGTGACCTCCGGGTGGCAACCACGGTCGGCCAGGCCACGCCGGCTCCGGGAGAAGGCAGTGCCCCCAGCCAGCTGTCGGACAACCGGGTGACCGTGCTGGCTCCTGTGGCCGGTGCGCTTGTCCCCGTGGGCAGCGTCGATGGGCTCGGTCAGGGCGAGAAGATCTATGGGGTCCGCTTTGTCGGGCCTCTGGGCTATGTGGTCACTTTCAATCAGACTGACCCGCTCTACGTCGTGGATCTCAGCCATCCGACCCATCCCACTCTGGACGGACAGCTGGCTCTGACCGGCTACTCCTCCTTCCTCCAACCGCTGGGAGGCTCCCTTCTGCTCGGAGTCGGCGAAGCGGTGGATTCCAACCTGCGCCAGACGGGCCTGCAGCTGTCCGTCTTCGACGTGTCCAACCCGAACCACCCGGTGCTCGACTCCCGGCTGAAGATCGACGGGGCCAACTCCTCGGCTCAGAACGACCCTCACGCCCTCCTGTGGTGGCCCAGCCGCCGGTTGGTGGCCACGCCGGTGACGGACTACCAGCAGGCTCAGCCGGGGGGAGGCGGTGGGGGGACTTCAGCGTCGGGCGGGTCGGGCCCGTCAGGGGCTTCGAGCTCGTCAGGCTCGTCCGGATCGGAATTCAACGGCCTGGTGGTCTGGCACGTCGACGCCAAGGGCACGCTGCAACAGGTGGCCCAGTTCGCCCAGCCCCAGCCTCAATCCGGCCAGCCGACTCCCGGTGCTTGTAATACGTGTGCCAGCTCCGGCGGGGCCTCGACCGCGCCGGCTCCAGGGCCGGGCGGCGGGACCATGATGTATTACCCCTTCTCCAATGGGATCGAGCGGGCGGTCGTCATCGGGAATCTGCTCTACACCGCATCGGATACGGGCATCATGGCCACCAACATGGACTCCTGGGCCCAAGCCGCCTGGCTGGCCTACCCGACCTCCTAGCCGATTGCCGGTCCGCCTTTGACCCTCGACCCGGCTTTCCATCACGAGGAAGTCGACCTTCTCCTCGCCTCGGCCGCTGGTGACCCCACCGCCGTCCGCCGGCTCCTCGATGAGGTGGCCCCGGTGGTGTACGGATTCGTCTTCGCCCGGGTCGGCGGGTCACAGACGGCGGCCGAAGATCTTCTGCAGGAGACCTTGTTCGAGGCAGTGCGATCGGCCTCCGGTTTTCGCGGGGACTCTTCCCTGGCCACCTGGTTGTGTGCGATCGCCAAGCGGCGCCTGGCCCGCCATTACGAAGCCGAGCGCAAGGCCGAAGTGGCCAGGCACGGTCTGCAACTGGTGACCGAGGAGGACGCCGAGGACC
>Ga0307374_10008055_pt1 | contig 15855 bp, 16 predicted proteins | sample OX3MG_FD_202532 | JGI IMG/M metagenome (GOLD analysis project Ga0307374, IMG submission 202532) | Soil microbial communities from Risofladan, Vaasa, Finland - OX-3 | ecosystem: Environmental > Terrestrial > Soil > Coastal area > Acid sulfate soil | place: Finland: Risofladan, Vaasa | collected... | reverse complement strand
GGGGCATTCTCGACACGGGCAGGCTCACTGCCTATGTCGGCTTCGATCCCTCTGCGGACACGCTTCACGTTGGGAACCTCCTCCAGCTCTGCCTCATGCGCCGGCTCCAGCAGGCAGGACACCGGCCGATCGCGGTGGCGGGTGGTGGCACCGGCCGCATCGGCGACCCGGGCGGAAAGGACAGCGAGCGCCCCCTGCTCAGCACCGAGCAGCTGCGGGAGAACCTCGCGGGTATCCGCGGCCAGCTCGAGCGCTTCCTCGACTTCTCGGAGGGCGCGGCGCAGAGCGCGCTGATGCTCGACAACGCGCAGTGGCTCGAGGGGCTGTCGTTCATCGACTTCCTGCGCGACGTCGGCAAGCACTTCACGGTCAACCAGATGGTCGCAAAAGACTCCGTCCGTTCGCGATTCGAGCGGGCGGAGCAGGGCATATCCTTCACCGAGTTCGCCTACATGCTCGTGCAGGCCTACGACTACCTGCACCTCTTCGACGCGTACGGCTGCCGGCTGCAGATGGGTGGCAGCGACCAGTGGGGCAACATAGTCACGGGCGTCGAGCTCATCCGGCGCGCGCGCGGTGAGAGCGCGTTCGCTCTCACGACCCCCCTCGTCACCCGCGCGGACGGCACCAAGCTCGGCAAGAGCGAGTCGGGCGCGGTGTTCCTCGACCCGAAGCGCACGAGCCCCTACGCGTTCTACCAGTACTTCTACCGGAGCGACGACGCCGTCGTCGGGTCCTACCTGCGAATGCTCACGTTCCTCTCCCATGACGAGATCACCGACCTCGATGAGGCGACCGCGACGCGGCCAGGCGAGCGCGCGGCGCAGCGAGCGCTCGCCCGCGCGATGACGGACCTCGTGCACGGCCCCGGGGAGACGGCTCGTGCCGAACGCGCGGCCGCCGCGCTCTTCGGGGAGGACGTCGCGTCGCTCGACGAGGCGACGTTGCTCATGGTCGTCGAGGACGCGCCCGTGACGACCGTCGCGAGCGCGTCGCTCGATGGGGAGGGGATCGACCTCGTCTCCCTGCTCGTCGAGTGCGGCCTCTCGCCGTCGCGCGGCGCAGCGCGCACGGCGATCTCCCAGGGTGGCGTCTACGTGAACAACCGCCGCGTGCCCGCGGAGGGAGCTTTCGTCACAGCGGCGGACGTCGTGGCGGGCCGATATGTCCTCGTCCGGCGCGGTCGGCGTGACGTCCACCTCGTGCAGCTCGCGTGAGAGCGCGGCGCGGCCGCGCGAGCTGGCGGGGCGCCCGGCGGCCCGTCGCGTCGGTGCTCGCGTTGGCGTCGTCGGCCCTCGCGCTCGGGGGCTGCTCGGGGCTCACGGGATCGCACGCCCACCGGGTCGCGCAGTGGGCGGTGAGCTCGGGCGTCGTTGCGAACGACCAGCTCGTGGCGGCCGACGTGCGCTATGTCGCCGTGGGGATCTCGCGCCGCGAGCTCGTCGCGACCCACACGGCGTGCGACGGTCTGGCGTCCGACGCCGCGAGCGCGTACGGCGAGCTCCCGAGCCCTGACACGTCGCTCACTTCCTCGCTCGCCCGGGCGTACTTGGGCTACAGCCGCGCGGCGCAGGACTGCTCGGACGCGCACTCGTTCGCGTCGGGCGCCTTCGCCCGGTACGACGCCGCGGCCGCGGCAGCGGGTCGAGCTCTCGGCGCGGCACGCGGGCGGCTCGCGGCGCTCGGAGTCAGGTGAGGGGTCGCCTCGGCGTGCCGGCGGCTGCGGCCATCGACGTTTACCGCGGGCAGACGCTGTAGCTTGCCGGTGATGGCACCGCACGCGTCGATCGTCGGGCCGTTTCCTCCGGGCGCGGACCCCGCGGTGTACGACAGGCTCCGGCGTCGCGTGCTGTGGCGGCTGACAACGGGCCTCTACCTACTCGGAACCCGCGCGGCTGGACGCCGGAACCTCATGACCTGCACCCTCGTGAGCCAGCTCGCCACCGACCCGAAGCTCGTCGGTGTGTCGGTCGAGCGCCAGGCGCTGAGCCTCCGGCTCGCACGCGAGGGGGCCGGGTTCGCGCTCGGTCTCGTCGCGCGCGAGGACCGGGCGGTCGTTCGGACCTTTGCGAAGCCAGCGGTCGACGAGCCCGCCGCGAGGACGCTGAGCGGGCACGCCTACCGGGACGCACCGGTCACCGGGTCCCCTGTGCTCGAGACCGCGGCCGCCTACCTCGACTGCCGGCTCGAGCGCGAGGTCGATCTCGGGTCGCACGTGCTCTGCATCGGCGAGGTCGTCGGCGCGGGTGTCGGCGGGCGAGGCGACGATGCCGACGTGCTCCGCAGCGAGGACACACGGATGAACTATGGCGGCTGACACGGCGCCGGCACGCCGCCAGGAGCACGCCACGACGGCCGACACCGGTCCGTCGCCGGGCTACCGGCTCGTCGAGGACGCCGCGGCGCTAGCGACGCTGATCGGCGAGCTCGCGGGCGAGCCCGCCTACGCGCTGGACACCGAGTTCCACCGCGAGCGCACGTACTACCCGAAGCTCGCACTCCTGCAGGTGGCGTGGTCCGGAGGCATCGCGCTCGTGGACCCCCTTGCCGTCGACGTCGCCCCGTTCGCGGCGATCCTCGCGAGCGACGCGCTCGCAGTGCTGCACGCGGCCGACCAGGATCTCGAGGTGCTCGAGCGCGCATGCGGCCGCGTGCCGACGAGGCTTTTCGACACCCAGCTCGCCGCGGGCTTCCTCGGGATGAGCACGCCCTCGCTCTCGTCGCTCGTCGAGCGGATGCTCGGCACCCGGCTCGAGAAGGGTGACCAGCTCACGGATTGGACCCGGAGGCCGCTCACCGAGACCCAGCGTCGCTACGCGGCGGGCGACGTCCTCCACCTGCTCGAGCTCCACGAGCTCATCGGCGCCCGCCTCTCGGCTCTCGGCCGCGTCGAGTGGGCGGAGGAGGAGTGCGGCATCCTGCTCGGCCGTTCGCACGCGCCGGTCGTGCCGGAAGAAGCGTGGTGGCGCCTCAAGCACGCGCGCCAGCTGCACCGGCGCGAGCGCGCGATCGCGCAGAGCGTCGCGGCGTGGCGTGAGCGGCGCGCGCAGGCGCTCGACCAGCCGACGCGCTTCGTCCTGTCCGATCTCGCGCTCGTATCTATCGCCCACCGGCCGCCGTCGACACGAGCGGAGCTCGAGCAGGTGCGCAACCTCGACGCTCGCCAGCTCGGCGCCGGCGGCGCAGCGGACGTGCTCGCGGCCGTTGCCGAGGGCCTCGAGCTCCCCGCCGGAGCGATACGCGTCCCTCCCGCGCACCGGGGGGAGGGCGTCGCTCGCCCGGCGGTCGCCATCGCGACCGCGTGGCTCGGTGAGCGGGCACGCCAGCTCGAGATCGATCCCGCCATCCTCGCGACACGCGCGGACCTGGCGGAGTTCTTCCAGGACCGCCCGGGAGGACGGCTCGTGAGCTCGTGGCGCAACGACCTCGTCGGCGAGCCCCTCCGGCGCCTCGCCGCGGGCGATGCCGCACTCGCGCTCGACGGCGGCGACACGCTCGTGCTCGAGGAGAGGTCACGCCGGCCCTACGTGATCGGCGAGCCGGCCGGTCATCGGGCGGACCCGGCGGCGAGTGCCATCGGCACGTCTTCGTCGACCGAGGTCGCGGCCGGCGGACCTCCCGCGCACCACGGACCGGAGGCTCGTCCCGCTCTCTAGCGAGCTAGCCCTCGCGAGCAGGCTCTCGCGGCCGGAGGTCGACGCGGAGCGTGAGCACGCCGTCGACGAGCGCGGCATCGGCGTCCCCGAGCATGGCGAAGTCCATGTAGTCGAGCTGCATCTGCTCCATGATGCGCCGGCGTTCGGCCCCTTCCACAGGCGGCAGGCCTCGCCGTCGCACTGCGGCGGCGCGCTCGCGGAAGCGCTCGGTCATCGCGGCGACATCGAACTCCTCGGCCATCGCGCCACGCTAACGCCGGGCGCGTGGGCCGTCGCGCCGGTGCCGGGGTGGCTCGGGGAGAGCGCGGCCGGACCGCTCGGAGCGGGTCGCGGCGATATGCTTCGCCGCTGGCACCAAGGTCTCGACGTGAGGTCGGCCGTTGGGTCGCGCCGGGGTCGGGCCGTACGGCCCTTCGGCGCCCGACGTGCTCGTCCTCGAGCGGGGAGCTGAACGTGAAGAAGGGACGTCACCGACGCTTCGAGGAGGCGCGCAGCCTGAAGCGCGCCGTCGAGGTCGTGGTCGAGCCATGCCCGGAGTGCGGCGCGGATCCGGAGGACGACCACGCGAGCTGGTGCATGTACGAGGCGACCGAGCTCGACGACGAGGACGGGGAGGAGCCCGTCGGCCCGCTCGCGTGAGCGCGGAGCGGTCCGCTCTCAGGCGGATCACGCCGCACGCGGCACGCGGCACGCGGCACGCCACCCCTGTGGGCGTTCGCTCTCCTGCTTACGCGTCGCTCCGGGAGTGCCGCCGGACGACGGGGTGAGGGAGCGCGGTGCCCCGCACGGCGCGCTCCTCGAGGTAGCCGACGAGGGCCTCGTAGGGACCGAGCCCGACGAGGCCGACGAGCTCCTCGGCGAGTGAGCGGTAGACGGGTCTCGCGCCGGTGAACGCCTCGGGCGCTTCGGTGCACCACCAGTGGAACTCCTCGCCCGCCGGCCCCCAGTGGCGACGGTCCCATTCGGTGACCGTCGAGGTCACGTGCCCCGTCGCCTCGTCGGTCGCGTCCTGTCTGCGCAGCGGGAGCTGCCAGCAGACGTCGGGCTTCATGACCATCGGGGACTCCGACCGCTCGAGCGCGGCCCTATGGAGGGCACATCCCGGACCGCCGGGAAATCCAGGACGGTTCAAGAAGATGCACGCGCCGTCGACGAGCCGGGTCATAGCTCCGCCGGAGCGGCGCGCGATCGGTCCGCGTGAACGACCTCGGCTGCGGTGCTGCCACTGCTCGGCCGTGAGCGTCGCCGCCGCGGCCTCGACGCGGCGCACGTCCTGATCGTCGGCGAAGTGCGCGCCATAAGAGCAACAGCCTTCCGACCGGCTTGCTGCGGGGCCGGTGAGCACCCCCTCGCAGCCCGCCCCGTAGACGCATCGCCACGGGCTCGTGAGGAACGTCACGTCGAACAGCCACGTGCGGTCCTCTTCGGGGTCCGAGAAGCTCATCCACTCGTGCGTGTCGCTCGGACCGGCCACGGCGCCAACCGTATCTAACGGGCGCCAGACGCCGTCGCGACGCCGAGCTGGGCCGCGGTCGGCTCCGCGCAGCAAAACCACGACTCGGACAGTCTCGGGCGAGTCCGCGCGCCGGACGGCGCGACGCGGGCGGGAGGGGCGGGGTCGTCGATCCCGAGCGCCGCGAACGCGAGCGCGCGCACCGCGGCGTACGTCGTCACCGCCGGCTCGTCGCACGAGGCGGCGTCCTCGGTCCGCGACGCGACCGCCTGCTGGAGCGCGTCCACCGCGGGATCCGCCGATCGCCATGTCCAGCCGAGCGCGTCCGTGTCGTAGGCGAGGAGCGCGTCGACGAGCACCCGGTCGGGCTCGCGGAGAAGGAGCGAACCGGGGGGCAGGAGGAGCCGGATCCCGTACTGGACGGGGTCGACGCTGTCGACGAGGTCGTGGGCGGACACGAAGTCGAGGAGCTCGACGACGTCGGGAAGCGTCGTCCACGGGGTGAAGGGGAGGAACGACGGGCGTGGCTCGATGCCGCACTCGCGAAGCACGCGCACCGCTTCGGCGGCGTCGGCCGCGGTGTGCCCCTTCTTGAGATGTGCGAGCACGGTCGAGCTCGTCGACTCGAACGCCGAGACGACGAAGATGCAGCCGCACCGGGCGAGCTCGGAGACCGCGTCGCGGTGCGCGAGCAGGTGGCTTACTTTGATGGTCGCGTCGAAGCTCACGTCGGGGTGGCGCTCGTGGAGCGCCCGGGCCACGCGGAGGGCGTGCGCGGGGCGGTTGAGGAAGTCCGGGTCGGTGAAGTGCACGTGCCCGGCACCCGCAGCGACGACCTGGTCGACGTCAGCGAGCACGTCGTCGAGCGGCACGGCGCGAGTCCGCCCGTCGTAGACGGTGGGGACGGGGCAGTGGGTGCACCGGTGCGAGCAGCCTCGACTCGCCTCTATCCCACCGACGAGCCTGTCGGGGGCGTCGGACACGAGGCGCGCGTAACGCTCGAGCGGTGGCGCGAGCGTACGGTCGGGGAGTGCCCCGGCGACGCGCGGGGCGCCCGACGCCCCGACTGCCGAGCGCCTGCTCGGTCGCCCGATGTCCACCCGCACGAGCGGCTCGCTCGCACCGTCTCGAGTGTTCGCCGCGCCGAGGCGAGTGGGCACCGACGCGGCCCACGCGAGCAGCGCGTCGCCTACCTCGCCTGCGACCGCGAGGTCCCCCGCGCGAAGCGCCGGGGCTCCCACGGTCGCGTAGAGGCCGTGGAGCGCGACGGGCAGGTCCGGTCGGTCGCGCAGGACGGGTGCGAGCGCCGCGAGCGCGAGGCGGAGGGCGGTGTGCATGGGGACCGAGCAGGCGATCGCGTCCGCCCAGTCCAGGTCCTCGGGGAGGAGCTCGTCGAGCGCGAGGTCGCGTCCGCGCACCTCGTGGCCCGCCGCGGCGAGCACAGCGCCGGGACCGGCGATACCGAGAGGCTGCTGGCCGAGCTCGTAGGTTGACACGAGCAGGAGGCGCACCGCGTCGACGCTAGCGCCGCGATGGGCGACGTCCGCGCCGCGAAGACGCCTCGCGGGGTGGCTCGCGGGGCCGTGCCACAGCCCGTCGGCCCACTCGTCGAACGCCGCCATCGGCCGTTCGTCAGCGCGCCACGCTCTTGGCGCGGCTGGCACCGCGGGCGCGGCTCTCCTGGCGGCGCGGAGGCAGCCGATCATCCCGGCGTCCGCACGGCCCACGGGACCCGAGGTGGGCGGACGTCCTCTCACGCGACAGCTCCGTCGGCGCGTCCACGACCAGGCACGCCGAGCGGTGACCTTCCGCAGAGGGCACCGCGCGCCCAGCGTCGCCGCGGACCGAAGCAGCTGGGTACCGTCCGGCCGTCGCACGTGGTCCAGGCGCCAGAACGGGGCGATCACCCGCGCGCACGGCGCGGCGGAGCCGGCGCGCGTCGGGCGATCTCGACCCCATCGAGGTCACTCTCGATCTCGATCTCGATCTCAGAGTGCGCCGAGCGGAGGGCGTGCTCCACACGCTCCACCGACTCTGCCCGCGCGTAGAGGAAGCCGAGGTAGCGGTCACCCTCAGGCAGGGTGCGCACCCGCCGTCCCGGAGCGATCGTGATCTCGGCGCCGGTGACGTTGGCGACGCCTCGGGCCTCGTCGAGGCCGCGGACGGCGACGAGCCGACCCGAGCGCGGCACGGGGATCATCATCACCCCCGACGCCGCGTCCTCCCGTCGGGCTGGTCCGCCCGAACCGAGGAAGTGCGCGAGGACGAGCTCCTCGAGCGTCGTGCCGGTCGCGAACCTCAGCACCTTCGCGCAGTTGCCCCCGATGGTGCGCGCTGCCACCTCGATGAGCACAGGTCGGGACCCGCTCGCACCGAGCCGCACCTCGGCGTGGATCGGCCCCTCGACGATTCCGATCGCGGCCACCGCGGACGCGACGAGCGAGCGGACGGCCTCTGCGCGCTCCGGCGGGAGGCGGGAGGGCGTGAGGTAGATCGTCTCCTCGAAGTAGGGACCGTCGAGCGGGTCCGGCTTGTCGAACAGTGCGAGCACCTCGAGCGCACCGGCGCGGACGATTCCTTCGAGCGCGAACTCGTCCCCGGCCACGAACTCCTCGACGAGGAGGGTCTCCGTCGGAGACGCACCGGTCTCGGAGAGGATCGAGCGGACGCGCACCGCCGCGGCGCGGGCCTCGTCGACTGTGTCCACTCGGATCACGCCCCGGCTCCCCGACAACGAGCGGGGTTTGACGACGGCCGGCAGGCCGAGGTCCGCGACGGCATCGGCGACCGTATCGGGCTCTGTGACGGCGGCGGTCGCGACGGAGGTCGCGCGCCAGGCCGGTTGGCTCACGCCCGCGGCGTCGAGCAGCCGCCGCATCGCGGCCTTGTCCCGTGTCGCCGCGACTGCGGGCGGCGGGTTGTGGCGCAACCCGAGCCGCTCGGCCGCCATGGAGGCGACGAGCCCCCCGACGTCGTCGACTGCGACGACCGCGTCGAGTGGAAGGCGGCGCGCGAGCCGCTCGATCGCGCCGACCGCGCGGTCAGGATCGTCGAGATCGAGCTCGACGAAGTGGTCGCCCATGACGCCCGCGAGTGCCTGAGGCTGCTCGGATCCGGTGACGACGTCGACGCCGAGCGAGCGCGCCGCGTCGAGGAAGGCCGCCGCGCGATAGGTCGAGCTCGGAAGGATGTACAGGACGCGCGCCATGGGGACATGATGGCGCCTCGCGGCGCGCGACCCGCGTCGGGTACCGGGGCGTCCGACCCGCCCTACGATGGAGCCATGGCGATCGACGAAGGCGCAGCGTCAGCGGTCCGGCCCCTGCTCCAGGTGACGGACGCTGCGAGGGCGTTCGTCCTCGCAGCGCGTGACGGTGAGCCTGGATCGGAGCGCCTCGCGCTCTATCTCGAGGTGAACGGCACCGCCGACGGCGCGTACACCTACGACATGTGGTTCGAGGCAGAGGCGGATGCCGGCCCGAACGATGCGGTGCACCACCACGACGCGCTCGTCGTCGTGGTCCCCGCGTCGAGCGTCGAGAAGGTGTCCGGCGCGACGCTCGACGTCGCCGACCAAGGCGGGGAGCCAGGCCTTGTCATCGTCAACCCGAACACGCCCCCCGCGTCGCCGCTCACCTCGGCGCCACCGGTGGCCGACCTGTCGAGCCCCGTCGCGCTGGCCGTCGTCGCGGTGCTCGAGGACGTGGTGAACCCGCAGATTGCCGCGCACGGCGGGCGCGCCGATCTCGTCGCGGTGGAGGCGGGCGTGGCGTACCTCCGGCTCGGCGGCGGCTGCCAGGGATGTGGGCTCGCCCAGGTGACCTTGAGCCAGGGCATCTCGGTCGCGATCAAGGACGCCGTGCCGGAGATCACCGACGTCGTGGATGTGACCTCACACGGAGCGGGGACCAACCCGTACTTCGAGTCCGCGAAGAAGTGAGCTGAGGCGCGCTCACGCGGCCTGTTCGGCCGCCGGGGGCGACGGGCCGACGGCCGAGTGGCGCGCCGGTCGGAAGTAGATTGCCCGTCATGCTCCGGTTCCTCACCGCAGGCGAGTCCCACGGCCGCGCGCTCGTGGTCATCGTCGAGGGCCTGCCCGCCGGTCTGACCATCACCACCGAGGAGGTCGCGGCCGAGCTCGCTCGTCGCCGGCTCGGCTTCGGCCGCGGCCCGCGCATGCGCTTCGAGCGCGACGAGGTCACGCTCCTCGCCGGCGTGCGGCACGGGCGGACGCTCGGCTCGCCCGTGGCCATCGAGATCGCCAATACCGAGTGGCCGAAGTGGGAGCAAGAGATGTCCCCCGACCCAGGGGCGCCGTCGAGGGTGCTCACTACGCCGCGCCCCGGCCACGCGGACCTCGCGGGCATGTTGAAGTACGGGTTCGCGGACGCCCGTGACGTGCTCGAGCGGGCGTCGGCTCGCGAGACCGCCGCACGCGTCGCGGCCGGGGCGCTCGCGAAGGCCCTCCTCGCCGGGCTCGGCGTCGCGGTCGTGAGCCACGTCGTCGCGATCGGCGCGGCGGCGGCTCCCGAGGGCGTGAGGCCGGGCCCGGCAGAGCTCGACGCGGTCGACGGCTCCGAGGTCCGCTGCTTCGACCCGGGCGCGAGCGACGCGATGGTCGCCGAGATCAAGGCCGCCGCGAAAGTCGGCGACTCCCTAGGCGGCGTCGCGGAGGTCCTGGCGTACGGGGTTCCCGTAGGGCTCGGGAGCCATGTCCATTGGGACCGCAAGCTCGACGGCCTTCTCGCGCAGGCGCTGATGAGCATCCAGGCCGTGAAGGGCGTCGAGCTCGGAGACGCGTTCGCCGTCGCGTCGCGCCGGGGGTCCGAGGCCCACGATGCTGTCTCCTACGACGCGGAGCGCGGCGGCTACGTGCGCACGACGACGCGCGCTGGCGGGATCGAAGGCGGAATCTCCACCGGTGCGCTGCTCGTCGCGCGGGCCGCGATGAAGCCGCTCGCTACGCTCAATCGGCCCGTGTTGAAGACCGTCGACACCGTGTCCAAGCAGGAGACCGTGTCGTTCAAGGAGCGCACGGACGTCACGGCGGTGCCGGCCATGGGAGTCGTCGCAGAGACGATGGTTGCGCTCGTGCTCGCGGGCGAGGCCCTCCGGAAGTTCGGCGGGGACTCGCTCGCCGAGATGCTCCGCAATCGCGACGGCTACGTCGCGGCGCTCGACGAGACGCCCTCCGCGGTCAGTCGGGCTGGCGATGGGGAGCCTGTGCCCGGCTCGGCGGACGGGGACCGGTGATCGCGTCACGCGACCACGTCCTTCTCGTCGGGATGATGGGGGCGGGGAAGACCACGACAGGCGAGCGACTCGCGGTGGCGATGGGTCGGCCCTACCTCGATAGTGACCTGCAGGTCGAGCGCGCGACCGGCATGAGCGTCCCGCAGATATTCGCGGCCCGGGGCGAGGCGGCGTTTCGCCAGGAGGAGACGGCGGCGCTTCGTGCCGCGCTCGCGCGCGAGCGCCCGGCCGTCGTCGCGGTCGCCGGTGGTGCCGTGCTCGACCGGGCCAATCGCGACCTGATCGCGCAGTCCGGCACCGTTGTGTGGCTGAGGGCACGGCCTGAGACGATCGTCGCCCGCCTCGGTTCCGGCGAGGGTCGCGTGCTCGTCCAGCCCGACCCCTCCGAGGCCGTCCCGCGACTCGTGGCACAGCGCTACCCCCTCTACGAGGGGCTCGCGACGCGCACGGTCGACGTCGATGGCCTCGCGCCCGATGCGATCGTCGAGGCCGTAAGGGACGCGGTCGTCCGCGGAGTGCGCGTCGCGCTTCCCGGACGCTCCTACGACGTGCGCGTCGGACCAGGCGCGCGGCGTGAGCTCGCGCGCCACCTCCCCGAGCGCGCCCGCCGTGCGGTGATCGTCACCCAGGAGGGGATCGGCGTCGACGTCGCGCCGGGCATCGACTCGGTCCGCCTCGAGATCCCCGACGGCGAGGACGCGAAATCGATGGCGACGGTCGAGCGGCTGTGTCGCGAGATGTCGCTCGCAGGGATCACGCGCCGCGACGTCGTCGTCGCGGTCGGCGGTGGGGTGGTGACCGACACGGCAGGGTTTGCCGCGTCGTGCTATCACCGCGGCATCGATGTCGTGCACGTGCCTACGACACTGCTCGGCCAGGTCGACGCAGCGATCGGAGGAAAGACGGGCGTGAACCTGCCGGAGGGCAAGAACCTCGTCGGGACGTTCTGGCAGCCGCATGCGGTGATCTGCGACACCGACACTCTCCAGAGCCTGCCGGAGCGCGAGTGGCGCTCGGGGCTCGGCGAGATGGCGAAGTACGCCTTCCTCGGACTCGACGACCTCGACGAGCTGCCCCTCGCCGAGCAGGTCGCGCGCTGCGCAGCGCTGAAGGCCCACGTCGTCGCAGTCGACGAGCGCGAGTCAGGGCGCCGGATGCTGTTGAACTACGGCCACACGCTCGCGCACGCGCTCGAGGCCGCCGGGTTCGCGGCCGGCGCGGGTGAGGGCGCGGGCGACGAGCTCGCTGGTGCGGCGCGGATGCGCCACGGCGAGGCCGTGGCCGTCGGCCTCGTCTTCGCGGCGCGTCTCGCCCGCGTGCTCGGCCGGATCGACGACGCACGCGTCGCCCGCCACCTCGAGGTCGTCGGCCGCTACGGCTTGCCGACGGCGCTTCCCGCGGGTGCGTCCCCCCAGGGGCTCGTGACGCTCATGGGGCGGGACAAGAAGGCGACCGACGGTCTGACCTTCGTCCTCGACGGTCCGGCAGGCGTCGAGGTCGTGAGCGGTATCGGGCGCGACGAGGTCCTCGAGGCGCTCGGCGAGACCCACGCGGGAGTCGCGTCGTGAACCATCCCGTGCTCCTCCTGCTCTCCGGACCAAACCTTGCCCTTCTCGGCGAGCGCCAGCCGGAGATCTACGGGACCGCGACCCTGGCCGACCAGGTCGCCCACGCGACGGCGGCAGCCGAGCGCAATGGACTCGCGCTCGAGCACCTCCAGAGCGAGCGAGAGGGCGATCTCGTCGAGGCAGTCCACGGTGCGAGGGGCCGGGTCGCGGCGATCGTCGTGAACGCGGGGGCGCTGAGCCACTACGGCTGGTCGCTCCACGACGCTCTCGCGACGTTCTCCGGGCCCGTCGTCGAGCTCCACCTGTCCAATCCCGATGCACGCGAACCTTGGCGCCGCCGGTCCGTACTCGCCCCGGTGTCGGACGGGACGGTCGCCGGCTTCGGCGGGGTCGGATACGAGCTCGCGGTGGAAGCCGCCGCGCGTCTCATTCGCGGCCGAGGCCTCAGCGCGGTGAAGGCCTAGGTTCGTCGCCGTGCCGCCGGTCTTCTCCCCGGACGCCTTGCCGCCGATGGACGTCGCCGGGCGCCTCGCGCGCCTGCGTGAGCTGCTCGAGGGTGCCGGGTGCGAGGTGCTCCTCGTGACGAGGCAGGAGAACGTCCGGTATCTCACCGGCTTCTCGGGGTCTGCCGGGATGCTCCTCGTCTCAGGGGACCGTGCGCTGCTCGTGACCGACGGCCGCTACCGCGACCAGTCGATCGAGCAGACCCGCGGCGCGCGAGCCGAGGTCGAGATCGAGGTGCGGCCCCTTCCTGGGCAGCTCGACGTGCTCGCATCGGCGGTCCACGACAGCTCCCGCGTCGGCCTCGAGGCGGCGTCGGTGACGTGGTCGCTGCAGCAGCGCCTCGCCACGCTGTTCGACCGCTCGTCGGTCGTCGCGACCCGTGGGCTCGTCGAGCGGCTGAGATCGGTGAAGGACACGGGCGAGATCGCTCGGATAGAAGCTGCGTGTGATGTCGCGGACGTCGCGATCGCGCAGGTCAAACCCATGCTCGCCGAGGGATGCACCGAGGCCCAGTTCGCCACGGAGCTCGAGGCCGAGATGCGGCGGCGGGGGTCGTCCGGTGCGTCGTTCGAGACGATCGTCGCGAGCGGCCCGCGCTCCGCTCTCCCGCACGCCCGTCCCGGCGACCGGGTGATCGAGCCCGGCGAGCTCGTCGTCGTCGACTTCGGCGCGACGGTCGACGGCTACCGCTCGGACATGACCCGGACCCTGTGCGTCGGCGCGCCCGACGCCGCACTCGCCCGGCTCGTGGACGCGGTCTTCGCTGCGCAGCGGGCAGGGCTGCGCGCGGTGACGGCGGGCACGACGGGTGGCGAGGTCGACCGGGCGTGCCGCGAGTCGCTCGACGAGTCCGGCTACGGCGAGGCCTTTCTCCACTCGACCGGTCACGGCGTCGGCCTCGAGATCCACGAGTCCCCGACGGTCGCGAAGGACTCGGCTGATATCCTCGGCGCCGGAACGGTCGTCACCGTCGAGCCGGGCGCCTACCTCGCCGGCATCGGCGGAGCCCGGATCGAGGACACGGTCCTCGTGGGCGCGTCCGGAAGCCGCCTGCTCACGAAGTCGACGAAGGACTACACGCTCTGATGGCGCTCTCGCTCACCGACCTGAAGAACGGCATGGCTATCGATCTTCCCGACGGTCTCTTCTCGGTCGTCGAGTTCCAGCACGTGAAGCCCGGCAAGGGTGGGGCGTTCGTGCGGACCAAGCTGCGGAACCTGCGGACGAAGTCCGTCGTCGAACGGACGTTCCGTGCGGAGGAGAAGGTCGAGCAGGCCGTCATCGACAAGCGTGAGATGCAGTTCCTCTACCGGGACGGCGACGACTACGTCTTCATGGACAACTCGTCCTACGACCAGATGAACGTGGGCGGGTCGTCCCTCGGTGGGGCGAGGTCGTACCTGAAGGAGGGCGACTCGGCGGTGCTCGAGCTGTACGGCGGCGAGATCGTCGACGTCGACCTGCCTGCCGCGGTCGAGCTCTCCGTCGCGGAGACCGATCCGGGGCTCCAGGGCGATCGCGTCTCGGGCGCCCGCAAGCCCGCGACCATGGAGACCGGTCTCGTCGTGCAGGTGCCGCTCTTCGTGAACCCGGGCGACCGGATCAAGGTCGACACCCGGTCCGGTGAGTACCTCACGAGGGCATAGCCGGGACGCGGACGAGCCGGTCGCAGGCGAGCGACGACGCGCCCGCGAGCGCGCGCTCGGCCTGCTGTACGAGGCGGAGATGAAGGGCCTCGCGCCCGAGCAGGTCCTCGACGCGCTGCCCCTCCCGCCCGAGCCGTACGCGGAGCAGCTGTTCCGCGGCGTCGGTCGCCGCGGGGCGGAGCTCGACGCACTCGTCGCGGCGCAGTCGGCCGCGTGGGCGCTCGGCCGGATGCCCGCTGTCGACCGCCAGCTGCTGCGTCTCGCGACGTTCGAGCTTGCCGAGTGCATGGACGTTCCCGTCGCCGTCGTGATCGACGAAGCCGTCGAGCTCGCGAAGCTGTACTCGACGGACGACTCCGGTCGCTTCGTGAACGGCGTCCTCGCCGCCCTGGCGACGGCATTGCGTCCGGGCGAGGGGCGTCCCCGGTGAGCTCCGCGTACGAGCGCGCGGGCGTCGACTACGGGACTCTCGACGCCGCGAAGCGCACCGCGCTCGCCTCGGCGCTCTCGACGACCGCCGTCGCGGCGCGGCGGGGCGCGCACATCGACGACGCGTCGCGCGGCGAGCCGGCCGTCGTCATCGAGGTCGGTGGTGTCACCCTCGGCTTCGTCCTCGAGTGCCTCGGCACGAAGTCGACGATCGCGCGTGAGTACGAGGAGCTCACCGGCGTCGACCGGTTCGACGCGATCGGCTACGACACCGTCGCAGCCGTCGTCAACGACTGCTGCTGTGTCGGCGCACTTCCCTTCGTCGTCAACGCGTACTTCGCGACGGGCTCCGCGAGCTGGTACGGCGGCACGCGCCACCGGTCACTCGTCGCAGGATGGCGCCGCGCCTGCGAGGACGCCGGCGCCGCGTGGGGAGGCGGGGAGTCGCCGACGCTATCGGGCCTCGTCACCCCGGACGGCATCGACCTCGCGGGCAGCGCGGTCGGGCGAGTACCGGAGGGAGTCCGCGCGTTGCTCGGCGCGGAGCTCGAGCCCGGTGACGACATCGTGCTCGTCGCGTCGAGCGGCCTCCACGCCAATGGAGCCTCGCTCGCTCGCGCCGTCGCGGCTCGCTCGCCCGAGGGCCTCGCGACCCCGCTCGCGAGCGGGCGCGCGCTCGGTGACGCGCTGCTCGACGAGAGTGTCGTCTACGTCCCGCTCGTGGAGCAGGCGCTCGCCGCGCGCCTCGGACTCCACTACGCGAGCCACATCACCGGCCACGGCTTGCGAAAGCTCATGCGCGCGGATCGCGAGCTCACCTATCGCGTCGAGCGCCTGCCGCGTGTCCCCGAGGTGCTCACGTTCCTCGCCGACTCCGCAGAGCTCGCGCCTCGCGACGCGTACGGCACGCTCAACATGGGCGCTGGCTTCGCGTGCTTCGTCGCGCGGGGAGAGGGCGACGCTCTCGTCGACATCGCTCGCGGGCTCGGCTATGCCGCGGAGGTGTCGGGGCAGGTAGAGCGGGGGCCGAGGCGCGTCGTGCTCGACCCGGTCGGCGTCGTGTACGACGCCGAGGATCTCGAGCTGCGCTGAGCCCGAGCGCGGGGTGGGCACGCGGGCGATGGCGCAATGCGAGCAGGCGCGTCGACGACGGCGCGGCGTGTGTGAGACGCGCGGGCGGCCGTGCGGTTAGCATGACCCGGGTACGTGAAGCGGGTCCGGAGAGGCCTGTACGGACGGTAGAGGAGCACGGTGGCGGAGCGTGAGCGCAGGTCGGCGCGGCCCGACGGGCGCGTGCTCGTCCCCCGTTCCGTCCTCATGGGCCCGGCCGACGTCCGCCGGGCGCT
>Ga0307374_10008054_pt1 | contig 15857 bp, 16 predicted proteins | sample OX3MG_FD_202532 | JGI IMG/M metagenome (GOLD analysis project Ga0307374, IMG submission 202532) | Soil microbial communities from Risofladan, Vaasa, Finland - OX-3 | ecosystem: Environmental > Terrestrial > Soil > Coastal area > Acid sulfate soil | place: Finland: Risofladan, Vaasa | collected... | reverse complement strand
GGCGCTTCGCCCACGAGGCGTTCTACAATGCCGACGTCGGCCGCATCGAGATCTACATCAAGAGCCTGATGGACCAGCTCGTCACCATCGCCGGCCGGCGCATCGCCTTCACCGCCGGCGAGCGCATTCACGTCGAGTATTCCTACAAATTCACGATCGACGATTTCCGCCGCCTGGCGACGCGCGCCGGCTTCAAGCCGCTCGATTGCTGGACCGACGCCGAGAACCGCTTCAGTGTGCACTACCTGGTGGCGTAGGCGCCGCTTCGACCGGCAAGCCCGCGGCCTGCCACTCGGGAAAGCCGTCCTCCAGGCGTCGGCGCCGGCGATGCCGGTCGGCAAGCGGGATGGGGGATGGCGACGTGAACGAGCCGAAACCGTCGACGACGATTGGGCCGGATGCTTATGCGGCGTGGCGGTCGGCGCGCCTCGGTTGCATTACCGAAGCGCTCGAACAACGGGCGATTTTTGACATGATGGGCGACGTGACGGGCGCGCGTCTGCTCGACGTGGGATGCGGCGACGGCGCATTAGTCTGCGCCGCGGCGGCGAAGGGCGCCGTCGCAACCGGCGTCGATCCCGATCCAGCGATGCTCGCTGCGGCACGTCTTCGCGTGGCACAGGCAGGCGTCCATGTCGAATTTCTTGAAGGACGCGTCGAGCGCCTGCCGTTCGCCACCGGCTCGTTCGACGTCGTGGTCGCGGTCACGGTCCTCTGTTTCGTGCCCAATGCGGCAGCGGCGTTTGGCGAGATGGCGCGCATCCTGCGACCGGGTGGCCGCCTCATCCTTGGTGAGCTCGGACGCTGGAGCCTTTGGGCGGCTGTGCGCCGCGTGCGCGCCTGGCTCGGCGCGCCGACCTGGAAGGTGGCGCGGTTTCGAACGGCGCGCGAGCTGCGTGCGCTTGCCGAACAGGCCGGGCTTTCTACTGCCGCGGTCCGCGGCGCTGTGTATTACCCGCCGCTCGGGATTCTCGCGCGCGCGTTGTCGCCGATCGATGAGCGGCTCGGCCACGTGACGACCTTGGGCGCAGCATTTATTGCCTTGCTGGCGGTCTCGACCGCGGGTGAACGGCGATGATCGGTGTGGGCTCAGTGCGACCTAAACCTCGTCTCGTCAGACTGAGAATTCGCAGCCACCGGTCGAACGCTATCCAGTCGCGTCGCAGATATGCTTCTTCGCACCTGTCCAATGCGAGCGCTCTGAGTCGTTGAGGCCCCGACCTTGGGCCGCGTGTTCGCCGGTACGACTCAATCTTGAGAATGATCGCGGTGGGCATTGGACTGCCTCCCGTACGCTCGCTGTATCACAGGTAATCCCGCGGCCTTCCATTCCGGAAAGCCGTCCTCCAGGCGCCGGACCTTGAAGCCGCGGTCGCGCAGCAACGCCACGGCTTCGTAGGCGAGAACGCAGTAGGGGCCCCGGCAATAGGCGACCACCGCGCGGCTTTTCGGAATCTCGCGCAGGCGCCGTCTTAGCTGGCGCAACGGAATATTGATCGCCTTCGGCAGATGCCCGGCGTCGTATTCGTCAGCCGGCCGCACGTCGAGCACGGTGACCAGGCCATCCTTGAGCCGGCGCGCCAGCTCGCGGCGCGTCACCGGTTCGAGCGCGTCGCGCTGGCGGAAGTAGCCGCCGATGACCGCGCGCACCTCGGCGGCGTTGCGCTCGGCGACGCGGCGAAGCGCGGCGGTCAGCTCGAGCACTGACGGGTCGCTCGGCCGATAGAGGATGCGCTTGCCGTCGCGCCGCGAGACCAGCACGCCGGCGCGGCGCATCAGCCGCAGATGCTGCGACGCGTTGGCGATCGACAGGCCGGCGCGCTCGGCAAGCGCCTCGACGCTGCGCTCGCCCTGCGCCAGCAGCTCGACGATCTCCAGCCGATGCCCGTGACCGAGCGCCTTGGCGATCTCGGCAAGGCCGACAAAAAACGCGCGCTTCGGATTCCCGCTTGACATCATCTCTGCCACGAAGAATTATTCAACAGAATTATTGAATGTATGCGGCGTGTCAAGCGCGCTGGCAAAGTCAGCGGATCGGCCGCTAGGGAGGTGTCGATGATCCTGCGTTCGTTTTTGCACGCCGATCCAGTCGCGGCGTCCTATCTCTTCGGTTGCGGCGGCAAGGCTATGGCCGCGGTGGTCGATCCGGTCGGCGATGTTGCGCCTTATGTCGAAGCCGCCCGCGAAGCCGGCATGCGCATCTGTTATGTCGTCGACACGCACATCCACGCCGATCACCTGTCGGCCGGGCGCCGCTTGGCCGCCGCCGCCGGCGCAGAATACGTGCTATTTGCCGATGCCGAGGCCGCGGCGCCCTTCCGCGGTGTGCGCGACTGCGATGTACTGCCGCTCGGCAACGTGGCGGCCGAGGTGCTACACACGCCGGGACATACGCCCGAGCACATTTCGCTGCTGGTGACTGATCGCACGCGCTCCAACGAGCCGTGGTTCGTTCTCACGGGCCACACGCTGATGGTGGGCGACGTCGGCCGCACCGAGCTTGCCGCGACGGCTAGGGATGGCGCGCACTCTCTCTTCCACAGCCTACAGCGCTTGAAGGCGCTGCCGGATTATCTCGAGCTGCTGCCGGGCGCCTATTCGGGCTCGGTCTGCGGCCGCAGCCTGAGCGGCAAGCCGGTTTCCACCATCGGCTTCGAGCGACGCCACAACGCCGCGTTCCGGATCGAGGACGAGGCGGAGTTCGTGCGATTCATGTTGAACGACATTCCCGTGCCGCCGCCGCACGCGGCCGAATTGCGCGCTGCCAACGCCGGATGAACAGCAGCGCGACCAACGCACTGCCGCTGCACGCCCACCATCGGCGCGGCATTGCCGCCAATCGCGAGCAGTTCGCGCTGCAAACGGTCCAGGTCTTCTTCGTCGGCTTGGTGGCTGGGATGGAGCGTGCCGTGCTACCGACGCTGGCGCACGAGTTCGGGGTCTCTTCAGGCGCATTTCTGTTTCTGGCGAGCTTCGTCGTCTCGTTTGGGTTGGTGAAAGGTGCGCTCAATTTCGCCGCCGGTGGATTGGCGGATCACCTCGGCCGCAAGCCGGTGTTGGTCATGGGATGGCTCGCAGGAATCCCGATTCCGCTGCTGATTTATTTCGCGCCGAACTGGTGGTGGATCGTCGCCGCGAATGTCTTTCTGGGCGTGAACCAGGGCTTCACCTGGTCGATGACCGTGACCAGCCAGATCGATCTCGCCGCGAACAACCAGCGCGGCCTTGCCGTCGGCATCAACGAGGCGACGGGCTATGTCGCGGTCGGTCTTGCCGGCTTCGGCGCCGCCTGGCTTGCGCACCATATCGGCGCCCGGCCGGCGTTGCTCATGTTCGGATTCGTGACGGTGGCGGCGGCGCTCACCTGTCTGCTTTGGACCCGCGATACCCTGGCTTGGATGAAGGCGGAGCATGTGGAGGAACACGCGGCTGCCGCGCGTCATCCGGAGCCGGAGCCGGAGCCGGAGCCGGCGCTGGGCGAGATCTTTGCCCGGATCTCATTCCACGATCCGGCCGGCCGCGCCATCTGCCAGGGCGGTGCGGTCAACAAGATCGCCGACGCGCTGGTGTGGGTGATGTTTCCCGTCTTCTTCAAGGCACACGGCGCCGGCCTGATCGAGATCGGTTGGCTGACCGGCGCCTATGCGATGGTCTGGGGTTTCTCGCAGCTCTGGGCCGGTCACCTCGCGGACCGCATCGGTCGAAAAATACCGGTCGTTGCCGGCTTTTTTTTGCTCGCGGCCGGTATCGCGGCGACGGCGCTCGGAGCCAGTCCGCTCATCTGGCTGCCGGCCGCGGTGATCATGGGCATCGGCATGGCGCTGCTCTATCCGAACTTGATTGCCGCGATGTCCGACCGGACACCGGCGCTGTGGCGCGGCAAGGCGCTCGGCACCTATCGCTATTGGCGGGACACCGGTTATGCCATCGGCGCCTTGCTGCTTGGCGCGGTCGCTCAGGCGGCTGGCGCGCCGCTTCCGGCGATGTGGCTGACTGCCGCGCTCGTCGCGGGTTCGGGATTCTGGATCGCTATCGGCGTCCCCGCCGACAAAAGGCATCGGTCTTAACGCGCCACCGCGCAGGCGTGGTCCTGCAGCGTTTCGCCGCTGGCGAAATCGCCGCGCGCGAGATCGACGCGGTCGGCGAGCAGCACGAAACCGGGCTTCCCCGCGAACGTCGCGCCGATGGCGACCAGCGTGTAATCGCCCATATGCGCGCGTGTTTCGGGTGACGCATTGGCCAGCATCCGAAACGGATTGACGCCGGCGAAGTCGGGCGCGACCAGGCGGCGGGCAAGGTAGCGATGTCCTGCGAGCATCACTGGAAATGGCTGCCAAGCGTTGCCGATATCGTCGCGGTGCTGTGCCAGTGCGTCGCGCACGTCTTCGCGCAGGCAATCGACGTGGATGTGCAGCTGGTTCTGCGTCCGGCCATAGACTGAATTGACGGCTAACGACAAGTCCGAGCGCGACAGCCGCGCGCGGACGAAGCGGCGAGCGGCCCAGGCGTCCTGCATGTAGTCGGGCGCGCCACGCGCGAGCAGGGCCGGGCTCTCAATGCCGGTGATGCGCGCCGTCGGCAGCACCAGGAACTGAGTTGCGCCGACGCGGTCCTTGAGCACGACATAGCCGCGCGCCACGCCCTGCGACAGCTCGACCAGCGCGCACGGCGCTGGATCATGGCGCTCCACTTCGTCGGGCACGCAGCGGTCATGCACGATCCGCCACAGCGCCGACGGATCGGCGTGCGCGGCGGCACCCGGCAGGACGAAGAGGATCAGTAGCGCGCCAATGTCGCGGAGGCGGATCACTGCGCGTACCGCTGCGGCTAGAGCCTGAAGTACGGCCTGAATTCGCTCAGCATCGCTTGCCACAGCACCAGATTCTCCTCGACGTTGGCGGTGCTGCCGCGCGCGATCCGGGCGTCCATGACCGCCCACAGCGCATGGTCGGGCGTCAGATAGGTGCGCAGAAAGCGATGACTGCCGTTCCACGCGTTGACTTTGTCCAGCGTCACCGTCGGCGGCTGGGCATTCGACCAGCCGACCGCGAATTGGATATCGCGGCAGCGACCGCTTTGACATTCGAAGAATCTGACGTCGAATTTAACGCCGGCGATGCGGCTGTTGATGATCGGTCCGCCGTCTGCACCCTTGGCGATGTGTGCGGGCCAGCCGTATTGGCTCATGAGCTGAGCCATTTCGTCGGGGGTGACGCCGGCTGCCGACACCGGCGCCGACGTGACGGCCGCAAATGCCGGCGCCGCGGACAGCAGCGCCACGACAACGACGGTGAAAGCGAGCACGCGCTTCATCGATCCCCCCTTTTCGAATCCGGCGCAAACTATCGGCCCAAAGCCCGGTGCGATCAACGGGCAGTGTCGCGAACCGCGCCGCCGCGACCGCGTCTTCTCGTGGTTCAACCTTGACCGATATCCGGAAAGCCATAGAGCTGCGCCGGGTTCGCTTCCATGATGCGCTCGGCCAGCTCGGCCGAAGGCAATGCCCGCAAGAAGCTGTCGACAATGTCTTCATAGCGCAGCGGCCGGTAGGCCAGCGGAATCGCATTGCCGGTCTGCTGCTCCTTCAGCGGTGTATGCGGCCAGTCGCTGCCCCAGATGCAGCGCGTCGCGCCCGCACCGAGAATCGCCGCGAGCCACGCGCGGCCGGCGGCGCCGGTCGGCGTCGCGTCACCGTAGAGTCCGTAATGGTCGATCACCACCGGCACCTCGGCGCGGCGCAGCAGCTCCTCGCTTTCGCGGATCATCGTCAGGGGCGCGATCACCTCGACGTGGCCGTCGAACCGGCGCGCGGCCTTGGCGGTTGCACCGAAGATGGCGGCAAGCGGTGCGGTGCGATTGCCCGGCCGGCTGTAGAGATTGAGGCGCAGGCCGCGCACGCCGCGCCCGGCAGCGTCGGCCAGCTGCTCGCGCGACGCGTCGGTGTCGACCACCGCGACACCGCAACCGCGCTCGCCCAGCGCCGCCAGCATCTCGAGCAACAGCCGATTGTCGCTCTCGTAGAAGCTCGGCTGCACGATGACGAAGCGTTCGATGCCGCGCGCCGCCCCCAGCCGCCGAAGATCGGCGAGCGCGGCCGGCGCCGCGGTATAGGGCCGATCGGCCGGATATTGCGGATAACGCTCGACGTCGCCGACGATGTGAACGTGGCTGTCGCAATACATCGCGTTATTCGCTCCCAAGCCGCTTGGCCAGCGCCTGGCCGATCGCGCGCGTGCCGAGCGTGCCGCCGACGTCGCGCGTGCATTCATGCGCCGCGACCGCGGCCGCAACGTCGTGCTCGATCGCCATGGCGGCCTGCACGAATTTCGGATCGTGCTTCCGCCTTCCGTGCCAGTCGAGCAGCAGCGCCGCCGACAGGATCAGCGAGAACGGATTGGCGCGGTCCTGGCCGGCGATGTCCGGCGCCGAGCCGTGCGCCGCCTGCGCCATGGCGTAGCGGTCGCCGGCGTTGAGCGAGCCGCCGAGGCCGATGCTACCCGACAGCTCCGCGGTCAGGTCCGAGATGATGTCGCCGAACATGTTGGTGGTGACGACGACATCGAAGCGTCCCGGCGCGCGCACGATATGCGCCATCATCGCGTCGACAATGAAATCGTCGACCGTGATGCCAGGATAATCCGCCGCCACCTTGCGGCATTCGTCGATGAACATGCCGTCGCCGATTTTCAGCACATTGGCCTTGTGCACGATGCTGACGTGCTTGCGCCGGCGCATCGCCAGTTCGAAGGCGGCGCGGGCGATTCGGGCACAGCACAGCCGCGTGATCCGCCTTATCGCGATCGCAACATCCGGCGTCACCAGGATCTCGCCGTTGCCGTCCTCCATGTTGCGGTCGGCGTAGAAGCCCTCGGTGTTCTCGCGCACGATCACCAGGTCGAACGCGCCGAGCTTTGCCTTCACGCCTTCATAGGTGCGCGCCGGCCGGATGTTGGCGTAGAGATCGAGATGCTTGCGGAAATAGGCCGACGGATTGGTTGCGCCGGCCCCCTTGAAGTCGAAGGTCGCCAGCGGTCCCAGCACCAGGCCGTCAGCTTGGCGCGCGGCCTCGAAGACCGTCTCGTGCAGCGTGGTGCCGTGACGGGCGAGGCTCGCGTGGCCGGCAACATCCTCGGCAATCTCGAGGGTGAGACCGAAGCGCGCATCGGCCGCGCGCAGCACGTCGAGCGTTGCGGCCGTGATCTCGGGACCGATGCCGTCGCCGGGCAGAACCAGAAGTCGCATGTCGTTCCTTATTCAAGGCGCGGACCGCCGCACACTTAATCGTGCGCCGGCGCGCTTGCCAATGGGCCGATTGCCTGACTTTGATCTGGATCAAGTCAGCGGCGGTTATCGGCGGGATTCGGCGATCTATCCCCAACTTCGTTGCTTGCCTGCAGCGCTTTCAAACGCTTGAGGATAACGGCTTAACCCTTTCCGCCTGCTCGACTTTCCGGCACCTGGTCACTAGGATGCCGGCCCATGGCGGGGGAACGCATCTATCTCTACGACACGACGCTCAGGGACGGCGCGCAGACGCAGGGCGTCGATTTCGGCGTGCCCGATAAGCTCGCGATCGCACGTGAGCTCGATCAGCTCGGCATCGACTACATCGAGGGCGGCTGGCCCGGCGCCAATCCGACGGACGACGCATTCTTCACGCAGCTTCCCGCACTGCGCCAGGCGCGGCTTACGGCTTTCGGCATGACGCGCCGCTCGGGCCGCAGCGCCGCCAACGATCCCGGCCTTGCCGCGGTGCTGTCGTCGGGCGCGCGCGTCGCGACGCTGGTCGGTAAATGCTGGGACTTCCACGCCAAGGTCGCGCTCGGCGTCAGCGCCGAGGAGAACCGGTCGATGATCGCGGACTCGGTCGCGCTCGCCGCGGCGAAGCTCGACGAGGTGATCTTCGACGCCGAGCATTTCTTCGACGGCTACAAGGCTGATCCGAAATTCGCGCTCGGCTGCATCGCGGCGGCGCTCAAGGCTGGCGCGCGCTGGATCGTGCTGTGCGATACCAATGGCGGCACGCTGCCGCACGAGATCGAGACGATCGTCGGCGCGGTCGCTAAGACCGTGTCAGGCGACAAGCTCGGCATCCATTGCCACAACGACACTGAGAACGGCGTCGCCAATTCGCTCGCCGCGGTGCGTGCCGGCGTGCGCCATGTCCAGGGCACGCTCAATGGCCTAGGCGAGCGCTGCGGCAACGCCAACCTGATCTCGATCATCCCGAGCCTCGTGCTCAAGATGGGCTACAAGACGGGTGTCGACGCCAACGGCCTCAAGCGCCTGACGCACGTCTCGCATTTCCTCGACGAGCGGCTCAATCGCGCGCCCGACCGCCATGCCGCCTATGTCGGCGAAAGCGCCTTCGCGCACAAGGGCGGGCTCCATGTTTCGGCGGTCGAGAAGGATCCGCGCTCGTACGAGCACATCGATCCCGAGCTGCTCGGCAACCACCGCCACATCGTCGTCTCCGATCAGGCGGGCAAGTCGAACTTGCTGGCGCGGCTGCGCGAAATCGGCATCGAGGTGAAGCCCGACCATCCCAAGCTCGGCCCGCTGCTCGACGAGGTGAAGACACGCGAATTCCAGGGCTATGCCTACGACGATGCCGGCGCCTCGTTCGAGCTGCTGGCGCGGCGCGCGCTCGACAGCGTGCCGGAATACTTCCGGCTGCAAAGCTTCCGGGTGCTGGACGAACGGCGCTGGAACGCGCGCGGCGACCTGATCACGCTGTCCGAGGCGACGATCAAGGTCACGGTCAACGGCAAGCCGGGCATGACCGTTGCCGAAGGCAACGGACCGGTCAACGCGCTCGACGCAGCGCTGCGCCAGGCACTGCTGCCCGCTTTCCCGGAGGTCGCCGAGATCCGTCTCACCGACTACAAGGTCCGCATCCTGACGCCGCAGGACGCCACCGGCGCGGTGACGCGGGTGATGATCGAGACCACCGACAAGGACGGCGCGGTGTGGTCGACCGTCGGCGTCTCGACCAACGTCATCGACGCCTCCTACAACGCGCTGCACGATTCCTTGACCTACAAGCTCTGGCGATCGGGCCGGCGGGCGTAACGCGATGGGCTCGATGCGCCGTTCCTTCTTCGTCACCTCTGCGCAAGCAGTTCTGCTGCCGCGTATCACCCCCTTACCCTTCCCTCTCCCCCTGGAAGGGGGAGAGGGTTGCTTTGAGTTGGCGAGGCGAATGCCGAGCCTTACTCAAAGCTGGGTGAGGGGTGTCGGCGCTGACTGCTAATGGCCGGCACGGATCGGCGCCGCACGCGGCTCTCGGGCGGCCCCGCGGTCATCCTGGTCGAGCCCCAGCTCGGCGAGAACATCGGCACCGCGGCGCGCGCTATGTACAACTGCGGCCTCACCGATCTTAGGCTGGTGAAGCCGCGCGATGGCTGGCCCAACAAGAAGGCGGTGGCCGCGGCCTCGGGCGCCGACACCGTGCTCGACGAGGCGCGGCTCTACGACAGCGCCGAAGCCGCGATCGCCGATCTTCGCCGCGTCTATGCCTCCACCGCGCGCGACCGCTACATGGTAAAGCGTATCCTGACGCCGCGCTTCGCCGCGTCGGAAATGCGTCAGCTCATGGCGGCGGGCGAGCACTGCGGCATCCTCTTCGGGCCGGAGCGCACCGGCCTGGTCAACGAGCACATCGCGCTCGCCGAATCCGTGATCTCGGTGCCGCTCAATCCGGCATTCTCGTCGCTCAACCTGGCGCAGGCGGTGCTGATCGTCGGCTATGAGTGGTTCGCCGCCGGCGACGAGACCGCGCCGGCGGAGCTCGCCACAGGCCATTCCAAGCCGGCGACCAAGGAGCGGCTTATCGCCTTCTTCGAGCATCTCGAGGAGGCGCTCGACGACAGCGGCTTCATGCGCAACGCCGAGAAGCGGCCGTCGATGGTGCGCAACCTGCGCAACCTGTTCCAGCGCGCGCAATGCACCGACCAGGAGTTGCGCACCCTGCACGGCGTGGTGACTTCGTTCGTCGGCCCGCGCAAGCGGAAGAAATAGCGTGGCGCTGGTCTTCAAGATCGTGAGCGCGGCGGAATGGGGCGCCGCCGAGCGCGCCGGAATCTTTCAGGGTGCGGCGATCGATGTGAGCGACGGCTTTATCCATCTCTCGACCGCGGCGCAGGTCGCCGAGACCGCGGCGCGGCATTTCAGTGGCCAGGCCGACTTGCTCCTAATAGCGTTCGACGACACCGGGCTGGGCCCAGCGCTCCGGTGGGAGAAGTCGCGCGGCGATGCGCTGTTTCCGCATCTCTACGGCGCGCTCGAGCCGCGGATGGTGCGCTGGGTGCAGCCGCTGTTGCTCGGCGCCGACGGCACGCACGTCTTTCCGCCGCTCGACGGCAGCGACTAGGCCGCCGGCACCGCGATACCGAGCCGCTGCGCCACGCGGCGCGCGGTCTGCTCGCGTCTCGCCGTAATGGCCTGCATCGATTGCCGCGCGCTCGCAAGCACTGCGTCCGGCGCGGTCGCCGGCGTGCCGCTGCGGAACGGCGGCTCGGGCGCATATTGCATCGAAAGCTGAAGGACCTGTGCCGCCTCGTCGCCGCGCAGCAGCGCCGCGACCCGCAGCGCGCCGTCGATGCCAGACGACACGCCAGAGGCGAAGACGAAATTGCCGTCGACGACGACGCGCTCGTTTACCGGAATGGCGCCGAACTGGGGCAGCAGATGGAACGAGTTCCAATGCGTCGTCGCGCGCCTTCCCTTGAGCAGGCCGGCGGCGCCGAGGATCAGCGCGCCGGTGCACACTGAGAACACGAGCCGCGCGCCTTGCGCCTGGCGCCGCACCCAGCCGAGGACTTCCTCGTCATCCATCACGCCTTCCTGGCCGGTGCCGCCGGGAATGTGGAGGACATCGAGTTTGGGCGCGTCGGCGAGCGCGGCATCCGGTGTCAAGTGCAGGCCGCGGCCGTCGCGCACCGGCGCGACGGTCTTCCCGAAGATGCGGTAGGTTGAATTCGGCAGACGGGACAACACCTCGAACGGTCCGGTGAGATCCATCTGGTCGATCCCCTCGAACAGCAGCGCGCCGATCTGAAGATGCGTGTCGTGCGGAATCATGCGCGGACCTCCGGTTGATGCGGTGTACGGCGTCGTGCCGCCGGCCGGCGAAAGCGTTCGCGATAGGCGCCGGGCGGCGTGCCGAGATGGCGCAGGAACGCGCGGCGCATGGTTTCCTCGCTGCCGAATCCGCAGGAAGCGGCGACGGCGGCAAGGCCCCGGGGAGATTCCTCCAGCCGCCGGCGCGCCGCTTCGACGCGCAGGCGATCGACCAGCTTGCCCGGCGTGACGCCGAGCTCGCGTGCAAAGACGCGGGCGAACTGCCGCGGGCTCATTCGCGCACGGTCGGCAAGCGTCTCGACCGTGAGCGGCTTGTGCAGATTGTCGGCGATCCAGGTGACGAGATCGCGCAGATCCGTGCTCGGCGCCGTCTGCGCGGCGAGCGCGGCGCTGAATTGCTGCTGGCCGCCGGGCCGGCGCAGGAACATCACCAGCTCGCGCGCAACGGCGAGCACGAGGCGATGGCCGTGATCCTCTTCGAGCATGGCGAGGGCAAGGTCGATGCCGGCGGTCACGCCGGCCGACGTCCAAAGGTTGCCTTCGTGTGTGAAGATCGGCTCGGGATCGACGGCGACGCGCGGATAGATTTGCGCCAGCTTGCCGCACCAGCGCCAATGCGTCGCCGCGCGCTTGCCGTCGAGCAGACCGATCGCCGCAAGCACGAACGCGCCGGTGCAGACCGAGGCGACGCGTCGCGCACGGCGCGCGAGCCGGCGCACGGCATCGCTGAGCGCAGGTTCTTGGCTGCGCGTGCGCGCGCCTTCGCCGCCCGCGACGATCAGGGTGTCGAGCGGCCGTCGGTCGGCGAGCAGGGCGGCGAGGGAGGGGCCGGCGGCCAGGCGCACGCCCGACGTCGTTGTCGGTCCGCGTGAGTTGGCGCCCGGCACCACCGCGACTTCGATCTCGTAAAGCGGCGCCGCAGCGAGGCGGCTCGCTTGCGAGAACACTTCCGCCGGTCCGGCGAGGTCGAGCAGCTGCGCCGGCGCGGCGGCGAGGATCAATATCCGCCGTGGCGGCCGCGCGGCCGAGGACGGCGCTGGAGTGCGGGTTGCCATGGCCGCAGCGTCGCAGCAAACGCGAGTGGCAGCAATGACATTATCCCCACGGAATCTGCCAAAGGCGGTCGCGCGCAATCGCGGCGCGGTGCGATCACCGCGGCGGCAGGCTAACTGGCGAACTCAGAGGACGACTTAAGAGACTTCGCTCGTCTCAACGGCGCGCGGCTTGACGGGCACCGGGGCGGGGCCGAGCTGTTGCAGCGCGTCTTTCTCGTTCAGGTACACGCCGGTGGGACCGTTGATGTCGTGAACGATGAAGCCGAGCTTGAGCAGATGCCTCGCGCGCTCGACCGCGGCCTCGCGCGAGTTCGTCACCGCCTCGTTCCAGCGGCCGCCGTCCGGCCGTCGCGTTTCCCAGCGGATGGTCCAGCGTTCTCCGGTGTCGTACTCGGGCGCGGCGCGGAAGCTGGTGCGGGGGCGGTATTGCATCGGATGTCCTGGGGTTCAATCGTATATGGTGACGATCAAGGCTCGGGAAAAGGCCCGCGCCCCTAGTAGCCTTCGCGCTCGAGGCGCTTGCGCAGGGTCTTCCGCGTGCGGCGCACGGCTTCGGATTTCTCGCGCGCCCGGCGTTCCGACGGCTTCTCATAGGAGCGTCGCCGCTTCATCTCGCGAAACACGCCCTCGCGCTGGAGCTTCTTCTTCAGGACGCGCAGCGCTTGGCCGACATCGTTGTCGCGGACGAGGACTTGCAAATTCTTTCTCCAGTGGCCGAAGCCGGCCGAAAACGTCAGGACCCGGCACAAACCGCCGGGACCGATGGGCGAGACGGGGAACGGAAGGCGTGCCAGGACTGGTCGAACCGGTCGGGGCGCACCGAGGCGTCTAATTGCTTAACCCTAGAGGATTCCAGCGGATTTGGCAAGTCGTGGTGCCTGAATACCGCGCCTGCCGCTGGCGGCGCGGCGGCGATCAACGGGCCGGCATGACGGCATCCAACGCGCGAATCGCTTCACCCTGAACCTGCGCGTGCGCCTGCGGCCGACCCAGGCTTACCACCATCGACGTGACAGCGTAACCTTCGGCCTCGCCAGCCAGCCGGCGCTCAAGCTGGCCATGCTGGTGGGTGGTGATAGACCGGCTGAAATGCGCCGAACCGCGACTAGACGCTAGGCGTCGAACATTCGTTACTGACCGGTTTTTTTAGGGAACGATTGCGCGACGAATTTCGTGGAATGCACGCTCTATTGGCTTCCTGATTCGTGCAAAATCTCGGTGCTTAATTCGCTTCGTCGGACGGCCGGTCCGTTGCATGCGCGGGTGCGCCGTGAGCGACTGCAGTCGAAGTTGATGCAGCGCCTTAAAGCCATTGATTGTGTCCGGAATTGCGTTCTTTAGAGTCTGATTTGGAGCGTTAAGCATTCCACCATAAGCGCCGTAAGTTGACCCAACGGCTAATTTGCTGAAAATCGCCTCGTAAATTAAATCGCAAAGGCTATCGAGGCGAACAACGCAGGCGTCTATGTCGACTTCGAATTGTTGCTTCACAAACACCGCGATCTTTTCGGCCTGTTTATGTTTCGGACCGAGCAAACGTGTCCAATCATAAACTGGAAGTTGGCATCGCAATACGTATTGTAGAACGTCGTGAAGCATGCTCTGCGGGCGGCCGACCGAGCGGATCAAGCCAACAGTTCGCAAACTCAGTTTTGCGGCGAAGTTGATATCCCCGTAAGGACGGTCAAGTTTTACTTCGCGCTCTATGAGTGCCGCAGCAGCGGACCGCGCCTCTTCAACGTCCGACCGTAAGCTCTGATTGACAAATGCTCGGTAGCCTGGCGCGCCGAAATGATCGGGAGTCAATTGGCGGAATATGGACTTTCGAACCCACCAATCGATTTCCAAACGACGTAAGTCCTCCAGTTCGGCAAACGTAATCCTTTGGCACCGTATCACCCACGCGATCAGCGCTTCCTTGTAAGAGGGTTGTAGCGGTAACCAATGCCCAACTCTCTTCCCAAACAAACGGCGGTAACAAAAATTAGCAAGAAACGCTCGCTCGGGCTCCTGCATATTGTCTAACGTCGCACGCAGAAGGTCCGCGTGCCATGAGTGATACAGCTCGTCGCTGGTGACAGCGCGGATTATCCCTTCGGCCGCTTTTTTCGGAAGGTTCGAGTAGCGCATAAAGTATGCGGCTATAGATTCTGCCAACTCGGGGTGATTTCGCGCAACCAGCAATAACCGCTCGTTGAGACGGTGATCCGGCGAAACACGAGGAAGGAGGTATTTGAACCGCGTTGATGAATCGCTCGTGACTTTGCCGCCGCGAGAAAGCTCAAGGAGCCTACGCACCAAACGGTGTTTGTTGCCGAATGGCCCTATTGATGGTTCCGGTGGCCGGCTAACCGATTTGATCTCGCGGTCTGGGTCAACAAATGGCCTGATGTTAATTTTCGACGATTGCGGAAATAGGCCGATCTCCTTGCAACAGATATCCAGCGCCACTAGCCTGCGCCGGATGTCGACTTCTCGGCGTGCGAACAGCTTTATATCGTCGACATATCGCAGATAGCGGACAGCCTTGCCCCGCTCGCCCGTCGAATCAATATGCGTCAGCACAGCTTCGGACAGCATTCCTGACGAGAGCGGTCCCTGCGGGATGCCGTGCCGATGGTAAATGATGTTTGCACGATTTGCCCAGGTTGCGGATGTCCACACTCGCAGGCAATCCAGCAGAAATTGCCTTAAGTCTAGGTCGATACCGATCTCGGATAGGAATTGACCGAGAACGTGATGATCAATCGTGTCGTAGAACGATGTGAGATCGAAATTTGCGACGTAGCGAAATCCCGTCGCGAACATACGCCTAGTTTCGGAAGCGAATAATCGATAACTGTCCTGCCATTTCATATAGAAAAATGGCGAACGTCTGCCCGCATACAAATGGGCGAACACGGTTTTTCGATACCTTCGCAGCGTGCGCGGCTTCAGACGGTCCGCAATGATATTGACGCAGGCTTGGTAGACGATTTGGTCGTCCACATTAAGAAGCGTTATGGGTCGTAGAAGACCTGAGCCCTTTGGGAGGTATATTTTGCTCGCGTGTGTCGGTTGATAGCGCTGATCGCGCAAGTCTTTGCTCAATTGCGCAATATTTTGAGCCGATGCGATCGCAAAAGCCGCGTATGAGTCACGAAAAAGATTTTTGTAGCGGGCGTCGGGATTCGAGAGCAACCACCGATATGCTCGCCGGAGGTTTGCAACCGAATGCATTTCTGCGAAATCGTTCAAAGGAGAAATTCCCTTGCACGAACTCAACGTGGGATTAGGAAGAGAATACTAGGGCGTGCATCTACGGAGATGATTGGCGGGAGAATTTGCGATCTTACATAACACAGCTGGCGAATGCAGTCCCGACCGCAGACTGCGACGTCACTAGGATGGGGCCACAGGGGACAGAGCTTGGCACAGTATTCTCGTTTGTGCCGACGATGCCTCGGAGTTTAGCCACCGCTGAGCGCTTGCCACTGCCGACGACCCCACAGACACTTGGCGACCGTAGGGGTTCAGTCAGGATTGACTTATTTCCGGCCGTCACTATAGTCCCGGCCCATTCCCAAGAACGTGGGCGCTTGCGCCCCGTCTCGCCCGCGGCGCGAGCCGCGCCGGCGAGGCCTATTGGGACAACAACAACACGCAACCAACACGGAAAGACATGAGCAAACGCGAAGGGTCCAAGTACAAGATCAATCGGCGCCTGCGGGCCAATCTCTG
>Ga0307374_10008052_pt1 | contig 15860 bp, 18 predicted proteins | sample OX3MG_FD_202532 | JGI IMG/M metagenome (GOLD analysis project Ga0307374, IMG submission 202532) | Soil microbial communities from Risofladan, Vaasa, Finland - OX-3 | ecosystem: Environmental > Terrestrial > Soil > Coastal area > Acid sulfate soil | place: Finland: Risofladan, Vaasa | collected... | reverse complement strand
ACAGTCACGGCGCGTATATGGCCGCCCAGGTCATCGGCGTCTGTGCGCTCCTGCTCGCGCTCCGCCTCGACCCGGCCTCGCGCCACAGCCGCTGGGTGGCCGGCGGCCTCGGCCTGTGCGTCGGCGTCGGTCTTTGGGAGAGCAGCCTGACGGTCTTTCTCGTCGTGCCGGCCGTGGTGTGGGCGCTTGGCTCATCACGCGGATCGCTCCTCCGGCTGGTGCCCTACGGGATCGCCGCCGCCATCCTCGGCTACGGACCGTCGATCGCCTATCAGGTCCGACATGGCTGGATCCCGCCGTGGGCGCAGGGCAACGGGACCTCGACCGGGTCAGTCGGGACCCGGCTGAGTGGGCTCGTCCATCCGGTCCTGGGCATGTTCCTCGGAGCGCTGCGACCGTTTTCGGGGGCGCCGGCGGCCAGCTGGCTGCCGCAGGCGCTTGTGGTGGCCGCCGCGCTTGCGCTCCTCGCGGCGGCGATCGCAGTGCGCTGGCGTGGGTTGGTCGACCTGGCGACCCTGGGCACCTCCCGCCGCGCCCCGATCGACCCGGTGCTCGCCGGATTCATCCTATTTGCCGTCCCATACGGCCTTTCCAGCTTCACCGTCTACACGCGCGAACCGCGCTACCTGTTCACGCTGTACCCCATGCTTGCGCTGGCGCTCGCCTGGGGCGTGACGCGAATACCGGGACGGGCCGTCATGCCCGTCGGGCTCGCACTGGTCGCCGTCATCGCTGCGATGAGTATCGCCACGATGCGCACCGCCGACGCCCGCGGCGAGACAACCGGGCACGTCGACGGGCTTCCCATCCGCTCCCAAGACATGCCGGCGGTCGTCGTCGCCCTGCAGCGCGAGGGGGTGCATACGCTGTATGCGAACTACTGGCTCGCGTTCCCGATCGCGTTCGCCAGCAACGGCACGATCGCGGTTGTCGGCTCCCCGGGCGTGCGACGCTTTCCGGACATGGCCGCCCAGGTCGCTCGGGACCCGCATCCGGCCTTCGCCGCGCCGGTAGGGCCGCCCGCCGATCGACTCCAGGCAGCCATCACGGCATCCGGCGCGCACGCCGATCGCATCGACGTGCGCAGCATCGCGATCTTCGTGCACGTGACGCCGCCACGGCGCCCCGCGCAGCTCGGCAGGGCGCTCAACTGACGCCCGGCTACATCACAACCCCACCGTTGACGGAGAGTGCCTGCCCGGTGATGAACCCGGCCGCGGGGGAGACCATGAACGCCACCGCCTCGGCGATTTCGTGCGGCACGGCGGCACGGCGCATCGGGGTTGCGCGGATCGCGCCTTCGACGATCTTCGCACCGACGGGATCGTCGGCGAGCCGATCCTGGAAGGCGGTCTGGGTGACGGCCGGCGAGACGCAGTTGACGCGGATCCGGTCGCGTGCCACCTCACGGGCCAGGGACTTCGAGAAGGCGACGACCCCTGCCTTGGCGCCCGCGTAAACGGCCTCACCCCAACCGCCGACCCGGGCGGTGTCGGAGGCGATCGACACGATTACCCCACCCTCCGGGGCGTCCCGCAGCAATGGAAGGGCGGCGTAGCTTCCGTTGACGACGCCGAGGTAGTTGATCTGGACGATCCGCAGCCAGTCGTCCGGATCCGAGTCGGCAAAGAGGCTCGGCCGATCCCAGCCGGCGTTGTTGACCAGGATGTCCAGGCGCCCGAATCGCTCACGCACCTTTGCGACGACCGAGGTGGACTCCTCGACGCTGGTGACGTCGTGGGTCAGCGCCAACGCATCCGGACCAAACTCGGCGGCGATGGCGAGCACCGCCGGATCCCGATCGGTAAGCACGACCGACGCTCCTCGCGCGCTCAGCAGCCGTGCGATCGCCTGACCCATGCCGCCCGCGGCACCGGTGACGATCGCGACCTTGCCGTCGATGCGCGTGAGCTCGCTCATGCGTCACCCGTCTTGAAGCGCATGAACGTCCCTTGCGAGCTGGCGACCAGTCGCCCGTCGCCGTCGTGGATATCGGCGCGAGCCACCGCGATGCGTCGGCCCATCGACAGGACCGCACCGGTGCCGACCAGCTCCCCGGGGTTGCCCGGCGCGGTGAAGTTGGCCTTCATCTCGATCGTCGCGCAGCCCTCGTCAAGGGGCATCTTGGCCAGCAGGGCCAGGGCCATCGCGGCATCGAGCATCCCACTCAGGATGCCGCCGTGCGCAGTGCCGTACAACTGCGTGTGCTCCGGGGTGATCATGATCTGGAACAGGCTTCCCTCGGCGTCGGCCCGCTCCACGCGCATACCGACCAGTTGGTAGTACCCGCAGGCGTTCCATCGCTCCAGGACTGCGGTCTCAAGCACATCAGTGGCCATGCATCACCTTCTGGTTGGGGTTGCGAAGTGCCGCGCGTGCGCGGGCATTCAGCTCGGTGCGGTCGACCTTGCCGGAGGCCGTGACCGGCAGCTCGGCATCGACCAGTAGTGCACGCGGGCGTTCGGATGCAGGCAAGGCGGTCAAGCGCTCGCGCAGGCGCTCCTCGAGGTCGGGCCCCGGCCGCGGCGTGGCGACCGCCGCAACAAGGCGGGTGACCCCATCATCGTCGATGACCGGCACACAGATCGCGTCGGCGACATCAGGGTCGGCCAGGAGCGCCTCACGCACCCGGGTCGGGTCGACCCAGGACGCGCCGACCTTGATGCGGTCTCCGACGCGACCCAGGATACGCACCTGCCCATCGGGCACCCACTCGACGAGATCGCCCGTGTGCAGCCAGCCGTCGGTGAGCGTTTGCGCCGTCGCCTCCGGGTTGCCGAAGTACTCGGCCATCACCGTCGGCCCGGACACGAGCAGTTCGCCTGCACCCGGTGGTGCGCCCTCGACCGGAGCGATGCGCAGCCGATACCCGGGCACGACCCAGCCTGTGCGCCCCGCGGCAGGACTGCCGACGACGTCGGAGGTGTAGAGGTTGGTCGCCTCCGAGGACCCCAGCGAGTTCACAATGCGCATCCCGGTCGTCTCGGCCACCGCGTCCCAGACGCGCCCGTCCAGGAGTTCCCCCGCGGCCACCGCCAAGCGTACTCCGGCGAAGGCGGACCGATCCACTCGCCCCTCGCGCACGTGTCGGGCCAACCGCGCCCACCACGTCGGCACACCGGCGACCACGTTGACGCCGAAATCGCGGCACGCGATCTCGAGCCGCTCGGGATCGCGGCTGTGCGACTCGATCCACGCCGCCGCACCCATGCCGAGCGGGAAGTACATGCTCTTGCCCAGGCCGTAGCTGGTCGGCAGCGCGGCGACCGACCACACGAGGTCGCCGGGCCGCAGCTTGAGGACACGTCGCCCGTACGTCGCGATACATCCGGGTATGTCGCGGTGGCAATGCACCGCCCACTTCGACGGTCCCGTCGTGCCTGAGGTCAGCAGCATGTAGCAGGGGTCGTCGAGGCGGACCGCACAGATCCCGGGATCGTCTCGTCCGTGGCTCGCGCCGACGGCCAGGTCCGGCAGCTCGAGCTGCGCGACGCCGGGCAGCACCTGCGGCCCGTCAGATATGGCCAGGCGCGGCGAGACACGCTCGGCGACATCGCGCAGGCGTTCGCCGGTGATCCCCATGCCCGCCAGCGCCACAACCGCCCCACAGCGGACCGCCCCGAGGAAGGCAGCGATCCACTCAGGCGAGTCCGGCGCGCGTAGGAGCACGATGTCGCGGCGACCGATGCCGCGTGCCGTAAACGCCGCGGCCATCCCCACCGTGCGGTCGCGAAGGTCCGCAAGCGTCCAGGTGGCCTCCGCCGTGACAACGGCGCGCAGTTTGCCCGCCGGCTCCCCGGACTGCTCGAGCAGGGTCCACGCCAAGTTGTGGGCGGTCCGGGCGGCGGCCGAATTGCGCACCGGCGCGGTCATCGGCGCTCCGAGACGCACGCATGCGTCCACGCGAGCGCCAGTGACCCCTCACAGCGCGGTGATCTCCCCAACACGGACGTCCTCCCTCTGCGGGCAATCGTAGGACGCGCCGACGCAGACCAACATCCGGCGGTCGGCGTGATCAGGGTCAGGGAATCCCCGGACCGGTGTGGCCACCGGCGATGCGTCGGCGTGGGGTATGGACCAACCCGCCGACGCACCGTAGATTGGTCGCATCACCGCGTATGCCGACATGCGGGTGATTCCTCCGTCGTTTCTGATCTGGGATGTCCGCAATGGCACAAGACGCAGCAGCAGCCATCGCCGTCACACCCGACACCCACGGTGGGCCGCCCCCGGCCGTCCGCGACTTTCAGATTGTCCCGCTCAAGGGGCTGCCGATCGTTGCCGCCGCGGTGATCGGGCTGGTCGTCGCGATCGCCAGCAACAACCTCTGGGCGCTGACGTTCTTCCACATCGTCGGTGGCGGCCTCTGGACGGGCGTCGACCTGTTCGTCGGCCTGGTACTCGGGCCGATCATCGGACGGATGTCGATTCCGGCACGCATCGAGTTTACGACCAAGTTCATGCCGAAGATGGTCCTGCTCATGCCCACGCTGGTCACCATGACGCTCGCCTCGGGCTGGCAGCTGGCACGTCACCTGGGGAACTTGGACCCGAGCTCGCCCAACCACGCATGGCTCGTGGCCTCGTTCGTCGTCGTCGGGATCATGGCGACCATTGCCATCGGCCTGCTTGAGCCCGCCAACCTGGCAGTGCTGTTCGAGCTCAAGAAGCCCAACCCCAACGGCCTGCGCATCGCCCGGCTCATGCGCATCTTCGTATACACCGCCGGGATCACTGGGATCCTGCAGATCGCGACACTGATCATCATGACGCGGGTGTCATCGCAATGACGACGGCGGCCGCCCCCGAACGAAGCTTCCCTCCGATCGACAAACTCGCCGACCTGGCGATGGTCCTGGTCATCATCGGCGGGATCTACATGGCCGCAAACCTGCCGGGGAGCATCTCGCTTGTCCCGGCGATCGTGCTCCTCGTGGTGGCCGTCGTGGTCCTGGTGGTCGATGTCGTGCTGCTCGCACGGCTTCAGGACTTCGCGTGGTCGTCGTTTCGCCTGGTCGCCGGTTGGGCCCTGGTGGCCTACCTGGTCATCGCCGGCATGATCGGATACGCGTTTGTCTACGACGGCACGCGCGGCGAGGGCCTGGTGGTACTGATCGGCATGCTCGCCGTGTTCGCGATCGCGGTACCGCTCCTGCTGGGGTTCTCGGTCGCGCGGTACCAGCCGACCGTACGGGATCCCGAGCCACAGCCGTCACAGTGACCAAACTGACGGCAGGGGCGCGGCCCTGCCGGCCGCGTGCGGATTCGCGACATGCCGGCGGGACGGTGTACCGCGCTGCTGTGCAGCGAGAGATTGGAGCCTGAGGATACTCGGGATCGCGACCAACGGAGCCGCCATGCAGGCATCCGATACGGCACGAAAGCGAGGACTGAAAGTCCGGAGAGCGCTACGCGTCGGCGTCGGCGCGACGGCGATGTTGGGCGCTGCGGCGGTGCCACAGCTGGTCGCCGCGTCGGCGTATCACGGCGTGGTCCTCGGCTCCAAGTACTTCCTGCCCGGTCCGGATCGCGGAATCGGCTGGGGCACGCCGCGCCCGAAGGTCATCTTCAGCGGCGGTGACCCGTCTGGATTCGTTAGCAAGATCCGCTGGACCACCTGGGGCGGCAAGGTCGCGATCGGGTATGGGCTGAATCCGGTCTTCAAACCCGGCGGCGGGTACTACGCGACCCCGGCGCGGATCGAACTCAAGGTGGTTGACATCGCGCGCTGTTACAAGGGCAGCCCGCGGTCCTACACCAAGCTCGTGGCGCGGGAGCCCGTGCGGCCGAGGGGACCAATGGGAGGCTGGTTCCTGTGGGGTGGCCAGACGACGCTCTGCACCTGGCGCTAGCGCGGGTCTGCGGCACACGCTGACGGTCGCGCTACCGCGTGTCGATCCCGGCGGTCAGCTGGCCGTCGTCGTTCTCCGTGGGAGCGAGGCACCTGGTGACGGCGCAGACCCTAGGCGCGCCGACATGACGAAGGTAGGTTCTGCACGAGCCCTGACGATTGCCGGGGCGTCCCCCAGAACCCGAGGAACACCAACATGCCAACCGTCGTCGCGCACCACGATGTGAAAGACACCGATCATTGGCTTGCCTCGCCCCGACGCGAGGAATTCTTCGGCCCCTTAGGCGTCAGCAATATCCGAACGTTCGTCAACCCGCAGAACCCCACCCAGGTCGCGGTCCTCATGGACGTCGCCGACATGGACGCGGTCATCGGCGCAATGGGCACTCCGGCCGCGGCAGACGCGATGGCGTACGACACCGTGCTCCCGGAAACACTCGTGATCTGCGTCGAGGCGTAGCCCCGGACCGCATCTGGTCATCCATCCGCCGCTGCGCAGGTGCCGACTGGCAACGGCCGGCACCTGCGCAGCGGCGGGGGCTGGCGGGCCGGAGGATCCAGGGACCCCGGGGCCGCGCCCCGACGCGACTGTTCTAGCCCACGCGCCGGGCCTGGGCCGACCGCACATCGATCCTCGTGAACTCCAGGATCGCGGTATGCGCCCGCATGAGCGAGCGCGTCGCGAATCGGACCAGGGTCACGGAGCGTGCCGGCGCGTGAACCGGCACATGGATGCGCCGGACGACGTAACCTGGCATCACCACCGAGCGGCCGTACCCGGGCGCGGAGATCCGCAGAACCAGCGGGACACTTGCAGATGTGAGCTCGAGCGAGATCACCGCGCTGCGGTCCGGGCCGGAGCGATTGGAGACCACCGAGGTGCCCGACCCCACCAGATCGGCCGGCGCGTTGAGCGGACGGATCATCTGAGCGATCCAGCCGGGGCCGAACGGCGTGACGTCGAGGACCGGCGCCAAGCTCAGCTGACATGCGCTGTCGACCACTCGACTTCGCGTCCGCTGGAGATGGCCGTCGTCCCCGATGTGAGCACCCACCGCCACGGGGTCGTCGGCAACCACGCCGGCGCACCTGCGGGCGGCAGGCTTCCCCCGGACACGCCAAGGGGGGACGAGTCGGTCGCGACGTACGACCGGGTGGTGCCGAGACCCGCGACGTCCAGATTCCCGTGGGTCCCGAAGTAGGCGGCGGCCATGCGCATCTCGAACGCCGCCTGGCTCGTCGTGACGCCTTCGACCAGCACCGACGAACCCGACGTCAGTCTGTCGAGCTTGGCCCCCAACTGCACGTCCCGGGTGCGGAATCCCATCGCACCGAAGGCTCCCTCGCCGGTCACGATATGGCTGAGCAACGACGCTGAGGTCACCGTCCAGACGACGACGAGGGCGACGAGGGCGGCCCGGGGGGCCCGTCGAAACCGATTCGCCGGAGCCGCCAACACCGTCACCACGCAGCAGGGCACCGGAGATGATCAGCGCCTTCCACTGCGCATATGCGTCGCCGGCGAAGCGCGAGGTGAGCGCCAGCGTCGCCATTCCAAGGGCGATCGCCACCGCAGCGAGCCCCACGGCGAAGGCCTGGCGTCGACCTGCGACCAGCATCACGGCGGCGCACACCGACGCCCCAACAACCGCGGCGACAGCGACCCAGCTGGTCCACTGCACTCCGCCGAATGCCGTGTCGAGCCCAAAGTTGCCGCGCACCGCACTGCCAGTCAACATCCCGATGCGATCCATGGCCCCAATGAAATGGGCCGGAACGCCTGTCCCGGATCCCGACCGCAGACGCAGGAATTGCCGGACCGCCATCGGCGCGGAGACCGGGCGTCCGGGCAAAGTGCACAGCGCGGGCAATCGCGTACGGCAGCAACGCGAGCGCGAACAGATTCGGCGTCTGATTCTCCGCATAGAGGTAGACCAGCAACGGACTCGCCGCCACGGTCGCCATCCAGGGCGACGCGCTGCCGCGCCTGTCGCGGCGAATGGCGCACCAGAACTCCCGCCACGACACGACCGACACCGCAAAGGCGGCTGCCGACGTCGCGTTGACGAGTTCAAACGGAGCCCGACGGGTCACCGCTCCAACGGCGGTTGCGAACAGCTTGAAACCGACCGTCAGCCCCCCGCGAATCTGGTCGGGAAGCGAGCCGTTGAGCGGATATTTCGTACCGGTTGGGATGTGGGCGCTCAAGGTGTGGTCCCGGAGCCACGAGATCTCCGCCGCGTAGGCCCAACCATCCCCGATGGAGATCGCCACCGTCGTCGGAAGCCCGACCCAGAACAATGGGATAAGGGCGACCAATCCGACGGCCACCCCGATGCCGAGCGCCCACGATTCCGTGAGGTTGCGCGCGGGCGACGCGTCCCTGGACGGAGTCGTGTCTCGGCGCCGGGTCCACGCCCGCCAACCGAGGATGGCAAGGGAGGCCAGCAGGAGGCCCGCCGTCGTAACCGGTACGGTCACGACGTAGACCGCGACCGACAGGACCCCGACCACCACGGCCAGGCCGAGTGGCAGGATGTCCGCTCGCCACAGTGCATCGTCGCCGCACAGCAGCGCACGGGCGGCACGCCCAACGACGGCCATCAGCGCGATGGCACAGACGTAGATCTCAAGGATCGCGATCATCGGCGCCGGTCACGTCGACGTTGAAGCCACGCCGCATCCGACAGGTCATGCGGCGATGCGTTCGAGCACGTCTCGCGGGGCGGCAGCCAAGGCGAACCCGGCGCCGCCCGTGGATCAAACACTCCTGCTCCCATGCCCTGCTATCGGTACGAGAGTATGGCAGCGCGAATCGTCATCATCGTCCGCGTCAGGCATTGACCCCGCGGCCGAGCGGCCTCGCGCCGTCGGCATGCGCGATTGTGCTCGGGGGCACGACGGTCCACGCCTGCCCGGTACCTGGCGCGAGGCGAACCGGCCATCGTTTGGTCGTCACGGCGGCGGGAGGGCCCCGTCCGGCGGTGCCCAATCCCGTCCTCGCGATCTTGAACGGCGTCTCCCCTTGAGCGCAGACTACGGACGGAGTCATGGCCGGCCACAGAAGGTTCGTGCGACTACGCGTACATCTTCAATGACGTCGGCGCCCGTGGGACGCGCCGCCGAAATCCGGTCCACGAGCTTTACAGACGGTTTACGCGACACAGACGAGCGCCGGATCGCAGCCATGTCGCTGGCAGACGTCGGGCACATCCATAACGAGCACGCCTGCAACGAGCACCGCGTCGGTCCCCACGACGTGAACTCGTCCCCTCGAGTACGGCACCGATGGCGTCGTTGGCCGCGAGCTGTGCGGGAAGTAAGGACAGGACCCCAAGGCGCGTTGTCGAGTTCTCCCGTCGCTACCGACCTGAGGTCACCGCGCGGCGGGAGCCGCGGCCCTGTCGCGCCTGAAAGAGATCGCGGCCACGCAGCGCCTTGTGCTCGCGACGGCGAGGCGCGAGGTCGATCGCTCGGCAGCGTAGGTGTTCAGCGTCCTCGTCGCCGTGCGAGCCCGTGAGCGTCCGACGGGCGTCCTATCGCGTTGACGGGGTTGAGCCGCCAGCCAGGAGCGGGCTGAGGAAACACCCGGACAGGGTTCGCGGGGTGCTGCCTGAGGCCGTCCGTCGGAATCATCCGGCCAGGAGGAGGTACAGGGCTCTGCGCAGCTCGGTGATGAGCTCGACCGCCCGTGCTTTCTGCTCATCGGTACCGATGTGGGCGATCTGACGTGCGGCAATGTGCACAGTCTGTACGGCCTCGCGCAGTTGCACCTGAGCGGGATCCGCGTCGCGGACCATGGCGGCCCAGGGGGCCTCGTCGACCGAGGCATGTGCCTCGGCACCGGAGGCAGTCAGCTTGAACAGCTTCTTGCCGGCGATGGTCTCGCTCTGAACCAGGCCCTCGTCTTCGAGCATCGCCAGCGTGGGGTAGACCGAGCCGGGGCTCGGTTTCCAGACGCCGCCGGTGCGCGTCTCGAGTTCCTGGATCATCTCGTAGCCGTGCATTGGGCGCTCGCCGAGGAGCGCCAGGACCGCGGCCCGGACGTCACCGCGCCGGGCGCGGCCGGGGCCTCGTCCTTCGCGGTGCTGCTCGCCTCGGTGTCCGGGTCGACCGCCAGGGCCGTGGTGGTGCCGACGGCGATCGCCGTCGATCTGGGATCTGCGGCGGCTGCCGCAGCTGGTGTCGTGCATGTGCGATTCCCTTCGTGACATTCGCTGTAAGCCGATTGCTTACAAGACATAACGATATATCGTTATCTATCGTCTTGTCAAGACCAACGCGCTGCGCTAATCGGGCAGAGGAGTGCGGAGATCCTCCGCACTCTAGGCACCATCGCCCGTGGCGTTCCGCACCGACCGGACCAGCCGCCACGTGGGTGGCAATCCGTCTCGACACGTCCACTATGAGCACGTCTGCGGGTGACGATCGACGTCTCCTCGGCAGGAATCGAACCTGCGCCTCCGGGCTGACAAAGTCCTTGCGGCGAGTTCCGCTGACTACATTCCCGCCCACGAAACGCCGCGGCATTGCACGTTGCAAAAGCTACCGACATGGTCCGACTGTCACCGAGTGCCGTCGCGTCTGTAGAGCATCGTTGGCCCCGTGGAACCATGAAGGCCGTGCGTCCGGTACGCGGTGTCGGTACCGGCGCGCGACAGTCAGGCCGCCCGACCGCACCGGCATGCGCAAACCCGACGCGCGTCGGGTCACACGGACGTGCGCCTCGAATCCTGTCTTCGCAGGCCGACGCCTCGTGACGTCCGGGTCTAGCTCCCCATGTGCTGGTGCGATACCAGCTCAATCCAAGTAACGCTCGAAGGCGGTCCGGTAATGCCGCCCTTCACCAGCGCCGGGCCGAGGCGCTCCTCCATGAACTTGGCCTGGTGCCCCGGCGAGTCCCACACCTCAATCACGACGAGGTGCCCAGCCTCATTGAGCCCCGCGGAATGAGCCACCATCCCGTCCGGCCAGGTCCCCTCGCCGGTTGCCGCATCGATGCCGAGCGCCTTGTTCACCGCCCAGTACTCCGTCGTGGTGATGCCCTCAAATTCGAGAATCAATTCTGCCGCCATGACGTCCACCCTCCTCTGTCGCTGCTGGTCAGCCCGCCTCGACATCCTCCCAACTCTGCGCCGACCACGCCACCCCGCGTCGCGCTATTGCCGCGCCTGATCGCGCCGATGCGATCTGGCGCTCGGGTGACCATGCCGTCATCGCCAGGGATGCCGCCATCGGACCGCCTACGGACACCGCCCGTCGGTGCTTGCGGAGCCAGCGTCGACCCTGCTCTCGACCCCGCGTGTACCTCACAACCCATCTCGGCGGACGCCTTGGACGACCACAGAACTTGTACAGGCTGTGTGTTCGATGCCCACGGCAAGATTCGAACTTGCGACACCAGGCTGAGGAAGTGTCGGCCCCAAGTACCTCTGAGTACCTCCCTATTCAGCAATCCCCGTCGTGGAGCGGGTGTCACGCGGGGGAAGCGGCGATTAGTTACCGCCGAATGCCGAGGGGTCTGTTGACCACGTGTTGGCCCCGTGGCGACAGGTCCGCAGTCGGGACGACCGGTCGCGTCGCCACCTGGTGCGTGAGGCGTCAGCAGGTTGTCCAGTTTGTCGCGGAACGTCGACGGCGGCGTTGCTGTGGATCTCGAGGGATCGTGAGCCGTACCCACCGCATCATCCGTGGGTGAAGCCCGGCGGCATGGTCATTCGCCGCCGGGCTCCACCCACGGTCGCGTTCAGCCGTTTGGCGACACGGCCACTTTCACCGAGCCCTCCTCGCGGGTGGCCATCGTCGTGTAGCCCGTCGCGGCGTCCTCCATACCGAGGTCGTGAGTCAGAACCGGTGACGGGTCGATCGTGCCGTCCTCGAGGAGGGGCCACAGATCGGCGAGGTAGCGCTTTACCGGCGCGACCCCCCCGCGAATCGTGAGGTTGCGCAAGAAGCACTGATCCCAAGCGATATCGGGGGCGCCGAGGAACACCTCCATCCCAACCCAGCTGACGGTTCCGCCAGGCTGGACCATCTCGGTCGAGGACTTCATCGACTGGTTGCTCGAGATCGCGTCAACCACAACGTGAGGACCGTGTCCGTCTGTCAGGCCACCAAGCACCTCCTCGAGGCCACCGTTCGCCGAGGTGTTGACCGTGTGAGTTGCCCCAAGACGCCGACCCACCTCGAGACGATCGTTGTGGTGGCCAGCCAGCACGATCGCGGCTGGGTTGAAGAGCCGGGCCGCGTGGCACGCGAGCAGGCCAACCGCCCCGTCGCCGACGACAAGGACCGTGTCCCCCTCGGAGATGTCCGCCCCTGTGACCGCGTGATACGCGGTCGTAAAGACGTCGACCATCGGCAAGACTCGGGCGTCGTTAGCATCGTCCGCAAGCGACTCAGGCACGGCCTCGAGCGTTCCGTCCGCCATCGGCACGCGGACATACTGAGATTGGCCTCCCTGGACCTCCCCGCCGCCGGGCCAGAACGCCTGAAACCCGTAACAGCCACCGCTCACACAGGAAGTCTGAAGTCCGCGACGACAGAAGTAGCACTCGCCGCACGAGATCCAGAACGGCGCGGCGACCTTCTGCCCGGCGCGCACCTTGACCACGTCGCCGCCAACCTCCTCGACGACCCCCACGAACTCGTGGCCCAGACGGCAGCCCGGGCTGAATCCGAAGGCGTCTCCATGATTGTAGATGTGCATGTCCGATCCACAGATGCCGGCCTTCGTCACCTTGACGATCACATCACTCGGCTCCACGATCGTCGGATCGGGAACGGTCGCCACTGAGACATCCTTAGGCCCGTTGAACACGATTCCGCGCATTGTTGCTCCCCCGGTTGTCCGACGAGCTCAAGGGCGATCCAACAGGCGAACCACCGAGCTGGATGGGTGACCTCGAGCGCGGTCGGCGCACGACAAGCCGGATCCGCGAGATGTGGAGGACGCGTCACCCCCGTATCTGCAGCGGACAGCTCCCCGTGACAAAGCGTCCTGTGACACTTTCACGAGTCGGCGTCGGGGTCAATCGAGCAGCTGGCCCCGTGTCAGCACCCGAGCCAAGAGCAGGAGGGAGTCGTTATAAGGATCATTTCGCGTATGCCCACCGGGTGATTCGATCTTGCGACACGAGGTCTAAGAACTCGGCCGCGGACGACGCCGGAGCACGCTGTGGCTCGCGTATCTCCTCCCGCTAGGGGTCTCTGGGGGGCCCCTCGGGCGCGAGGCGCAGCGAGGTCGAGCGTGATCCGCTGCCGAATTATGACCGGACACACCAAGGAGGTGGCATGGCTGAGGTTGACCTTTAGGCGACGATCGAGAGATGCCACGTTGCGTTGGCTGAGATCGTCAACGGGAACTCAAAGCCTCACGCCCCGCGTCGTCGCCCTGCCAGGAGCTACCCGACTGACGGTTCGATCGCGGCGCGACGACGCGGGGCGTGCGCCGAGCGATCCGCCGACGCCTAGTTGACATCCCGCCGCGCAGTCAACGCGAGCCCCACGCCGCACAGCACAGCAGTCCACGCAATGAGGGTCGCAGCCCCCGCGGCGGGTGCCAGGAGGTGCCTCGTTGTGTCCCCGACCATTGCGTTCCCAGCGTGCACGGGGCCGAAACGGCCCACCGCGGGTACGAACACGAAGAGCAGGTTCTCTGCCACGAACCCCCACGCAAGCAGTGTGATCACCGCCGCGATTTGGTTTTGCAGAATTGCGCCGAGCCCGACACCGATCGCCCCCCAGAGGGCGACCCCAACCAGCGCGCCGACCAGGAGGAGCGTGATGTCGCCGCCGTCAAGTGTGATCGGTATGCCGCGGCCGCTGAGGATGACATATCCGATGCCGAACCCTAGCCCCTCGCCGAGGATCCCGAACGCGAGCCCCGCCAAGAGGCCAGCGACAACCTTGGCCGTAATGACGCGTCCGCGGCGGGGGGTGAACAGGAACGTCGGCCGGATCGTGCCGAAGCGGTATTCGCTCGTGATGAGCAAGATACCCGCGAGTGCCGCGAAAACCCCGGCGAGGCTGCCGTCGCCGAGCAGACCGACCTGGTTCTGCTTGTCCGTGAGCGTTGCCGCGCTGCTCACCAGCCCCGTCAGGAGCACCGTCAGCAGCACAAGACCGACCATGCCGAGCAGGAGTCCCACCGTCGTGCGGGTTGAGCGAATCTTAAGTAGCTCTGCCTGGATCTGCGGCATCACGACGGGGGCTCTGCGGTCAGATTGAGGAAGACCTCTTCGAGCGACGAGGACTCGGCGATCAGCTCGTGCACGCGGACTCCCGCGGCGAACGCGATGTCGCCGACCCGCTCGCTCGTGGTCCGGAGGGCGAGCAGCGCATGGTCGTTCGTCAGCATCGTCGCAACGTCGTTGCGCTGCAGCGCCGCCGCCAGCCCGGGGAGGTCCGGGCTGCGCACGCGGACCGAACCGCCGACGCGGGCGGTGAGTTGCTCCAGGGATGACTCGACGACCAGCCGCCCATGGCTGATGATGATGACCTGGTCGACCGTCTGGGCCACCTCCGCCAGGACGTGGCTTGAGACGAGCACCGATCGTCCCTTGGCTGAGAACGCCCGCAGGAAGTCGCGCAGCCAGCGCACGCCCTCCGGGTCGAGTCCGTTCGCCGGCTCGTCGAGCACCAACAGTTCGGGGTCGCCAAGCAGCGCTGCCGCGAGCCCGAGGCGCTGCCGCATCCCGAGCGAGTAGCCCTTGACGCGCCGGTTCGCGGCGTCGGTCAGGTCGACCAACGCGAGGACTTCGTCGACCCGCGCGTCCGGGAACGCGACAGCGCGGCCGAGCGTTCGCAGATGGTCTCGACCCGAGCGACCCGGATGGAAGTCGGTCGCCTCGAGCACCGCGCCGACGCGGCGTGCCGGTTCGTCCAGCTGGTCGTACGGCCGACCGAAGATCAATGCTCGGCCACGCGTGGGTGCCGCCAATCCGAGCAAGACCCGCAGCGTTGTCGTCTTGCCCGCCCCGTTGGGGCCGAGGAATCCGGTGATCGTGCCCGGCTCGAGGGCGAACGACAGGTCATCGACCGCCGTCACGGTGCCGAAGCGCTTCGTCAATGACTCGCATACAACAACCGGGTCCACGGTCATCTCCGTTCGCAGCTGAGCAACACCGCCCGCACGTTCAGACCCACCGGACGCCGGGAATAGTACGCGCCGCGACGTCACGCAGCGCGGTGACCGTCCCGAGGTTCTGAATCCCCGGCGCACCCACAGCCACCGAGATCGACCTCCGTGAGCAAAGCCAGGCTTGGTTTCGATCACGGCGCGGAGAAGCGGTCAGTGAACGGGTCGCCGGGTCACGCCTGGGAACACGACAGCGACGTGCGGGGAACCGCTGATGGGCTCCCGAGCAGTTCTCGAAGCCGTCCCAACGACTGCAATTGCTCGAGCCGAGATCAGCGCGAAGGCGCGGTCAAGTACGAGCGGTGGCTGAACACCACGAGTGAGTCGACCTCGTCCACGTTCGTCCAGTCGTGCGACTCCTCCCGCAGCGCGGTAACGAGCAGCACGGGACCATCGTCATTTTTGTGCACGCGGCATTGGTACCGGCGTCGTAAACGGCGACATGGCCGTCCGGGGCGAGATGCGCGGTCCACGCGTCCCAATCGGCCTTGACTCCAGCATAGGAGTGGTCGCCATCGACGAACAGAAAGTCGATCGGAGTGCTCCATCCACGAGCTGCGGTTCCGCTGAACTCCTCGACCCAAATGACGCTGCCACGCCTGACCGACGCGACCAGACGGTGCGCGATGAGTCGCGTTGGGCTGAGCGGTCCGAGGCTGCTGAGGTGATACGGGTCAATCAGGTACAGGCTGCCGTCGGCTGCCATAACCTGGCGCATCTCCCAGGCGGAAGCGCCTTCGGCAACTCCAAGCTCGACGACTACCTTGCGCCCGGCGGCATATTGGCGGAGCAGTTGACCTTCGGCTTCGGTGTGCTCGGATGCCGGTGGTCGAAGTCCAACAAGCCCAAATACGGATCGAGCGAAGCGCG
>Ga0307374_10008050_pt1 | contig 15864 bp, 12 predicted proteins | sample OX3MG_FD_202532 | JGI IMG/M metagenome (GOLD analysis project Ga0307374, IMG submission 202532) | Soil microbial communities from Risofladan, Vaasa, Finland - OX-3 | ecosystem: Environmental > Terrestrial > Soil > Coastal area > Acid sulfate soil | place: Finland: Risofladan, Vaasa | collected... | reverse complement strand
GGACCGACGTTCATCGCAAGCGGGGGCTGGGACTGGATCCCGGCGATTCGCGACCGCGACATCGGCATCTGGCAGCCGGTCACCTTGTCCGCGAGCGGCGCGCTGCGCATCCTCGATCCGCAGGTGACGACCCGCCTGCCGCTGCCCCGCCGCGACGTTGCCGACATATCGATCACCGTACCCATCGAGAACGAGTCCAAGCGGGCGCTGCGGGCGATGGTCAGCGCCCGCTTCGACAACGTCAGGGTGCAGCGCTCGCTGACGGTGCCTTCCGGCGTGACGGCGGTGCGTTTCGTCAGCGCCGATTTCCCACAGCTGCGCATCGTTCACCCACGCCTTTGGTGGCCGAACGGCTACGGGGCGGCGACGCTGCATCGCCTGCGCCTCACCGTCCGCGAGGGAGCGCGGCTCTCGGACCGCAAAACCCTGCGTTTCGGCATGCGTGAATTGACCTACGAGCTTTCGCTGTTCGACCGTCAGGGCCGTCTGCGGCGCGTCGAGATCGATCCAACCAAGGCAAGCGCCCTGGGCGAGCGGATCGTCGATGTGCGGCATCGGGCGATCAAACGCACGCGCAACGGCTGGGCCGCATCGCTCACCCCGGCCGGCGAAACTTCGCCGGCGGTGCGCAACTTGCCGGCGGATACGCTCGCACCGTATCTCGTGATCCGCGTCAACGGCGTACGCATCGCAGCGCGCGGCGGCAACTGGGGCATGGACGATGATTTGAAGCGCATTGGACGGCGCCGCCTCGAGCCGTATTTTCGTCTCGAGCGCGCCGCGCACCTCGACGTCATCCGCAACTGGCTCGGCCAAAACACCGAGGAGGCGTTCTATGACCTCGCCGACAAGTACGGTTTTCTCGTCCTGAATGACTTCTGGATCTCGACGCAAAACTTCCAGCTCGAGCCCGACGACCCCGCGCTGTTCCTCGCGAACGTGCGCGACGTGATCAGCCGCTACCGCAATCATCCGTCGATTGCACTGTGGATCGGCCGAAACGAAGGCGTGCCGCCGCCGCTGCTGAACGACGGCATGGCAACCCTGGTCGCGAAACTCGACGGCACGCGCTTTTACACGCCGAGTTCGAACTCCGTGAATCTCCAGGTGAGCGGCCCGTACGATTACCGTCCGCCGTCCGATTACTTCACCACCCTTGCCCGCGGCTTCGCGGTCGAGGTCGGCACGCCATCGCTCGCCACGCTCGAAGCGGTGCGCGCGATGATCCCGCCGGCGGACCGCTGGCCGATCGGGGACACCTACGCGTACCATGACTGGCACTTCGGCGGCAACGGCGACAGCAAGACGTTCATGGCCGCCCTCGACCGGCAATACGGCGCGCCGCGCGGACTCGTCGATTTCGAGCGCAAGGCGCAGTTGATGGACTACGTTTCGTACCGCGCCATCTTCGAGGGATTCAACGCCCATTTGTGGACGCGCAATAGCGGCCGCTTGCTGTGGATGACGCATCCGGCATGGCCGAGCAATACCTGGCAAATCTACAGTTCCGACTACGACACGGCCGCCGCCTACTACGGCGTCAAGAAGGCCTGCGAACCGCTGCACGCCCAGCTCAATCTGCCGGACGACCGGCCGGCCATCATCAACATCTCGCGCCATGCGCAGCCGGGCCTCGCGCTCGAGAGCCGCATTTTCACCCTCGGCGGCCGTCTGCTCGCGCAGCGTATCGACCGCGCCGATCTCGGCGCGAACTCGATCGCGACCTTCGCGCCGCTCGATCTCGCCGCCTACTTCGCGCGCCGGCCTCTCGTCATAGTCACGCTCACCTTGACCGACCCGCACGGCGTGGTCCGGTCCGATAACGTGTATTGGCCGAGCGCCACACCCGGCGGCCAGCGCCGCCTCGACCGGCTCGCACCACAACCGGTCCAATTGAGCGCGCGCGCACACGACACGCCCTCGGGACAGCTCGTCGAGGTCACCCTGACCAATCGCGGCGACGACACGGCGCTTGCGGCGAAGATCACCATGCAGGATGCGCGGGGCCGCCGCGTGCTGCCGGTCTACTATGCAGACAACTACGTGACCCTTTTGCCCGGCGAGACCCGCCGCATACAGGTCGAGTGCCCGGGGACGGCAGAACGCTGCGCGCGCATCACATTGCGCGGCTGGGACGTGCAGGATCGGCGCGCGACGATCGCCGCGGCGAGGGAGCGATGATGCCGCGCGCGCGCTGGCGCACGAGCGACGGCGCCCGCGGCGGACGCGTCGCGCTCGGCGCGCTCTGGCTGCTCGTCGCCGCGATCGGGCGCCCCTGCGCTGCGACGGCGGGGCCGGCGATCGTGCACCTGGAACGCTGGCCGGCCGGGCCGAAGAACGTACTGATCGAGCCGAAGGTCGAGCGCTTCGTCGATGGACTGCTCGCGAAAATGACGCTGCGGGACAAAGTCGGACAGATGATCGAAGCCGACATCGACTCGATCACGCCCAGGGAGGCCGCGCAATACCACCTCGGTGCGGTGCTCGCCGGCGGCAACTCGGGGCCCTATGGACAGTTGCGCGCCGCGCCGGCGCTGTGGCTCGAACTCGCCGACGCCTACCAGCGTGCGACGGTCGGGGCCGGCGGCGGGCACATCGCGATTCCGCTGCTCCTCGGCATCGACGCCGTGCACGGCGACGCTCGGGTGCGCGGCGCGACGATCTTCCCGCAGAACATCGGGCTCGGTGCGACCCACGACCCGGACCTCGTCCGCAAGATCGGCCAGGCCACCGCGGCCGAGGTGACGGCGACCGGATTCAACTGGACGTTCGCGCCGACGATCGCCGTCGCGCGCGACGCCCGCTGGGGTCGTACCTACGAGAGCTTCTCGGAGGATCCACGGCTGGTCGCGCGCCTGTCCGCGGCGATGGTCGAGGGGTTGCAGGGCAGGCTCGGCACGCCCGATTTCCTGGCCGCCGGCCATACGGTCGCCACGGTCAAGCATTTCCTCGGCGACGGCGGCACGCACGACGGCCGCGATCAGGGCGATGACCTCGTCTCCGAGCAGACCTTGATACGCGTGCACGCGGCGGGCTATCCGCCGGCGATTGCCGCCGGCGTCCTTACGGTGATGGCTTCGTACAATTCCTGGGACGGCGTCAAGATGCACGCCAACGCGGCACTGCTGACTGGAGTGCTCAAGGGCCGCCTCGGTTTCAACGGCTTCATCGTCGGCGACTGGAACGCCCAGGAGGAGATCCCGGGCTGCACGAAATACCATTGTGCGGCCGCGATCAACGCCGGCCTCGACATGTTCATGGCGCCGGACGGGTGGCGGCAGATCTACCGCAACACCGTCGCCGAGGTCCGTGAGGGGACGATCCCGCGCATGCGCATCGATGACGCGGTCCGCCGCATCCTGCGCGTCAAGGTTCTCGCTGGACTGTTTCGGCACGCCCCGGCGACACACCCGCCGGCCGTGGCCGGCCTCGACATTCTCGGCGCCGCGGCGCATCGCGCGCTCGCCCGGCGCGCGGTGCGCGAGTCTCTGGTGCTGCTGAAGAACAACGATGGCGTGCTGCCGCTCGACCCGCGACGGCGGATTCTCGTCGTCGGGCGCGCCGCGGTCGACATCGGTGAGCAATGCGGCGGCTGGACGATCGACTGGCAGGGCGATCACAACAGCAATGCGGACTTTCCGGGCGCGACGTCGATCTACGCAGGCATCCGGCAACGGGTCGAGGCGGCCGGCGGAAGCGCCGAATACAGCGCCGATGGCCGTTTCAGGCGCAAACCCGATGCGGCGATCGTCGTATTCGGCGAACACCCATACGCAGAATTCGAGGGCGATCGCGAGACCTTGGAATACGCGCCTGGCGATCATCGCATCGTCCATATCATGCGCCGCCTGCGTGGCGCCGGTATACCGGTCGTCGCGGTGTTCCTCTCCGGCAGACCCATGTGGGTGAACCCGCAGATCAACGCCGCCGACGCGTTCGTCGCGGCCTGGCTGCCCGGTAGCGAGGGCGGCGGCATCGCCGACGTGCTCCTGCGTCGCGCCGATGGCAAGATCCGCCACGATTTCACCGGGCGATTGGCATTCTCCTGGCCGGCGACGGTCATGCCCGTGCACTTCGGCACTCGCGGCAAGGTGCACGGGGCGCTGTTCGCACGCGGCTACGGCTTGACTTATGCCAGCCACGCGCAAATCGGACCGCTATCGCAGACGCGGCGCCCGGCGCCAGGCGTGCATGGGCCGAATGTGCTGTATGCGGCGGGCCGGGTAACCGCGCCCTGGTCGATCTACCTGAACGACCAGATCGCATCGGTGCGCATGACCCTGCCGACACAAATCAGCCCCGCAGGGGACTTGCGCGTGCGGCTAGACCGACACGGCGCGCATGCGATTTGGACCGGCGGCGGCTGGGGCGCACTGCGGATCGGCGGCCGCGCCGTCGATCTGACCGGGTGGACCGAGCGCGGCACGGTGCTCGAGATTCGCTATCGCATCGAACGGCGGCCGAGCGCGGCGGTCGAGTTCGGCCCGGTCTGCGAGAGGCCCTACGCAACTGCCGCACAGGGCGGCCGCGGCAGGCACTGCGGCGCGGCGCGGCCGCCGATGCTCGACGTCACGCGCGCCTTCGACGCTATGCGGATCGGCGCCGAAGGCGTGCTGCGGGTGCCGTTGCGCTGCTTCGCCCGTGCGGGCGCAACGCTCGCTCGCGTGGTCGCGCCGTTCTCGCTGTCGACCGCCGGTCGGCTGTCGTTCACCTTGATCCAGGCCAGCTTTGCCCGGGCGCCGCGCGCGCTGGCTTGTCCGGCGCTCGCCACGGCCCGGCGGGCACGTTGACGGATGCTGCTCGCCGTGGGGCTGTGCAATTCGATCATCCCGATTCAGGACTCATCGTGCCATTCGAATCCGTCGCGGCCGATCAAGGCACTCGAGGCTGCGGGGCCCCAGCTGCCGGCGAGGTAGCTCCTTGGCCGCTCGTCGTACCGGCGCCAGCCGGCGATGATCGGATCGATCCAGCGCCACGCCGCGTCGAGCTCGTCGCGACGCATGAACAAGGTGAGGTTGCCCTTGATCGTATCCATCAACAGACGCTCGTAGGCGTCGAGGGCACGCATCTTGAACGTCTCGCCGAGATCGAGTGCAAGATCGACGGGCGTCAGGCGCATGCCCTCGCCGGGGTTCTTGGCGAGGATCGTCAGCGTGATGCATTCGTCCGGCTGCAGGCGGATGACCAGGGAATTCGCGCCCGCCGGCGCCGGCGGTCTTTCGAAGATCGGATGCGGCACGTCCTCGAAGGTCACGACCAGTTCGGTCAAGCGCTTCTGCAGGCGCTTGCCGGTGCGCAGGTAGAACGGCACGCCGGCCCAGCGCCAGGTGTCGATCTCGGTCTTCAGCGCGACGAAGGTCTCGGTGGTGCTGTCCGGCGCGATATCCGCCTCCTCGAGGTAGCCCGCGACGGGCGCACCGCCCACAACGCCGGATTTGTACTGGCCGTGCACCGTCTTGGTGAGCACGTCCTGATCGCGCAGCGGCCGCAATGCCCGCAGGACCTTGAGCTTCTCGTCGCGCACCGCGTCGGGGTCGCTGCTCGCCGGCGGCTCCATCGCCATGATGCAGAGCAGTTGCAGCAGATGGTTCTGCACCATGTCGCGCAGCGCGCCGGTCGAATCGTAGAAGTGACCGCGCCGCTCGACACCGAGTTCCTCGGCGACCGTGATCTGCACGTGCTTGATGTAACCGCGGCGCCACAGCGGTTCGAACAGGGCGTTGCCGAAGCGCAGCGCCATCAGGTTCTGCACCGCCTCCTTGCCGAGATAGTGGTCGATCCGATAGATCTGACCCTCGCCGAAAATTGCCCCGACCCTTCGGTTGATCGCCTCCGCGGAGGCGACATCGTGGCCGAGCGGCTTCTCGAGCACGACGCGCGACAGCGGCGTCACGATCCCCGCCGCGGCGAGGTTTTCGCTGATCGTCGCGAACAGATTGGACGCGGTCGAATAGAAGAAGACGCGCACCACGGCGTCGCGCCCCGCGAGCAAGGCGGCCACCGCCGCAAAGTCGCCGGCGGTGCCCGCGTCGACTTTCGCGTACGACAGGAGCGGTGCGAACGCACCCCAGTGTGCGGCATCGAACTGCGCCCCGAGGAACTCCCGGCAGGCTTGCTCGGACAGCGCGAGGTATTGCTCGCGCGACAGGTCCGAACGCGCGATTGCGTAGATCCTCGAGTCGGCGGCGATCTGACCGGCCGCATGCCGGCGATACAGCGCCGGCAGGAGCTTGCGCGTCACCAGATCTCCGGTCCCGCCGAACAGCAGCATGTCGAACGCCGCCAGCATGGTCGTCAAACGCGTGGTCCTCCGTCGTCTTCGGCCGCAGCGTAGCATCCGTCGGGACCTTCTGGTAGGTGCCACGGTCGTGGCAGAATGGAGCGTGATCATGAGAACAACCGCCATCGATCCGCGGCTGCGCGAGGTTACCGAACGGATTCGCGAACGCAGCCGACCGACCCGTGCGGACTATCTCGAGCGGATGCAAACCGCTCGCGCCGCCGGCAGCGCGCGCACGCGCCTGTCCTGCACCAATCTCGCGCATGGTTTCGCGGCGTCGGCGACCAGTGACAAGGAGGCGTTGCGCGCCGGAGGCTGGCCCAACATCGGCATCGTCTCCGCCTACAACGACATGCTATCGGCCCATCAGCCATTCGAGCGTTATCCGGCCTTGATCAAACGAGCGGCGCGCGAAGCGGGCGCGGTCGCGCAATTCGCCGGCGGCGTGCCGGCGATGTGCGATGGCGTGACGCAGGGGCAGGCGGGCATGGAGCTTTCCCTGTTCAGCCGCGACGTGATCGCGATGGCGACCGGAATTGCGCTCGCGCACAACATGTTCGACGCGGCGCTGTGCCTCGGCATCTGCGACAAGATCGTGCCGGGATTGCTGATGGGTGCCTTGTCCTTCGGCCACCTACCGGTCGTGTTCGTCCCCGGCGGACCGATGCCCTCGGGTATGCCGAACAAGGAGAAGGCGAGGATCCGCCGCCTCCACGCCGAGGGCCAGGTGGGGCGCGATGAGCTGTTGCAATCCGAGGCGGCGAGCTACCACGCGCCCGGAACCTGCACGTTCTACGGCACCGCCAACAGCAATCAGTTGCTGATGGAAGTCATGGGCCTGCATATGCCAGGCGCGGCCTTCGTGCCGCCGAACACGCCGCTGCGCGACGCACTGACCATGGCCGCCACGCGCCGTGCCGCCGGCATCACGGCGCTCGGCGGCGACTATCGGCCGCTCGCGAACGTCGTCGACGAACGGGCGATCGTCAACGCGATCGTCGGCTTGCTCGCAACCGGCGGTTCGACGAATCACACGCTGCACCTCGTCGCCATCGCCCGCTGCGCGGGCATCCTCCTGAATTGGGACGATTTCGGCGACCTGTCCGCGTTCGTGCCCCTGCTCGCGCGGATCTACCCGAACGGCGACGCCGACGTGAACCGGTTCCACGAAGCCGGCGGCAGCGGCTTTCTGATCCGCGAACTGCTCGACGCAGGCCTGCTGCACGAGGATGTGCAGACGGTGATGGGTGCCGGGCTGCGCACGCACGTCATGCAGCCGCAACTGGTCGACGAGCGGCTCGAATGGCAAGCGCCGCCAGCCGCGAGCGGCGACCTCGACGTGCTGCGGCCGGCGGCGAATCCGTTCTCGACGCACGGGGGTATTGCGGTGCTGCGCGGCAATCTGGGCCGCGCCGTGATCAAGACCGCCGCGGTCGCCGACGCGCACCAGCTCGTCGAGGCACCCGCCGTGGTTTTCGACCGCCAGGAGGACGTGATCGCCGCCTTCCAGGCCGGCCAACTGGAGCGCAACTTCGTTGCGGTCGTCCGTTTCCAGGGACCGCGCGCGAACGGCATGCCGGAACTGCATCAACTCACGCCGGCGCTCACCTCGCTGCAGCGGCGCGGTTTTCGGGTCGCGCTCGTGACCGACGGCCGGATGTCCGGCGCATCAGGCAGTGTGCCGGCGGCGATTCACGTGACGCCGGAGTGCGCGAGCCAAGGTCCGCTCGCGCGTGTGCGCGATGGCGACCCGATACGCGTGGATTGCCGCGGCGGCCGGCTCGAGATTCTGGTCGCAGAGCGCGAATGGGCACTGCGCGCGCCGGTCGTACTCGAACATTTGCGCAACGAAACCGGTATGGGGCGGGAGATGTTCCGCACGCTGCGGCGTGCGGTGGGCGATGCGGAAGCCGGCGCAATGAGCCTGATGTGAACCACGTTCCGGGCAGGATGTGCGCTCGGCGCACCGAAGGAGTCGGCCGTTGAACATTCGCGAAATCCTCGGGCTCGCACCCGTGATCCCCGTACTGACCGTGCGCGATATTGAGCACGCGGCACCGCTCGCGCGCGCGCTCGCCGCGGGCGGGCTACGCGTACTCGAGATCACGCTGCGAACTCCGGTCGCGCTCGAGGCGATCGCTGCGATGCGTGCGGCCGTCCCGGAGGCGGTCATCGGCGCGGGCACGCTCACGCGGCCCGCGGATTTCGCCGCCGCCGGCCGCGCCGGTGCGCAGTTCGGCGTCACCCCGGGCCTGACGCCGGAACTCGCGGCGGCGGCACGCGGCGCGCGCTTCCCGCTGCTGCCCGGCGTGATGACGCCGACCGAACTTATCGCCGCGCGCAGCGCCGGATTCGAGATCCTGAAGCTTTTCCCCGCGCGCGAGGCAGGCGGCATCGGCATGCTGCGCGCCCTCGCCGGGCCGTTCCCCGACATGGCGTTCTGCCCGACCGGTGGAATCACCCGCGCGACGGCCACGGATTACCTCGCCCAGCCGAACGTGCTCTGTGTCGGTGGATCGTGGCTCGCACCGCCTGAGTTGCTCGCCGCCGGCGATTGGACCGGCATCGAGGCCCTGGCGCGCGATGCGGCCGGCTTGCGCGCGCACTGAGCGCAGGCGCAGTCCGGCCGGCCTCAGGCCTGCTTCTTCGAGAACAATCGCACGATGGCTGTCAGGATGATCGCGCCGCCAATCGCCACCAAGACGGTGTAGATCAAGCCGCCGCGGCCGATGTAGCCGAGCGACCGCATGATGAAGCCGCCGATGAGTGCGCCGGCGATGCCGACGACGATGTCCATGAGCACGCCATAGCCGGCGCCCTTCATGATCTTGCCCGTCGCCCAGCCCGCGATGAGCCCAACGATGATCCACCAAAGAATGTGCATGTTCGTATCCCTTATGGTTATTAATTGCAGCACATCAAGCGCCAAGGCTCAGGCGGACCGCCCCGAGCCGCGCCGAACTTTGCCGGTCGGCGCCGAGTAGCCGGGTGATCGTACACCCTTTCGATTCTGGCGTGCATCGGCCGCCGCTTGCGCCGCCATCATCCTGTGGCCGATCGGGCAGGTACCGGGTCGTCGTCCGCACTGACCGCGACGAAAATGCAACAGTTGACACGCTCCGACAAAGTCGCCCGCCGTTGCGGGCCGGACCACCAGAGCCCGCCGGACGGTTGGGGATAATGGCCGAGCACGATGAGGTCGATCGCGAGCCGTTTCGCGTATTCGGCGATTTGTTCCAGCGGTTCACCCGCCGCCAATATTCCCTCGGCGACGACTCCCCGCTCCTTGAGCCAGGCCGTTGACTGGTCCAGCAACTGTCGATAGTCGGCGCGCTCATTGACGAGGCAGGGATAGCCGACGGCGCCGGCGATCACGGCCGGATCGGACTTGCCGCGCGGAATGATCGACAGCACGTGCACCTCGGCGCCGAGCATGATCGCAAGTTCCGCGCCCCGCTTCAGCGCCCGGCGTCCGGCCTGCGATCCGTCGTAGCAAAGCAACACGCGCTTGAACATTCTTGCACTCCCGGTTGGCGCCATAGGCCGCCCGGGTCGACGACCAATGCGCCCATGCAAATTGTCGCACGAGTGACGAGGGTCCGCGCCCTCACGCGCCGGGCTACGATCGCATCTTCAAATCCCGCGCGCGGCCGGTTTGAGCGCCATCGCGCCGTCGCCGAGCAAATACAGGACGATCAAGCACACTGTCCAGAAGGCGGGGTACTCCCAGCCGCCGCCCTTGTTCGTGAACAGCCAGCCGTTGGCACCGTGCACGAGAAAGATCGTGCCGAGCATTTCCGCGGCCAGCGGCAGCGCGACCCACGGCGCGTAGATCCCGAGAATCAGCGCCACGCCGCCGACGAGTTCGAGCACGATCACGAGGTACGCCAGGATCGACGGCAAACCGAGCGAGGCAAAAAAGCCGACGAATCCCGGGATCGTAAAGACGAAGATCTTCAATCCGACGTGAGCGAGAAACAAGATCCCGAGGCTGACTCGCAGAATCAAGGCGGCGTATGGAGCAGTCGCCGTTTTTATCATGATGAACTCCCAGGTGATCCGCGTACGCAACGCGCCCAACGGCGACCCGGTCGCAGCTGCAGCGAAATCCGATGATCGCGCCAACCCGGAGCCCGGTCAATATCGCGCGCCGCACATTCCCCGCCCCAGTGGGCGTGATTCGCCCAACGCCAAGGTCGACGACCCCGACGGCGAAGCCTTCAATCATCGGCGGCGTCGGCAGATCCGGGGTTGTGCCAGCCGCCATCGGCTGCAATGAGTGCGTCCGCGGCCTTTGGGCCCCAGCCACCGCGCCTGTAGGGAAGCGTCCGGTGATGTCTTTTCAGGACCGGATCGACCACCGCCCAAGCCGCTTCCACCGCGTCCTCGCGCGTGAACAATGCGCCATTTCCGGCCATCGCATCGCCCAAGAGTCGCTCGTAGGATTCTTCCTCTCCGGGCTGCTCATCGACGAGATACAGCTCACGCTGATCGCCGACGAATTCCTTTCCCGCGCACTTGACGCGGGCGGCAAGAGCCACCGCCGGCTTCGGCGACAGATGGAAGCGCAGATAGTTCGCGCGGCCGTCCGTGGGCGCCGAATCGGCGAAGAGTCGCTGCGGCGGCGGTTTGAGTTGCACGATCGCTTCGGTTGCCGTCGCGGCCAGATATTTGCCGGAGCGCAGATACCAGGGCACTCCTTGCCAGCGCCAGGAGTCGATGAAGAGCCGCAGGGCGCAGAACGTCTCGATATCGGAATGCTTGGCGACGCCCGGCTCCTTGCGGTAGCCGGCATATTGTCCGCGCACGACGTCGCGGGCTCGAAGGGGACGCATGGCGCGAAAGACATCCGCAGTCTCGCCATGGACGGCGCCAAATCCGCGATAGGTCGGCGGCTCCATGGCCAGCAACGCGACGATCTGGAACAGGTGGTTCTGGATGACATCGCGCAGACAGCCGGCGGTTTCGTAGAACGCGCCCCGGCTGCCGATGCCGAATTCCTCGGACAGGGTGATCTGCACGCTCGCCACGAAATTGCGGTTCCAGATCGGCTCCAGGAACGAATTGGCAAAACGGAAATACAGGATGTTCATGATCGCCTCCTTTGCGAGGAAGTGATCGATGCGGAAGATCGAATCCTCCGGGAACGCCGAAAGTGCGACACGGTTGAGTTTGCGCGCCGAGGCCAGATCGCGCCCGAACGGCTTCTCGACGACGACGCGCGCGCGCTCGGTCAACCCCGCGGTGCCGAGTCCATTGATGACCGTCGCGAATAGCGCGGGCGGAATGGCGAGGTAATAGGCCGGCCGCCGGGCATCGCCCAACGCTTGCTTGAGCGAGGTAAAGGTCTGCGGATCGTTATAGTCGCCGGCGACGTAGCGCAGCAAAGAGAACAGATGGCGCAACGCCGGGCGATCATCGATCCCGCCGGATTGTCTGACGGCGTCCTCGGCGCGCTTGCGCAGTTGCGCCAGACTGCACTCGGAGGATGCGACACCGACCACGGGAACCGCCAGGGCGCCACGCTTCGCCATCGCATAAAGCGCCGGGAAGATCTTCTTGTGCGCAAGATCGCCGGTCACGCCGAACACCACCAACGCGTCGGACCGTGCCGCACCGCCGCGGATCTCGTTCATCGCGGCTTCTTCCCATTCTTCTTTTCGTCGTGACCGCCGAACTGCTTGCGCATCGCGGACAACAACCGATTGGCAAAATCCGAATCACCACGCGAACTGAATCGCTCATACAGCGCCGCGCTGAGCACGGGGGCCGGCACGGATTCATCGATGGCAGCGGCGATCGTCCATCGTCCCTCGCCGGAGTCCGATACGCGGCCGGCGTAGCCCTGCAGATCGGGACTCTCCTGGAGCGAAGCCGCGGTAAGATCCAGCAGCCAAGAGCCGATCACGCTGCCCCGCCGCCACACTTCGGCAATCGCGGACACATCAAGGTCGTATTGGTAAAACGCCGCGTCGCGCAACGGCGCCGTTTCGGCGTCCGCGGCGCGCGAACGCTTGCCGACGCCGGCGTTATGCAGGATGTTCAATCCCTCGGCATAGGCCGCCATGAGGCCATACTCGATACCGTTGTGAACCATCTTGACGAAGTGACCGGCGCCGGCCGGGCCACAATGCAGATATCCGTGCTCGGCGGAACCGGGGGTCCCCTTCCTGCCGGGAGTGCGCGAAGCCGCCCCGACCCCGGGTGCGATGCTCTTGAAAATCGAGTCGAGGTGCCTGACCACCCGATCATCACCGCCGATCATCAGGCAATAACCGCGCTCCAGGCCGAACACCCCGCCGCTGGTACCGCAATCGACGTAGTGGATGCCGCGGCTCTTGAGCGACTTCGCTCGCAGGATGTCGTCCCGGTAGTAGCTGTTGCCGCCGTCGATGATGATGTCACCGGCCTCCATGTGCGCGGCCAGCTCCTCGACGGTCGCACCGGTCACCCCGGCGGGAACCATCACCCAGACCGCGCGAGGCGCGGCCAGCTTCGCCAGCAACTCGGCGATCGAGCGGGCGCCGCGAACGCCCCGGCCGGCGATTTTCTTCACGGCGGCGGGGTTCACGTCGTAGACGATGCACTTGTGGCCGTCCTTCGTCAGGCGACGCACCAGGTTGGCTCCCATGCGGCCCAATCCGATCATGCCGAGCTGCATTTTCGATCTCCTTGCGTGATCATCCACCGGCGGCGCGTCGCGCTCCCGGTGCCACGCGTGCTGCGCCTTGGCGAAGCCTGGTATGGTACCGCAGGCACCGATGCCGCGCAGGCCGCCGATCATTGCTCAGCTCGATTACCGCTTCGTGCTCGAGAACGATCCGCCCCGCGCCACGGAACGGGGTCAGCTGCAGTCAAACGGCAACCCGGCGTAGTTCTGCGCGAGGACTTGCGATGCGGACCGCGACTCCGCCAGGTATTCCAGTTCGGCGTGCTGCAATTTGGCGGCGAAGGGGTCGTCCGAAAACCGGTGCATCAGGGTCGTGAACCACCAGGAGAAGCGCGTCGCCTGCCACACCCGTGACAGCGCCCGCGTGGAATATTCGTCGATCAGCGCGGCGCCGGCGGCGCGGTAATACTCGACCAGGCCCTGGTGCAGCACGCGCACATCGGCCGCGGCGAGATTCAGCCCCTTGGCGCCCGTCGGCGGCACGATGTGCGCGGCATCGCCGACGAGAAACAGGCGCCCGAAGCGCATCGGCTCTACCACGAAGCTGCGCAGAGGGGCGATGCTCTTCTCGATCGACGGCCCCTCCACGACGCGATCGGCATATTCGGGCGGCAGGCGGCGCTTCAGTTCCGCCCAAAAGCGCTCGTCCGGCCAGTTCTCGACCCGATCGTCGAGCGGGCACTGCAGGTAGTATCGACTGCGGGTTTTGGATCGCATGCTGCAGAGCGCGAATCCGTTCGCGTGATTCGCATAGATCAGTTCGTCGTTGACCGGCGGCACGTCGGCGAGAATGCCGAGCCAGCCGAACGGATAGATGCGTTCATAATGTGCCATGCGGCGGCCGGACACGCTCGCGCGGGTCACACCATGGTAGCCATCGCATCCGGCGATGAAGTCGCAATGCAATTCATGCGGTTCGCCGTCCTTGACATAGGCGACCCGCGCTCGCGGCCCGTCGAAGTCGTGGATCGTGACATCCCCCACATCCCACACGACGCGTGCGCCGGCGGCATCCGCGAGATCCTTCTCGATCTCGGTCTGACCATAGACAAGCATCGACCGCCCCGCGAGCCCTTGCAGGTCGATCCGGTGCACCCGGCCGCCGAACGCCAGTTCGAACCCGTCATGCACGAGGCCCTCCTTCATCATCCGGGCCCCGACACCCCCCTCGTTCAACAGATCGACCGTGCTCCATTCGAGCAGACCCGCGCGGATCCGGGCCTCAACGTATTCGCGGGTCTGCCGCTCGAGCACGATCGAGTCTATCCCGTGATGATGCAGCAGCTGCGACAGCATCAATCCGGACGGGCCCGCCCCGATGATCGCGACCTGAATCCTTTTCACGCTCGACCTGCCGTCCGTCCCCGTACATGGGTAACGGAGCGTCCGCCGGATGCGGCCGCGCGGGGAATGGACGGCTGCGCCAGGAACTTGTACTTTTCGTGCAATGGGTCGCAGCCGATCGAAGCACTTTCTGCGGTCCGGGCCGGCGGTATCGCCGATTCCGGCCTTCTTTCTCTATGGCGAACGGCTGCAGGCGCCAAACGAGCGCTTGATCCACGTCGAGACGATCGCCGCGCGCAGCAAGCTGCACGATTGGACGATCCAACCGCACCGGCACAGGGACTTGCACCAGATTCTGCTGTTGACACGCGGCCGGGCCGAGGTCCGCCTCGACGGCAGCACAAACAAGCTGAACTCGCCGATCGCGATCGTCGTGCCGCCCGGCATCGTCCATTCGTTCGCGTTCCAGATCGACTCCGTCGGACTCGTGATTTCGTTTGCGCCGCGTCTTGCACGCGATCTCGCCGCGCCGAGCGGCGGACTGATCGAGGTCCTCGGTCGGCCGGGCGCAACCGCGCTACATCGGCGCTCGCTCGCAGCGACCGACCTCGGCAGGCTCGGGCAAATGCTCCTGCGTGAGTTCGGCCGTTCCGCCCCGGGCCGACATGCGGCACTGCGTGGCTTGCTCGGCGCCCTGCTCGCGAACCTCCTACGTCTGCTCGTCGATACGGCGCCGGAGAGCACGGCGGCCGGCAGGCCGGCACGGGAACTCGTCGCCCGCTTTCGGGCATTGATCGAAGAGCGCTTTCGCACGCGCGATACCCTCAGCTGCTATGCGGTCGGCCTGGCGGTGTCCGAAGCGACGCTGCGCCGCGCTTGTCTCGCCGAACTCGGTCAGACGCCGATCGAGCTGCTGCACTTACGGCGGCTCGTGGAGGCCGAGCGGCAGCTTCGCTACACCTCGATGCCCGTGGCACAGATCGCTTACTATCTCGGGTTCGACGATCCAGCCTACTTCAGCCGCTTCTTCACGCGGCAGATGGGTGTCTCGCCACGGGCCTTCCGCGCCCGTGACCGGTCGGATCTGCAGCGATCGGCTGGTGAATGAGAATTGAATTCACCGGTTGAGGGGTGGCGCCGTCGGTGGCGTGCAAGGATCCCCTTTCGCCCGCTGCTTGCCCAGGCGTTCCGCTTCCTTGAGTTCCGCCGCGTCGTCGGAATGGACATTGGTACCACCGAGGATCTTCTTCTTACCGCGCGTGGAGTCAACGAACCGCCTCTGCGCGTCGTTGAAGCGGCTGGCAGATTCCGGATCTCCTTCGCCATGGTTGGCGCCCGAAATTTCTGTCTCCCCGGACATCTCAGGGATGACGGCGCCGCGCGTTTTTTGCAAAGACGACGTTGCGCCGAGCCTCGGGGCGACATCGCGCAGCAGGCTCGACAGATCCTCGGCGTGCTCTTCTTCGGCCGCCAGGATCGATTCGAGCAGACGCCTGGTGGTTGGATCATCATGCCCAAGATACGTGATCATCTCCTTGTATGACTCGATGGCAACCCGTTCGGCGACGAGATTCTCGCGAATCATCTCGTCCAAGGAATTGCACTCGACGTACTCCGCGTGGCTGCGCTC
>Ga0307374_10008049_pt1 | contig 15865 bp, 17 predicted proteins | sample OX3MG_FD_202532 | JGI IMG/M metagenome (GOLD analysis project Ga0307374, IMG submission 202532) | Soil microbial communities from Risofladan, Vaasa, Finland - OX-3 | ecosystem: Environmental > Terrestrial > Soil > Coastal area > Acid sulfate soil | place: Finland: Risofladan, Vaasa | collected... | reverse complement strand
TTGGTGCCCGCCGGATTTTTCCATGTCGCGGAAATCCGGGGAAACCGTGGAAATTCCCGCCGAACTACTGAACCGACTCGTCCAGACTCTCTGCCTCGCCGCGTGAATTGCGCAAAGTCGAGCTAAGGTTGACCGAAGGAAGGTCCAGGGGCTTTGCCCCCGGATCCCATCAAGGGGCTCTGCCCCTTGAATCCCCGCCAAGGGCGGAGCCCTGACCTTCCTTCCTTCAGCCGACTGCCCTGGAGTCGTCCGGCGCGTCCGCGTCCGGCGTCGTCTGCACCGGCCCGCTGTCCAGCCCCTTGGCGGCCAAGTCGCGATCCATCAGCTCGATCACCGCCATGTCCGCCGCGTCGCCGTAGCGCATGCCGGCCTTCAGCACGCGCGTATAGCCGCCGGCACGGGCGCGATAGCGCGTGGCCAGCGTGTCGAACAGCTTGTTCACGATCGTATCGTCGCGCAGCCGCGCATAGGCGCGCCGCCGGTTGGCCAGCCCGCCTTTCTTGCCGAGCGTGATCAGCTTCTCCGCCACCGGCCGCAGCTCCTTCGCCTTCGGCAGCGTGGTGGTGATTTGCTCATGCTTGATCAGCGCCACCGCCATGTTGCGGAACATGGCCTGGCGATGGCTGGACGTGACGTTGAGCTTCCGCCCGGCAACCCCGTGACGCATGGTTCAGTTCCCCTTCCGGCGCCGGTTAGAACGGCTCTTCGAGCCGCTTGGCAAGATCCTCGATATTCTCCGGCGGCCAGCCCGACACCGTCATGCCAAGCGACAGCCCCATCGAGGTCAGCACTTCCTTGATCTCGTTCAGCGACTTCCGCCCGAAATTCGGCGTGCGCAGCATCTCCTGCTCGGATTTCTGCACCAGGTCGCCGATATACACGATGTTGTCGTTCTTCAGGCAGTTGGCCGAGCGCACCGACAGCTCCAGCTCGTCCACCTTGCGCAGCAGGTTGCGGTTGAACGGCAGGTCGTCCTGCGGCTCCTCCGCGCGAAGCTGCTGCGGCTCCTCGAAATTGATGAACAGTTGCAGTTGGTCCTGCAGGATGCGCGAGGCCAGCGCCACCGAATCCTCCGGCGTCACCGCGCCGTTGGTTTCCACCGTCAGCAGCAGCTTGTCGTAGTCGGTGACCTGGCCGACGCGGGTTGGCTCGACGCGGTACGACACGCGGCGCACGGGAGAATAGATCGCATCGACCGGGATCAGGCCGATCGGCGCGTCTTCCGGCCGGTTGGCGGCCGATGCCACATAGCCCTTGCCGAGGTTGACGGTGAACTCCATGCCGAGCTTCACGCCGTCGTCCAGCGTGCAGATCACCAGTTCCGGGTTCATGATGTCGATGTCGTGGCCCGCCTGAATCTGGCCGGCGCGCACCTCGCCCGGGCCGGTGGCGGTCAGCGTCATCCGCTTCGGCCCCTCGCCGTGCATGCGCAGCGCGAGCTGCTTGATGTTCAGCACGATGTCCGTTACGTCCTCGCGCACGCCGGGAATGCTGCTGAACTCGTGCAGCACGCCATCGATCTGCACCGCGGTCACCGCGGCGCCTTGCAGCGACGACAGCAGGATGCGGCGGATGGCGTTGCCGAGGGTCATGCCGAAGCCGCGCTCCAGCGGTTCGGCGACCACCGTAGCCATGCGCGACGGATCGGCGCCGGGCTCGACTTCAAGCTTTTCGGGCTTGATCAGGGATTGCCAGTTCCTCTGAATGACTGCGCTCTGCCTCATGGCCTGGATACCTTTCGAACCGCGCCGCGGCACGGTTCAGCTACTGTCAGCAGCGTCGCACGCGGGGTGCGGCCCCGCCTGGGCAAGAAATCAGACGCGCCGGCGCTTGCGCGGCCGGCAACCGTTATGCGGGATCGGCGTCATGTCGCGGATCGCGGTGACCGAGAAGCCCACCGCTTGTAGCGCCCGCAGCGCGCTTTCGCGACCCGAGCCGGGTCCGCTCACCTCGATCTCCAGCGTTTCCATCCCATGCTCGCGCGCCTTCTTGCCGGCGTCCTCGGCGGCGACCTGCGCCGCATAGGGGGTGGACTTGCGGCTGCCCTTGAAGCCCTGGCTGCCGGCCGATGACCAAGCGATGGCGTTGCCCTGCGCGTCGGTGATGGTGATCACCGTGTTGTTGAACGTCGCTGCCACGTGGGCGACGCCAGACGTGATATTCTTGCGCTCCTTCCTGCGGGGGCGCGCGGTGGTCGTGGCCGGTCTCGCCATTTGCGGTGGTCCTGTTTCAATTCCGCGCCGCCCCGTTTGGCGGGGCGGCTGCCGTCATGCGTGTTGGTCGGCGCCGTGTGGCGCGACCGGCCTATTTGGTGACTTTCTTCTTGCCCGCAATCGCCACCGCCTTGCCCTTTCGGGTGCGGGCGTTGGTGTGGGTTCGCTGGCCATGCACCGGCAGTCCCCGGCGATGCCGCAGGCCTCGATAGCAGCCGAGGTCCATCAGCCGCTTGATGTTCATCGCCACTTCACGCCGCAGGTCGCCCTCGACCTGATATTCCCGGTCCACCAGTTCGCGGATGCGCAGCACCTCCTCATCCGAGAGCTGGTTGACCCGGCGCTCGATGGGGATGCTGAGCCGGGTGCAGATTTCCGCCGCCTTGGTCGGACCGATACCGTATATGTATCGCAGGCCAATGGTCACACGCTTGTTGGTCGGGATGTTCACGCCGGCAATACGCGCCACGCCTGCCACTCCTGTCGGCCCGGCGCGAAGGCCGGACGCTTGCTGCATAGCCCCCGGGAAAGGGCGAGAAACCGCCAAACGACACCGCCCCCAAACGGGGGTGCGCCGAAGCCGCGAACTATAGGCTCGGCCGGACGGGAGTCAACGATGCGCGATCAAGATTTCGTGTGAGCAGGGTCCGGCGCCGGCAAGATGGTCTTCGCTTGGCGGATCGGTGGAACGTCGCGCAGCGATAATAGCGAGCGCGGCGCGCCTTGCCTTCTGCCTCGTCCGGGTTGCCGACAGACCTGCGGGCCGGCGATGCGGCGCGGAGGGCACTGCCTCGCCTGATCGCGCTCACTATTGCCGCACGCCGGTCTCGGGTTGATCGGCGATGCGGCGCGACCCGGCGTTTGACGCGGGAGCGGCGAAGGGGAGCAAAGCCGCGGCCAGTTCCGCGGTGTTGAACGGCTTCATGACCATGCCACAGCCACGCTCGGTCCAGGACTCACGCGCATCGCTCTCGACGTAGCCGGTCATCAGGAGCACCGGCAGCCCCGGCCGCAGCATCACGGCCAGTGCGGCAAGCTGCAGGCCGGTCATTTTGGGCATGGCGAAATCGGCCAGCAGCAGGTCGAACTCCGCCGCTTCGCGCAACAGCGCCAGCCCCTCCGGTCCGCTCCCGGCGGCGGTCACGGCGTGCCCGAGTTCGCTCAGCATTTCCTGGGCGGCTTCGCGGACGTCCGCGTCGTCGTCCACCAGCAGGATGCGCAATTGCCGCATCCCGGCCATCGTTTCCACTGCCGCCGGTGGCTCGTCCGGCTCCGGCGTCGCGCGCGGCAGGTAAAGGCTGATCGCGGTTCCCATGCCCGGTGCGCTGTCGATCGTTACCGTTCCTCCGGCCTGGGTGACGAACCCGTACACCATGGACAGCCCAAGCCCGGTGCCTTTGCCGGCGCCCTTGGTAGTGAAGAACGGCTCGAACACTCGCGCCTGAACCTCGGCCGGCATGCCGTGACCGGTGTCGCTCACCGTGATCATCACGTAATCGCCGAGCGGCAATGCGGTTTGGCCGGAGCCCGGCCGCGCCGCCATGACGTTTCTTGTCCGGAAGACCAGGGCGCCGCCCTCCGGCATCGCGTCGCGCGCGTTCAGCGCGAGATTGAGCAGGGCGACCTCGAGTTGCACGGGGTCGGCGACGGCCGGCCAGAGCTCGGCGGCAAGGTCCTGATGCAGGCGGATCATCGGCCCGATGGTGCGCCCGAGCATGTCACTCATGCCGCCGGCCACGTCGTTCGCGTTGACCGGCCGCAGCACGAGGTCCCGCTTGCGGGAAAATGCCAGCATGTGCGCGGTAAGCTTGGCGCCGCGTTCGGCCGCCCGCAGCGCGATGCTCAGCAGCCGGTGGACCCGCGCCTCCTCCACGCGCTTCAGCGCGATTTCCAGCGAGCCGAGGATGGCGGCCAGCAGGTTGTTGAAGTCGTGCGCGACGCCGCCGGTAAGCTGGCCCAGCGCATCCAGCTTCTGTGCCTGAGCCAGCGTCGCCTGGGCACGGTGCCGCTCCTCGGCCTCGGCGGCGAGTTGGGCGTTGGCATCGGCCAGCGCCTGCGTGCGTTCCTCGACGCGATGTTCCAATGTCGCGGCGAGTTCCAGAAGCCGGGTTTCGGCGATGCCGCGGTCACGCTGGCGCTCCGCCAACGCGAATGCGAGGGCATTGAGCGCTTGTCCCAGGCGGCCGAGTTCCGAGCGGCCGCTGGTCACGCGGGCGCGGCGTGCGTAGTCACCGCGGCGGAGGCGCTCGGCGGTCTGCAGCAGGTCGCGAACCGGCAACTGGATGAAACGCCTGGCCATCAAGGCGGCAATGAGCAATGCCAGGGTCAGGCCGGCGATGATCAGGGCGATGCCGTTGCGTGTGGTGGTGTCCAGCGCGGCGAAGGCGGCTTGCTTGCCGCGGGCCGCAAGCATGTGCAGCCCATAGCGGCTGTCGCTGACGGGTGCCACGGCCACGATCCGCGCGACGCCCGCCGGTCCGGTCACGTCGGCGGTCGCCGGCTGGTGCACCTGGATCGCCTGCAGCATGCCCGGCGGCGGGGCGCCGCCGACGCTCACGTCGCCATCCGAAATGTGCAGCAGGACGGTGCCGTTCCGGTCCACCAGCGTCAACGCGGCGTCCGGCGGCAGCTTCGTGGCGAGGTCGCGGCCGAGCCGGTGAAGATCGAGCGACAGCACCAACACACCCAGCACGGTGCCGTCGGCCAAGGCGATCGGCCGCGCCATGGGCAGAACCGGCGCATGCGTAAGGGGCGACAGCGCGTAGCCGCCCACCACGAATCCGCCGCTTGCGAGCGCGGCGTGGAACCAGGCATGGCCGGTCTCGTAAGCTGCCTGTCCCGGGCGGCTGGTGCAGAACGCGCGGCCGGACGGATCGGTGGCGACGATGCTCTCGTAGCTCGGATAGTCCTGCTGCAGCTTGCTGAGCAATGCGGAGCACAGCGGTGCATTGCGCTGCTGAATCGCCGGCGTCTGCTGCAGCGCGGTCAGGAGCTGCCTGGCACCTTCGATCACGCGATTCATCTCGCCGGCGCCGGATTGCGCCAGTTCGAGGATTTCGCGCCGCACTTCGGCCTCGCGCGCCCGGCGCAGTTGCACCTGGTCGATCGCCAGCAGCGCCACCGCCGGTAGCATGCAGACGAGGACGAGAAGGATCAGATGCAGGCGCAGGCTCATGCGGCGAGTGTAACCACCTCTCCCGCACGGCGGGAAAAGATTTAGGGGAGGCGCCGCCTTGCGCCGTTGCGGCGCAACAGGAACTCGCGGCCGAGCTTCACCATCGGCACCCCGTCGTATTCGACGATGTCCGCCGTCGCATAGGTCTCGTGCCATGAATCCGGAATGAAGCTGCCGGTGCCGACGACGTCGATCGGCGCCCTGGCGTCGGCCATCACCCGGCATTTGTCCACGCCGAAGCCGGACGACGCGACGATCCGCACCTTGCGGTAGCCGGCGGCGTCCAGCGCCTCGCGCGTGTGCCAGATCGCCGCGGCGGATACGCCGGTGCCGACCAGGTAGCGCAGCTCGGTCTCGCTGCGGTAGCGCCGGATGGCGCCGGGGGCGTGGCGCTCCAGCACCGCGTAGCTCTCGGCCGGACCGAGGCCCTCGACGAACCGGCCGCCATGCGTGTCGAGGCGGAACGAAAGCTGGCCCGCTTCGGCCAGGCCGGGGAAGCGCGCGCAGACCGCCAGCGCGTCGGTGACCTCGCGGCCGAAATAGTCCGCCAGCACGGTCATCGGCTCGTCGGGAAAGGTGGCGCGGAACATCTCGGCGGCGCGCACCGTCGATCCGGCATAGCCGATCAGCGAATGCGGCATCGTGCCGTAGCCGCGCGCCGCGCCGAACCAGTGCGCGGTGCCGTCATTGGCGTTGCCGATAAAGCCCCTGGCGCCCTCGCGCCGCGCCGCCTCGCTGCCGACCGCGGCGGCATAGGCCATCATGTCCTGCATCTCGGCCCCGGCGCAGTGCCGCGCCTCCATCGCCAGGAACCCGACCCGCGGCAGCGCCAGGCTCATCTGGTAGGCGTTGTGCGCTGCCACGCAGGGGGGGCCGATCTTCTGCAGCAGGATGGTTTCGAGATCGGAGAGCTGCACGAAACTGCCGGTGATATACACCAACGGTTCGCCGGCGCCGACCCAGGCGCCCTCGGGATACATCAGGTCGATGTCGAACGTCGTGCCGCGCGCCGCCGCCACGGTTTCCAGCCACTCCGTCATCAGCCGCGGCGCGGAGATCACCGGGCGGCGCAGGAACACCGCGTAGGTGACGCGCTTGTCGCCGAAGCGGGCAACGACCTCCTTGGTGCGGTTGAAATAGCTGTCGGCGCGGGCGGCGATGTCCGCCGCCAGAGCGTCGCGCGCGCCGGTTGCATCGTCCGCCATGGAGTCAGGCGCCGAACACTCCCCCTCCCCTTGTGGGAGGGGGTTGGGGGGAGGGGTGCGTACACCCGTTGCCAGCGGGTGTACGCACCCCTCCCCTCGACCCCCTCCCACAAAGGGAGGGGGAGAACGTTGTACCATCGCCCCGCATTACTGCGCCGCCGCCTGCGTCTGGCCGGCCAGCGCGCGGCGCTGCTTCAGCTCCTCCGCCACCAGGAACGCCAGCTCCAGCGATTGCTCGGCGTTCAGCCGCGGATCGCAGAACGTCTCGTAGCGTTCGGTGAGGTCGGCTTCCGTCAGGCGGAAGGCGCCGCCGGTGCATTCGGTGACGTCCTGGCCGGTCATCTCCACATGGACGCCGCCGGCCCAGGTGCCCGCGGCGGCGTGGATATCAAAGAACGCGCGCACCTCCGACAGGATCGCATCGAAATTGCGAGTCTTTATCTTGGCGACGGTGGAGATCGTGTTGCCGTGCATCGGATCGCACAGCCACACCACCTTGTGGCCGTTGCGCCGCACCGCGCGCACCAGCGGCGGCAGCTTCGCCGCCACCTTGTCGGCGCCCATGCGGCTGATCAGGGTGATTCGCCCCGGCTCGCTGGCGGGGTTCAGCACGTCCAGGATGCGCAGCAGGTCGTCGGCCTCCTGGGTCGGGCCGACCTTCATGCCGATCGGGTTTTTGACCCCGCGCAGGAACTCGACATGCGCGCCGTCCAGTTGCCGCGTGCGGTCGCCGATCCACAGGAAATGCGCGCTGCATCCGTACCAGTCGCCGGTGGTCGAATCCACCCGGGTCAGCGCTTGCTCATACGGCAGCAGCAGCGCCTCGTGGCTGGTATAGAAATCGGTCTCGCGCAGGTCGCGCGTGGTCTGGCTGGTCATGCCGCAGGCGGTCATGAAGGCCAGCGTCTCGTCGATTCGGCCCGCCAGGTCACGATACCGCTCGGCCAGCGGCGAGCGCTCGACGAAACCGAGATTCCAGCGATGCACCTCGTTCAGGTCGGCGTAGCCGCCGGAGGCGAACGCGCGCAGCAGGTTCAACGTGCTGGCAGACTGAAAATAGCCGAATTCCATGCGCGCCGGATCGGGGATGCGCGCTTCGGCGGTGAACTCCGGACCGTTGACGATGTCGCCGCGATAGGACGGCAGGGTGATGTCGCCCTGGGTCTCGTGGTCCGAGGAACGCGGCTTGGCGAACTGTCCTGCCACCCGTCCCAGCTTCACCACCGGCAGCGAGGCGCCGAAGGTCAGCACCACAGCCATCTGCAGCAGCACGCGGAACGTGTCGCGGATGACGTTGGCGGTGAACTCGGAGAAACTTTCGGCACAGTCGCCGCCTTGCAGCACCAGCGCCTTGCCCTCCGCGGCCAGCGCGAGCTGCGCCTTGAGCCGCCGCGCCTCACCAGCGAACACCAATGGCGGATAGCGCCCGATGCGTTGCTCCATCGCGGCGAGTTTTTCCCCGTCGGGATAGGCCGGCACCTGGCGGATCGGGCAGTCGCGCCAGGAGTTGGGGGTCCAGGCGCGGGGGGTCATGGCGGTCATGGCGGTACTCCTCCGGCGCCGTTATGTCGCGATTTTGGTAGGATGGCTACAAGGGCGTCCGGGATCGCTGCCGTCAGTCCATCGGGACGTGCGGCAGGGATCCAGACACGGCGAGGGGGAGAACCACGACGATGGAAACCGTCATTCCGCGTCGGTCGCCGCGCGCCAGCAGCCTGCCAGTGCAGCAGGCGCGCTCCGACATCGCCATCCGCCAGGTCAACCGTCCGTCGGCCGTGGAACCGGCCGCCGCGGTGGGGAACCCCGGACGCTGTCCAGCCGGCGCAACGGGTGAGTTGACGCCACCTCTCTCTCGCCGCTCAGTTCAATCCGAGGCTGCGGACAGCCGAGCTGAACATCCAGCACCTCCCCCGCTTTCGGCGGGAGAGGTGTGCCGCTAGCCTCTTCCCAGGAACGGCATCTTCGTCGCCATGATGGTGACGAACTGAACGTTGGACTCCAACGGCAGGTTGGCCATGAACAGGATCTGCCGGCCGACATGGTTCACGTCCATGCGCGCCTCCACCGCCATTTGGCCATAGGGCTGCAACTGTCCGTTGGTCGAACGCGCGGTCATCGGTGTCGCGGCATTGCCGATGTCGATCTGGCCAGAGCAAATGTCATATTGCCGTCCGTCTAGGCCGATCGATTTTGTGAGTCCGGTGACGGCATGCTTGGTCGAGGTATAGGCCACCGAGCCCGGTCGCGGCACGTGTGCGGAAATCGACCCGTTGTTGATGATCCGCCCGCCGCGCGGCTCCTGGTCGCGCATCATGCGGAAGGCGGCGTGGGCGCACAGGAACATGGCGTTCAGGTTCACCTGGACGACCTTCAGCCACATCTCGTAGGTGAAGTCGCCGAAATTCGTTGTCGGCGTGCCGCCTCCGGCGTTGTTGAACAGCATGTCCACGCGCCCGAACTTTCCCCGGATCTGTGCGAACAGGTTGTCCACCTGCGCCGGGTCGGTGACGTCGGTCGGCACCACCAGGGCGTGACCGGCCTGCTTCATGCTGGCGGTCTCTTCCAGCATCTCCTTGCGCCGGCCGGCCAGCGCGACGGACCAGCCGTCGTTCATCAATGCGAGCGCCGATGCGCGGCCAATGCCGGAGCCCGAGCCTGTGATGACGGCGAAGCGGTCTGCCATGAACGTTTCTCCCCTTCGAGGTGTGTTCCCGCCGGTATTGTGGACCGCGGTTGCCGCTCGGCCAAGATGGTGCGAGCCTGATCCCCGCTCCGACACAGTGGGAGAGGGTAGCGTGAGGGTCCAGCGAGGCGACCCGATCACTCTCTCGCTGCCGAGGGAGAGATAAAGTGGAAACGGAGACCGGCATGCCGCGCTTCGCCGCAATGCGACTCGGCAAGGACGTGATGGCGGACAGGCCCCACGTCGCCGGCCTGTGGGGCGTCATCAACGACGTACGACAGCGCGATCCTGGGCGAGGCAGCGCCGGAAGCACAACGCCGGATCGGGGCGATCCTGGCAACGGAAGGAACCTGACATGCAGACATTACTGCCGTTGGCCGACAAGCTCGGCGCGCGGCTGAAGGTACGGGGCGAGACGATCGCCATCGCCGAGTCGTCCACTGGCGGGCTGATTTCCGCCGCCTTGCTGGCGGTCGGCGGCGCATCCGCGTATTTCCGCGGCGGCAGCGTGATCTACACAGCCTATGCGCGCACCGGATTCCTGGAGATTCCCAATCCCCTGCCGGCGCCGATCGAACGCGCCTCCACCGAGCCCTACGCGCTTCTGCTCGCCAACACCGTGCGGCAGCGGCTGGATGCGTCCTGGGGGTTGGGCGAGACCGGCGCCACCGGTCCGACCGGCAACCGCTACGGCGACGCGGCTGGTCATACCTGCATCGCGCTCGTCGGCCCAGGCTTCTCGCAGGCCATCACGCTGGAGACCGGCGGCGCGGATCGCGTCGCCAACATGCGGGCGTTTTCGCAACGCGCACTGGAGATGCTCGGCGAGGCGCTCGGTTGCGCGGCCGCCCAAGTGCTGGACCAGGGACGCCTGCCGGGCTAGTGGATCGTGCATCATGGCCCGCATTGCCACGCTGAGCCGACGGACCTCGGAAACCGACATCAACCTGACCCTCGACCTCGACGGGTCGGGACAGGCGGACATTGCCACCGGCATCGGCTTCCTCGACCACATGCTCACCGCGCTCACCCGCCATGGCCTGTTCGACCTGACGGTGCGCGCCAAGGGCGACCTGCACATCGACTTCCATCACACCACCGAGGATGTCGGCATCGTGCTCGGCCGCGCCTTCGCCCAGGCGCTGGACGACAAGCGCGGCATCATCCGGTTCGGCCACGCGCTGGTGCCGATGGACGAGGCGCTGGCTGAATCCGTCATCGACATCTCCGGCCGGCCGTTCCTGGTCTGGAATGTCAACTTCGAACGCCCCAAGATCGGTGAGATGGACACCGAGCTGTTCGAGGAGTTCTTCCGCGCCCTCGCCACCAACGCGGCGATCACCCTGCACGTCACCCGGCGGGCGGGCCACAACGCGCATCACGTGGCCGAGGCATGCTTCAAGGCGACCGCCCGCGCCCTGCGCATGGCGGTGACGATCGATCCCCGGGCAGCCGACGCGATCCCGTCCACCAAGGGGGCGTTGTGAGGTTCTGGACCGGCCATCTCCGCCCCGGCGCCGCACCCGTGCTGGTGCGGGAGGGTTTTGCCTGGGGCGCGCTGCTGTTCGGCCCCTTGTGGCTGGCGGCGCATCGCGCCTGGATCCCCGCCGCGCTGGCGCTGGCGGCCGGCACCCTGATCCTCGCGCTGAGCGGCGGGGCGACAGCCACCGCGCTGATGCTCGGGCTCGCGTTGTGGCTTGGCATCTCCGGCCATGACCTGCGCCGCTGGTCGATGCGGCAGCGCGGGTTCGTGCTGTTCCAGATCATCACCGCCCATGACGAAACCGACGCGGTCGCCAGGCTGCTGGAGCGCCGCCCAGACCTCGCGGGCAGCTTCCTGCCGCCGGGAGCGGCGTGATGCCGGGCGGGGCGATGAAGGTCGCGGTGGTCGATTACGGCAGCGGCAATCTCGCCTCCGCCTCGCGCGCCCTGATGCTGGCGGCGGAGCGGACCGGCGCGCATGCCGAAGTGACGGTCACCGCCGATCCCGACTACGTCGCCCATGCCGACCGGGTCGTGTTGCCGGGCCAGGGCGCATTCGCCGATTGCGCGCACGGTTTGGCGGCGGTCCCCGGCATGCGCGAGGCGATCGAGAGCGTGACCGCGCGCGGCAACCCGTTCCTCGGCATCTGCGTCGGCATGCAGTTGATGGCGAAGCGCGGGCTGGAGCACGTCGTCACCCCGGGCCTCGGTTGGATTCCCGGTGATATCGCGGAAATGGCCGCGGCCGGTCTGCGTCTGCCGCAAATGGGATGGAACACGCTGGAATTCTCGCCGGGCGCGCACCGGCTGCTGGACGGGCTGGTGCCCGGCGACCATGCCTATTTCGTGCACAGCTTCGCCTTGGTGGGCGGCGATCCGCGGTACGAGATCGCCACGACCGATTACGGCGGCAAGGTGGTCGCCATGGTTGCCGCCGGCAACCGCGCCGGCACGCAGTTTCACGTCGAGAAGAGCCAGGAGGTCGGTCTGCGCATCCTGGCCAATTTCCTGCGCTGGACACCCTGAGCCGATGTCCGAAACCATCCAGCCGCAGCCGGCAACCGACCCCGAGCTGTTCGTCGAGCGCCTCGCGGAGTTCACCGACGAGGACCTGCACGCGCTGTGCGAGGCGACGGACGCCGCGATCATCGACGGTGGCGGCTTCGGCTGGGTTCACCCGCCGGGCCGTCGCGCGCTGGAGAGCTATTTCCGCGGCGTGCTGCTGGTGCCCGAACGCGAGCTGTTCGTGGCGCGGCTGGACGGGACCGTGGTCGGCTCGGCACATCTGGTGCGGCCGCCGCGCAACAACGAAGCGCAGGCCTTCGCCGCGCATTTCATGCACTCCTACATCGCGCCTTACGCGCGCGGCCACGGCCTGGCCCGGATGCTGACGCTGGGGGTGGAGGAACGCGCGCGGGAACTCGGCTACCACATCCTGAACCTGGACGTGCGCGAAACGCAGGACGCAGCGATCCGGCTGTACGAATCGCTCGGCTACGTACGCTGGGGCGTGCATCCGGAATACGCGTCGGTGCGCGGCAGGGTCGTGCGCGGATTCTATTATTACAAGCGGCTGCGGGCGCGGAGAGGCCGCTCGACGTGAGCGCCCCGCAAGAAACAAACTCCCCCTCCCCTTGAGGGCTTGAGCCGCGAAGCGGATCAAGGTTGGCGGGAGGGGGGAGTCTCCTGCCTCTCCCTCCTCCCGCGACCTGCGCGGTTTCATTCAGGGCGGGCCGGCCGTCGCCGGCCGGTGGTCAACGCGCAATGCGAGGTTTGCCATGACGCTGACGCTCTACCCGGCGATCGACCTGAAGGACGGGCAATGCGTGCGGCTGCGGCGCGGGGCGATGGATCAGGTCACCGTATATGCTGACGACCCCGCGGCACAGGCGCTTGCCTGGCAGGATGCCGGCTTTGCCTGGCTGCACGTGGTGGACCTGAACGGCGCCTTCGCCGGCCATCCGGTGAACGCCGCCGCGGTCAACGCCATCCTTGGCGCGGTGCAAATCCCGGTGCAACTCGGCGGCGGCATCCGCGACATGGCCGGCATCGAGGCCTGGCTGGCGGCCGGTGTGTGCCGAGTCATCCTGGGCAGCGCCGCGGCGAAAAGCCCGAGCCTGGTGCTGGCGGCCTGCCGCGCCTTCCCGGATCGCATCGCGGTCGGCATCGACGCCCGCGACGGGCTGGTGGCCACCGAGGGTTGGGCGGAAACCTCCACCCTGGCGGCGCCGGACCTCGCCTTGCGCTTCGAAGACGCCGGCGTCGCGGCGATCATCTACACCGATATTGGCCGTGACGGCATGCTGAGCGGGGTCAATGTGGAGCAGACGGTCGCACTGGCGCGGCGGCTCACCACGCCGGTGATCGCTTCCGGCGGGGTTGGCGGATTGCATGATCTTGCCGCACTGCAACAAGCCGCCACCGGCACGCCGGTGGAGGGCGTGGTCATCGGTCGCGCCCTGTACGACGGGCGGATCGACCCCACCGCAGCACTGGCACTGCGTTCCGGCTGAACCCTTCCCATATCTGGATGACTCGCCTGGTCATCCGGCCCGCGCGGAATTGCCGCGGCACGTCTGCCCGATAAGCGCTTGCCATCCCCACGGCGGCACAGTCTATGAGAGTCTCCCATGTTGAAGCTCCGTGTCATTCCCTGCCTGGACGTGAAGGACGGCCGCGTCGTCAAGGGCGTGAATTTCGTTTCGCTGCGCGACGCCGGCGATCCGGTCGAGCAAGCCGCGGTGTACGACGCGGCGGGCGCGGACGAGCTGTGCTTCCTCGACATCACCGCTAGCCACGAGAACCGCGACACGATCCTTGACGTGGTCTCGCGCACCGCTTCGCGGGTGTTCCTGCCGCTGACCGTCGGCGGCGGCATCCGCTCCACCGAGGACATGCGCCGCCTGCTGCTGGCGGGTACCGACAAGTGCAGCATCAACTCGGCGGCCGTGGCGCGGCCGGAACTGGTGCGCGAGGCGGCAACCAAGTTCGGCAGCCAGTGCGTGGTGGTGGCGGTGGATGCCAAGCAGACCGGATCGGATCGCTGGGAGGTGTTCACCCATGGCGGTCGAAATCCCACCGGGATCGACGCGGTGGCCTGGTGCCGACGGGTCACCGAGCTCGGCGCGGGCGAGATCCTGCTGACCAGCATGGACCGCGACGGTACCGGCCTCGGCTTCGACCTGAAGCTGTTGCGCGCGGTCTGCGGCGCGGTGCGCGTGCCGGTGATCGCCTCCGGCGGCGTCGGGACGCTGCGGCATTTCGTGGACGGCGCGCGCGCCGGCGCGACCGGGCTGCTGGCGGCGAGCGTGTTCCATTTCGGCATGTTCACCATCGCCGAGGTGAAGGCGGCGCTTGCGGAAGCCGGCCTGCCGGTGCGCCTGCCGCGGCAGGCCGCGTGAGGCCGCCATGGCGAAGTCCCCCAAGAAGAAGCGCCCGGTGCCGCGCGATCCGCTGATCGCGCGGGCCAAGAAGACGTTGAAGACCAGCAAGACGGCGAAATCGAAGAAGCGGCGCAAGCCCGCCGGGTCGGGGGCCGCGGCGCAGCAGCACGCACCGGCGGTGTCGCGCCTGCCGCCGCCCTTGGCGATCGGGCCCGCCGCGGCGGTGATGGACCGCTTGTGGTCCGTGGTCATGAGCCGCCGCGCCGCCGATCCAGCGGTAAGCCATTCCGCCCGGTTGCTGTCGCGCGGCACCGCGAAAGTGGCGCAGAAATTCGGCGAGGAGGCGGTGGAGTGCCTGATCGAGGCGGTCGCCGGCAATCGCGACGCCCTGATCGGGGAAAGCGCGGACGTGCTCTACCACCTGATCGTGCTGTGGGTATCCGTGGGCGTCAGCCCGGATGAGGTCTGGGACGAGCTGAGGCGGCGCGAGGGCATCAGCGGCATCGCCGAGAAGGCCGCGCGGGTGAAGGCGCTGCCGGTTGCTTTCGGGCTGGAGACGACGAAAATCCCCTGAGCCTATGCTCTGGGAGATCGCCATGCCGGTCAGCGGACTGCCGCCATACGACGACAGCAACATCTTCGCAAAGATCCTGCGGGGAGAAATACCGTGCAGGAAGGTCTATGAGGATGCGTGGGCGCTGGCGTTTCACGACATCAATCCGCAGGCGCCCACGCACGTGCTGGTGCTGCCGAAAGGCAAATACTGTTCGTTCGCCGATTTCAGTGCCACCGCGAGCGACGCAGAGATTGCCGGGTTCGTCCGCGCGGTGGGCAGGGTGGCGAAAGATCTCGGGCTGGAAGCACCGGGCTACCGGTTACTGCTGAACATGGGCGCAGATGGCGGGCAGGAGGTAGCACATCTGCACGTACACCTGTTCGGCGGGCGGCCACTGGGGCGGATGCTGACGGCAGCATATTAACCTTCCCATAATAGTTGTCTTGCATGCGCTCTCGGGCAGCCGTGTTGGCCACGGCTATTTTGCCGGCGACCTCATGGCAATTATTATGGGAAGGTTAATAAGTCTCTCCCGCCTTCGGCAGGAGAAGAGGTCGACGGTCGGCGCTTGCCGTGCGCCTTCTTTACCATGCTGGGTTATCCTCTGTTCAAACCCTGAAGCTGAGACGCTACCAAGGTACGTTATGAGGACGGCGGGTTCTCAGTAGGGTCGCCACCGGGAGTATCCGAATTTCTGTGTGCGAGGCGTGGTTCAGTCACGCCCAACATTGGGCGAACGACTGTAAGCGAGGGGTGATCGTGGCGGCAAGGCCATAGCGCCGCCTCGCGGCTGTTCCTTGGTTCGATCAAGGCGCCTGTTCCTTCGTCCCGACCTGGCATCCCTCCGGCGCCGCGCCCGGACCGTGTCAAATCCGCCGCTTGCGGCGGGACCGGTGCCACGCGCAGCCCCCGCTTGGGGGCGAGCATGGCGAGGACCCACGATTTGCCACGGCCCGGGCGCGTCGCCACGCTGGGCCAGAACGTCGTGGCGCCGCGGTCAGTCACGGCCATAGCCGAGCGGCGGCTGCACCGCCGCGATGCTGTGTCAGCGGCGGTGAGAATCCGCGCGTAGGCGGCGGCGGGCGTCGCCTGACGGCGCGGCCGCCGGGGGTGACGGCCGGTCTTGAGGAAGGGATGACGGCGATTTCGGAGGCTGGCGTGTCGTGGT
>Ga0307374_10008048_pt1 | contig 15866 bp, 8 predicted proteins | sample OX3MG_FD_202532 | JGI IMG/M metagenome (GOLD analysis project Ga0307374, IMG submission 202532) | Soil microbial communities from Risofladan, Vaasa, Finland - OX-3 | ecosystem: Environmental > Terrestrial > Soil > Coastal area > Acid sulfate soil | place: Finland: Risofladan, Vaasa | collected... | reverse complement strand
TCGACGCCATCACCCGAGGCAGGAGCCCAGTGCGGTAGTGCCGCACGCTGGGATCTGTGCGGGGGGCCGCCCGAAAGGGCGGTCCCTACCGCAATCGAAAAATCCAGGCCCGCTTACCGTCCAGGCTGTCGCTATCCTTGCGCCCACGGAGACGCTCACCTTCCTCTTCACCGACATCGAGGGTTCGACCGCGCTTCTCAGTCGTCTGGGAGAAGTTCACTACGCCCAGGTCCTCGCTGACCACCACCGGATCATTCGATCAGGGCTCTCCGCCCACGACGGACGTGAAGTCGGCACCCAAGGGGACGGCTTCTTCGCGGTGTTCTCCGCGCCGAACGCTTGTGCAGCGGCGGTGATCGAGATGCAGCAGAACCTCGAGAGCCATCGGTGGCCCACGGGTGAGCACGTGCGCGTCCGCATGGGCGTCCATGTCGGGGGGGCGACGGAGACGATCACGGGTCTGGTTGGTTTCGACGTCCACAGAGCCGCCCGGGTGGCCGCGGTCGCCTACGGAGGTCAGATCCTGGTCTCCGAGACGGCGGCCGCCCTCGTGCGAGATTCACTTCCGACTGGTGCGTCGCTGACAGATCTCGGCCTACACCGTTTGAAGGACCTGGGCCGCCCCCAACAGATCTTCCAGCTCGACGCCGAGGGTCTTCCCAGTGAGTTCCCCCCTCTCAGATCGCTCGACAATCCGGCTTTGGCCCACAACTTGCCCGCCCAGCTGGCGACCTTCGTGGGACGGGGCCAGGAGCTCGAAGATGTCCGGACTCTGGTCGAATCGGCTCGCCTGGTGACGCTCACGGGTGCCGGGGGATCGGGCAAGACGCGCCTCGCCCTGCAGGTAGCCGCCGAGCTCTTGGACGGCTCTGGCGATGGGGTCTGGCTCGTCGAACTCGCGTCGGTGTCCGACGACGACGCCGTTGCGTCGGTCATCTGTGAGATCGTCGGTATCGCTGGTCAATCCGGTCGCTCGGCGCTGGACAGCCTGCTCGACGCCTTGTCACCCCAGGACATCCTCATCGTGCTGGACAACTGCGAGCACCTGATCAGCGCCTGCGCCAAGGTGGCCGACGCCATCGTGAGCCGTTGCCCCCAGGTTCATCTCCTGGTCACCAGCCGAGAGCCACTCGGCATCGTTGGAGAGAACATCTACCGAGTGCCGTCGCTGTCGCTCCCCGAATCCGATGCCGACTACTCGAGACTCGAAGGATCAGACGCAGTGTCTCTGTTCGTGGACCGGGCTCGGTCGCAGGGTGTCGATGTGGTGATCGACCAGGAGACCGCACCTCTCCTCGTCTCGACCTGCCGACGACTGGACGGGATGCCTCTGGCCATCGAGTTAGCCGCGGCCCGGTTGCGTTCGCTGTCCCTGCCCGATCTTCACGACAACCTCGATCAGCGGTTCCGACTCCTCACCGGGGGCAGTCGCAGCGCTATGGAGCGCCAACAGACCCTGCGGGCGACCGTCGACTGGTCGTATTCGCTTCTCAATGACCCCGAGCGTTCTGTGCTCCGACGCCTGTCGGTGTTCGCCGACGGCTTTGACCTCTCCGCCGCCAGGGCGGTCTGTGCCTTTGGTGACATCGAGACGTTCGATGTCACCGACATTCTCGGATCCCTTGTCGACAAAAGCCTCGTAGTCGCCGAGCCCGAGCAAGGAGCCTTCCGCTACCGCATGCTCGAGACCATCCGTCAGTTCGCGGCCGAGCGACTCGTCGACCTCGGCGGGGACGAGGCTGCCACGGTTGCCGCCGCCCACTGCGAGCTCTTCCTTTCGGTTGCCGAGCTGGCGTCACCGCATCTCAGGGGGTCTGATCAGAGACACTGGCTCGCACGGTTGGATGCTGATCATTCCAATCTCCGACACGCCATGGGGTACGCGGCGGACGATCCAGAAGGGACCGCACTGGTTCTGCGTTTCGCTGTTGCGCTCAAGGACTTCTGGTTGGCGCGTTCTCGACGTGAAGAGGGGTTCAGACTCGTCGTGCCGGTGCTGGAGCGACCGGAGGCACAGACCGAACCCCGGTTGCTGGTGGAAGCTCTGATCACCGCCTCCACCTTGGCTCGCACTGTTGACATACAGACTGCGCAACGTCTCGGCGAGCGGGGCGTCGAGATGGCTCGTCAAGTCGATGATGACAGATTGGCAGTGAGGTCCCTCGCCGTGCTGGGAGGCGCCTACTTTTTTTCCGGCGATCCAGAGAGAGCATTGCCGTTGGGCAAGGAATGCGTCGAGCGAGCCCGATGTTACGACGATGACGATCTGTTAGCGGTGAGCTTGGGTCTGTATCTCATGTGCAGCCAGCTCGTCGATCCACGCCGCTTCGACGAACTCTTCGCCGAAGCGATCGCGTGCACCGAGCGATCGGGCAATCTGTTCTATACCGCAGATCTTCATAACTCTGCCGGCATTTACGCACTGCAGACAGGGAACATTGCTGGTGCCCGGGAGCATTTGGAGCAGACGTCACTAGCCATGGAATCCATCGGAGTGGCGACGTATCACGTTAGGATCAACTTGGGCCTCGTTCTTCGTGAAGAAGGTGATTACGAGGGTGCCGTCTCGATGCTCGAGGACGGGCTGCGCATAAGCCGTCGTAGCGGGGATCGTTTTGGCCTCGCCTACTCGATCCTTGGCTTAGCCTGCCTTGCAGCCGATCTGACCGATTGGCGGCGTTCGGCGGAGCTCCACGGTGTCGCCCAAGCCTTTCTCGACCAAATAGGACAACCGTGGCTCCTCTATTACGGGCCACTGCGCCAGGTCAGCATCGACAAAGTCCGTGCGCACCTCGGCGACCACGAGTTTCAGCGTGCATACGTCAAGGGCATGGCAACCAGTTTCGAGGAGGCCATCGATCTCGCACTCGGTCGCTTGCGCACTCAATGAACCCCCGTTCTTCCGCGCCATAGACGTTTTCTAGGTATCAGACGCCCGCTGTCCGCTCGGTCTTTTGACGACACGACAGATCGCCGAATCGGGCGCTGCGCTCCGTCCCTGGGCTGATCTTTTGGGGCCTCTTTCTGTACACGCCTCTGGCCCCACTTGAGCGGAACCTTCAATCAGGTTCGGAGCGCCACCAGCCACCTCATCCAACCGGACAGGTTCCCGACGTGACCATGACGCTGACCAATCTTCCGGTAGTCGCATTCGTCACCTCGAGCAGCTCACTGCCCGGTCGGGAGATCACCGAACCCCCGGATGCCCGAGCGCAGTAGCCGTTGGGGTAGTGAACCTGTGTGGGGACGAAGATCACGGTTGGAGCGTGCAACGCATGATCGGGAACGTAGACGAGGTGGAAGGTTCCACCCGTCGGATCGAACGAGAGGGAGATCGGTCGTCCGGCGATCGCCTCGGGGTACGTGCGAGCCAACGCGTCGGCGGTGGGCCGGAGCTGCCCATTGGCGGTGACCAACGCCTCTGCAGCGCTCCCGGTGGGGTCGCCGTAGTACTTCCATGACCAGTAGGTCCAGCCCACCAGAGACCGGTCTGCCTCATTGGTGAGCGCGTCGAGCAGCGCCGGGTTCGAGGTGGCTCCGAACTCGCTTACAAACCAGGCTGGTCCTCCTGGCTGTGCCGGGGAGGTGAGGTCGGTTCGGTCTTCTGACCGGGTCTGCAAGGAGTGCCCTTCTTGTGCTGCGCAGGCCGCGATGTTCGTCGGGTTGCCGGTCTTGCCGCTACGTTGGGTGCAGTAGACATGCACGTTGAACACCAGGTTGGAAAAGTTCATGGCGCCGACGAAGTTGGTGGATCCACGGCGGCCGAAGATATCCGGTTCGTAGAAGATCAGGTGGGCCGGATCGACGGCGAGGATCTGGGGGATGACGCCAACGGAAGGGTCCTGCGTCGGGCACCTGATCGCCGGCGCGCCGTGCGCCGGAGCACCGACGAGCGCGGAGCCGGTGTAGAAGCACTCCAATTGCCCGTCGAACTGCTCGTCGCCGGAGCGGACCAGCGACGTCGAGAACGGCTCGTTGAAGGGGTCATAGCCGACGACCCATGGATTGCCGTGAAAATAGCCGGCCACCGCCGCCCAGACGCGGTCGTACTCGCCCTGAAGGTCTCCGACAACGTTGTTGGTCCAAAAGTGCCGGTAGGCGGCACCAGCAGCGGCCGTACCGTAGTTCTGTGACCATCGTCCCGGAGCTTCTGTGTTCGAGATGCCGTCGGTGCACACCGCCCAGTTCGGCGCCCCTTCTCCGTCGAACATCTCGTTGTAGACGTCTTGGTGCATGTCGAGAAGCGTGTAGATGTGGAACCGACCCAATAGGCGCACCGTCTGGGCGAGGTTGCTGAGGTAGTTGTCCAGAACCGTTTGGTTGAACTGCCCCGGGTCGTGCGGGGTGCCGGGCGTGCAGATCGCAGGATCGTTCGATGGCAGCGTTCCAGGCTCGAGTCCCCTCCACGTCATCCCCAGCCGTACGACATTGAACCCGAGCCGGGCCATGAGCGACGCGTCGGCCGCCGTGAAGTTCCAGGGCTTGCCCGGTACCGGATACAGCTCGAAGGGAGGGAGCTTGTACACCGCGTTGACACCGTGGAGGAACACGACACGGCCCTGCTCGTCTTGGAGAAACGCCCCGCCTGGCGAGCTGATTGGACCCTGGACGGCCGGCGACCCACCAACGGTCGGCGGCTGCTTGATGGGCGAGGCGAGACTGGGCAGATTCGGCGAGGCCGTGCCGGCGCAGCTGGTTAGGGCACCCGCCAACATAACGAACGCCACGACATACGCGAGTGGGGTGGTTCGGCGCCCACGGGCAGGAGAAAAAGGTGGCCGGCCGACACGTGAGAGGTTACCGACCATGTGGACATCCTGCCGCTTCGTCAGCTGGTCACGTGGCTGGATGGGCATTCGCGGCCGAGAGCGCCACCGCTCAGACGACAACATTACCACTGAGTGAGTAGTGCTAAATACCCATGTCACGCACCAACGATCGTCAATTGTGAGGGCGCTGCGACCCTCGGCATTCTGATTGGCTACCACCGACGCCAACGGTCGTGGCGCGGGCGAACCGTTTCTGTGAGGGGAGACTGGACATGGGTTCAGGACTGCTGCGGGGCCACCGGCGTCTCGCTGTGGCCGGCTTCGCCGGAGCATTGCTGTGCGCGATGCTGGCCGGCACCGGTGCACCGGCCGCTTCCGCCAAGCCACACATTCCCGAAGCTCTCTATGTTGGGTCGTTCCACGGCATCGTCACCCCGGCGTCGGTGACGTTCTCGACGATCCAGGCCGCCGTCAACGCCGCCCAGAAGGGTGACTGGATTCTGATCGCACCGGGCGACTACCACGAGAGTGGCGACATGGGCGCCAACGCGCCAAGCAGGTCGGACCTCTCCACCGGCTGGTATGGGGGCGTCGACATCGAGACGCCGGGGATCCACCTGCGCGGTATGGACCGCAATTCGGTGATCGTCGACGGCACGCTCGCTTCAGCCACGCCATGCAGTTCGGCTCCTGCTGACCAGAACTTCCTCAATGGCGACGGGCGCAATGGCATCCTCGTGTGGAAGGCCAACGGCGTCAGTGTTGACAACCTCACCGTGTGCAACTTCCTCGCCGGTTCGGGCGACTCTGGCAATGAGATCTGGTGGAACGGCCAGGCCAATGCCAAGGGCAAGATGGGGATCAAGGGTTACTCGGGCAGCTACCTGACGGCGACGTCCACCTACTTCGCCGGCAGTTCCCAGAGCAACCCCAGCGTGTGCGCCACCTGCGCTCTTTACGGCATCTTCTCGTCGGCGTCGCAGGGTCCGGCGACGCTCTCGCAGCTCTACGCCAACAACTTCTCCGACTCGGGTGTCTACGTCGGCGCCTGCAAACGAGTCTGCAACGTGACCATCGATCACGTAACGATGGAGAACAATGCCCTCGGCTACTCCGGCACGAACTCAGGTGGAAAGATCATCATCGAGAACTCGGTCTTCAATAGCAACAAGGACGGCTTCGACACCAACACCGCCCTCACCGGCGACCCGCCCCCGCCCCAGGACGGCCGCTGCGGGGGCAGGTCGGGGCCACCGTTCCCGGGGACAAAATCGTGCTGGATCTTCCAGAACAACCTCGTGGAGAACAACAACAACCCGAACGTGCCTATCGCCGGCACGGCTGGCCTGGGGCCGACGGGCACGGGTATGACGATTTCCGGAGGACGCAACGACGTCATCACCAACAACCAGTTCCTCGACAACGGTGCCTGGGGCATCCTCTTTCTTCCCTATCCGGATGCCAACACCACATCGGCCGGGAAGACCTGCAAAAAGGCCAAGGGAGTCGTGGCCACCGCATTAGGTATCCCGGGTGTCTCGTGTCTGTTCGATCCCCAGGGTGATGTCCTGTCGAACAACAAGTTCTCCGGCAATGGCACTTTCGGCAACCCCAGCAACGCCGACTTCGGCAACCTCCTGATCGCCGGCCACGAGCCGGTCGACTGCTTCTCGGGGAACACCGAATGGGACTCCACGTTCACCAATCTGCTGGGACCTGCGACGAACGCCAACGTCGCTGACTCCCAACAAGGCCAGACGCCTTCCACCTGTGGGACGAAGACGCCGAAGGCGGGATTGGTGGGAGGCAACACGGATCTGACCATGCTTGGCCAGGTGGAGTGCGATGCTGGCGTACTGAGCGGGGCGGGCTGTGCGTCGGCGCACTACCCACAGCCGACGGCTGTCGTGATGCACCCTCTCCCTAGCCTGCCCTCGATGCCCAACCCGTGTGTCAACGTGCCCGCGAATCTGTGGTGCCGAGGCGGGGTCCCGACGCCATAGGTATCACGTTTGGAAGGGCCGGCGCACCCCGGTTCGCTCAGGGCGCGTGGCAGTGTCCGAAATGAGGGTGACCGAGGGGACTTGAACCCCCGACCTCCAGGGCCACAACCTGGCGCTCTAACCTGCTGAGCTACGGCCACCATGCAAGGTCCGACGCAGGCGCCGAACAACGCAGACTGTAACGATACACGGAGTACGCTGGCCTTTAGCGGGCGAGCCCCGAACTCAGCTGGTCTGAGTCTTCGCCTCCGTAGCTCAACTGGATAGAGCGGGTGGCTTCTACCCACCAGGTTGCGGGTTCGACTCCTGCCGGGGGCACGTTTGGCCAAAGGGGGAGATCGTCCCGCTTCGCTGCGCACCGACCCCTCGAAGGGGCCGGCCCCGGTTCGTCAGGCGACAGCTGTCTCGGGCTCGGCGCTGGTGGCGACTTCCGGCAGGGCAGAGGGCATGCGACCGGCGCCCCTGATCACGGTCACGGCCAGGATGAAGGCCACGAAGGCGATCACCGACCCGAGCCGGAACGCCGCGTCGTAGCCGCTGGTGGTGGCCAGTGCATGCTGGGCATGGGAGACGACGTGGCCGGCTGAGGCCAGGTGGCTCCTCGTCACGCTCGTGGCCAGCGTCACGAGCACGGCCAGCCCGAGTGAGCCGCCGATCTGTTGGCCCGTGTTGAGCAGCGCCGAGGCCAGTCCGGCCTCGCCTCGGGGTACCCGGGACATCACCGTCAGGGTCAGGGGCACGAAGGTCGATCCCATGCCGATGGCGAGCAGAAGGAGTGGCCCCATGACCGACAGGTAGGCGGCGTGGACTCCGACGAACGACAGCCACAGCAGGCCTCCCGTGACCAGCAGCGGGCCGACGGTCATGGGCCTGCGGGTGCCGATCCTGCCCACGAGCCGCGAGACGATGTTGGCGGTACCGCCGATCCCGATGGTCATGGGGAGGAAGGCGAATCCGGCTTTGAGCGGGCTGTAGCCGAGGATGTTCTGGACGAACTGGGTGATGAAGAAGAAGGTGGCGAACATCGCCGCGGCCAGACACAGCATGATGACGTAGGAGCCGGCCCGGTCGCGAGCCGAGAAGATGTGCAGGGGCATCAGGGCATGTGGGCTCTTGCTCTCGATGACCACGAACGTGACGAGCAGGACGACCGCCGCCACCAACGCCACCCTGGTGTACTCGTCGGACCAGCCCGCCGTGGCGGCGCGTGACAGGCCGTAGACGAGCGACGCCATCCCCAAGGTGACCGACAGAGCACCGGGGAGATCGAGTCGACCGTGTCGGGTGGGGGTGGTGCCGAGCACGCGGGGTGCGGCGATGGCGACGGTGAGACCGATGGGCACGTTCACGAACAACACCCACCGCCACGAGGCGACATCGGTCAGAATCCCTCCCAGTAACAGGCCGAGCGAGCCGCCCGCGCCCGACATGGCCGCGTAGACGCCCATGGCGCGCGAGCGTTTGGGCCCTTCGGGGTAGGTGTTCTGGATCAAGGCCAGGGCGGTGGGAGACGCGATGGCGCCCCCGACGCCTTGGGCGACCCGAGCTGCGATCAGCCAAAGCTGATCGGTGGCGAATCCTCCGAGCAGCGAGGCGGCGGTGAAGATGACCACCCCGATGGTGAACATCCGGCGCCGGCCGAAGAGGTCTCCGCTACGACCGCCCAAGAGAAGGAGCCCCCCGAACGTCAGGGCATAGGCGGTGATGACCCACTCGAGCCCGGGGGCGGAGAAGTGGAGCTGGTGTTGAATGGACGGCAGGGCGATGTTCACGATGGTGCCGTCCAAGATCACCATCATCTGGACCGCACAGATCAGCACCAGGGCCAGCCCGGCGTGTCTGTGTTCGGTCAGCGCCTGTTCCGCCCCATCGTGACCCATCAGTTATAGACTCCCATAAAAGGTTGATAGTTATGGCCGAGATGCTTAAGGTTACTAAAAGGTCGAAAGATGTCAAGTGATGGGGTACCCGATCTGGGGAGAGAGCGTGAGGCGGCCGCCGGGGAAGCCTGGCAGGCGCTGTACGGCCTCGTCTTCGAGCGCGAGGGCCAGCAGCGCTTCCACGAGGCCTGCGATGCCACCGGGCTTGCTCCGGGCGGTCTGAAGACCCTGCTTCGTCTGTCGCCTGACCAGCCCATTCCCATGCGGGACTTGGCCGAGTACTTCCGCTGCGACCCTTCCTACGTGACGTCGCTCGTCGACGGCCTCGAGTCGGCCGGGTTGGCGGAGCGGCGGTCGCACCCCACCGATCGCAGGGTCAAGATGGTCGCCCTCTCCCACCGCGGGGTGGATGCGCTGGCGCAGGCGCGCAAGATCCTCGGGCAACCGCCGACGTCGTTCTCGGTCCTGACGACGCCCGAGCTTCTCCGGCTCAAGTCACTGCTCGCCAAGTTGGACCGAACCGAGCGACCACCCGCCGACTAGCGGTCAACGCTCTCGGCGTTCGTCTCGACATCCGACGGACCCCAGAACAGCCCTCTGCCCGTGGCAACGGGGGTGCTTTAGACTGCGGCCGTGGCGCGCATCGTGGCGGTAGCCAACCAGAAGGGGGGCGTCGCCAAGACGACGACGGTCCACGCCCTGGGTTTCGCCTTGGCGCAGATGGGCCGCCGGGTGCTTCTCGTCGACCTCGACCCCCAGGCGTGTTTGACCTACTCGGTCGGGATCGATCCCGAGAACCTCCATCAGTCTCTTCACGACGTCTTCGTGCGCAAGATGAAGGCGGCCGACGCGCGCCGCGTCGTGGGTGGCGTCGACGGGCTCGACATCCTGCCCGCCACCATCGACCTGGCAGGATCTGAGGTCCACCTCCTCACGCGCACCGGACGTGAGCACGTGCTCGCCCTGGCTCTCGCCACTGTGGCCGACGAGTACGACATGATCCTCATCGACTGCCCGCCGTCGCTCGGGGTACTCACCATCAACGGCCTCACCGCGGCCAACGAGGTGCTCATCCCCCTGCAGTGTGAAGCGCTCAGCCACCGCGGCGTCGGGCAGCTCCTCGAGACGATCGACGACGTGCGGATGTTCGCCAATGCCGATCTCGAGGTGCGAGGCGTGATCGCGACCATGTACGACGAGCGCACCCGCCACGGCAAGGCCGTGCTCGACGACGTCCGCGCCCGGTACGGCCTGAGCTTCTTGGAGCCGCCCGTGCGGAAGTCGATCAGGTTCGCCGAGGCTCCTGCCCAGGGCCGATGCATCTTGCAGCACGCTCCGACGTCACCGGGCGCCGAGGCCTACCGCACCATCGCTCGCGAGCTCGACTCCGACCTGCGTCCGGCCCGCTGAGTGCTTCGGCCGAGTCAGAGCATCCCGTGATGACCGACTCACCAGACCCCCTGGGCAAGCGGGCCCTGTTCTGGGCACCCGCCGAGCGTGATGAGGGTGGTCCCCGCCGAGCCTCAGAACGCGACGTGCCCGGGAAGCACGCCCTGTTCTCAGAAGAAGCGCGCGCTTCGGTCGTCAATGCCCGACCCGTCTCCTCGATTGATTCGGCCGCCCCCCGTGGGCCACGGACACATTCACCGCGCGACATGCGACCCGGGGCAGGTCGAGGGCTTCTGAGCTCGATCACCGTTGAGTGTTCTACGTGCGGCGGTCGGTCGGAGATCCACCTGACCGAGTTCGTGATGCTCCACCTTCCGATCTGGCTGTGGCGACCCGGTCGGGGTTACACCCGGTTCATGACGTGCCCTGCATGTCGGCGTCGAACCTGGGTGAGCGCCTCGTGGGCCCCCTGGGCCCGCTGACACCAGCACACGTCGGTCCGGGAGCCCAAACCTGATCGCAAGCCTGGGGTCTTGGATAGAACATTTCCACGGGCCCCTTGCCTATGTGGTGTGCGGTCTGCTTGTCTTCGGCGAGGCGGCCGTGCTCCTCGGCTTCGTCATCCCCGGCGAGACCGCGGCGCTCATCGGCGGGGTCCTCGCCTCCCTGCACCACGTCGACCTCTTGCTCATGCTCGTGGTGATCGTGGTCTGCGCCATCGTCGGCGACTCGGTGGGATACGAGGTCGGCAAAGTCCTCGGTCCTTGGCTCGTCGAGCACCGGCCCTTACGGGGCCGGCCCGGCGTCCATCGGGGCCAGGATCTCTTGGCCCGGCGGGGAGGGCCGGCCGTGTTCTTGGGCAGATGGTTGGCCCTCGCTCGTGCTCTTGTGCCCGGGCTCGCCGGCATGAGCGGCATGCGCTACCGCACCTTTCTCAGCTACAACGCCGCGGGCGGGATCGTGTGGGGGACGACTTTCGTGTTGATCGGCTACGGCGCCGGCGCGTCGTACACGGCGGTAGCCAAGACCGTGGGCGTCTACTCACTGGCCATCTTGGGCACCGTCGTGGCGGCCGTCGTGGTGACCGTCGTGATCCGGCACCGTCGGGCTCACCGCAAGTGGGGTGCGACGGGAGAGGGGCATTCGGAAGACCCATCCTGAACCGCGGCTGATGGTACTCCTTTCAACGCTCTCGCGTCACTCCTGGTGACTTGTGGCGGGCTAATGCCACCCTCGGTAGCAAAGCTAAAGGCGGCTGGGCGCAGCGTCGATCGTAAGCGGCATGGACCATGCCCCTGAGACTTCGCGCCCACTGTTCTCGCGTCTTCGTCGTGGCTTGCGCCACAAAGGACACGCCGCCGTTGTCGCCGTCGTTGCGACATCGGTCGCCGCCGCGCTGTCAGTTTCAGGGTCCGCCAATGCCACCCCCGCGTTGACCGTCTCGCCGACCACGACCGTGTTCGTCACACCGAGCTCATCGACCACGTTGAGCGGCCTGAGCATCTCGGGTGACACGACCGATCAACTGCAGACCACAGTGGCGACCAATCTCGGCACCCTGTCGATCACGACCACCACGGGACTGACCTTGGCCTACAACAACAGCTGGAGCGGGAACCAGTCCATCACCTTCACGGGGCTCGAGAGCGCCGTAGACAGCGCCCTGGCCACGACCACACTCACCACGGCCAGCACCACAGGGACGGCTCAGATCAGCTTGACCGCCATGGTCGCCCAGTCCGGTTTCAATTATCTGGCCTCGAACCAGCATTTCTACGAGTACGTGGCCTGTGCGGGGTGCAGCTGGACCACAGCCGACGCCGGGGCCCAGGCGCTGAGCTTCGACGGGCAGACGGGCTATCTCGCCACCATCCCCAACGCCACTGTCGACACGTTCATCTCCACCAAGATCGCCAATGCCACCAACGTCTGGTTCGGTGCCCGCTCGTATGAGAGCCTCGCCACCGACGGATCACAGGTCAACGCTGTCCAGGGAGGTGTGACCTATGCGCGGGTGTGGCGCTGGGTCGTGGGGGCCAACGAAAGCCCGATCGCCGGCTCGGTGATCAGCGAGTGCACGAACCAGACACTCACGTGCAGCTTCGCCAACAGCGGCAGCTTCTACAGCAGCTGGGCCTCGGGAGAGCCCAACGACTCCGGCGGCTCGACGAGCGTCGCATACCAGGGTGAGTACGTGGCCGTGACCAACTGGAGCGGCACCTCGGGCTCATGGAACGACCTGAACCCCACCAACGACTCCAGCGTGAGCGGATACGTGGTCGAGTTCGGCGGCAAGACCAACACCGACGCCAGCCTGGGAACCGGATTCGCCGGGGTCGTCACGACCACCAGCAACGTCCTCGTCGCCGCCGCGGCGACGGCACCCGGGGCACCGACCATCACGGGCACGGCGGGCGATTCGTCGGCCGATCTGAGCTGGAACCCCCCCGCGTCGAATGGTGCGAGCATCACCAGCTACCAGGTCTCCACCGACGGTGGCTCCACCTGGAACACGATCTCGACGCAGAGCTCGGACAGCATCGTGAACGGCAACACCGTGACGACGGTGACCGCCACGGTGACCGGGCTCACGAACGGGACCTCGTACCCGATCAAAGTGAGAGCGGTGAACAGCGTGGGCGCCGGGACGCCGAGCAACACGGCCTCGGTGACACCGGTCGCCGCCCCCGGCGCCCCCACCGCGGTGTTCGCATCGGCCGGTGACACCTCGGCGACGGTGTCATGGAGCCCGGCGCCGGCCAACGGGTCGACGGTCACCGGGTACACCGTGACCTCGAGCCCCGGCGGGCACACCTGCACCTGGACGAGTGGTCCCCTCACCTGCACGGTGACCGGGCTCGCCAACGGCACGCCCTACACCTTCAGTGTCACCGCCACCAACGGTGTGGGCACCGGCCCGGCGTCGACCGCTTCGACGGCCGTGACTCCCGTGGCCGTCCCGGGTGCGCCCACCACCGTCACCGCCACCGCCTCGGACGGCTCGGCGAGCGTGAGTTTCATAGGTCCGGCCGTCGACGGCGGGTCGGCGATCACGAGCTACACCGTCACCGAGTACCCCGGCGGGGTCTCCATCTCATGCTCATCCAGTCCGTGCACCGTAACCGGGCTCACCAACGGGACCGCGTACACCTTCGTCGTGGCCGCCGCCAACAGCGCCGGGACCGGTTCGGGGTCGATCCCGTCCAGCCCGGTCACCCCGGCGGGCCTTCCCGGTGTACCTACCCAGGTGACGGCCAAAGCCGGTGACACCCAGGCATCGGTGTCGTGGGTGGCGGCGGCTTCCAACGGGTCGGCCATCACGAGCTACATCGTGACCACCTCGCCCGGTGGTTCCACGACGTCATGTTCCGCGAGCCCATGCACGGTCAGCGGGCTGACAGATGGAACCGCCTACACCTTCACCGTGACGGCCATCAACGGCGTGGGGACGGGGCCCGCCTCGTCCGCCTCCGATGCAGTGACTCCCGTCGTGACGGAGCTGGGTATCGCGTTGACCGTGACCCCGGAAGGGATTCCCCAGAACCGGTCCTTCGCCGTCTCTGGTTCGGGCCTCGAGCCCGGCAGCACGGTGACCATCGTGGTGCACTCCTCCCCGGTGACCTTGGCCACCGTCACGGTCGGCCCCGACGGGGCCTTCACGACGACTGTGACCCTGCCCACCGGCTTGTCAGTGGGACGCCACACGATCATCGCGTCCGGTACGTCACCGCTCGGGTTGCCGGTGACGTCCTCGGCCCAATTCGTGGTCCCCGATCCTTCCGCTCCCGCTGCCCAGGCGGCCCCGTCATTGCCGACGACTGGCTTCGACTCCGGCAATGCGCTGGCGCTGTCGTTCATTGCCATGCTCGTCGGTCTCGGGCTGATCAAGAGGGGACGCCGACGCGCCAGCCGGGCATGAACATAGAAGACGACGAGCTGCGCTCGAGAACCTAGGGGCCGACGACCTCAGCGCTGCTCGGGTAGATAGAAGCGCGACGGGAAGCTACCTTCGCGGCGCACCCGCTGGTGGTTCTCGAGCAGGACGATGTGGGCCAGGGTCTCGCCCACCGCGGCACGTTGCATGAAGTCGGCGATCTCGTGCCATGGGCGTGACCACTTGAGAGCCACTGAGATGTCCCAGGCCGTCGAGCCCGGATGCTCGTCGATGAGCTTCTCGATCTCGGCCAGGCGGTCGGCATGGTGGGTGATGATCTCGTCGAGCCGACCTCGGAGGTCGGCGAACCGGTACTCATGCGCAGGGAGCACCTCGTCCACACCCAGGTTCTGGCACTTGAGCAATGACTCGAGGTACTCACCCAGTGGGTTGGGGAATTGCTGGGTGTGCACCCCGATGTTGGGAGTGATGCGGGGCAGTACGTGGTCGCCCGACAACAAGAGCCGGTGCTGCTCGCTGTAGAAACAGACATGTCCCGGCGAGTGTCCTGGTGTCCACACCGTCTTGAGGTCCCAGCCCGGGACGTCGACACGCTTGCCGTCCTCGAACAACACGTCTGGCACCGCCATGGTGACCTGTCCCCGGATCATCATCGAGGCGAAGTTGAGATCGGGGAGCTTGGTGGCGGGCACACCGGCGTCGGCCAGGAACTCGCGCATGCGAGCCAGGAGGTCGTCGGTCTCGATATAGCGCGCCTCGAGCATCTCGGCATCGTCGGGATGCAGGCCGATCCACGCTCCGGACTCCTCGCGCACCCGCCCGGCCAAGCCGTAGTGGTCGGGGTGGATGTGGGTGACGAGCACGGCCTGGACGTCTTTGATGGAGCCGCCCGCTTCCACCAGGCCGTTGTTCAGCGCCATCCAGGCGTCGTCGGTGTTCCAGCCGGCGTCGACGATGGCGATCCCGTTGTCGAGCTCGAAGGCGTAGACGAGGACATAGCGCAGAGGGTTGTCCGGGATCGGCACAGGGATCGACCACAGTCCGGGCCGCACCCGCTCCACGGGGGGCATGACGTCGCGATCCCACGCCTCTTTCTGCAGGACCCCCGTGACAACGACCATGGCGGCAACCTAGGCGGGAACCCCAACGGCGACCAAGCCATCGATCGTCCCCGACCACCTGGCTGAGGCGGGTCGTGGCCGCCCAAGCGGGCGGGACGACCACACAGAGTGGAATCAGAGGTGGCATCCGTGAATACCGCCGAGGTCTTCACTATTTTCACACGCGCTCCATTGACCACAAAAAGCACAGGTGCCAACATGGCGCGCCCGGCCCCACCGCCTTCTCAGGCAGGCCGGTGCCCGCCACGCAACCTTCTCCAACGGGCGCGAGTGCGTTCCAGTCCGCACGACACGGGTGACACCACGGGGGGTCTAGGTGACAGAGCGGATGCACTTCTCGACCGGTCTCGGCACCAGCCGAGATGGTGGGCTGGTGGAAGGTCGGCTGCGCTCTCGGATCGAGCATCTCCTGGACATGGCGCGCGACGCCTTCGTCGAGACCGATGCGCACGGGATCCTCACCGAGTGGAACCGCCAGTCCGAGGTGCTCTTCGGATGGTCGCGTGACGAGGTCCTGGGTCGGTGCATCACGGAATTCCTGATCCCGCTCCGGCATCAGCGGGCGGTGATGCACGAGCTCCAGACGGTGGCCGGCTCATTGCATGCCATGGAGCGGACACGTCCGCGCCAGCTCGACCTCCTGCACCGCGAGGGATATGAGGTCCAGGTGCTGGGCTCCGCGTACGTCGTCGGTTCCGGCGCCGACCTACGCATCGGCGGGTTCCTCTACGACCAGGCCGAGGACAAGGCGGCGGAAGAGGCGCTGGCCCATGCCTATCTCCATGACTCGTTGACGGGCCTGCCCAACC
>Ga0307374_10008047_pt1 | contig 15875 bp, 17 predicted proteins | sample OX3MG_FD_202532 | JGI IMG/M metagenome (GOLD analysis project Ga0307374, IMG submission 202532) | Soil microbial communities from Risofladan, Vaasa, Finland - OX-3 | ecosystem: Environmental > Terrestrial > Soil > Coastal area > Acid sulfate soil | place: Finland: Risofladan, Vaasa | collected... | reverse complement strand
GGACGCGAAGAGTTTGGCGAGTGCCGGCGCCAGCGCGGGCTCACAGCGCGCCAGCGCCTCCTCAGGGGCGAACCAGTAGACCTCGGGACTCTCTCCGAGTGGGGGCCTCGGCTCGGTCGCTTCGGCGAGCAGCACGTAGCGCAGGTCGTAGTGCGTGTGACCTCGGGGTCCGGGATGAACGTCGACGTGAAAGAGCAGTGCCGGTTCCATGTGTCGCACTACCAATCCGGTCTCTTCGCGCGTCTCGCGCAGCGACGCCGCTTCGGGCGACTCGCCGGGGTCGACGTGGCCGCCAGGCTGCACCCAGATACCGAGGCGCCGATGCAGATGCAAGATGACCCCTCGCTCGGACACGACGAAGGCCGAAGCGGTGACGTGGTGGGGATCGCCGCTTTCGGAAAAGGGGTCGTCGCCTCGGTCAAGACGTTCGAGCGTGCGCGCGATCGAGTCGCGCTCGCGCTCATCAACCGGGTCAATCTGGTTAATCGCGTCGCGCAAGGCGTCGCGCTCACTCACCAGCGGCCCCGAATCGGCGAAGCGAAGCCGGCAGGTCTAGTGCGCCCGTGGCCATCGCCCCGCGCCGGTCAGGTATCGGCTCGCCGTACACCAAGCGGGCCGGGAGAACCCCACCCCACAGCGGGAGCGCGAGGTCGTCCTCGTCGTCGTCGGTGGGACCTTCGGAGATCTTGGCGGAACCCTCTTCGATCGAAAGCGCGACGACCAGGGTGAGGCGTAGTTCACGTTCGCTGGCGGGGCGAATCTCGCTCGAGCGCCCCGGGAGCGCTTGGTCGACCAATAGGTCGAGGACCCTGCGCTTTTCGTCGAGGTCCTCGATCTCGACGAGGGGGCCCAGCACGACCGCGGAACGATAGGCAATCGACGACTCGAAGCCGCTTCGCGCGAGTCGAAGCCCCTCATAGATCGTGGCGGTGACCATGACCCGAGGCTGGGCCAGCGCGGCGCGCAACACCGCGTTGGAGTTGCTGCCGTGCAGATAAATGGTGTTGCCTTCGCGCGCGTGCAGCGTGGGCAGGGCCATCGCGAGTCCTTCGACGACGGCACTGACGTGGCAAAACGGGGCGCCGTCAAAGATCGCGCTGATCGTCTCCACGTCGTAGCGGGCCTTTTCTGGCAGACGGCGAACGCGAGTGCGCTCGCCCGGTCCTCGCTCGGTCATAGTCGAAGTTCACCACCGAAGTACGTTCGCGCCAATCCGGCGATCTCAACGTTGCGCTCGAAGAGGCGCGCGTGCATCACGCCTCCGCGTGGCGACGCCTGGCGCACCGACAGCGTGGGCGAGCCGGTTCGCTCCATCCACCACGGCGCGAGGGAACAAAGGGCGCTGCCCGTCACGTGGTCCTCACCAATGCCGAGTCGAGGCGCGAAGACGCGAATCGAAGCGTCCACTCCGGGACCGCCTTCGCAGACCGCCACCACCAGGGCACCCGGGACGAACAAGAGCTCCCCGGGATCAACGCTGATCCCACAGAGCGTTTCGTAATCCTTCACGACGGCGATCACGCTCTGCGCGCCCGCCTGAAAGACCTCGTTGACGTCACCGAAGGCGCCGCCCAGTACCGCCGCGTCAATCGATTCGACGTAGCTGCGCGGCAGGTCCATGCCGAGCAGCCCGTCGCGCAGCGCGCGACCCGACAAGACGCCCGAGCGCGTTTGAAAGTAGAACTCGCCGCTGGGCACGCCGAGTTCGTGGACCAAGACGTGCACCGTGGCGAGTGTCGCGTGCCCGCAGAGATCGACCTCAGTAGTGGGCGTGAACCAGCGAAGCGACCACTGGTCGCCCTCACGGCGGATGAAAGCGGTCTCCGAGACGCCCATCTCGTGGGCGATCTGTTGGAGTTCATGATCGGGCAGTGGGCGCTCCAGCAAGATCACCACCGCGGGGTTGCCGGACTCGTGGTCACCGATAAACGCGTCGACCCACCACAGGCGATGGCCAAAGGTGATACCGACAGAATCCACCAGTAGAGACTGCCACATCGGCCACGAGCACTGGGTAGCCTTTATCGATGCGCGTGGCGACGTTTAACCTCCACGCCGGCGTCGATGGATGGGGCCGTCCGACCCCGGTCGTCGATCGCGCCCTCGCAATTGGCGCCGACGTCTTGATAACGCCCGAACTCTGGCGCGGCGAGGGCGGCCACGACCTCTTCGACGAACTGCGCGAACGCGGCGGCTACGAGGGCGTCTTCGCGCCGCTGGCGCGCGCGCAACGCAACACGAGCGGGGCGCCCGGACGAACGTGGCAGCCCTTCTTCGCGCACTTCAACGGCGAGCGCGGCCTCTTCTTTCAAGAACATCGCACCTTGTCGCGCGCCCAACGCACCAGCCGGGCCCGCGCGACCCAACTCGAACTCGGCGACTGGGGGCTCGGAATTTTCACTCGGCTGGCGATCGAAGAGACGCGGATCATCGACCTCGGTCGCCTTCGCCGCGAGCGAGTGAACCGAGCCTTGGTCCTCGCGCGCCTGGGGGCTCCCTCGGGCTCGTTTTGGGTGGCCGCCGTGCACGGGGCCCACCTGAGCCATGGATCGAGACACCAGTACCAAGCGATCAACGAGCTGCTCAACGAACTTCGCCCGGAGCTGCCCATCCTGCTCGGAGGAGATTTCAACGCGTGGCGTCCGGTGCTGCGCGTCTTTTTGCCCGGCTGGCGATCTCTGGTGCGCAAACGAACCTGGCCCGCCAGCCATCCTCATTCCCAAATCGATCACCTCTTCGTGCGCGGCCCGTGGCGAGTTCTCAAGGGCTACAGCGTCAACGCCGGGAGCGATCACCGCGCGCTGGTCGCTGAGGTCACCCTCGGTTAGTCCAGCTCACGCCCCGCGGTTTCGGGCAGTCGTCGCACGAGCAACAAGGTGGGCAGCAGTGGCAGAAACGTCACGAGCGCCGGCAAGCGCAACGAGTTCGCCGACGCGCTCTTCACGACGTCGGCGATCCAACCGAAGAGGAAAAGCCCACTCGTCGCGCCCACGACCCCCGCGACCACGATCCAGCCCGCCGTGGTGGCACGGATGCGATGCGGAAACGTCTCGGTGCTGAGCGCCGCCGCCGCCGGGGCCAGGAGTCCGGCCGCGAAAACGCCGATCATGTACCCCACGATGAAGACGTTTCTGCCTCCGCTATAGGCGACGCTCGCCGTGGTGGCCGTCGCGAGGACACCCAGCACGACCGTGGCGCGTCGTCCGAGGCGCCGCGAAAGGGTGCGGCTGACCAGCAGCCCCGCCAGGCCCGTGCCGGCGCTCAGGGCGACGACCGTGGCGACGACTCGCGGCGCGATGTGCAGAACCCCTTCGCCGTAGACGAAGGCGAACCCGTTCGCGGGGCCCGAAATCATGCCAACGGTGAATGCCACCGCCGCCACCACGTAGAGCGACGGTCGCCACTCGCGCGCGACCGCGCCCAGATGGGTCAAGAAGAGTTGATCTCGCTGGTGGCGTGGTTCGGGCAGTGATTTCGTCAAACGAGGCATGACGGCCAAGGGAACCAGGGCCAGCGCGAAGAGCCAGCGAAAGGAGTCCGGGCCTCGAATAAGACCGTGCAAGACGGCGGAGGTTCCGGCGCCGAGACCGGCGCCCGCAGCGATAATGACGAGGCGGTGGATCCGCCGAGCGCTCGAGGTGAGCTCGACGGTCACGACCTGGATCAACGTCGACGTCGCCGAGAGCAAGGGCCGCGCGACGGCGAAGCAGGCGACGAAAAACCAATAACTGGGGCTAAGCGACGCCACCGAAGTCACCAACAACCCGAGCCAGAGCGTGCGTCGCAGCACCCGCACCCTTCCCCACCGGTCCGCCAACGCCGCCAGAGGTAGTGAGGCCAGGCTGGACAAGCGAAGTACCGCGAGCCCGACGCCCAAGACCGAGCCCGACAGCCCCACCACGCTTTGCAAGGTGCGAGCGCTGGTGTGGTGTCCAAAGTGGCGCGCGACGTCGTTCAGCGAGGCGACCGCACCAAACTGCGCGAAGCCTGAAGCCATCGCGATGAAGAAGAGCAACAGGGTGACGCGCCACACGCGCGACACCTCGACCGCGTCAGCCAAGTTGCACACTCTCGTCGACGACGACCAGCGTCTTGCCGTGATTGCCGCCACTGAAGAGAAGATTGAGCGCCTCGGGGGCGTTTTCAAGACCCGCCACCAGATGTTCTTGGTGACGCAACGTGCCCGCCATGACCATCCCCGCCAATTCGAGTTGCGCTTCGATGAAGCGATCAGCGAAATCCAAAATGATGAACCCTTCCATGCGGGCTCGTCGCATGATCAACATCGCACTGTTGACCAGACCCGCGCGCTCGCCCATGGCGTTGTACTGCGAGATGGCGCCGCACAGCACGACGCGAGCGTGCATCGCCAGATTGGCGAGCGCCGCGTCGAGGATGTCGCCGCCGACGTTGTCGAAATAGAGATCGACGCCCTGGGGAGCGGCCTCGCGCAGCCGCTCAGCGAGTCGAGGCTCACGGTAGTCCAGACACGCGTCAAAACCGTAGTGGTCGACGACTTCGGCACACTTCTCGGGCCCGCCGGCGATGCCGATCACCTTGCGCGCACCCTTCGCCTTGGCGACCTGGCCCACGACCGATCCGGTCGCGCCGGCCGCCCCCGAAACAACGACCACGTCACCCTCCTTCAAGTGACCGATCTCGAGAAGTCCGAAGTACGCGGTGACGCCCGTCACGCCCAGCACGTTCATCACCGTCGCGAGATCGAGTCCCATGCCCTTGGGCAGGACGGAAAACACGTTCTCCTTGGTGGCCAAGACCCACTCTTGCCAGTTGGTCATGCCAAAAACGAGGTCGCCGACCGCGTAGCGGTCGCTTCGGCTCTCCACGACCACACCCGTGCCACTGCCGCGAATGACCGCGCCGATCTCGATCGGGGGCAGGTAGCCCGGCGCGTCGTTCATCCAGGTCCGTATCGTTGGATCGATCGAGAGCATCGCGACCTTGATCAGGGCCTCACCATCGCCACAAACGGGCCGCGGCGCGACACTCAGCGACGTCGTCGTCTCATCCACCATGCCCGATGGTCGCTGTGCCAAAAGAATCTGTCGATTGTCCATGAACTCCCCCGTCTCGTAGTGCCACCCTAGACATTTGGTTCCGGGCTCGACGTCATTGACGCTCGATCACGATTCTGTTCCAGAAGCGTCGCCCAGAGGAGTCCGAGCGCGGCGTCGACGCCTACGCGGTGGGCCCTACGCCGTCGCGACACGCTGCCAATGACGAACGGCGCGACCGAGGGGCAGTCGCCCCTCGGTCGCGCCGTGTCGCGCTCTAGTGAACTACTTCAGCCAGCCAGGAATCGACGCCTTCACGGCGTTGACCTTCTTGACTGGACCGGTGGAGCTTGAGTCCGTGACGTACACCTGTCCGTCAAGGGCCGTCGTGGAGGTCGCACTGGTGACCGTCACGAGGTAGCCCCCGCTGAGACCCTGGTGGTTGTTGGCGGTGTAACGAAGCGCCGTCAACGCCGGGGTCTGGGCGAACGTGTGCGTCGTCAAGGCCTTCAAGAACGTCGCACGAGTCAGGTTCTTCCCCGTGGCCTTTACGGCCTCAAGGAAGGACACCGCGTACGAGATGCCATAGGCCATGTTCCCGGTAATCGGTGAGGTCGACGTAAAGTTCGGGAAGTCCGCCTTGTCCTTCAAGAGGACCTTGCGCATCCAACCGTTCCAGATGTTCGTGGACGTCGAAGCGGGCAGGTAGCTAAAGCTGACCGCGCCAATCTCGGGGTCCGGAATTGGATAACTCGTAAATAGCGCGTCCACCGTCACCGGGTCCGAACCAACGCTGGAGATGACCCAGTGCGGCGCGTAACCGAGCTTCAACGCGGCGCCCAAAACGGCGTCGGTCGCTCCGGGAATCGTGTCGAGCACGACAACCGTGCACTTGTCGCTCTGGAAGCGCTGTACGTACGGCGCAATGGAAGTACCTTGGGTCACGACGAGCGCGCCCACGCTGTAGAGCTGGGTGTCCGAAGGAGTCACGCCGCCCGCGAGCAGGCCCGCCAGGCCGTCAGCGCCGAAGTCGTCGCCCTGGCCCAAGTAGCACGTGTTCGCCGTTGGGTAGGTCGCGTTGATGTACTTGGCGAAAATCTTGCCCTCTTCGTTGTAGGACGTCTGCCAACCGAACAGACCCGGGTACTGGTGCGGGTTGTTCCAGTCGCGGGAGCCCGAAGAAACGAAGAGCTGAGGCACGTGATTCTGCTTTAGCAGAGTTCGCACGGAGTCCTGCGTTGGTGTGCCGAGTGAGCCGACCGTGGCGAAGATATGCGCCGAGAGCAGCGCGTGGGTCTGGCTCGCGGTGTTAGGAACGCCCGTGCAATTAAATCCGGGCGTGCCGTAGCAGTCGTCCTTGATGATGTACTTGATCTTTCGACCGTTGACGCCGCCCTTGGAGTCGATGTACTTGAACACCGCATTCGCGCCTCGGGAAACATCGCTGTAACCCGGCGAGGCGATACCAGTCACCGGCTCCGTGGCGCCAATCGTGATCAGCTTGGCGGTAACGCCCGGTGTCCTCTTGGCCGCCGCACTGGCCACGACTGACGATCCAATCGTCATCATGCCCGCGCACAGCATCAACGCGACGCCAGCACTCAGCCGACGACTTAACTTATTTTGAATCACTTGTATCCCCCTGGATTTAGTACTGCTCTGGTAACGCTATGCCTCAGCGTAGGTCTCCTCGACGGGTTGGTTTACGTCAGGGCCCTTAATAATTTGGCGTCGCCGAAAAGTTCGATACAGCCCCGCTACGCCTCGCGGCGCGAACATCATCGTCACGATGAGAAGCCCACCAAAGATGATGCCGTTAAGTTGACTCGCCAAATTCCCCTGAGGGTTCAGACCGGTACGCGCGGTGAACCACGCGATGACGTTGGTCGAATAGGCGTAAATGAGCCCCCCGATCAGGGCACCGGGAATCGTCCCGATGCCACCGATCACGAGGACCGAGAGAATGACGATGGAGAGCGCGAACGAGTAGGTCGACGGCGTCGCCGAATTGTTGATCAAGGTCCACAGGGCCCCCCCGAGGGCGGCGTACGAAGACGAGATGACAAAGGCCAGCACTCGGGTGCGCGCCAAATTGACACCGACGAGCTCGGCGCCCACCTCGTTATCTCGCACCAGTCGCATCGCGCGCCCGACGCGACTGGCGAAGAGATTGGCCATGAAGAAGAAGGCCACACCCGTCGCGACGATCGTGATGTCGGTCAGCCACAGTGTGTTCGCCGTGAGCGGCGCCACTCCGTGGCTAAAGAGCCTCAGTAGCCACCCAGGGGGATTGGTCGAACGAGGTAGTTGGAGTCCGCCGTCTCCCCCGGTCCATGAGTTGAAGTAATTCAAAATCGCGTCGAAGGCAACGGCGAAGGCGAGCGTCATACCCGCCAAATAGGGCCCGCGAAGACGCGTCGCCGGTAGCCCCAACAACAGTCCAACGACCGCACCGCCCGCGATCGCGATCAACAGCGCCAACACGATAGGTGTCGTCGCGTGGTGATTGGCCCACATCGCCATCACGAAAGCGCCCACCCCCATGAAGGCGCCGTTGCCCAAGGAGATCTGACCCGAGATGCCGGTCAAGAACGACAGGCCGACCAGGGTCACCGACATCGCCGCGCCCGTGGCCAAGTTGAAGTTCGTCGTCTCAGAAAAGAAGAAGGTCGCGAACAGCGTGGCGCACGTCACCACGAGCACCTTCGCCGCGCGTGCCAATACGGGGTGCCACTGGCGAAAAGACGCTGACGAGAATCCGGCCGCCGACACGACGATGACGACGAAGAGGACCGACGCGGCGACCGCGTCGCTGGCGTTGGGCGTCGCCACGAAGGCGACGGCCACACCGATGATGGCCACGACCAGCCAAATAATCTTCGAGCGCGTCACGCTGGCAACGTTCATACCCGCCTCGTTCGAACCGGGCTAAAGACGCCGTTGGGGCGCGCCATGAGCGAGACGATGAGAATGGCCACTGCCGCCAGGATGATGGCATTGGAGTTCACGTAGTCACCCACGAATTGCAAGATGATACCCATCACGACGCCGGCCACGATAGACCCGACAGGACTGTCCAAGCCGCCGACCGCGGCGGCGATGAATCCGAACGCAAAAATTCCATCCATGACCTGGGGCGTGAGTCCCGTGAAGAAATTCGAGGAGACCAGAATCGCCGTGATCGTACCCACGCCAGTCGACAGCGTCCATCCCAGGGTCAACATTCGATTCACGCGAACCCCGAGAAGCCGTGACACCTCGGGCGCGAGGGCCGACGCTCGAAGTTGCAATCCAAGATTCGTGTAACGAAAGAGCATGGCGACGGCGGCCATGACGGCGAGAGACGTGATGATTTCGTAGAGGGAGAAGGGAGACACCGCGAGGGGTAGTCCGCCCAGGCGGTAATCAATGGGTGAAAAAGGACTCGGCAGTCCGCGCGGAACGGACGACCATATCGCCGCCGCGACCGCCTCTAAGACCGTGAGAAATCCGACCATCACGACGATGGGGTTGATTTCGGGTTTGCCGTAGAGAGGTCGCACCAATATCCGCTCCGTGCCCGCACCGATCACGAAACCGGCGAAGAGAGCAATCCCGACACAGACCCAATAACCGAAGTAGTGCCCAAGGGCCACCATGCCCACGTAGACGGCGAACATCGGCATCGCGCCCTGGGCGAAGTTCAAGATGCCTGTCGAGCGCCACACGAGGACGAGGCTCAGCGCCACCAAGCCATAAATCATGCCGTTGGTCATTCCGCCCAGGAGGTCAGAGATGACGCGCGAGGTCAAAAAGGCGTCCATCAGACCGCCATTCCCAAGTAGTACTGACGAAGCTTCTCGTCAGCGGCCACCACGGCGGCACTGTCGTAGGCGACCACGTGACCGACGTTCAAGACAATGGCGCGATCGGCGATGCGAAGCGCTGACGAAGCATTCTGTTCAACGAGTATGACCGTCAGCCCGTCGCTCGCACAGAGTTCTTTGATCGTGGCCATGATCTGAGCCGTGATCAGAGGCGCCAGTCCTAACGAGGGCTCGTCGAGCAATAAAGAGGTGGGCTGCGCGATCAATGCTCTGGCCATGGACAAGATCTGACGCTCACCTCCGGAGAGCTGATCGGCGTGCTGGCGTCGGCGCTCGCCCAAAATCGGAAAACGTTCGTACTGGGTCGCCAAACTGTCCTTCGCGCTCACCTTCGCGTTCAAGGCGCCCAGACGCAGGTTTTCTTCAACCGTGAACTCACCGATCACGCCACGTCCTTCGGGGACGTGGGCGATGCCCAAACGAGCAATGTTCTCAGTTCTCATACCCACCAACTCAACGTCGTCACGAGTAATGGAGCCCGCGAGGGGCGCCTTCAGCCCACTGAGCGTGCGCAGCAACGTCGTCTTGCCCGCGCCATTGGCGCCCAGGACGGCCGTTATGGCACCAGTCGGTGCCTCAAAGGAGACGTCCGTGAGAGCCTTCACCGCTCCGTAGGCCACCGTCAAATTGGAGACGCGGATCACGGGTTGACTCCGAGGTAGGCCGCCACGACTTCATCATTGCCTCGGATTTCGTCGGGCATCCCTTCGGCAATCACCTCGCCAAAATTCAACACCACCAGCCGTTGGACCAATGGCATCACGAAGTCCATGTTGTGCTCCACGAGCAAGACACCCATCGAAGCGCGCAGATCGACGATCATGGCGGCGAAGTCACTCAACTCGGCCTCATCGAGCCCCGAGGCTGGCTCGTCGAGCATCAAGAGTTTCGGCTCGCACATGAGCGCCCGTGCCACCGACACCTTCTTGGCGGTGCCGTAGGGAATTTCCGAAGGGAGTTCACGAGCGACGTTCGCCACATCGAGGCGCTCGAGCATCGAGAGTGCGTCGTCGCGAAGCCTGCGCTCAGAGCGAATGCCCCTTGGCGACGCGGTGAGACTCGTGAAAAACCCACCCTCCGGTCGCGTCTGTCCGCCGGCCATGACGTTTTCCAAAACTGAGCAGTGCGGGAACAAGCCAACCCCCTGGAGCGTTCGCGCCACCCGCGCGCGAGCCAGTTGGTTGGGGTGCAAGTTGGTCTTATTGATGAAGGGATAGCGCACGAGGCCGTGCGTAGGTTTCACAAATCCACACGCGACGTTAAAGGCCGTGGTCTTGCCCGCGCCATTGGGACCAATCAGGCCCACGATCTCTCCCGAGGCGACTTGAAAGGAGACCTCGTGCAAAGCACGAAGTCCGCCGAAGTTCACTGAAACGTGCTCGAGCGCCAGTATGGGTTGACCGGGGACGTCACTCATTGTTTCGAAGATAGTGTTTTTCGCCGACTCGTAAGGCATCTCGGGCACCATTGGCAACTTCGCACGGGTTTTAACGTAGTCGTTGACACGAAGTCAGAGAAAACGTCCTAGACCTTGCCTACGACCACCGGACTTGTCGAGGGCGTGGGCGAACCTCCGACCGGCTCCACGGTCACCGCGAGAACGCTTGGTTGCACCGGTCCGGCCATCGTGAAGGAGACCTGATGAGGATCTCTGCCCATGACGCCCAAGGAGACCGGCTGACCTTTGACGATGCCCCAAAGCTGGTAGGTCTTGGCGCTCGCGAGTCGCGGCAGGCTCGACTTCAAGAGATAACCCTGGCCACTCGGCAACATGACGAACTGAGCGACGTTTCGGCTCATTGGCGAAGTGAGTTTGACTTCGTAGTGCCCGGGCGTCTCGAAGGCCGACGCGATGGCGACCTGGCCCGCGTTGCTGAGTTGGCTACGAAGGTGTGCAACGTGGGAGTTGGCGTTGGCGAGACTCAAGCTGAGCACGATGATCGCCGCGGCGGCGGCCACGCTGGCGGCCGCCATGATCGAACGCGCGCGCTTCGCCCAAGCGGGCCGGCCGGCGTTCATCGAGATCACGGGCGCATCCCGCGAACTCAAATCCGGCGGGTCTGCGCTAACCAAAGTCGGCATTGACGACTGCAAAGTCTTTGGGCGCTCGTGCAGGCGCGAGGCAATTGTGCTCCACAAGGTCTCGGGTAGTGGCTCAACCGCGTTCCCGAGATGCGTCGCGACGCGCCGGTATTCGTCGAGTTCGCTTTGACACTGGGCGCAGCGACTCACGTGAACTTCGAGCGCCTGTGCCGTCGTCGCGTCGATGGCGTCGAGTGCCGCGAGCTCAAGCAATTCGTAGGCCTCGTCGTGGTTCATCATTACTCCACCCCCTGCACTTCGTAGCTCGAAAGTAAGTGTCGCATCCGCTTCATGCCATTTCGAATGCGGCTTTTGGTGGTTCCCTCGGGCTCACCCAAGAGCGTGGCCACCTGGACGTACGTCAAACCTTCGAAATAAGCCAGTTCGACTGCGCGACGCTCTTCGACGGGTAGCTCGCGCAACGCTCGTTGAACTTCATCTCGCATCATGAGGTCCCACACTTCGTGTTGAATGTCGTAACCAGCCCGCGCGGTCGCGGCGGCGTCTCGCAACTCACGATGACGACGCGCCTCGTGTGAACGTACGACGTCCACTGCGCGCGCGTGACTCTGCGTTAAAAGAAAACTGCGTAGCGTGCCACGCCCGGGATCGAAACGCTCGGGTTGATTCCACAGCTTTAACAAGACCTCTTGCGTGACGTCCTCGGCTTCGGAAGTGTTGTTGAGAACGCGACGGGCCAATCCAAAAACGGCGCCTCCATGACGCCGATAGACCTCGGCCAAGGCCACGTCGTCATAACGCGCAATTCGGGTAACGAGCTGCGCGTCACTCACGTCTTGGAGGTTTTCCATATCCCCTATTCGAAACCGACCGCGATGCTGGATGTCGATATTCCCGGGTGAAGCGTAGCGTTCAAAAAAACTTGAACAATTGACATCCGAGACGGTACCGGCGCCGAATACCTCCTGAACCTAACCAAGGAGAGCCGCCATGAACACCGATCCCAGCGCACTCGCCTCGTTGCTCGAAGAGTCCCAGGACCTTCAGGCCGACGCGCTTCGACCCACCAGCGAAGCACTCGAAGAGCTCATCGAGCAACATCGCGAGTCATCCGACGAGGACCCCACGACGCGCGCCACGTTTCACGACGAGCACCGCAATGCGCTCGCTGCCAGCCTTCGAAACGCCCCGCTACTGAGCGCCGCGGGGGGTCTCGCGTTGATCGGGGCTTTGGCGAGTCCCGCAGCCGCGGCGACTTCGAAGGATGTTCAGATCCTCCAGACCGCCGCCAGCATCGAAAATCTGGCCGTGGCGACGTACAAAGCCGCCTTAAGCCTTCCCTACATCGGAGGAAGTTCGGCCAACGGCGTGATCACCGCCTTCGCTCGAACGACCATGAGCCAGCACGCCCAACACACGGCGGCCTTCAACGCCGCCATTCGCCGGCTCAAGGGCCGGGTCCAAACCAAGCCCGACCCCGCCTTCGTTCCGGTCGTGAATAAGGCCGTGGGCTCACTGTCAGGAATGTCCGACGCGGCCGCCACGCTCGCCGTGGTGGGACTCGCACTCGAACTCGAGAACATCGCCGCTGAGACCTACGTCAAGAACACCTCGCTCGTCGACGCGACATCGAACCGCGGTCTCTTCGCGAGCATCATGGGCGTCGAAGCCCAGCACGTGAGTGTGTTGCTCGCCGTGCAGGCCCTGCTCAGTGCGGGCGCGCCCCAGTTGATCGCTCTCAGTCCCACGACCGTCTCATCACTGCCGGCGATTGCCGGCAAGGTGGGATTTCCCAACCCGTTTTATAAGACCAATCAAGCCGCACCCGCTAGCCAAGGAGCCGTAAAATAATGAACAGCCACGAGAAACTTCAAAACGCTGATGCCTTTGAGGGCACCGAGCGCGAACTCACGGCCATGACCCGTGAACTTGACGACGCGCACCACGACGTGGGAATGCCTGCGATGTGGCAAGGCGTTGAGCAAATGATCGACGGACTGCAGTCTCACTCGAAAAACGCGAGCAGTCGCCGGACGTTCTTAATGGGCGCCGGTGCTTCGCTCGCCGGAGGGGCGGCCTTGATCGGGGCGGGCCTGCCCTCCCTCGCGGGTGCCTCCACTCGTTCGTCAAAATCCGCGAGCGCTTCGAAGTTGGCTTTTCCCCCCGCCAACCTCAAGGGCGACCTCGTGGTAGCTGCGGTGGCGGCGAGCCTCGAGAATCTCGCGGTCTTCGCCTACACCGCGGGCCTCGGCGCGGCCACGGCCGGCAAACTGGGCATGGTACCACCAGCCGTGGCGACTTTCGCGACGGTCGTCCGGGCCCAACACGCCCAACACGCGGCGGCCTGGAACGCGGTACTGAAGTCTCACGGCAAAGCCAGAGTCACCGTCACCAATCCGAAGCTGACCCCCGTCGTACAAAAGGACTTCGCCAAAGTCACCGATATCACCGGACTTGCCAAATTGGCCCTCACCTTAGAAACGATTGCCGCTGAGACGTACCAGGTCGAAACGTCAAATTTGAAAAGCCGAGCCGCCGTCGAGCTCGCCGCCAGTATCGAGCCGGTCGAAATGCAGCACATCGCGATTCTCTACTACGTCCTGGGCCAGTATCCCGGCGTGCAGACCTCGGCGGGTGTGCCGCTCGCCTTCAGTCCGACGAATCAGGCGGCGTAGCGTGTCGAGGCGACGTCTGACGCAAGCCTCTCGCGTCATCAGCGTGGGTTATCTACTTGGCGCGGCGCTCAGCGTTCCATTGGCGGTCGCGGGAGCTTCGCCCCCTCACGCGAAGGTCTTTCACGTCAAGATCACGAACTTCATGTTCATGCCCATGCACTTGCAGGTCAACCCAAATGAACGCGTCGTCGTCAGGAACACTGACTCCGTTGCCCACACCCTCACCGCGACCGGGGGCCAGTTCTCGACTGGCAAGATTGGCCACGATCAGACCAAAAGTTTTCGAGCGCCAAAGAGGCCCGGCACGTACCACTTCTTTTGCAATTTTCACCAGTTCATGACGGGAACGCTCGTCGTTAAATAGCGCCGCGTCACCGCGACACTCTCGCCAAGTACAAAAGTCCTCTCGTGGGACTACTTCTTTATCTTGGATCGGTTTAAGACAACGGCGGCGCGAACGAGGTTCTTGAGCGCCTTCACGTCAATTTTGTCACCCTCGCGAAAATCAATGGCGCGCCGGGTGTTCCCGTCGAGGCTGGAATTGAAGAGACCTGACGGATCGTCGAGCGACGCCCCTTTCGCGAAGGTCATCTTCACGACTTCCTTATACGTTTCGCCCGTGCAAATCATCCCGTCGAGGTACCACACCGGCACTCCTCGCCATTTCCACTCTTCAATGACGTCGGGTTCCGCCTTCTTGACGAGGTCTCGAAGGCGGCTCAGCGTCGTTCCGCGCCAGTCACCCAGCTCTTTGATTCGCGCTTCGATCAACTCCGACGCGGAGAGCTTTCGCGGCGATTCACGCTTTGCCATGTTCGATTCGCTTCCCTCGTCCTCAGAACCTTCTGCCTCGGGGATGGCCGACCAAGCCAAATTCTACCGAGCGACGTGGTCCACGAGTCGCGCGTCGAGACGTTCAACCGCGTGGTCCATCGACTGACGAGTCATTCGCTCCGTCACGAGTCGAGATCGCTCGTCGCGTGACGCTCCGCAAGAATCGACACGAGTTTCATCGACGGGATTCTTGTAGGTCACTACCAAGCGTCCACAACCTCGTCACGGCGCCAAAAGAATCAGTGCCAGCGACCTCGCGGATCGAAGAGAACTCGTCCTAATGAATCGTTGAACGCAGTGCCGAGGCGTGGCCCTACTCGCGATGAACGCGGTGGATTTATCGAGCGGCGATTAGGCGCCGCTCGTAGCTGAGTACGGTCAAGTCAATTCGACTGGTCCGTGGTCCTCGGCACGAAGACGTGCCGAGGATTCTCAGATTACGCGGACGTTCTGGGCTTCCTCACCCTTTTTTCCGGGCGCGGCGTCGAACTCGACGCGCTGACCCTCTTCGAGGCTCTTGTAGCCATCGCCTTGGATGTTGGAGAAATGTACGAAGACGTCATCACCCTGCTCGCGCGAGATGAATCCGAATCCCTTTTCTGCATTGAAAAACTTCACTGTACCTTGTGCCACGAAAACTCAATTCTCATTGCGTCAGACCGACCAATTCAGCCTGTTCGCTATTAGAAACTGTACTCGCCCGGTGCGACGCACCCTCAATTATCTCTTAGAAACGTCGCGAACCCATATGAGCGACCAAAACCGACGGGGTGCTCGACGTACCACCGCGACGCGACCTCGATGTTTGGGCCTGGTAACTCGATTGAGGCTGAGAGAGCCTCAAACAAGGCGAGGCCGCAAACGGCGACGACCTCGAAAAGGTCACCGCCGCGTTTCGACGCTTACAGGAGCCCAGTGACCTGGCGAAAAACTAGGGACGGTACTAAAACTTGGTCGACCTTGAGTCACACAATAAGCCCCACTCGGTCACTGTGCTCGTACAAAAGCGGGGCCTGCTTGAAGAGTAAATGCTGTCTATAGCAAGTTGATGAATTCGCTCACCGTAACGCCAGACTGTCGAAGAGTTGGGCCCCGGGCAAGTTCTTGGTGCATCGGGACTATCACCGTTCTTCCCGCTGAATTACGAAGTTTCCTGTGACGGCCTCGCTGACCGATCTCCGCAAAGCCAATCTTCTTGAGCGCGGTGACAGTCTCTTGGCCGGAAATCTGCCTATAGGTCCCTGTGTCGTTGGATCTGCTGGCGGTCTCACCTCAGGTTGATTGATTGCCTTCCGTTCCGAGGCTCCGCTGTGGTATTCGCCAAGAGTTGGCGCTGCTGTCGGTTTCGTTGACATCTAGTTTCCGGAGACTGGGTCTCTGGGGAAAGATGGAGACATGGCAAAGCGATACCCCAAGGAGTTCCGTGACGACGTGGTGAAGGT
>Ga0307374_10008046_pt1 | contig 15878 bp, 15 predicted proteins | sample OX3MG_FD_202532 | JGI IMG/M metagenome (GOLD analysis project Ga0307374, IMG submission 202532) | Soil microbial communities from Risofladan, Vaasa, Finland - OX-3 | ecosystem: Environmental > Terrestrial > Soil > Coastal area > Acid sulfate soil | place: Finland: Risofladan, Vaasa | collected... | reverse complement strand
TGTGCTCGCCGATGAGGTTGACCCGGCCGGGCGCGTACCAGACGCCGTCGGGCTCCCTCCCGTAACGGTCGGCGAACAGCCGCGCGACATCCCGCATCAGGCACCGGCCCGGGCGCGCGCGAACGCCCACGCATCGGCGGCCATCTCCCGCAGGCCGCGCTGCGGCCGCCACCCGAGCTCGGCGGCGATCCGCTCCGACGACGCCACGAGAACGGCCGGATCACCCGGCCGCCGCGGCGCGATCCTGAACGCGATCGGCCGGCCGGTCACCTCCTGGCAGGCGGTCAGCACCTCCCGGTTGGAGAACCCGGAACCGCTGCCCAGGTTGTACACCTTGTGCTCGCCGGCAGTGCAGGCCGCCAGGGCCAGCACATGCGCCGCTGCCAGGTCGGATACGTGAATGTAGTCCCGGATGCAGGTACCGTCCGCGGTCGGGTAGTCGTCACCGAAGATGCCGACCTGCCCGCTCCCGCGCAACGCCACCGCCAGGATGTTCGGGATCAGATGCGTCTCGGTGGCATGTCGCTCCCCGAGCCAGCCGCGCGGGGGATGTGGCTGTGCGCCAGCGACATTGAAGTACCGCAGGATGACAGCGCCGATGCCGTGCATTCGCGCATGCTCGGCGAGCGCCGTATCCACCGCAACCTTGGACGCGCCGTAGGGGCTGGTCGGGCGGGTGGGCGCACTCTCGGTGATCGGAACCGCCCCCGGTTCACCGTAGACCGCCGCTGTCGAGGAGAAGACGAACCGGCTTACCCGGCTCACCCGCATCGCTTCCAGCAGCGCGAGCGTCCCGCCGAGGTTGCTGCTCCAGTACAGGCCGGGTCGTTCGACGGACTCGGCGACCAGCGACTTGGCGGCAAAATGCAGCACCGCGTCGACGCCGTCGGCCAGCAGCCGCCCTGCATCGCTGCGCACGTCACCACGGACCAGACGGGCACCGGCAGGTACCGCGTCGGCATGGCCCGTCGACAGGTCATCGAGCACGACGACCTCGTGGCCATCGGCTATGAGCCGGGCCGACACCACGCTGCCGATGTATCCGGCGCCTCCGGTGACGAGCAGCCTCATCCGGGTAACCATCCTATGAGCAAGGTATCTCTTGACATGGCCGGCAACCGGCAGACCCCATGACGATGGATCGTTCTATCGCATCACGACCATTGGCTCGACTACGTGCAGCAAGGCGGCGTGTCGGATTGCTGCCCCAGCGGTCGCTTCTGTGACCCCTGATGAACGGCCATACTTAAGGTCTGCTCAGCCCTCGGCGTTCCGGCAATAGAGGGCCGTTCTAACCCGGCTCGCGGCCAGCCTGGTTTCCGCGCTCCTATCCGCCAGCCAGTGAAAGATCGCTCGCACCGATGAGCCGCCGCGTGCGTCAGCAGGCTCTGATTCCAGGGGTGAGTCAGCTGATTGCCGCCGGTCGGTACCGTCACGTGGTTCGGGCGAGGCCTGCCAGGGACAGGACGAAGATCGTCGACAGGAGCCAGCCGAGCAGGGTGGCAGCGCTGAGCCACCATTGCAGGAAGGCGCCATCGGGCGCACGCGCATCCGGATACCAGGTGGACCTCTGGTCGAGCGATACCAGCGGAATGACGGTGTCGATCGCGTACAGGAATGTGGTGGACCGTGGTCACGCACAGCAGATCGGCCGACATCGCACCTGCCGCGTCGCGATGGCCGATCTTTGCTGGCGTCAGGCGCGGCGCTTGGCGTCGATGCGGTCGGCCGCGGCCATCCGGGCTATGCCCTCGCCGCCGGCGGTCGCGGCGGCGGCGAACGACCGCTGATCTTCGGCGGCGCGCCGGTAGGCGGCGTCGGCGTCGCCAGGATCGGTGGCAGCGAGCTGGTCGCCGTACGCCTCCAGCACGGCCGCTCCCAGCGACACCTTGGCATCGTTGCCGTCGGCGACGCCGTACGGGCCGAGCTGGCCCACCAGCTCAGCCGCGTCTGCCAGCCGCCCGTCAGCCCGCAAGGCCCGCACCGCATGGTCCGGCGACCCGGCGGCTGGATCCACGGCCTGGCTGTCCTCGTTGTCCTTCACTCCCGGGCTCCTCTCTCGACTGAACACCGCGCTGAGCCGGTCGTTAGCATTGGCGGGTGGCAAGCGAGTTCGCCGTCCGCCGTGCGTCGGAGGCTGACATAGACCGCGTGACAGCGATCATCGCACTGGCGTTCGCTGACGATCCGCTCTGGGGACGCGCGCTGGCGCGCCCGGACGGCAGCAGAGCGCACCATGCGGACTTCTGGCGGCTCGCCGATCTCGCCACCGAGCACCTGGGCGCCGACTTCAGGTCGCGCGGCGGCGGACTAGCCAGACGGTCGCGGCGATGAGGAGCAGGGAGAGCGCGAGCAGCCAGCCGCCCTCGATCCACTGGAACGGCCAGAACCGGCTGTCGGGCTGGTAGGTCGTCAGCTGGGTGTAGCCGTGCTGGACGAGGTAGTGCACGGGGTCGATGTTGGCCGGGGTCGCGGGCCCTGGCTGGAATCGTCCGGGCGTCACCGCCTGTATATCGACCGCGTGGAGCGTCTGGTTGATCATGGACAGGCTGGCCGGCTGGCCGCCTCGGGTCCACAACTGGCTGATCACCCACACGTGATGAGGCACGTTGGGGTTAGTTGTGGTCAGTGGCGCCTCGTAGTGCGGGCGCAGGAATGCCCCGGTCGCGAAGGCGAGCCCGGCCCACGCGGCGAAGGTGGCGAACATCGCGGGGATGACCCGCCGGATCAGGATGCCGGCCAGGCCGCCGATCGCGAACGCGGCCAGCGTCCAGGCGGCAAGCGCAACCCCGCGCAAGTCGAAGATGGTGGGATACAGCGGGCCGTTGTCGTCTCCCGCGCCCCAGATCGGCTGGACGTACCAGGAGACGAGCACGCTGAACGCCCCGGCGCCGACCGTGACCGCGACCGCGAGCGGTGCCAGCTTGGCGATGGTCCACCGTGCCCGCCCGAAGCCCTGGGTCCAGGCGTACCGGAAGGTGCCGGCCTCGAACTCCCTGACCAGCAGCGGCGCGCCGGCGAACGCCCCGATCAGCGCCGGGATCACCTGCAACAGCCCGAGGACCGGCCCCACGCCGGGCGCGTAGGTATTCAGGAAGTCGCCGGCTACCTGCCGGCAGGTACCTGACCCTGCCGGACGGCAGGCGGCCACGGCGGCATAGGCATGGTGCATCTGCAGGCCCGTGATCAGCAGGTACACGGCCGCCACGCCGAACAGCGCGGCGACGCCGGCCAGCGCGAGCCGATGCTGCCGCCAGGTGACCCACGCCATTCTCCGCCACGGCACCGGCCGCAGGCTCGCGTCCCGATCCGGCCGCGCGGGCACGGTCAGTGTGGTCACTTTGCTACCTCCGTCGGTTCAGTATTCGCGGCGCGCGCCGGACCGGGCAGCGCCGCGGCGGCGGGCTCGCGCAGGTAGGCCAGGGTGAGTACTTCCAGGCTGACCGGGTGCGCCTCCCACCCGGCGGCACCGGGCCGGTCGTTCCATTCGTCCTCACCAGCAGGTAAGCCTGCGCTCCGCCGTTCCTCGCGTGCACCACGCACAGCTCCTCGGCGTACCTGCCGACCTCGGCGGCCGGGCCGGTCAGCACGCGGTGGCAGGCGAGCAGGTCGTCGACCTCGCCGGCCACCTGGACCATGCCCCGTGACATGAGGATGAGGTAGTCGGCCACCCGCTCGAGCTCGGCCAGCACGTGCGAGGACAGCACCACCGACACGCCGTCGTCGGCCACCGCGGTCATCACCGTGGCCATGAAGTCGTGCCGGGCCAGCGGATCGAGCATCGCCATCGGCTCATCGAGCACCAGCAGCCGCGGCCGCCGGGCCAGCGCGAGGGTCAGCGCGAGCTGCGCCTGCTGGCCGCCGGAAAGCTGGCCGGCCTTGCGCCTCAGCGGGATGCCCAGCTCGCCCAGCCGAGCCTCGGCATAGCCCTGGTCGAAGCGCCGGTTCAGGTTGCGGGTCAGGTGCAGCATGTCGGCGGCGGACAGGTTCTTGTACAGCGGCGCGTCCTGGGCGACGAACGCGATGCCGTCCAGCGCGGCCGGCGACCCGGCGGGCCTGCCGCCGAGCACGGTGACGAGACCCGCGGTCGGCGCCGCCAGGCCGACCGCCAGGTTCAGCAGGGTGGTCTTGCCGGCGCCGTTCGGGCGTTCCGACGGCCACCTCTAGCGCTGAACCCTCCTAGTGGGCAGCGGAGGTGGCGCGTCGGCCGCGTGCAGCGGGCCCGAGGCGGGTACGCAGCCGTTCATGGCGGATATCTGCCTGGTTACCCGATATGGCCACCTGCTGACGGCGTGGCAAGGGCGACGCGATCGACGCCGAGACCGCCGCCCGGGGTGTGCTGAATGGCCATGCCACCGCGCTGGCCAAGACCGGTGACTTGCGCGTTCTTCTGCGAAGCTGCTGACCTCGTCCTGGTAGCTCAGACTGCCGGCATAATGCAGAATGGCCAGGGCTGGTTTTCCCGATCTGGAGGAGTTTCTCATGCCCGAAGCAGTTATCGCAGTGCCTGACTACGTCGCGGGCACCTGGGACATCGACGTCAATCACTCGCACGTCGGCTTTGTGGCCAGGCACCTGATGGTGAGCAAGGTCAGGGGCAGCTTCCTGAAGTTCGAGGGCGAGATTCATACCGCGGAGAACCCGCTGGAATCGACGGCGACCGTTACCATCGAGATGGGCTCCTTCTCCAGCGGCAACGAGATGCGGGACAACGACGTGAAGGGCGAGAACTTCCTGGACGTCGCCAACCACCCGACTATGACCTACCGCTCGACCAGCGTCCGGCCTGACGGCGACGGCTACATCGTCGACGGCGACCTGACCATCAAGGGCGTCACTCATCCGGTCGGGCTGAGCGTCGAACTCAACGGGTTCGGCCCGGACCCCTACGGCGGCACCCGGGTCGGGATCTCCGCCACGGGCGAGATCAACCGGAACGACTACGGAATCACCGCCAACATGGTGCTGCCCACCGGCGGTGTCATGGTCAGCGAGAAGATCCAGCTCATCATCGAGATTGAGGCCTCGCTCAGGACCAGCTGACCTGGCCAGATAACCATGCCCCTAGCTGGCCGGATCCGCGTGCAGAACGAGCGTTCCGTGCCGTTCCGCCTGCCCAGGCGGATCGGGCTAGCTCGAAGTACTGCCCTCAGGCCATCAGCTGACTGCCAGATTGCACGTGGGCGCGGCCTGGAGAGCCGCGTGACACTCCGGCCGGAACCCAGATCCGCCTGATCCGTCGGCGCCACAGATTGTCTACAATCCTGTGAACGATATGGCGCGAAGGAGCCGGTCCGCATGACCCAGTCGCACAGCAACCCCGCCGGTGCTCGTCCGCCGTTCCGCGCCGATCACGTCGGGAGCCTGCTCCGGCCGCCCGAGCTGCTGCAGGCGCGGGACGACTTCGCCGCCGGACGGATCGGCGCGGACGACCTGCGCGGCATTGAGGACGCGGCGATCCGCCAGGTCGTGCGCAGGCAGGCTGATGTCGGGCTGCGCTCGGCGACCGACGGGGAGCTGCGCCGCGAGTCCTGGCACATGGACTTCATCTACCAGCTCGGCGGCGTCCAGAAAGTTCAGGACGACACGATCAGGGTGGCCTTCCACAACGAGCAGAAGACCTACGAGTGGGCACCGCCGTCCGCGCACATCGTCGCTCCGGTGACCCTCCCGCACACCATCTTCGGCGACGCGTTCTCGTTCCTGGCCGGCACAGTGACCAACGCGGTGCCGAAGCTGACGATCCCGTCGCTCAGCATGGTGCACTACCGCGGCGGGCGGTCGGCGATCGATGAGTCCGTCTACCCCGACCTGGAGCAGTTCTGGGCCGACCTGGTCGCGGCCTACGCCCAGGAGGTCAGGCAGCTGTACGACCTTGGCTGCCGGTATCTCCAGTTCGACGACACCAGCCTCGCCTACATGAACGACCCGGCGCAGCGCCAGCACGTGGCCGACATCGGCGGGGATCCCGAGCACCAGCATGAGCATTACATCGCGAACATCAACCGGGCGCTGGCCGGCCGGCCGGCTGACCTGGCGGTGACCACGCACATGTGCAGGGGGAACAACCAGAGCATGTGGGCGGCCGAGGGCAGCTACGACTTCGTCGCCGAAACGCTGTTCAACACCCTTGACGTCGACGGCTTCTTCTGCGAGTGGGACGACGAGCGCTCCGGCGGCTTCGAGCCGCTTCGCTATGTGCCGAAGGGCAAGCGGGTGGTGCTCGGGCTGGTCACGACCAAGCGCGGCGAGCTGGAGAGCAAGGACGACCTGAAGCGGCGGATCGACGACGCCGCCAGGTTCGTCGACGGCGACCAGCTCTGCCTGTCCCCGCAGTGCGGGTTCTCCTCCACCAAGGAGGGCAACGACCTGACCGCCGGGCAGCAGTGGGCCAAGCTCGCCCTGATCGTCGAGACCGCGCAGGAGGTCTGGAGCACATGGTGACCGACGCGGGCGACGGCCACACGAGCGACGGGCACGCGGGCGACGGGCACACGAGCGACGGGCACACGAGCGACGGGCACACGAGCGACGGCCACACGAGCGACAGCCGGACACGTGACGGCGCCATGCTCGTGGTGAGCGCGCACGCGGGCGACTTCGTCTGGCGCGCCGGCGGGGCGATGGCGCTGGCCGCCTGCCGCGGCGCGCCGGTGACCGTGCTCTGCCTCAGCTTCGGCGAGCGCGGCGAGTCGGCGCGGGCATGGCGCGAGGGCAAGAAGCTGGACGAGATCAAGGCCATCAGGCGCGAGGAGGCAACCAAGGCCGCCGGGGTGCTCGGAGCGGTGATCGAGTTCCTGGACGCGGGCGACTACCCGCTCCGCGAGTCCGACGAGCTCATCGACCGGATTGTGCGCTGCTTCCGCCGGCTCGAGCCTGCCGTCGTCCTCACCCACGCGCTGGCCGATCCCTACAACTTCGACCACCCGGCGGCCGCCCGGATGGCGCTCCAGGCGCGGGTGCTCGCGCAGGCCGCGGGCTACGACGCGCCCGGCGCGCCGCTCGGCGCGCCGCTCGGCGCGCCGCCCGTGTTCCTGTTCGAGCCGCACCAGCCCGAGCAGTGCGACTTCAAGCCGCAGGTGCTGCTCGACATCACCGAGGTCTTCGACGTCAAGCGCCGCGCCATGGAGTGCCTGCCCGCGCAGCAGCACATGTGGGACTACTACACCGATCTGGCCAGGCGCCGCGGCGTCCAGCTGCGGCGGAACGCCGGGCCGAACCTCGGCCTGGCCCACTCCACGATGGCCGAGGCGTACATGCGCCTCTACCCGCAGGTGACGACGGTGCTGCAGTGAGGAACGTGGTGGTCACCGGGTGCCCGCGCGCCAACCTGGACGAGGTCGGCAAGCTAGCGCCGTTCGGCGTCGCGACCGTGCACGAGGCGATCGGGCGCACCGGCTATCTCGGCCCGGCGATCCGCCCGGTCCACCTGGGCGCGCGGATCGCCGGCACGGCGGTGACGGTGATCTGCTGGCCGGGCGACAATCTCATGATCCACGCGGCGGTCGAGCAGTGCCGTGACGGCGACATCCTGGTCGTGACCACCACCTCACCGTCCGCCGACGGCTCGTTCGGCGAGCTGCTCGCGACGTCCCTGCAGCACAGGGGCGTGCGCGGCCTGGTCACCACGGGCGGCGTGCGCGATGTCGCCGAACTGCACGAGATGACCTTCCCCGTCTTCTGCTCCGCCGTCTCGGCGCAGGGAACCGTCAAGGCCACCCCGGCCGCCGTCAACGTCCCGGTCAGCATCAACGGCCAGCGAATAGCTCCCGGCGACGCGATCGTCGCCGACGATGACGGCGTGCTGGTCGTACCGAGGACCGGCGTCTCGACGGCCGTGGCAGCAGCCAGGGAAAGGACGCAGAAGGAGAACGCGACCCGTGCCGCTTTCCGCCGTGGCGAGCTCGGTCTTGATCGCTACGGGCTGCGAGCGGAGTTGTCGCGGCTCGGCGTGGAGTACGTCGATTACGACTCCTACCAGGAATTGCCGTGACCGCCGCCGCCGGCATCCGCTGCATGCTGATGCGCGGCGGCACGTCGAAGGGACTGTTCTTCCTGGCCTCGGACCTGCCTGGCTCCCCCGCGGACCGGGATGCGCTGCTGCTCGCGATCATGGGCAGCGGGCATCCGCTCCAGGTCGACGGCGTCGGCGGCGGTCATCCCCTGGCATCCAAGGTCGCCGTGGTCTCGCAGTCGGCCAGCGACGATGCCGACATCGACTACCTCTTCCTCCAGCTCGGGGTCGAGCGGGCCACGATCACGGACCGGCAGAATTGCGGGAACATCCTGGCCGGAGTCGGCCCGTTCGCCGCGGAGCGCGGCCTCATCGCCGCCGGGAACGAGTCGACGACCACGCGCATCCGGATGGTGAACTCCGGCGCCGTCGTCACGGCAACGTTCGCCACCCCGCACGGCGTCCCGGCTTACGCCGGCGAGACCGCGATCGCCGGAGTCCCGGGTACCGGTGCGCCGGTCCTGCTGCGCTTCGCCGGCACGGCCGGCTCGGCGACCGGAAGCCTGCTGCCCACCGGCCGCGTCCGGGACCTGATCGACGGCGTGGAGGTGACCTGCGTCGACAACGGCATGCCGGTCGTCGTCGCACGCGCCGCCGATCTGGGAATCAGCGGATCCGAGTCGCCCGGTGCTCTGGCCAGCGATGACGAGCTCACCGCCCGGGTCCAGTCCCTCCGGATAGCGGCCGGGAAGCTGATGGGCCTCGGTGAGGTGAGCAGTCTGTCGGTGCCGAAGACGACCCTGGTCAGCGCGCCGCGCGACGGCGGGACGATCTGCACGAGGACGTTCATCCCGGTGCAGCCGCACACCGCGATCGGCGTGCTCGGCGCGGTGAGCGTGGCGACCGCGTTGCTGCTGCCGGATGGCGTCGGCGCCGAGCTAGCCGAGTTCGGCGGGCCGGGCCATCTCGTCGATGTCGAGCACCCGACCGGCCATCTGACCGTCGACGTCGAGCTCGACACGTCCGCCGACCCCCCGGCCGTGCTCAGCGCGGGCGTCGTCCGCACCGCCCGCAAGCTCGTCGACGGGATCGTCTACCCGGCGGCCTACCGCCTGCCACCCGCCCGCCGAGCCGCAAATCAGCGCCCGATTGGAGCCGCCGATGCCTCTCCTTCATGACGTCGCCCACCTCGGCCACGCCGAGCTGCTCACGCCGGAGCCGGAGAAGAGCCTGTGGTTCTTCACCCAGGTGCTCGGCCTCACCGAGAACGGCGCCAGCGGGGACTCGGTCTACCTGCGCACCTGGGATGACTATGAGCACCACAGCCTGAAGCTGACCGCATCGGCCACGTCCGGCATCCGCCGCACCGGCCTGCGCGCGGCCAGCGAGGACGCCCTGCACCGGCGGGTCGCCGCCATCGAGGCGGCCGGCCTTGGCCTCGGCTGGCAGGACGGTGACCTCGGCATCGGACCCACCTACCTGTTCCGCGACCCCGATGGCCACGAGTTCGAGCTGTACTACGAGACCGAGTGGTACCGGCCGGCCGGCGAGCTGAAGCCCGCGCTGAAGAACCAGGCGCAGGCTTACCCTGGCCGCGGCGTCTGCGTCCGGCGCCTGGACCACGTGAACTTCCTGGCCGCGCAGTCCGAGACCAACGGACGGTTCGTCTGCGACGCGCTGGGCGGCCGGGTCACCGAGCAGATCGTCCTCGACGACGGCACGGTGTCGGCGCAGTGGCTGCACTTCGCGCAGAAGTCCTACGATCTGGTCTACACCGACGACTGGACCGCGTCCTCCGGGCGCCTGCATCACCTCGCGTTCGCCACCGATACGAGGGAGGACATCCTGCGGGCCGCGGACATCTGCCTCGACAAGGGCGTGTTCATCGAGACCGGCCCGCACAAGCACGCCATCCAGCAGACGTTCTTCCTCTACGTCTATGAGCCGGGCGGGAACCGGGTCGAGCTCTGTAACCCGTGCGCCCGGCTGATCTTCGCTCCCGACTGGGCGCCGATCAGCTGGACGCAGCACGAGCGGGCCACGGGCCAGGCCTGGGGCCTGGCCACGATCGGTTCGTTCCACACGCACGGAACGCCGCCGGTCGGATGATCACCGCCATGGCGGAGCACGGGACACGCCCTCGTGCACCCGGTCCGCGCGGCCGGAGGCCGCGCGGAGGTGGCGGGCTCCGTTGAACAAACCAGACGAGCTGCCCGGCGATCCGAAGCTCGCTGTCGTCGAGGCCGTCCGCGCGGCGATCGTGCGGGGCGAGTACGCGCCCGGCCAGCGGCTCGTCGAGATCGATCTGTGCGAGCGCTTCGGCACCTCCCGGTTCATCGCGCGGTCCGCGCTGGCCGAGCTTTACGCCCAGGGCCTGGTCGAGTTCGAGCGCAACAGGGGCGCGCGGGTGCGGGACATCTCGCTCGGCGAGGCGATCGAGATCACCGAGGTACGCAGGCTGCTCGAAGGCCACCTCGCGGCCCGTGCCGCCGAGCGCATTGCCAGGGCGCAGGCGGCTGCGCTGCGCCGCACCGTCGCGGACATGCGCATTGCGGTCGGGCGGTCGGAGTTGCTGCGCTACAGCGATCTCAACGCACGCCTGCACGCCGCGATCCGCGACATCGCGGCCCACGAAACGTCCGCCCGCCTGCTGCGGCAGCTGCGTGACCAGACCGTTCGGCACCAGTTCTCGCTCTCGCTGGTGCCTGGCCGGCCGGCGGTCTCGCTGCCGCAGCACGAAGTGATCGTCGCCGCGGTGACGGCGCGCGACGCGGCCGGCGCGGAGCGGGCGATGCACGATCACCTGCAGAGCGTGATCGATGCGCTGGCGGCGCTCCAGGCCGCTCAGGCGCGGCCAGCCGGGCGAACCCGCCGATGACCGCGGACGTGTCAGCGGGCATCGGCGAGCCGGCCTTCGTCGTGGCCGTTCTCGGCCTGGGCGAGGCCGGGTCGCGGATCGCGGCCGACCTCGTGGCCGCCGGCGCGGTGGTGCGGGGATTCGACCCGCTGGTCCCGGCCGGAGCCGTGGTTGCCGGGATCGTCGGATGCTCAGGCGACGCCGACGCCTGCCGCGGTGCGTCGCTCGTGCTGTCGCTGACCTGCGCGCACGAGGCGGAGAACGCGCTTGCCTCGGCCCTGCCCGGCATCGGCCGCTCGGCGATCTACGCGGACCTGAATACCGCGTCGTCACAGCTCAAGGCCCGGCTCGCGGAGCGGGCCGCCGGGGCGGGCATCGCGTTCACCGATGTGGCGCTGATGTCGCCCGTGCCAGGCAACGGGCTCGGCACGCCCATGCTGGCGTGCGGGCCGGCCGCCGAGCGGTTCGCCCAGGTCATCGGCCGGCTTGGCGGCACCGTCGATGTGCTGCCCGGACCGCCCGGCACAGCCGCGGCCCGCAAGCTGGTGCGGAGCGTCTTCTACAAGGGACTGGCGGCCGCGGTCACCGAGGCGCTCCGCGCGGCTCGCGCGGCCGGGTGCGAGGACTGGCTGCGCGAGAACATCAGGCAGGAGCTGTCAAACGCGTCGGCGGCGACCGTCGACCGGCTGGAGCACGGCAGCGTGCGGCACGCCAGGCGGCGAGCCGACGAGATGAACGCGGCCGCCGAACTGCTGACCGGCCTCGGGATACCGCCGAGGGTCGCCAGCGCCAGCGCGCGGTGGCTGGAGCAGCTCATGGCGGAACAGGGCGAGCTCCGGTGACCAGCACCGCGCGAGCCGCTCCGACCTCGCGATTGTCAGGCTCCAGCTCAGCAAGTGTCGCCGGCCGCATTTTGTACGCGCGGTACCTGATGGGTTCACGGCCGAACAGTTCCAGCTGGAGCCGCTCGGGCCCCAGCACAACGCAGCAGACTATGCCGCATGGACGGCTAGCATGGACCACATCCGGGCGACGCCCGGATTCCCCGGGACAGGCTGGCTGCACGAGATGAGCCTGGCGGACAATCTGCGCGACCTCGAACGCCACGCGCAGGACTTCGCCGAGCGCCGCGGGTTCACCTACACCGTGCTCAGCATCGGCGCCCACGACGTCATCGGCGGCGTGTACATCTACCCGCCGCGTGACGAAAGCCCGGGCAGCGCTGGCGAACGGAAGGCACTCGTCAGGTCCTGGGTGCGCGCGGACCATGCTGCACTCGATCCCGTGCTTCACCCGCGCCGTCCTCGCGTGGCTGGAACGCGACTGGCCCTTCCACTCGATCGAGTACGCGCCGCGAGTCTGATCCCTCAGCTCCGCCGGGTGCCGCCCGGTGAGGTCGCCCGGGTCTTCACCCTCGATCCTGATCACATCGGGATCGAGACCTTCGACGACCTGGTGGGCCAAGTCGCGTGGTCGCATCACTGGATCGAAGTGGATGGGCGCCCGGTGCAGACGGTCCGCGGACTCGGAAGTAGCATCTGTCAGGTCCCGTCTGATCGTGCGCCGTGAGCGCGCCCGCAGGTAGGCTTCGCGTGCTATCCCGCGTGCCTAGTGAAGCTGGCCGGAGGAGAATCACATGCCACTTTTCGCCAACAAGCCGACCGGCGATCCGGCCGTCTGGGAGCCGCAGGCCGCGGACAGCAGGCTGGCCCACACTGCCGGCGCTGATCCGTCGGGCGTTTTCACCTCCGACTTGTCGGTCTCGGAGTACGTGCTGCTCGGCGAGGCCGGGTTCGAGCCGCTTGGCTTCGTGGTCGGATCGTCTATTTATCACATTGGCCTGCAGGTCGGAAGATGGTCGCAGAACCAGGAACTGCAGATCCTGACTCAGGCGATGTACAACGCCAGGGAACTGGCCATGGCCCGGATGCGGGCCGAGGCCGACCATCTGGGGGCTGACGGCATCGTCGGCGTTCAGCTGCGGATGCAGCAGTACGCGTGGGGCCAGGGTGTCCTGGAGTTCATCGCCACCGGGACTGCAGTGCGCGCGCTGGGCAGCGGCGGCACCGGCACTGCGGGCGCCCACCGGGCCCCGGACGGCCGGGCGTTCACCTCGGACCTGTCGGCTCAGGACTTCTTCCGGCTGCTGGCTGCCGGGGCGGTGCCGGTGGCGTTCGTGCTCGGAGTCTGCGTGTACCACATCGCCCATCAGTCGGCGATGCAGTCGCTGCGCCAGGCAGGCCAGAACCAGGAGATGGTGGTCTTCACCCAGGGCATCTACGAGGCCCGCGAGCTCGCGCTCGGCAGGATGCAGGCGGAGGCAGGGCAGGCGGGTTCCTCGGGCATCGTCGGGGTGACCGTCGAGGTCAACAATCATGTCTGGGGCGAGCACGCCACCGAATTCCTCGCCACCGGAACCGCCATCCGACGACTCGGCGATGAGCACCGGCTCCCCGAGACCTCGCCGAAGCCCACCTTCACTTTGGGGCTTGACCGCTAGGGCAGCCGACCTTCCCGGCACAGCACTGAGGTCGCAGTGGTGAGCGATGAACGTCGGGGAACCTATCCGCCAGCTGGTGGGCGGCATGCACGGCGAAGGCCGTCTTGCCTATCCCGGCCATTCCGCCGATTGCGTGGCACGTCCAGCCGGTCCGTCGGCGGCAGTACCTTGCCGCTGAAATAGTCGCCGATCACCCCGTGCGCGTAGCCGCTCCTGGCGGCAAGCTCCCGGTAGCTCAATTCTGAGTCGGAATTCTGCCTGGCGTGGCGGCGTCGCAGCTCACGCAGGACGCGGGAGTACTCCGAACTGCATCGTTTCGGGCATCCGTCTGCCCGCCATACAAGTACGTCGCACATATCGCGCGGGCGCGGTCATCATCGGCGGCGAGATCGTCAGCGGGGCGTTCCTATATGGATGTACTCGCCGCCTGATCCGCCAGGGCACCTCCGCGCCCCTGCTGGGCAAGGTCGGCCTGGACGACAAGTGGTCCACCCTCACCACCATCACCAGGGATGTTGGCCAGGTCCAGCCGCCAGCAAACGGCTGCAAGGAATGATCGCTTGTCCAGCCTAATGACGGGATGTAAACCAGCTCGCCCCATTAGGCGTCAGTATCGCGGGTATGACAGCAAAGTGCCCCGCCAGGCTCGCCCGGCAAAGCCAGCCACGGCCAGCGGCTCTGCGGGCCGCACGGCGGTGTACATGGTAGGTAATCGACGCAATAATGCTCACAACCTGGAAGGAGTAGCCGGTGACCGCCGCCTTAGAAACCTCCCGCCGCTCGTTCCTCGGGATCAGCGCGGCAGCGCTGGCCGGGGCAGCGGACCTCAGTCCATCCGTGGCGCTGCCTGCGCCGCGGATCGTGTTCGGCATCAACCACAACTACTTTCCGCAGTTCACCCGTGACATCCGCGGTGCTTGCGGCGTCCGCATCTACATCGCGGAGTACAACCGGATTCCGGCACAGTGGCCGGACCGGCTCCCGTCCGCCCGGTCGCTGCTCGGTGGTCCTGTGATTCCTCCTGGAACGCACACGGTGCTGTCCATCCGCCCGATGCCGGCCGACCTGTTCTCGGGTCGGCTGGACCAGCAGATCCGCAGCCTCGCGCTGTCCGCCCCGCCCGGCTCGGCGCTGAATTCCTGGCACGAGAACGAGCCTGGCAACCCGATTGGCTACCCGCCCGAGGTCAACAACGCCGGCGCCGCCTCGCGCATGCACGAGTACCTGCACAAACTGTGCCGGAATACCAATGCCAAGTACGGGTCGATCATCTGCGCCCCGGCCAACCAGCTCATGGGCTGGATGGGCCGTGGCCTTGACTGGTACGGCCTGGACACCTTCGCCGTCAGCCGGTACGTCACCCCGGTGCACACGGTGGACGTGGCGAAGTGGCAGGCGCGGATGCACGGGAACTGGCTGGCCTGGCAGCAGGTCTCCGGGAAGAAGTGGCCGCGGATCAAGATCTGCGAGACCAACGCACCCCGCGACAGCAACCGCAGCCCCTGGTTCACGATGGTGGCCGACTGGCTGGCCTCGCACAACGGCGACACGATGCTGACCTACTGGAACCCGACCGGGGGCCTGTCCGGGCCGTGGCCTCCGAGCGCCGGAGTCCGGGACACCCTGCGGCACCTGACGAGGACGTACTACCTGGAACGCCAGCCCTTGTAATCAGCCTAACCGCCGACACCGGCAAGATCGTGCCGCCGGGACAGTAGCAGTGCTCGTGTGTCGACACTCTGGTCGGGAGATGATGTCGGGCATCTCCATGAGCGTCATTTCCATGTGGTGCCGTTCCATTGCAGGATCAGGGTGGCGGGGTGGCCCGGTGCGCCGGTGTAGCCGACCGCCCACGCGTGGCCGACTGACGTGGCTGCGACGCCAGTTAGCGCGCTGCCCTTTAGGCTGGGACTGCGCACTGCCTTCCAGGCCGAGCCGTTCCACCGGGCGATCAGGATCTTGCTGCTGGTGCCGTAGGTCAGGCCTACTGCCCAGGCGCTGGTGCTTGACGTGGCGGCCACACCGAAGAAGTGGCCGCCTGACACCGTGGCCGGGCTGTGTGCCTGCTTCCAGGCACTGCCGTTCCAGTGGAGGATCAGGGGGAAATCGAGGCCGTCGCCGCCCGTACCGCCGACCGCCCAGGCACCGCGCGAGGAGATGGCGACGCTGGAGAGAAAGCCGAATCGGAAGGGCAACTGCTTCCAGGAAGTGCCGTTCCAGTGCGCGATGAAAGGCTTACCGAAGGGATCGGCCTTGGTCACGTACGAGCCGACCGCCCAGGCGCTGGACATGGACGCGGCGGTCACGGCGTTGAGCATGCTGCCGGTTCCCGGCCTCGGGCAGGGCACCGATCGCCAGGCGGTTCCGTTCCAGTGCAAGATCACGGCCTTGCCGCCGGAGTGAACGCTGCCGCCAGTGCTGCCGACGGCCCACGCGTTTTCCGCGGACGTGGCCGCCACGCCCGCCAGGCTGCCGCTCGCGCCAAGGCCCGGGCCCGACACTTTGCTCCAGGCCGTGCCCCGCCAGCGCACGATCAGCGTCCTGGGGCTGGCGGCCGTGCCCGCGTA
>Ga0307374_10008045_pt1 | contig 15878 bp, 12 predicted proteins | sample OX3MG_FD_202532 | JGI IMG/M metagenome (GOLD analysis project Ga0307374, IMG submission 202532) | Soil microbial communities from Risofladan, Vaasa, Finland - OX-3 | ecosystem: Environmental > Terrestrial > Soil > Coastal area > Acid sulfate soil | place: Finland: Risofladan, Vaasa | collected... | reverse complement strand
GGTGATCAGTACTGTCTCGCCGCCGGGGAGCTGACGCTGGCGCGTGCGCGGATCGAGCGTGACGAAGAGGCGATTCTCCGCGACCACGTGGGCGTCGGTCAAGGCGTTCAACACCGACGACTTACCCGCGTTGGTGTAGCCCACGAGGGTTGCTTCTCGGTGACGCCCTCGGTCACGACCCTGGCGCTGGACGTTGCGCGTACGGTCAATCTCTTTGAGTTCACGACGAATATGGTGGATGCGATTGACCAGACGACGCCGATCGACCTCCAGTTGCGTCTCGCCGGGACCGCGCGTGCCGATGCCACCGGCCTGTTGGCTCAGCGATCCTCCGGCGCGGCGCAGCCGCGGCAGGCGGTACTCGAGCAGCGCCAGCTCAACTTGCGCCTTGCCCTCGGGCGTGGACGCGTTCTGAGCGAAAATGTCGAGAATGACCGCCGTTCGATCGATCGCGGTGCGACCAAGAATCTTCTCCAGGTTGCGCTGCTGAGCGGGCGAAAGCGCGTGTTCGAAGACCACGGTGTCGGCGTCGAGCGCGAGGCAGATTTCGCGAAGCTCTTGGACTTTGCCCGAACCAACGAACGTAGCGGGATCGGGGGCGTCGCGGCGTTGAATGATCTGGGCGACGACGTCAGCGCCCGCGGTATCAACGAGCAAGGCGAGCTCTTCGAGCTGGCGGTCAAGCTCTTCACCGGTGACCCCGGGAAAGAGCACACCCACCAGCACAATCTTCTCGCGAAACGTGCGATCGATCAGCGTCGTTGGTATATAGGTCACGGCGCGTTCCACTCCACGTCGGCGATGAACTCCACTGGTCCCTGCAGGGTGGCAGCCAAACCGTCGAGGATCACGCGAAGTTCACCACCGGGATTGACGACGGCGACGTCATCGCCGGTGAGTCCAGCGCGACGCGCCACGGCGGCGCTCGCGACCGAGCCCGTGCCACAGGCCAGCGTCCAGCCGACCCCGCGCTCGAACACCGTCAGCACGAGTCGACGGGGGTCGCGCACCGAGATGAACTCCACGTTCGCTCCGCCCACGGCGCCGGACCAGTGGGCGGCCATTGTCTCACGCTCGGCGACGCTCCACGCCGGATCGTCGAGCACGACCACGTGGGGATTGCCCACGTGCGCCACGCCCAGTGTTCCCTCCAGGGGAGGCGAGAAGATCACCTCGCCCATCGCGACGCTGCCCTCCCCTCGCGAACCTTCCATGGTCAAGAACACGCGGCGCAGCCCGGCTTCGGTCGCCACGTCGAGTTCGCTCCAGTTCGCCCTCGTGGCACGGCGAACCGCGGCGGCCAGACAGCGGATGCCGTTGCCCGACATCTCGGCGGTCGACCCATCGGCGTTGTAGAGCACCATCGATACCGGATCGCCCAGTGTGGCCACCAAGAGACCGTCGGCGCCCACGCCAAAGGCGCGGTGGCAGACCTCGCGAGCGAGCGTGGGTGTCCACCACGGCGTCGCGCCGTTTCCCTGCACGTCGACGAGAAAGTCGTTTCCCGCCCCCTGCCACTTCTGGAGTGCTCGCATCGTCACGTCGCTCCCCAGTCTCGCACGAACATCGCTCAGAGTCCCAACAGCGATTGAATCCGCGCCTTCGCGCCGGGCACGTCGTCGAACCACTCCACTCGCGGGTCGCGCTCGAACCACGAGCACTGACGGCGTGCGAGCCGGCGGCTCTGCGTGATGGCCTCCTCGACGCACGACTCGAAATCAGCGCCGCTTTCAAGGTGCGCGAGCAGTTGGCGATAGCCCACCGCTTGACGCGCGGTCCTGCTCAGGCCGCCCGGGCGCTGGGCGAGCGCTCGGACTTCGTCCAAGAGACCCTGCGCGAGCCACTCGCGAAAACGCCTCTCGACGCGAGCGTCGAGTTCGTCGCGCGCGACGCGCAGACCCACTTGGGACACCGAGCTCGCGGCGTAGGTCACCAGTCCCTCCCCGTAGGAGGAGAAGGGCCGCCCCGCACCGAGTGTGACTTCGAGCGCGCGCACGATGCGTCGCTCATTCGTCGGCTCCATTCGTGACGCCGCGACGGGGTCGAGGCGAACGAGTTCGTCGTAGAGCCCCGCGAGGTCCACGGCGGCACGCTCTTCGAGCTCTTCGCGCACGAGCGCGTAGCGACCGGGGATGTCGAGGTCGTCAATAACGGCACGACCGTAGAGTCCCGTGCCGCCGACGTAGAGCACTCGATGACCGCGCGACCACACGTCGTGGGCCACTTCGCGCGCCTGGCGCTGAAAGGCCTCGACCGAGTACTCCTCGTTGACCTCGACCACGTCAAGCAAGTGGTAACGAACCTGCGCACGCTCCTCGCGAGTGGGCTTGGCGGTGGCCAGGTCCATGCCGCGATAGACCGTCATCGCGTCGACGCAGAGCACTTCAACGACGCCGCCGCTCTCTAGGGCCACGGCGTGGGCGAGCGCCGACTTACCCGAGGCGGTCGCTCCCACCACGGCGACGGCGCGCTCGCTCGTCACGAAATCAAGAGAGGAAGGCGAATCTTGTGTCGAGGAGCACGCAGCACGTCCCTTTGGGTTCCTCGCAAGAAGTGAGGCGCCGCGGAGGTCACCTCGACGCTCACCAGCGCACCCGCGCGCAACTCTCCGCGCGGTTCGAAGTGGATGAGTTTGCCCTGTCGAGTGCGCCCTGAGTAGACCGCCGGGTCGCGGCGCGACGGGCCTTCCACCAAGACCTCTTCGGTCATGGCCACGCGCGTCTCGTTTCGACGTAGGGCGCTTCGGTCGGTGACGTCCTTCAGCCGTTCAAAGCGGGCCTTGATCGCGTCCTCCCCCACGAACTCGTTAGTCAGCTCGGCGGCCCTCGTCCCCTCGCGTGGCGAGAAGATAAAGGTGAACGTGGAGTCGAACTCACACTGAGCGACGACCTCAAGCGTCTCTTCGAAATCTCGGTCGGTCTCGCCCGGAAAGCCAACGATGAGGTCCGTCGTGACCGCCAACTCGGCAATGGCGCTTCGCGCGTCGCCCAGTCGCTGCAGATAGCGCTCGACCGTGTACCCGCGGCGCATGCCCCGAAGCACGCGGTTCGAGCCCGACTGGAGTGGTAGATGCAACTGCGGACAGACGGCCGGCGTTTCGGCCATCGCGGCGATCGTCTCGGGGCGCAGATCCTTGGGATGAGGACTGGTGAAGCGCAGGCGCTCGATCCCCTCGACCTCGCCCAGGGCGCGCAGCAGTTCGGCGAAGAGGGGACGGCGCTTGGTGAGATCACGGCCGTAAGAATTCACGTTTTGACCCAGCACGGTGATCTCGGTCACTCCCGAGCGTGCGAGCATCCGAGCCTCTTCGACCAAGTCCTCCATCGGCCGACTGATCTCACCGCCGCGAACCGAGGGCACGATGCAGTACGCGCACGTGTTGTCACAGCCCGTTTGAATGGTCATCCACGCCGCGAAGGGCAGTTCGCGAATCGCGTAGAGCGCCGGGGCCATGTCACGACTCGCTTCGGGTTCGGGGGCGTCAAGAATCTCCGCCAGAGGACCTTCGGTCTGCGCGCGGCGCAGCAGTTGGGGTGCGTGGGCGAGGTTGTGCGTGCCAAAGACGACGTCGACCCAGCCCGCGCGCTCTTGAATCACGCCGCGTTCTCGCTGAGCCATGCAGCCGCCCACGGCGATTTGCAGCTCGGGACGCGCCTCCTTCAGTGCCTTGAGTTGCCCGAGCGCGCTGTAGAGCTTCAGATCGGCGTTTTCGCGAATCGTACAGGTATTAAAGACAATGACGTCAGCGTCGGCGTCGCTCGTGGCGGGCACGAGGCCGTCGGCCACGAAGAGCCCCGCGAGACGTTCCGAGTCGTGCTCGTTCATCTGGCAGCCAAAGGTGCGGATGGCGAAGGAGCGGGGCTTTGCCACCGCTCCAGCCTACTGAGCCAGTTCCCCCGCCCCGACCGCGGTGTCGCGCGTGACCCCAATGCTCGCGAGCATCACGCAACTCACGCCCAAGTAGTCAAAGACGTGCACGTGCTGGCCCAGCAGCAGCCAGCCAATGAAGAACGCGACCGCCGGGTCCGTCGCCAATAGGACCGCCGCGATAGCCGGGGGCACCCGGCGCAGGCCCTGCAGCTCCGCGCCAAAGCCAATCACGATCGACATAATGGCGACGATGAGGAGTCGTGCGAGCGTGTTGGGGTGCTGGCGTAACAAGTTCAGCGAACCTAGAGACAGGGGCAGCGTCACGAGGGCCGCAATCGACATGGAAACCGCGAGGCCGCCAAATCCCGACGTCACGTCGCCCACCCGGTGCGAAGCAAAGACGTACGCGGCCCAACCCAAGCCCGAACCCGCGGCGAAGAGAACACCGAGCGTGTTGAGGCCGCTGCCCGGTCGCGCCAGCGCGATGACCCCAATGCCCGCCAAGGCGACGAAGACAAAGTGGCGCGTACTTCGTTTCCCCAGCGCGGCCACAAAGAACGGACCAAGAAATTCAATAGCGACGGCCCCCCCGAGGGGAATGCGCGCAATGGCCTGGTAGAAACACTGATTCATAAAGGCCACCGAGAGTCCGAGCGCTAACGCACCCGTCCACTCACGCCTCGACCAGCGTGCGACGTTGGGCCGTGTCAGTAAGAGCAGGACGATCGCTCCGAGCAAGAAGCGCCACGCGCTCGTCGCCGAGGGACTCAACACACCAAAGACACCGGTCACGAGCGCGGCCGACCATTGAATCACCGTCGCGCCGAGCAACATAAAACCGGCGCCCGCGCCGGCACGGCGGCCAGCAGCGACCGAAGAGTCCGTCAAGAACGGACCAGTCCCGTGACATCGGCTTCGAGCTGGTGCACCTCACCCTCAACACCACGACGGCGAAGAAAGGCGTGCGCGGCCTCGGTAACGCCGTGGGCGCTCTGCGAGTTCGCGAGCGCGAGCATGGTCGATCCAGCACCCGACCAACACGATCCGGCGGCGCCCCCTTCGCGCAGCGCGGCGAGTAGGTCATTAGCGAAGGGCAGTAGCGCGGCGCGGTAGGGCTGATGCAGATAATCATCCATGGAAGAAGCGACGAAATCTTCGTGGTGCGCCAGTCCCGCGATCAGCATCCCGAGTCCGGAGAGATTCGACACGGCGTCAGCGAAGGCGACACTCGAAGGAAGAACGCGACGGGCGTCGGCGGTGGCAAGTTCCTGGTCAGGTACGACCGCGACGAATCGCCACTCGGGATCGAGGGGCAATCGCCGTGCCAGCGCGAGTTCGTCGTGACCGGTCGCGACCACGAGGCCGCCGAGCATCGACGCGGCCGCGTTTTCCGCGTGCCCGTCAACTTCGACTCCCTTCGCGAGTGGATTCGCGGCGCCCGCGGCGGCGGCCGCGGCGACGGCCAGCGCGGCGGATGACCCCAATCCGCGCGACACGGGAATCTCTGAATTCACGTGAATCTTGAAGTTCGAGTTGCCAAGAATCGAGCGGGCCACTTGCACCCCGAGGTGGCGCTCGTCATCAAACATTCCCGCGCCGCAACCCTCGCTCGTCACCTCGAGAGACGCCGCGGGTTCGATCGTGACCTCGAGATACAAAGACAACGCCACGGCCAGAACGTCAAACCCGGGGCCGAGATTGGCCGAACTTGCCGGAACGCGTGCGAACATGGCGTTCAGCGTAGGCGTTGCCAGAGCGTCGCGGGAGCGACGCTCTGGGCCGCGACGAGGGGGACTCGTGCACTCGTCGTACCTTCCACTCGCAAGGTCCCCACTACTTGACCGCGACGAACGGCGTTGGTGAAGTGGCGCCACGTAACGACTAGGCGCGGCTGGCCCTTGGCCGCCCACCACGTGAGGTGAACCGCGTGTGCCGTCACGACGGCGGTCTCGTGATGATCCCAACCCATTCGGGCCACGACCGTGCCTCGGGGAATGACGTGTTGAATCTGATTCGCGACGGCGGTATTGGCGAGCGCCAACGCTTCGTCACCGGCGGGGCCGAGCAGATCGCCGCCGCGGGCACCGAGAATCACGGCGTAGAGGACTCTCGTCTTCGTTCCGACCTGGAACGTCATGGCGAGGACGTCGCACCCTCCGGCGGCCGAAGTACGCCCTGACTTCACGCCGATGACGTGATCAACGCCCACGTACGGGGTGAAGGAACCCTGAACGCCCCCGACCGGGAGGTCGACGCTCGGTTGGATCACGATCGAACGCACCAGCGGCGACTTCATCAAGAGCACGGCCAGCTTCGCTTGGTCTCGGGCACTCGACACCGACGACGCTGAGAAGCCTGACACGTCTGCGTAGTGCGTCTGGGTCAGACCGAGCTTGGCGGCCTCATCGTCCATCAACGCAATGAACTGATCTTGGGACCCGGCCACCAGATCGGCCAGCATGACCGCGAAGTTGCCCGCCGAATGCACGAGGAGTCCCTCGAGCAGTTGATACTCGCAAATCTGTTCGCCCACCACCACGGGCACGCTCGACTCGTCTAACTGTTTCATGATGGCGTAGGTTTCGAGGTCGCTACTCGACACGTAGAGGCACGTGCCGGTCTCATTCATCGATAGGGGGAGGTGCTGGAGCGTCACGTACGCCGTCATCATCTTGGTCAGGCTGGCAATGGGGACCACGTGATCAGCGTGCGTTCGCAGCACGCCTAACGACGGGATGTCGAGTGCCGCGGAGCCCACGCTCGGCCAGGCGAGCTTTGGCGCGGCGCTCGTGGGCCACGGCGCCATCGTGACCCGGGCCTGCGAGCGAGGGTGCAGCAGCGGCAGCTGCATCGACACCATGATGGCGCCGGCCACCGCAGCGCCAAGCAACATCGAGGCGCCGCGGGTCGCTAAACCACGTCGCGCACGTCCAGACCTAGTCGCCACGAGTTAGAGCGACGTCTGCTGGTCGTACTCGTCGAAGGTCATCAACACCTTGCGAGCCTTAGAGCCGTCGCCGGGGGCAACGACACCCTCGTTCTCGAGTTGATCCATGATGCGCCCAGCGCGCGCGAAGCCGACGCGAAGCTTGCGCTGGAGCATCGAGGTCGAGCCGGACTGGGTACGAATGACCAGTTCGCGCGCTTGGCGCAAGATCTCGTCGTCGTCGTCTCCCCCGCCACCGCCTGGTCCCGCGTTCTTCAACGGCACGTCGAGCGCCACGACGCTCTCGCGCCGCCCACCCTGGGCCCGCCACGCCTCGACGACGCGACGCACCTCTTCTTCCGAGACCCACGGCGACTGGAGCCGTCGAGCCACGTTGCTCGACGCGGTCACCATCAACATGTCTCCCTTACCGATGAGTCGTTCCGCTCCGGCCTGGTCCAAGATGACGCGACTGTCGGCGAGCGACGAAACCGCAAAGGCCATACGACTTGGAATATTTGCCTTGATGACGCCGGTGATCACGTCGACGCTCGGACGTTGGGTTGCGAGTACCAAGTGAATGCCCACCGCGCGGGCCATTTGTGCGATGCGAACGACGGACTCTTCAACGTCGCGAGCGGCGACCATCATGAGGTCGTTGAGCTCGTCGACCACGATCACGATGTAGGGCAACGTTTCGGGTCCCGGAGGCGGCGCGACGTCACTGGCCACACCCGCCGCGCGTTCGAGCACATCAGCCACGAGCTCCGCGTCACTGAGCGGAGGCTCGAGCTCGCCGCGAGCGAGCATCTGTTGATAGCTCGCGAGGTCCCTCGCCCCCGACTCGGCCAGGAGGTCATAGCGACGCTCCATCTCGCGTACCGCCCAGTTCAGTGCACCGGCCGCCTTCTTGGGATCCACCACGACGGGGGCGAGCAGGTGAGGGAGATCGTTGTAGTGCCCCATTTCGACTCGCTTCGGGTCCACCAGCAACAAGCGCACCTGGTCAGGAGTGTCGCGCATCACCAAGGCAGTGATCAGCGAGTTGATGCACGAACTCTTGCCCGCGCCCGTAGCGCCGGAGATCAAGACGTGGGGCATCTCTCCGAGATTGACGACGACGGTCTTGCCAGAAATATCACGTCCGATGGGCACGTCCAGTGGATGCGACGCCGCGGTGGCCTCCTCGGAACTCAACAAGTCACCGAGGGCGACCAGGGTTCGTTGGCGATTGGGCACCTCGACGCCGATGGCCGATCGTCCGGGAATCGGCGCCAAGATGCGCACGTCGGGCGAGGCCATCGCGTAGGCGATGTCCTTATTGAGCGAGGTCACTCGAGAGACTTTCACGCCCGGTCCGAGCTCCAGCTCATAACGCGTCACGGTCGGCCCGACGGTAAAGCCCAGCAGTACCGTCTCGACACCGTGGGCCCCGAGCGCCTCGACCAATTCAGCCCCCGCCGCTTCAATCGCCGTGCGGTCTTGACGCTGATCCTTGGTGCGCAGTAACAAACTGAGCGCCGGCAACTCCCAGTGGCTCGGCGTGAGAGCGAACTCGGGCACCGTCAATTCAGCAGCCGCTTCGAGTGCCTGCTCCGTGGACGACTCGTACCATTCGTCCTCGGGCTCATCGACGTATTCGTCAACTGTCGATTCATCAGAATCGACCGCGTCAAAGTAACGCGGATCGCTCTCGGGCCCGCTGTCGGCAACGACTTCTTCCGGCGCAGGGGGCTCGCTCGGTCTCAGCGCCTCGACGTCCTCCCCCTCGTCGTAGCCAACGTCACGCATCGGTCGCAAACTCCACCATCGCGCGACGCTGCGAAGGAGCCAACGTGTGGCGCGAATCGATCCACTCGCTAAAGCGTGAAGACCGATCGAGGTCGCGATCATGACCATCACGACCAACAACGCCAACAACACGACCACCGCACCCGCGACGCCAATCACCTTGGCGAGCGAACCACCCACCAAAACGCCGAGCCATCCGCCACCGTGGGCGAGCTGGCCGGTGGTGGCGTGCAACGAGAGTCGCCCGGCGTTGAGGTCCGCGAGTCCGCTCAACCCGACAAGACCAAGCGTCAGGCTCCAAACGATGCGTGGGCGATCGACCTCCACCTTCACGACCACAAAGAGCGCCCCGAGGCCAATCAGCAGCACCGGGAGGGCGAAGCGACCCACGCCGAAGAGTTGGGACAGTCCTCTCGAAATCGCGCGCCCCAGTGGTCCCAAGGCGTGGCCCTCCGCCAGGGCGACGAAAAGTCCCACCACGACGAGCACGACGATCCAGAGGTCTCGCGCATGCCGCTGCCACAGCGATTTGCGAGCGGGTGGTGATGCGCGTTTCGCCGCCTTCTTGACGGGAGTTTTCGAAGGTCGTGCGCGTGCCACAACCATCCAACTTACTGACGCCACACCTAATTTCGCGGCCACACCAGTCAGAAAGCAGGGTGACGCCGAGACGCTTTGCCTAAGATATCGCCGTGAGCGACCCACGCCCGGGCTCCTCGGCGGCCTCGGCGTCGTGGTGAGCGTTTGACCAAGCGTTCACGAGCGCGCGGCTCCCCCGAAGCACGCCTCTCGCTGCGCGCGGGGTTTTGTATGACCTCGCTACTACTCATTGGGCTCTGGTCACCGGCACGAACGGACAGCACCGTGCTCGCCTTGGGGGCGCTCTGGGCGATCGGGCAAGACGGACTTGATCAGTGGCGCGTACGAGGTGCTCGCCTCTTATCAATCGCCTTCGCCGCCGTCGTGGGCATTGGCGCGGGCACGAGCTTCGTGGCCCTCTTCCCCCAAAAAGGAGCCGTTCTCGTGCTCTACGGCGTCGCCGCCTTCGCGGCGGGAATCGTTGAAGGTTCAAACTTTCCCTCGGCCGGTTCCTATCTCGTCATTGGGGCCGTCGTCGGCGGTGGTGTTGGATTCGCTGGTCACCAATTGACGGCGACGATCTTGGTCGGCGTCGGTGCGCTCTGGGTCTACCTGGTTGCGTTGATTATGGATCGGCGAAACGCGCGAACGAATCAGCGACTCGTCCTGGCGCAAGCATTTCGAAGCGTGGCGAATCTCTTCGACGCGATTGGTCAAGCGAATTTCACGCAGGTCCGCTCCTTGGCCGTCGCGGCCCTCGACGCCGCCCAGGACGTCATCGGCTCGGACAATGACTCGCGTCCGCTCGAAGAGATCACTGGCGAACCCGACGACGAACTGCTCGCCCTTCGCCAGTGTCTCGTGGTGGCGCTGCAGTGTGGCGAGGTGGTCTCGCTCGTCGTTGGACGAGGTATCAAAGTCGACGCCACGATCGCTCCCGCTCTGCGAGACCTCGCGAAGCGCCTCGCCGAACGTGACGCCATTGACGCCACTCGGCGAATTCGCGAGCTGCGCCGCGACGTTGAAGTCACCGGCGACATCTCGGCGGCCTGGCGCGCGGCGCTGCGCGCCCCCGACGCGTCGACGTTGCGCCAACGCACGCCCTTCGTGAGCGAACGCCAACTTCTCCCACGAAGTGACCGCGTTCGTTTCGCCACGTTGCTGACGCTCGCCGTCGAAATCGCCGCCGCCCTGTCCCTGTTTCGCGGTGGCACCCACTCCTTTTGGCTCCCCCTCGCGGTCGCCTTCATCTTTCGACCCGATCTGGGCAGTGTCGTGGGACGGGCCTTCGCGCGAACCATCGGCACCGCGGTGGGCACACTCATCGCCGTCGCCGCGGCGGCCCTGGGCAATCCCGTCGCTGTCTTGATTGGACTCTCCATCATCATGGCGGCCGCCGTTCCGTGGGCCGCCCGGCGCAGCCACACGCTCACGGTCATCGCCTTCACGCCCATTGTCTTCGTGGTCGTCAGCGCCCTACGTCCCGACCAGGGTCTTTTCCTGCCGCGCGTGATCGACACCGCCTTGGCCGCCGTGATCGTCCTTGGAATCGACTACTTGATGTGGTCCCGGGCGCCATCGCTACGACCTCTCCAACAGATCGACAAGGCGCGGCGCATGTCGATGATCTACCGACGCGACGCGACGGTCGATGACGTCTTGCGTCGGCACCGGCTACGCCGCGACGCGCTACGCGCCGTAGCGGCCGCGCGCGGCACCCTGGCCCTCGCCGCGAGTGAGCACCACGCCGGAAGGCGAGACGAGAGCGCCCGACTGAAATTCGAACTCGACCGCATCGAGTCCGACATCGACGCGACCACGGTGACCCTGCTCGGCTCCTGAGTCGACCCTGTTCTATAGGCTGGCCCGGTGACTAATAGCCCTGACGCCACGTCCGTTGATCTCGCGAAACGACTGGGAGCCGAGGCGCGGGTTATGAACGTGACCTCAAGCCAAGAGCTTTCGAGTTGCGTTCGCGAGGTTCGCCTCCGCGGCGACGCGACGGTGCTCGGAGGCGTGGCGGGCAACGACGTAATGATTCGACTGTTCGATGAGAACGGTCGCGCGATTCGTCGGCGCTACAGCGTTCGCGACGTCGACGAGGTCAGTGACGAGTTAGTCCTGTGGGTCACGACCGATCACGAAGGTCCTGGCGTTCAATGGGCGCTCGACGCGCACGTGGGCGAGCCCGTCGACGTCGTGGGGCCTCGCGGCAAGATTCCCCTTGATCCCCTGGCCGACTGGCACCTCTTCGTGGGTGACGCCAGTGGCTTGGGCGCTTTCTATCGCATGGCGCAGAGCATTGAGGTGCCCGGTCGCGCGATCTTCATCGTCGAGATCGACCACCCCGACGACGCCTTGACCGCCCCCTTCGACGAAGGGCTCGGCGTGACGGGAATCTTCGTCAACCGAGACGGGCGAGAACTTGACGACCCCGCCGGACTCTTAAGCGGACTGGCCACGTTCGCCTTTCCGCCCGACCGGGGCCACGCGTACCTCTTTGGCGAGTTTCACGTGATGAGGGTCCTCGAGTCCGCGCTGCGCGACCGGGGACTTTCGCCCGAAGCCATCAGTCACAAGTCCTTTTGGCGCGTGGGCCGGCGCAACGCCGACCACGGCGAACCCCAAAAGGACTAGGCGACCACCACCGCGGGCAAGATCACGGGCTGGCGCCGATAGCGCTGGCCGAGGAGACGTCCCGCGGCACGTTGGACGACCTTATTCAAGGCCTCGGGATTCCTTTCGCCTTCTCGCAACGACGCCGCGAGCGCTTCGCGCACCGCGTCGGTCAGCGTCGCCAGGACCGCGCGGTCGGCGTCGCCCTCGAACCAACCTCGAGCGCTCACGTTGACGCCATCGACCAGCTCGCCACTTCGCCGATCGACGCCCGCGGCGATCAAGACCACTCCGTATTCGGCCAACATGCGTCGTTCCTCGAGGGGCCGCTCGTCGAGATCGCCGGCGCTGCCGTCGATGTAGTGAAAACCGGCCGGTACTTGCCCGGCGCGGCGAATTCCGCGTTCGCTGAGTTCGACCTGATCGCCGTCTTCACAAATTAGGACGTGTTTGGAGTTAAGGCCCATTGACACGGCGAGTTCAGCGTGGTGCACGAGGTGGCGATACTCGCCGTGCACCGGAACGAAGTTCCTGGGCCGCAGCAACTGGTGATAGGTGCGCAGTTCGCCCTGACGGGCGTGGCCTGACGCGTGCACCATTTCGTGGCCCGAGTGGATAACTTCGGTGCCGGCTCGGTGCAGGTCGTCGATGACTCGTCCCACTGACCACTCGTTGCCGGGTATTGGATGCGAACTCAAGATCACCGTGTCGTCGGGGCCCACCGCGAAATTGCGGGCGTCGCCGCGCGAAAGCTTCGACAGCGCCGCGAGGGGCTCGCCCTGGGAGCCCGTGCAGATGACGCACACTTCACCGGGACTGTAGCGAGGAATGTGCTCGATCTCGATGAGGTGGGCGGGATCGACGCTCAATATGTGAAGTTTGCGCGCCAGTTTGACGTTGGCCTCCATCGAGCGGCCCATCAAGGCGATCTTTCGACCCTGGGACACCGCGACGTCCATGATCTGTTGCACGCGATGCACGTGACTGGCGAAACAAGCGACCACCATGCGCCGTTCGGGCCGCTCCAGGAACAGTCGTCGAAGTGCGACACCTACGGTGCGCTCCGACGGCGTAAAGCCCGGTTCCTCGGCGTTCGTGGAGTCGCACAACAAGAGCGCGACGCCCTCGTCGCCGAGCGCGGCCAAGCGCGTGAGGTCGGTGCGACGATTATCGATCGGGGTGGAGTCCAATTTGAAGTCACCCGAGTGCACCACGGTGCCCAACTTGGTGTGAAAGGCCAGCGCGTGCGCGCTGGGCACCGAGTGCGTGACCGGGATGAATTCCACCTCGAAGGGACCAATGCGGCGGCGCTCACCATCGGCGACTTCAATGAAGGTGAGGTCCTTGGCCACCTTGGCCTCGGTCAAACGGTGGCGCGCGAACCCCACCGTCAGGGGCGATCCGTAGATCGGGACGTTGACGTCTTTGACGAGGTAACGAAGCGCGCCGGTGTGGTCTTCGTGACCGTGGGTCAACACAATGCCGTCGATGCGGTCGCGGCGCTCAATCAACCAGCGAAAATCGGGCAGGATGAGGTCAACGCCGTACATATTGGGCTCGGGAAACATGAGTCCGGCGTCGACGACGACGAGGCGACCGTCTTGTTCTATCGCGAGACAGTTGCGTCCAATCTCGCCCAAACCCCCGAGAAAAGTGACGCGTACGGCTTCAACCACGAGTCGACCGCAACTGCGCCAGCACTTCGCTCGCGCGTGCGTCAAGCGCCGCGTCGCCGCGCGCGTGCGGCAAGCGGCACTCGCCCACCGCCAAACCCATCAGTCGCATCATGGCCTTCGAGGGCATGGGATTGGGGTGCGTCTCGCTGCTCTCAAACACACAACTCGCCGCGAGCACCTCGTTGATCGACTGCGCTTTTGCCCCGTCGCCCGCTGCGGCGTAGCGCACCATCGCGGCGAACTCGGGTCCGGCCCAATGGGCCGCCACCGAGACGATGCCCGCTGCCCCCAACGCCATGAATGCCAGGGTCAAGGCGTCGTCACCGCTGTAGAGATCGAGGTCGTCGCCCAGCGCGGCTTTCACGTGCGCGGCGCTCGCCAGGTCGGCCGAAGCGTCCTTCAAGGCCACGATGTTCGCGTACTTCTCGGCCAACGCGATGGTGGTCGCGGCCTGGATCTTTCGACCCGTGCGAGAAGGGATGTCGTAGAGCATGATTGGCAACGAGGTCGATTCGGCCACGGCGCCCAGGTGTCCCGCGATTCCGGCCTGACTTGGTCGGGCGTAGGCCGGCGTCGTGGCCAGTACGCCCTGCGCGCCGGTCGCGGCGACTTGGGCGCTCAGCGCGATGGACTGGTCGGTGTTGGCGAACGTGGAGCCGGCGATGACGGGCTCGGTGACGGCCTCGGCCACGCACGCGAAGAGGTCAAGCTTTTCGACGTCGCTGAGCGACGATCCCTCGCCCGTAGAGCCAGCCACGACCAGTGCGTCGCTTCCGGAGTGGACGAGATGGCGCGCGAGGTCGCGCGCGACGTTGAAATCAACCGATCCCGCGTCGTCAAAGGGGGTCACCATGGCCGTGACGACTCGTCCAAAACGAGGAGGGTTCATACCACGAAGTTACCAGTCAAGGTGGCGAGTCGCTGCTAGAGCAATGAGCCAATGCCGAGCAAGAGACCGGGCTTGGCGGCGTCCACGTGCGAGACCGCGATCGCGACGCCCGTTAGAAAGCTCTCGCGATCGTAGGAGTCGTGACGAATCGTCAGACCTTCTCCCCGCGAACCAAAGAGAATTTCTTGGTGCGCGACTAATCCAGGCAAACGAACCGAATGAACCTTGACACCGTCGGCGACGTCAGCGCCTCGGGCGCCTTCGAAGGTGTGGCTCCTCGTCGAATCAATGAGTGCACCGAGTCCCTTGGCCCTACGGGACCGAGCGACTGCTTCGGCAGTCGCGATCGAAGTGCCCGAGGGCGCGTCAATCTTGGAATCGTGATGAAGCTCGATGATCTCGACACGTTCAAAGTAAGGTGCCGCCATCGCGGCGAAGCGCTCGGACAACACCGCCCCGATCGCGAAGTTCGCGGCGACGACAACACCGACGCGCTTCGAAGCCGTTTCGAGCGCGCCGCGGTGTTCGTCGCTGAGGCCCGTGGTGCCCACGACGAGCGCGACGCCATGGGCGGCGCACCACTTGGCCGAACTGGCGACTCCGTCAGGTGAAGAGAAATCAATCACGACATCGATGCTCGACGCGTCGAGGTCATCGACGCGCGCGACGTACGTCGCGCCGAAGACCGCCGCTGGTTCATGGGCGTCGACCAGGGCCGCCACCTTGAAATCGTCGCGGGCGCTCAGACCACGCGCGAGCGCTTGGCCCATGCGTCCCGCGCCCCCCACGATGGCGAGAACTTTCACGAGGTCACCTTATCCAAGCGACGTCGGCGCCACGCGAAAGCCAGGGCCACGGCGAAGGCGCCAGCGGCTCCCAACGACGCGAAGAGTCCCGCCTCGATGTAGGGAGCGTGGTAGTGAAAGTGAAGGTTCCAGGTTCCCCGGGGGACGGTGACTCGCTGGATGAGTCCCGCGCGCGTGACCGCGAGGTCGAGGACCGCGCCCGTCGTCGCGTTCGTCGCCGTCGCCCGCCAGCCCGGGAGGTACGCCTCGCTCCGCTCGAGGACCGTCGCGTGCGTCGTCTTCACCTTCATCCACGCGTCACCCCAGGGGCTCGTCGTTATCGACGTGACAACGCCGCCCCCGCGAGGTGCCTGGAGCCACGCGCGCGCTTGAAGGTGGGTCGCCTTAAAGACTTGGACGTCGAGCATCGTCGAGGTCATGTGCCACTTCTTCGAAGACAGCGCGATATCAAAACCGCTGTCGAGGTAGTAGCGCGCTCCCGTCGAGGTCGTGACCACGGCTTCGCGAAGTTGGGTGCGACGGGCCGTCACCACTTCAAAGCCCCCCGCCCACTGGGGCGAGGCAAGTCGCAGCGTGACCGGGGCGTGGCCCGTCACGTCATAGGTCGCCCCGAAAGCGACTCCCGAGGCGTTGAGCAGGCGAAGTTTCGAAGTGACCGGGACCGAGGCGTTCGCGGTACCGCGTAGCGAGATCCGCGCCACCTGGAGTTCCTGGCCGAAGTAGCG
>Ga0307374_10008044_pt1 | contig 15880 bp, 14 predicted proteins | sample OX3MG_FD_202532 | JGI IMG/M metagenome (GOLD analysis project Ga0307374, IMG submission 202532) | Soil microbial communities from Risofladan, Vaasa, Finland - OX-3 | ecosystem: Environmental > Terrestrial > Soil > Coastal area > Acid sulfate soil | place: Finland: Risofladan, Vaasa | collected... | reverse complement strand
TGGTCCGAACGGCAAACGACGGCTGCCCGCTTCCGAAGCCCTCGGACAACGAGAATTCATCATCACCAAGCTTTACCGGAGCACTTAGGCTCCGCAGTGGCCACACTCTAACCGGGGCGCAGGTTCGTAAAGCAGTCGGCCCGGGCTAACTCGTGCCCATCTAACCAGGCCTTTCCTGGCTTGGGGGCATAGGGTGGGGTGAGTTCACTCTTGGTTCGCCTTCTTGCGCGACGTTACGCAAGATCTGCGGGCGGCATATCAATCCTGACACTCTCCCCAGTTCCCAGGGACTGGTGGATGGCTTCAAGCACGGCTGTCACCTGCCGTCCATCAAACCCGGACACGCGGGGAACGGTGTCATTGAGAATTGCATAAAGGAAGTCTTCCAGGCATGAGGGGAATGCACCCCGCATGCGCCCGAAAATCTCGTTGTTGAGGAAAACCTTGGGATAAGAAAATTTCCGTTCAGTACTGATTTCGATCGATTCGCACTTGCGGTCGAAGTGCAGGTGGCCCTTTGAGCCGATCACTTCAATAAATGAATCGACTGTTGAAGGAAATGTATTGGGATAGACCCATGCTGACTCAAAAGTGACGAACGCCCCTGAGGCAAATTTCACCTGGGCCTGGATAACATCGTAGGTCAAAATTCCACGCGCGGCCAGCACTTCCATACGTCCCCACGCTCTCGCCTCAACTGGCTCACTGGCGAGCCACCACCGCACTAGATCGATATCGTGCGAGGAAAGAAACCAGGCTGACGTGGTCTTGCCCGCCCAGTTAATATGTTCGGTTGATACATAGATCGTGTCATTCTTTCGCGCATATCCGGCAAGGGGCACGCCGATCTCACCGGCCGCAATCGCGACCTTGGCCTGATGGTAGGAGGGGAGCCAGCGGTGATTGAACGCGACCTGGATCTTCTTCCCCACCCGCCCGGCAACACGGATCAGTTCATCAGCCTCGCTTGTGAGCGTGGTAAAAGGTTTCTCGACCAAAACGTGCCGGCCGGATTCCAGCGCGTCGCGGGCCGGCTCAAAGTGGCAATCGTCAGGGGTTGCAACCACCACAGCATCCAGGTCCTTCCTCTCAAGCATTTTCTTGTATTCGGTATACCCCGCGACGCTGTAACTTTTGCAAATCTTGTCGACCTGCTCCTGCCGAGGTGCGCTGACCGCTACCACCTCAGACAGCGGGTGCTCCGAATAAATCTTCACATAATGCCGGCCCATAGTTCCCAAACCAAGCACTCCAACGCGTACACGTTCCATCAACGCTCCCTTCTTTTCCCCACCGCATTTTGAAGAATTCCGATGCCGGATATCTCGATTTCGATCTGGTCGCCCTCCTTCAGGAATATCGGGGGCACTTGCTTCGACCCAATGCCTGCCGGAGTCCCTGTGCTAATGATATCGCCGGGATCGAGCACTAACGTCTGCGAAAGTCGCGAAATCAGGGTAGCCGGCGCAAAGACCAACTGACCCGTGTTGGAATGCTGGCGAACCTGCCCATTCAGCTTCAGCGTGATTTCAAGATTCGCGGCATCCTCGACTTCATCCGCGGTTGCCAGCCACGGGCCAAGCGGGCCGAAGCCGTTGCAGTTCTTGCCTCGAAACCACTGTTTGTCCGCCCGCTGTAAATCCCGGGCGCTAACATCATTCATAATGGTGTAGCCTGCGATACATTTGACTGCCTCTGCCTCGCTCACACAGTCCGCACGTTTGCCCAGCACCACAGCCATCTCCGCCTCGTAATCAACCTGGTCGCTTGCGGCAGGCAACGGAATCTCGGCCCTGTGCGGAATTACAACCGATGGCAGTTTTGAGAAAAAGATAGGCGAGGATGGCGGCGGAAGGTTATTTTCAGCAGCGTGGTCAGCATAGTTCAAACCCACACAAAAGATGCGTGACCCGCGGCCAACCAGCGCCGCGTGTCGCAACGTACCCAACGGGACACCCTCCGTCAGTCCATTGCTTAGGATTTCATCAGCCCGCTGACGGGACGACTGTCCTGCACGTAACCAGGCGCTGAGGGAGGAAAACTCCGAGCTTTCGCCGGCTGCGGCGGTCAGGTCAACGACCTGACCGCGCTGCACGGCCCCAAGATGAACGGCACCGTCCGAAGTATAAAAATTCAGCAGTCTCATCCAGCCTCTGTAATCAGTTGCAAGAAATTCCGCCGAAGGATTTTTTCTTTAGCTTGATCAGTGATCCGAGATGTCAACACGTGGGCCAGTGTCATGGAAGCTTCAAGGTACGGCAAATCGGACCCGAACAGGATTCGCTCCGCGCCCACCCGCTCCACGCAGCGTTCCAAAATAAGTCGGTGCCGCTGCGACCCCGAAAGGTCCAGATAAAGGTTAGGAGCCTGGCCGGCGGCCTCCATCGCCTGGTGGTAGCCCCGCCAGGTTACGCCCGAATGTCCCAATAGAATTCTTGCCCGGGGATGTTCCCGGGCAATGCCGGAAAAAAGCAACGGCCCGCAATTGGGATCAGAATCCCAGGTGTGCACCAGAACAACGGCACCGGTCGCGTGTGCGTAATCCCATACCGGCCGGTAGTGCGACCCAGTAACAGGATAATGATGCAAGCCGGGGTGCAGCTTGATAAGCGGCGGCCGGTGAAAATGAGCCCATCGATCCAGTTCCTGGAGAGCCTGCCCCGGCGGGTTGGGGTTGACTGCGATGTAACCCAGGAAACGCTCCGGGTAGTGCTTCAGCAGTTTCTCAATTTCAGCATTTCCGCGTGGACAATCGTTGTAACAGGCAAGTGTCGACGTGACCGCCAGCCGTTCGATATTGAGCAGGTCCATCACCGCCACCATCGAATCCGAATCGGACTTGTAGGCGGGGAAATCGACGTGCGTCCCGAGGTGCCCGTGGCAATCCAATACAGCAACCGGCGATCTCACCCTTGCACCTCCGCGGAGGCGTTGCGGCAACCTGAAAGCAGTCGGCGCAGGTTTTCCCCGGCAATGGCCAAGCGCGCTTTATCAAGGATACGGGCGCTTGCCAGAACTCCCAATGCAGCCGCCGGCGTATGGAGCGGCAGACGGCTGCCAAACAGGAGACGATCGGCCCCGTGCTGCTCGACAAAAGCCTCAAGCTGCCGGTGTGCAAGATAGGTTGCGCTGTCAAAATGCAGATGAACAAAACGGTCGAGCAGAGGAAACAGATAGCGGTCCGCCCGATAGCCTGCGTCCAGAAGGACCACTATCAACTGTGGAAAATTCTCCATCACTGCTACCAGCCGGTCCCAGTCGATCTCAGGGCGGGCAATAAGCGTGACCACGGATTGTTCTTCAAGGTATTCAAACAGGGGGCCCGAGCACCAGCGCGACAGTGAATAATTGTGCTGGGCAATACCGGGCGTCAGGCGCACAGCGAGGGGTCTGCGCGCGACCAGTTCGTCGATGGATTGCCCCTCGGGCAGCACAGCCCACGCCGGCGTCAGGCGCGGCCGCAAGTCGCGCTCCAGCGCAAGATTTCCCTCCGCGGCATCATACTCTTCTCCCGTCCAATGTGACACCAACGCGTCCTGAATCGAAAAGGATTCCATCTCCTCGATTAGCGCGTCTGCTTTCAGGGCCAACTCCCCATGGATCCCCGATGGCCCGACTCGTGCATTCACGTCAAACAGGTTCCAGCCGGCCGCCTCTTGAAACACCGCATCAATCATGGATTGAGACACGATGGTCTCCTTTCTTCACATCGCGAATTGCGAGCGTGCCGGCACGGAACTCGAAGTTCACCCGCGCACCATCCACCTGTACCCCTGAAGGCGGCCCCGCAAGGGTCACCTCAATATCGGTAGTCGTAGCCGAGTGAAGCCTCATTTCGATATCCTGCGCTCTTCGCTGCCATGCCACGTCCAACGGTGACTTTGAGCGGAACAGCACCATGTTGTCCTGTTCCACAACATGCGCGCCAGCCGCCAGCCAGGAACGGGCCGCAGCTTCGCCCTGCACTGCCAGGATGCTGCCGTCTGTCGATAGACCGTCCAATTGCAACCGCCCAGACCCTGTGCGAAAAACAACGCCACACGGCACGGGCCCGGCCTGCCGGATTCCCTCGTCCGCCGGCGACATCAGCGGCTGCATCAAAGTTGCCTTGCCAACCGCGCGGCCGCGCTCAAAATGCAATCCGACAAGAAAGCGGGCGGCGCGGGACTTGGAGGACTGGAGATAGAATTCGTGTGGTGTATGGATCTCCCCGTGGTCAAGATCATCGAACGCAGTGATCGGGACCGGGGTCGATTTCACCTTCCAGTCGCCTGACGGAGCCGCAGTGAGCAAGGATGCGAAGGCGCCGGGCATTTGAATCACCGCGCGGGAAACTCTGGCTGAGAGTCCCGCGCCTCGCGGAGCATGCAGCAGCCACGTGTAAACATGAGGCGTGTTCGATGCAATGCGGTCGTTGATAACAAGAAAATCCGGTGGAATAAAAATAAAGTCGCGCTGGTAATGTGACAATTGCCCTGCGTAGGCTGAGGTAAGGTCAGCAGCAACGTAATCAAACGCTGAGGACAACAGATGGGACGTGAAGTGTGGATGGTCATCAAAGGCCCGCCAGAAGCGGCCGTTATACGCCATCTGGCTGAACGGGTCATCGCCGATCAAAACCGTGTTGTGCCCAGAGGCCTGGGTAAAATAGGTTGGATAGTTCGGATCATTATAGTAAGCGGAGTACCCTGCTTCCGAGACCAGCCTTTCGCCGAATGCCGCAACTTGAAAACTCCCCTCATCGTGATGCTCATGGTTGAACCATGGCCCGGTTCGCAACGAAATCACGGTCGCCTGGGTTCCCCAATCGCTGCGGAGCACTGCACTTCCGCGATCGCGGAAAATCCTCGACCGGGGAGGCTGCGGGTAGCTTTGGGGCAAGCTCGAACAACAGGCCAGATCAAGAGGGCCTGCTTCATCTTCAAGCTTACGGCCTGTGTGCTGGACCTCCGGATCCGCATCAAGCGAGACGTGGGTCACACTGCGGTCGTAAAAATCACGCAACGCGGGAATCCGTGAATGCTCCGCGCCCCAGGCAAAGCCGGAGAGGTTTTCCAGCCTGCCGCCGAAGTCACCCGTATCCAGAACCAGATCTGGCCTCACCATCGCGTAGTACGGCCACCAAAACCCATTCCACATGCGAGCTGTGCCCCGCGGGCGGATGCCGAGCGAGCTCAGCGCCGCCGCTCCCCAGGACAATCCACGCATCGCAAAGTTCTCGTAGCCCGCCGGTTCCACTTCGCTTCCGTCACCTGGAAACAGACCTTTCAGCAGATGCTCGAATGCATCATCCAGTTCCGCCAGGGCAACACCTTCACGCGACCTCCATTGGGGCACGTCGCCTTCGTCTGCCACAGCGGCGGCAATCGCTCCGCCCAGGGAATTCGCCATCCAGTTGCTGGCGGCGGTCGGCATGCGGTTATAACGAAAATACTCGTTGACCGTCGGCTCAATAATCTGCTTCCAAAACGCGTTGGCAATCCGCCCTTTCTCTTCCTCAGTAAGGCGATGCGCAATCAGGTCATAGCCAAAAGCAACGCGCTGCGTGAAAACACCAACTTCGTAATAGGTGTGCAGACCATGCGTCGTGAATCGCGGCGGAGTCCATGTTTCCCAGCGGGCCACAGTCAGCAAAGCCCGCCGCGCCGTGTCCAGCGACTTCTCATTCCCGTTCAACGAATAATCAAGCGCGCAGTATGAAATGGTGTTCGCGTAGGATTCCAGGAGTTTGAAGTAACTTTTCAACTCCCCGACAAAGCCAGGAACCAGACCGGTGCCGCCGGGAAGATGAGCGATGTTGTTCCCCGCAAATGGATTATCGGCAATCTGCGCCGAAAGCATTTGAGCCCTATAATGAATCTGCTCCCGCAAATCCGCATATTCTGGCCGTGATCGCAACTGTTCGAGGCGTGTTTTGCTCAACAGGATGCGCGGATGCGGAGGCGCTGTGCCCAGCACCAAAACCTTGAAGGCCGTTTGTGCGGACCCGCTGGTTACTTTTGCCGTCCACAATCCCCGCGGTGGAGCATCTCCGAGCGTAATCGAAATCGCTCGATTCGCGGCAGCATCGATAGTCATTTCCCTGGCTCGTTGGCCGGCCGGGCTATCGAGTTCCACCATTGCCGCTAATCCGGATTTTCGCAACTGCAGTTTCAGGGCAGAATCGGGACTCAGCACCTCGCGCGCAACGACTTCACCGCCCACTTCGGAGCGTTCGATTGCCGGAGAAAGGAGGGCGACCTCGGCCTGGTGCTGGGCGTGAACGATGAAGTCAGAAATCGTGAGCCGCTCAGCCCCACTGAAAGGCGGATGTCCGATCGTACCAAGCAGAACAACAGCCTGGATCTTCGTTCCATTGGGAGGCAGTTTCAGCTGGGCGGCGCTGACCGTAACCGCGTGGCTGCCCACCTCGCGCGGCAACGCCGCCCAATAGCGCCGACCGTTCGCGCCCGCCAGGATGATCTGCAGGGTGGTGAGGTCGCCCGCCACGCCGAGAGAGTATTCAAACTGAATTCTCGTCTGGGGTCCCGCGAAAAACTCGAGCGGGCGAATCACGCCCAGCGAGAACTGCTTCTGTCCGAGAGCCTTCACCTGCCGAACAAGAACAGTCCGCGACCCGTCCTTGATAGTATAGAGTGTGGGGTCAAATCCGATGTCCTGCGCAAGCGGGAAACTCATCCAGCCAGTAAGTCCGTGCGCAAAATCGGCACGGAAGACCCAAGGCATCATTGCGGGTACAGAGACCCGCTGCCGCGCTGCGGCGAAAAGCGGCGCGGCAAACAGGAATACCAGCGCCGCGCAGAGTGGCCGCAATTTCATCCTTATTCCAACTCCTGGCCGGCGACGCCCTTCACATCAAGCAGCGAGGACGCGTGCCGATGGAGCTTTCCAATAGCGTGCAGAATTTCATCCATATCCTCCCGGTCACCAAGAAACACATTGTGACTGAGCCAGATTCCGTCTCGGCAAACTTGCTCCGCCGCCGGCAACGCGAGGTTTTCGTAGTCTTGCGAAGCGCTCCAGCCCTTATACCGCCCCAGCAGGTTGCCGTCCTTCCGGAAGAGTGTATTGCGATAGAGAGGATAGGGATACGTCGGCTTTACCGGGATACCTTCAGCCTGTAAGGCCTTAATGGCAAGGTCCCGCGGTACGCCCGAAAAGCCCTCAGGGTCATATCGCAGGGTCACCAAGTAATAGGGATGTCCGCTGACTCGGGGATCGTCATCCGCAAGCGTTAAACCGGGATAATCCCGCAGCCCCTTGCGCAAGTAGCACACATTGGCAGCACGGGCTTCTGTTTGTTGTGGAAGACGACGCAATTGGGCGCCCAGCATCGCAGATTGGAAGCCCGTCATGCGGTAATTAGTCCCCAGGCGAACGTGCTCAAACCAGCCGCCGTCACGGCGCCGCCCCTGGTTGCAGTAACTCCAGCTGAAGTCCGCCAGTTCAGAAGATCGAGTCACAATCATCCCGCCTTCGCCGGCTGTCATCAGTTTGAAAGCCTGGAAACTGAAGGTTCCCGCGTCTCCCCAGCCTCCCACCGGAATCCCGCGCCAACTCGCGCCATGAGCGTGTGCCGCGTCCTCGATAAGCGCCAGCTTGTGGCGACGTGCAAGTTGCTGGAAGGCGTCCATATCCGCCGGATGCCCGCCAAAATGGACAACGACGATGGCGCGTGTTCGCGGAGTAATCTCCGCTTCAGCCGCCGCTGGTGAGAGATTCAGGGTTTGCGGATCGATGTCTGCAAAAACCGGCGCGCCCTGGCACAGCAGTATCGCCGTCGCTGAAGCGACAAAAGTAAACGGCGAAACAATCACTTCGTCCCCAGGGCCAACTCCAACGCCACGGAGAGCAACCTCCAACGCCACGGTTCCATTGACGCAGGAAACAGCGTGAGGGACCTGGTGTAACTCCGCGAAAGACCGTTCCAGTTCCGCAACAGAAGGGTGATAACCTCCCCAAGCCCGGCTGTGCAGAACCCGCAGCAGATCAGCTTCCTCCTGGCCATCGTAATCGGGCCATAGTGGAAACGGCCGCGTTCGCACCGGCACCCCTCCGAGGAGTGCAAGAGACATCAGCGTGCTCCTTTCGGCATCAAGACCAGTCTCTTTATCCTGTCTGACCGTACGCGCAGCATGAAAAAGTGATGCCCCCAAGTAGCAGAGCCTCACGCGCGCACCGGCAGGAACTCCAAGAGTTTGCGGCGTGCGACCCCATCAAGCCAAACAACCAGATGCAGGAGCCTGTTCTCTCAGCCGCCTGCACCCTCAGAGATATTCCATATGCAAAACATGCAATCGATATTCTAATTATGCACGACCGCGCTGTCAACCACGCAATATCCTCGCGGCCAGCAATCAGGCAGGAATTTAATCCGGCTATGCGCTCCAAGCCTGGTTGAAAAAGCGGATCCAGTTGCCATGCATCACGCCTTCCACGTCGCTTTCGGAGTACCCCTTCGCTCTCAGCAAAGACGGAATGTTTTGGAGGTCGGCAATAGTGTCAAGGTCGCTGGGCGATTGCTCCCGGCCGAATCCGCCGTCCAGGTCACTTCCAATGCCGATGTTCGCGGCGTTCCCCGCGAGCTGGCAGATGTGGTCAATGTGGTCAACGACCCTTGCGAGCTTCACCTGGCCGTTGTCCGTCTGGGCGGGCACGTAGTCAGGCCACAACATCCAGGAGTCCAGGACGGCGCCGATAACGGCGCCGCGAGCGATCAGCGCCCGAAGCTGTTCGTCCGAGAACTGGCGGTCGCCGCGAACAATCAAACGGCAGTTGTTGTGGCTTGCGATCACCTCGCCCGGGAAAGAATCCAGCACCTGCCAGAATCCCTTGTCCGTCAGATGCGTGACGTCCACAATCATCCCCAATTCCTCGAACGCTTTCAAGAGCTCGAATCCTTTGTCGGTTAGTCCTCCAGGGCTTGACGTCCCGTGGCCGTAAACGCCAACTCCGTAGTGGGTAAGGCCGACCACGCGCAGACCTTTCTCCCACCAGGACGCGGCATCGGCAGGCGACAGGATAGGATCCGCGCCCTCCATGCTCAGGATGTAGCCGATGGCTTCGCGGGAGCCCTGGCGCCACGCCTCAAGATGATTCTTGATGTCATCCGGATTTCTCAACATCCGGAGCTGCCCTTTCCCTTCCATGATTCGGTAGTAGTTTCGCTGCCCATGGCCCATGGCAGAAGCAACTTCCTGGCTTCGGTAATCAAGCATCGGATCATGCACCGTCGTGCAACGGGACAGGATGGTGGCCAGGCAAATTGCCACGTCGCCCCGGCGCATTTCCGGAAAGCAAACTGTATTGGCACCCCGGTGGTGGTCTGACATGTGCGCTTCTGCGCGCCGGATTTCCTCCACCGGCAGCGTCAGGTCGCGGTTCCAATTCAAAGCGTTCCAGGCCAAGTCAAGATGTGAATCCACAACAATCATTCTAATCTCCTCTAACTCTATGTTTGCGCGGCCGCCTCGCTGCGCCCGAACCCACCGGCTTGCTCCGCTTAGAAGATGGCCGATCGCCTGCATCCTCCGGGTACTTCATCGCCAGCTTACGAATATCATAATTGAACTTCAAAAAGAGTTCCTGCCAGCGCCTGGCCTGACTGGGCGTATAGCAATAAAAGCCCTGCCGGTTCGAGACGCCTTTTGCGCCCGAATTGACAATTTTCTCCATGAGGCTCGGAACCTTCTTCGTACAATCAAGCTCGGGCAACAAGTCCGTCATCACCGTCTTATAGGCAGGGACACCCATCAGATCCATATAACGGAAGGGCCCCGCGAAGGTGATCCAGTAACCCACATCATTCCGCAGGGACCGGTCGACGTCCGCCACAGTAGCCACCCCGCTCTCGACCAGATGAAATGCTTCGCGAAACATTGCGTAAGAAATCCGGTTGGTAATAAACCCGCGCACATCCTTCCGCACGAGAGAAGGCTCTTTTTCCCCATCGTTGTGCCATCGCCATGGCCCGCTCTGCCGACTTTGTCGAGGTGGCTTTACCGCAGATGATCTCCATGAACCGGGTGACGTGAGCCGGTTCTGCCCAGTGCATGCCAATGATGCGCTCGGGATAACGGCATTGTTTTTGCAGGCTCGATATGGGAATCGCCGATGTATTGCTGGCCACCAGGGCGGCGGGAGAAACAACGTTCTCTACTTTCTTCAGTGTCGCTATCTTGGCGCCAAGATCTTCGGTGATCGCTTCAATAACGATTTCGCAGTCCGCCAAAGGCGCGAAATCCCTGGTCACCCTCAGCCTTCGGACGGTTCGCAGCGGATCAAGCTTCAGAAGGCCCTCGCTACACATTTCCTTCAGCATGTCGAGGACCTGTTTCCTGGCGGTCCGGCGCATCGAGGGGCTTGCATCGAGGCCGGTGACAGTGGCGCCTGAGCTTAACAGACAGGCGACAATGCTCTTCCCCATCAGGCCCAAACCCACAACACCCACGCGGACAGCCTTGTGCTTTGGCCCTTTCGCGGACGGCTTGTTCAACGGAAGACTTTTCGCCTTTACCATAAGTTCCGTTTCAATCCCTGATATGAGCAGCCAGCACCCCGAAGATTGCGATCAGGCACCATCCATCTCCCGTGCTTATGATACGACGGAAAGCGGCGCACTCAGTTGCGATCGAGCTAAAATGACTGTAGCTTCTCAAACGATTTTCGCACGGCGTCGAGCGTTGCATCAACGTGCGCCTGCGTGTGTGCAGTGGACAGATACCAACGGCCGTCAGGAATCAAATAGACACCCTCTTCCAGCATGGCCTGTATAAAGTGGTCGCGAATTTCCAGATCACAGTCCAGCGTATCGCGGTAATTGTGCATCGTTGTTCGCGAGGTAAAGCTGAGGTGGAATGCCGATCCGGTACCGTTGATCAGGCAGGGTATTCCGGCACCTGCCGCGCGTGCAGCGATTCCCGAAATCAACTTTTCGCCCAGGCCGTGCATTTTTTCCAGCGCGGCGCCTTTTCTGGCCGATAGCACCCCCAGACCGGCCTTGGCGGCTGCCAGCGAGATCGGATTGCCATTGAAGGTGCCCGCGTGGACAACCCGCCGCTGCGGAATCAGGTCCATGATCTCCCTTCGCCCGGCGACAGCGCTCATCGGAAAGCCCGCAGCCAGGGCCTTTCCCAAAATAGTGAGATCAGGAGTGATGCCGACAACTTTCTGAGCGCCGCCCGGCGAAGTTCGAAATCCCGTGATCACTTCGTCAAAAATCAGGACGATGCCATATCGCCGGGTGATTTTGCGCAATCGTTCCAGGTAGCCCGGACGCGGCATCAGACAACTGCTGTTGCAGAGATAAGGTTCCGTGATGATCGCGGCGATGTCATGATGATGTTCTCTGAGCGCACAATCGAGGGCTTCCGGATCATTCCAGGGCAACACGCAAACGTCTCGAAGTCCGGATAGCGATTGGCCCTCCGATACAGGCACTGCCTGGCGGGAGCGCAACTCGCGGCCCTTGGGATGATAGCTGAGAAGGATATTGTCGAGCCATCCGTGGTAATGCCCTTCAAACTTGATGAACTTGCGCCGCCCCGTAAAGGCCCGCGCAAGACGCAACGCCACCTGTGCCGCCTCAGTACCCGTGTTGCTGAAAGCAACGAGTTCAGCACAAGGCAGCATCTCACAGACCTTCCTGGCCACCTGAACTTCCAACTCATGCTGAGCGCCCAGGAGCTGGAATTTCTCCATCTGCTTGCGCACGGCATCGACCACCGCCGGGTGCGAGTGGCCAAGGATCAGGGGTCCCCACCCCAGCGCATAGTCAACGTATGGATGATTATCGTAATCGGTCAGAATAGCCCCTTGCGCTTTTCGGAAAAACAGCGGAAGGGGTTTGGCGGACGCCCGCATCATGCTGCTGACGCCCCCGGCAAGGTATTTCTGCGCCTCCCGGAAAGCAAGAACTGACCGCCGGTATCGTTTCATGTCAGTCATAGGGTTCCCATAGCAGTTGTCATTTTGAAACGCACTCGCCCCCGCTAGCGCAGCCCGACTCACCATCATACGGCCTGGACAGGTGAGCTCACATCATCACCGCAGCAATCGCAGCCCGGGCAAGCCAGTTAAATCGCAGGGCTTCTTCCGTACTTGCCTTGTCCGACGTCACAAAATCCTGCTGAGCGTCGCAGTCTCCCATAACTGGTCTGTGTTGTCAATCCATCGTTTGATATATAGAACAGTCTTGCAGCTTGTCGAATTGCCTTAAGTGGCGTATAGTACGGTTCCAACGATGCCCGAAACGCGTCGGGAGAGCCGTAGCGCGAGTGCGGGCAACACGGAGGCCATGATTCCGGCAGGAGGGCCAGCGCCAAGGCAAGGCGGTCAAGTAGCGCCACACCCATTCCGCAAGCCGGGTCAGTCCACCGGCAAACCCGACGTGAAAGGAAAGGTTCAGGTTGCATGCAGGACAGTGCTGTTTCGCCATCAGGAGAGACCGCGGCAAGCGCAAGCGACGGCTTGAAGGTCGGAGTTGGCATTGTGGCCATCAATCCCGCCCTTGATGTGCCTCTTGCGGGTTACTACTATCCCCGGACTCCGGTTGGCATCCATGATGATCTTCATGCCAAAGCATTAGTTCTTGGCAACAATCAAGATCAAATTGTGTTAGTCGCGTGTGACCTGGTGCGGCTTCCCCGCTCAGCGGTTGAAGATGCGCGCCATCGAATCAAGCACTCGCATGCAATACCGCCCGATCACGTTTTGATTACCGCAACTCATTCTCATACGGGGCCGCAGATGGTCCCACGGTACGTCGAAAGGCTCGGAAGTTGGATTGCTGACAGTGTCGACCTGGCTGTAGGCAATCAACAGCCGGCGCGGCTTTTTGAGGCGGTGGAGGAGCAGTCGTCGCTGCCTCATAACCGGCGCTACTTGATGAAAGATGGCACCGTTGTAACCAACCCTGGTTTTCTGAATCCCAACGTGGTAAACGCCATTGGGCCGATCGATCCACGGCTGGCGGTTCTGCTGGCAGAGACCCCGCAAGGCCGCCGTATGATGGCGTGGGTAAACTACGGCCTGCATCAAGACACAGTCGGAGGCGACTGGATTTCAACAGATTATTCCGGCTTCTTGAGCGAAACTCTATCGGACTCCGAAGGTCCCGCCATAGCGACGATCTTCACCATCGGGGCCGCAGCCGACGTCAACCATTGGGACGTGCGTCAGCACGGGCCGCAACGGGGATTTCCCACTGCCAAACGAATTGGAGAAACTCTGGCCAGGTGCGTGCTCCAAGCCTATACCCACATGAGTCCCGTAAATTCTGAACGTATTCGAGCCACATCTTCGACGCTGGCTCTTCCTTTTCAAAATATCAGCCCTGATGACGTTCAAAAGGCTGAACGCATTCTTTCGGTCCCACCATCAGCGAATGTCGATTTTACCCTGGACCGTGTGTGGGCGACGAAGGTCATGAAAATTCATGACAGCAAGACATTGCACCTCAGCGCCGAGGTGCAGGTCCTGACCATCGGTTCACTGGCGTTCGTAGGGATTCCCGGGGAGTTGTTTGCGCAACTCGGGATGCAGATCATCAAGGATTCACCTTTTCCAAATACCTTTATCCTAGAACTTGCCAACCAGGATATTGGTTATATTCCGACCGAAGAGGCTTTTCAGCAGGGAGCCTATGAGCCAACGAGTGCGGTCATCGAAGCAGGCGGAGGGGAAAGGATCGTGATGGAGGCGCTGGCTTTGCTCAATGCGTGCCATGAATGACCCCGACCGACAAAAGAACCGCGGAAGCATACCGTCTTGCCATTCGCCGTCGCTACCGAAAACTGACCGGTTAAAGACATCAGGCTCGCAGTGAACCGAAAACCGGATAGCGATAAGGAGCACTCCTGCTTGCGTGAGGTCATTGGGAATTCGTCTTAACAGCACAGGAAGCGTGATTTTCCTCATATCGTTCATGAACTCCTTTTGGATTGGAATGGATAAAGGCAGGCTATAAGAATGGGTCTTTTCAGTTATCTTGATTGGGTAATCGTGATCCTTTCGCTGGTTCTGACTGCCGGCGCCGGGTACGCTGTCAGGAAGTACGTCGGCAAGCTATCGGATTACCTGGTGGCCGAACGCGGCATGGGAATGTGGGTGGGCACGGCCTCGCTGGTGTCCACCGAGATCGGCATCATCACCTATGTCTACTTTGCTGAACTCGGCTATGCGGCGGGTTTTAGCGCCTTTGTGATCGCACTGATCGCCGGCATCGCCGCGTACTGTGTTGGAAGGACCGGGTTTGTCATCAAGCATCTGCGCGAACTGGAGATCATGACGATACCGGAATATATCCAGAAGCGTTACACGCGCGGGGTTCGAATGCTGGCAGGGTGCCTGATGGCGTTTGGCGGCGCCTTGAACCTCGGCATCTTCCCGAAGCTTGAGGCGTCATTCCTGAATATCGTTCTGGGCATTCGCATGGAGCATCTGCCCGTCACCATGGCGGTCCTTCTTACCGTCGTCCTTGTCTATACGGCGGCGGGCGGCATGGTTTCACTCATCGTCACCAACTACATCCAATATGTCCTTTTAAGCATTGCGACCGTGGTGGTCACCGTGGTGGTGCTGTATTCGGTGGGACTTTCAAAGATTGCGAACGCGGTCCATGTGCACATGGGAAGCACCGGTTTCAATCCCTTCACCAGCCATGAGCTTGGGACGGCCTTCATCATCTGGCAGGTCGCCATATCTTTCGCTAGCATGACCACCTGGCAGTCCATCGCCATGCGGTCTTTTTCCTCGAAGGATACAGCCACCGGCAAGAAGATGTTCAGCCTCACGAGCATATTGTTTGTCGGTCGCGGAGTTATTCCCATGCTTTGGGGGATTGCCGCCCTGGCTTTCTTTGGGAGCCACATGAACCATAAGGATGCCCTGGCGCATCTGCTGGCCACAATCCTTCCTCACGGGTTGCTGGGGCTGATGGTTGCGGGCATGCTGGCCGCGTCGCTATCGACCTACAGCGGATACCTGCTTGCCTGGAGTTCCATCATCTCGCAGGATATCGTCACCCCACTTCTGAGACGACAACTCTCGGAGAAGGGCAAGCTTCTACTGACACGAATCACCGTGATCTGCCTTACCGTTTTTATCATGATTTGGAGCTTGGTTTATAAGGTTCCGGGGCCGGCGTATTTTTATTTGAACGTAACCGCCGACCTTTTCATGGCAGCGACATTTATTTCAATTGTGGCGGGTGTCTACTGGAAAAGGTCCTCGACGCTGGGCGCGTACCTGTCGTTTATTTTTGGTGCCATTGGGGCCTTCACGTTCTTTCTCCATATTTCACCCATTTCCGCCGGTCTCTGCAGTTTCGGCTTTGCTGTCGTGGGCCAGTGGGCGGGTTCGATGCTGAGGCCCAATCGCCGGGTCACCGTATCGAAGGAAGGAGTACGAGCGTAATGTGGGAGATCTTCTGGATCATTCTTTTCTTCCTGACCTTTGCCGGGTTCTGCGTCGTCTCCGCTTTGATTGCCTGGAACGGCGTCGAGGATTTGCGGCAACTCTTCGCCCAACTGAAGAGGAGCCATGAGTTGCCAGAGCGCTAGCTCAGCGCCAGGCTCGCTCTCTGCCTGGAGAATATAATTCAGGATGTTTCGCGTTCGATCGCGGAAATCAGCCCCCGCATATAGCCCAGCGCATAAGCCATGCCCGCGTGCCACGGATCCGCGCATGTCATCTGCGGGGTGTGGTCAGGAATCATAACGCCGTCGTAAGCGTTCCTGATGTAAATCCGCATGGCGCGAACGAAATCGACATCGCCTTCGTCCAGAAACACCTCATGGTAGTTCGGCACCTTCCCACGAACGTTTCGGAAGTGGACGTAGGCGATGTTGCCTTGCCGCGTGTACTTATCAATGGCTTCGTA
>Ga0307374_10008043_pt1 | contig 15881 bp, 14 predicted proteins | sample OX3MG_FD_202532 | JGI IMG/M metagenome (GOLD analysis project Ga0307374, IMG submission 202532) | Soil microbial communities from Risofladan, Vaasa, Finland - OX-3 | ecosystem: Environmental > Terrestrial > Soil > Coastal area > Acid sulfate soil | place: Finland: Risofladan, Vaasa | collected... | reverse complement strand
AACGTGCAGCGGTCGGACGGGATGATCCCCTGGTTCGAGGGCGGTCACTGTGATCCGTGGAACCATGTCGAGGCCGCGATGGCCCTGACCGTGTGCGGTCTGAGCGCCGAGGCCAAGGCGGCGTACCGTTGGCTCGCCGACCGCCAGCTCCCCGACGGCAGCTGGTTCAACTACTACCAGGGTGCCGGGGTGAAGGATCAGCGACTCGATACCAACGTCTGTGCCTACCTGGCTGCCGGCGCCTGGCACCACCATCTGATCACCGGCGATGTCGAGTTCCTCGGCGAGTTGTGGCCCACCATCCAACGCAGCATCGATTTCATCTTGCGCTGGCAGCAGCCCGATGGCTCGGTGTTGTGGTCGCTCGATCCTTCCGGGCGCCCCGAGGGCTACGCCCTCTTGACGGGATCTTCCTCCATCTACCATTCGATGCGGTGCGCCGTCGCCGTGGCCGAATGCCTGGCCAAGGACCGACCGGACTGGGAGTTGGCGGCCGGCCGGCTGGGTCACGCCGTGGCACACCACCCCACCGCATTCGCGCCCAAGGTCGAGTTCGCCATGGACTGGTACTACCCCGTGCTCTCGGGTGCACTCGAAGGTGAGGCCGGGCGTCGTCGTCTCGCCGAGGGCTGGACGACGTTCGTCATGGAGGGCTTGGGCGTGCGGTGCGTCTCGTCGGGTGACTGGGTCACGGCGGCCGAGACGGCCGAATGCGTCCTGGCTCTCGATGCGCTCGGTATGAGCGGGCACGCCCGCGACCTCTTCGTCGCCGGTCAGAACCTGCGGCTGCCCGATGGCTCCTACTGGACGGGGATGGTCTATCCGGAAGAGGTGACCTTCCCCGACAACGAGCGCACGACGTACACGTTCGGCGCCATGGTGCTGGCGGCCGACGCACTGTCGAACACGTCGCCCGCCGCCGGCCTGTTCCGCGGTGAGTGCCTCCCCGAGGCACTCGATCTGGCCGAGCCGCACTGCACGGGGCCCGCCGTCAAGGACTGCACGGCCAGCTGATCCGCCGTTATGCGGCGGGCAACACCACACGCCTCAGGACGCGCAGGCTGCCGCACGCGCCGTCCTCGACGAACTCGCCCGACGCCAATGCGGCACAGTACAACTCGTAGGGGGGCCGGCCACCGTCCGCGGGGTCGGGGAACACGTCATGGATGGCCAGCCAGCCTCCGAGAACCACCTGGGGCGCCCAACCTCGATAGTCGGCCCACGCGGGTTCCGCCCCGTGACCACCGTCAATGAAGCAGAAGGCCAGCGGGTGCCTCCAGCGGGCGGCCACGGTGGATGAGTCGCCCACCACCCCCACCACCGATCCTTCGAGCTCGGCGCCGCTGATCGCCCGGCGCCAGTGCAGCAGCGTATCGATCTGCCCCCGCGCCCGGTCGACCAGATCCGGTTCGTGATACTCCCATCCCGGTTGATTCTCCTCGGAGCCCCGGTGGTGATCGATGGAGAACAGGACGGCGCCCGTTGCCTCAGCCGCCGCCCCGACGTAGAGCGAAGACTTGCCACACCAGGCTCCGATCTCGACGAACGTCGTCGGGGAGCCCCCGGGCAGGGCGGCACGGCCTGCCCGCAGCGCGGCCCGCAGCAGCGCCTCGCCTTCGTCGTCTGGCATGAAGCCGCGCGTCTGGCGGGCCGCGCCGACCACCACCTGCAGGCGGTGGTCCTCCGGAGCGGGTGCGTCGTTCATCGGGTGTGGATTCCCCCCGTCGCCCTCACGGCGTTGTGGCTGCTGCTGTCGCAGCACGGAAGCTGTCGCCCAACTGCGGGCGCTCGCGCGCTGCGAAGGCCACGTTGACGTTGAGGCGTTCCACCGACTGGGCGACACGGCGGGGACCCGACGCCAAGGGATGATCGGCGAGGAATTGCACCACCGATCGGGCAAAGTCCGCATCGCCGCAGAGCGAGGGTATGGCCTCGGCTATGCGCGCGTGCGCGTTCTTCGGGAACCGTTCGAGGATCGCGTCCCACGCCTCGGTGATGCGGAGCCAGATCGCCTGCCCGGCCACCGGATTGGCCAGCAGGGCAGAAATGACGATCCACCCGTTCTGGCTCCGTACCTCGCTCATGGCCAGATCGAACGTGCGTTCGGCCAGGTCGACGCTCGGGAAGGCCGAAAGGGCATTGAGCGACCGCATTTCCTCCTGCGGCGTCGTCGCCGTCCGATAGCGCTCGAGCAGGGCGTCGTAGTCGCCGGGCCGGAGGAGCTGGGCTACGACGGCGAGGGTGGCGGCCTCGACGTCCGCTGGGATCGGCTCTCCGGTGCCGCCGCCAAGGGGTGATGCGTCGAAGCGGCCTTCCGCTTGTGCCCGCACCTCGGAATCAGCACCGACCGTCCCCATGAGGTTGATGGCGAGTGACCGGAGCGTCGGCGTGCGATCGCCTTCGCCCGGATGCGACTCGAAGCCGAGGTGCCGGTATTGCGGGCCCACGAGCGCCGCCACGGCGTCGTGGAGCGATGGGAGGTCGGTCTCGCTCACGAGCCGCCGCGCCAGGTGCAGCGCGGCGGAGACCGGAGCCCAGGGAGTCGGATCCGGCTCCAGCCCGAGCTTCGCCGCCACGATGAGGAACTCCTCGAGGCTCGAATGTCCGGCCAACGTGGTGGCCCAGGTGTCAGCCAGCAGGTTTGCCCGCTCGAGGGGTGTCAGTTCGGAGAGGCGGGCGGCCAGAGCCAGCCGGTGCTCTGCTTCGTACCCCACCCGGAACACGCCCCATCCGCCGGCGTTGACGATCGCCAACCCGCGCGAGGCTTCGTCGAGTCGGCGAGGGGCCGTGCCGAGGACGAACTTGATCGTGGGTGCCCCCGGTTTCCCGTCGACGGGCAGGGCGCGCACGGCCACAGGCACGTTCCACGTGTCCCCGATCGCCGAATCGATGCTGTCGGGTGCCTCGCCATAGGAGAACGGCTGTTGTTCCAGGGTGTCGCCATGCAACGAGACGAGGGGATGGCCACCCTGGAGGATGAACGTGTTCATGACGTCGCGCACCGGTTCGCCGCTTGCTTCCTCGAGCGCGTTCCAAAGGTCGGTGGTCACCGTGTTGGCATAGGCGTGTGTCGTCAGGTATTTGCGCACACCGTCGCGGAAGACGTCGGGCCCGATGTACTGCTCCAACATGCGCAGAACGGCCGCACCCTTTTCGTAGGTCAGGAGGTCGAACATGCCCTCCGCCTCCTTTGGCGGCCCGACCGGGTATTCAATCGGTCGGGTGGCATGGACGCCGTCGATCGTCAGGGCGGCCTCGCGCGAAGGGGCGAATCCCACCCAGCGATCCCACGACGGTCGGAACGCGTCGACGCACAGCATCTCCATGAACGTGGCGAACGCCTCGTTCAGCCATATGCCTTCCCACCATCCCATGGTCACCAGGTCGCCGAACCACATGTGCGCCATTTCGTGCGCGACCACGTCGGCCACCCGTTCGAGTTCGGCGCGGGCGGCACTCGAGGGATCGATCAGGAGGGCGGTGTCACGGAAGGTGATGCACCCGAGGTTCTCCATGGCCCCGGCGGCGAAGTCGGGAATGGCGACCAGGTCCACCTTGTCCCCGGGATAGGGGATGTCGAAGTACTCGCTGAAGAAGCGGAGCGAAAATGCGCCGATGGCCAGTGCGAAGTCGGCCAGGTGGCGTTTGCCGGGGGGGAAGACGACACGCAAGGGCACCCCGTCGACATCGATCGTCTCTGTCGTCTCGAGCTGACCGACGATGAAGGCGACCAGGTAGGTCGACATCTTCATCGTCGGTGCGAAGCGCACGGCGTTCTTGTCGCCCACGCGTCGCACGTCGACGATGGGCGAATTGGAGAAGGCATCGAGATCGCGATCGATGGTCAGCGTCACGTCGAAGATGGCCTTGCGGTCGGGCTCGTCCCAGCACGGAAAGGCCCGGCGGGCATCGACCGATTCGAGCTGCGTCGTGGCAATGGTGTGTGTCTCACCGGCGTCATCGGTATAGGTGGACCGGTAGAAACCCCGCAACTTGTCATTGAGAGTGCCGGTGAAGCGACAGGTCACGGTGCATGCGCCGGCGGTGAGCGGGGTAGACGGGTGGAAGATGGCCTGCTCCAGCTCGTCTTCGAACGAGACGGTGCACGCGATGAGGTCTCCGGCCTCAGTGCGGACCTCCGCGTCGCTGACGGCGAGCTCGGCTGCATTGAGGACGATCCGATCGACCGTCTCGTGCACGGTGACGTCGATCGCCACCGTCCCCGAAAACGTGGCCGCCCCGATGTCGGGTTCGATCTCAATGCGGTAGAGGAGAGGCTCCACGCTCCGGGGTAGGCGAAACGCGTCCTCGAGGGAGGCAGTCGGGGTGGACGGGGGAGATGACATTGCCGGGAAGGCTACCCGTCTCGGTCCGACTAGGTTCTCGCTGCGTGCATGCCAACGAATCGGACCAAACCCCGGTGATCGACGAGGAGACCGGTTCTGACCTGGACCTGGTGGCGATCGGATCCCCCCTGCTCGATGTCCTCGAGACGACGGACGACGAACTGCTCGAACGGGTTGGCTTGGTCAAGGGGTCCATGACGCTGATCGACCTGGACCAGGCCCGGGCCCTTCAGGACCTCATGCGGGCCCCGCGGTTCGTCTCGGGTGGCTCGGTGGCCAACACGGCGGTCGGACTGGCTGAGCTCGGGGGGAGGGCCGGCTATGTCGGGGCCGTGGCCGATGACGAGGTCGGGCACACCTATGTGGAGAACCTCCGTCATGCCGGGGTGACGTTCGAGCCCGTCTTCGGCCTCTCGTCCCAGGCAGATGCTCTGGGAACCGGCCGTTGCATGGTGCTCATCTCCCACGACGCCGAGCGCACAATGGGAACGTACCTGGGCGCGGCATCCACCCTGAGCGTGGCCGGGGTGTCGACGGCCTTCGTCGAGCGGGCCTCGGTCGTGTTGCTCGAGGGGTATCTGTGGGACGTTCCGGTGGCCAAGGAGGCCATGCGTCATGCGGCCGCCATCGCCCACGAGGCCGACGGCTCCGTCGCCCTGTCGTTGTCGGATCCCTTCTGTGTCGCTCGACATCAGCGCGAGTTCCTCGACCTCATTGTGGATGACATCGACATCCTGCTGGGGAACGAAGAGGAGATCACCATGCTGTTCGGCGTGGCCTCGCGCACGGCTGCACTGGAGGCGGCGGAGGAGACCGGGCTGCTCGTCGTCATGACGCGCGGCGCCGCGGGCTGCATCGTCCTGACCGCGCACGGCCCGCAGGAGGTGGCGGCGGCCCCGGTCGATCAGGTGATCGATACGACCGGCGCGGGCGATCTCTTCGCGGCCGGGATGCTCTACGGGCTGACGCACGGAATGGACCCGGTGCAGAGCGCTCACCTGGGCGGCATCTGCGCCGCCGAGATCATCTCCCACACCGGTGCCCGACCCGAGTCCGACCTGCGAGCCCTCGCTGCGGCGGCCGGCTTGCTGGTCCCGTAGGCCGGCGAGATGTCCCTCTCCATCGGCATCGTCGGACTCCCCAACGTCGGCAAGTCCACGCTCTTCAACGCACTGACGAACAACGAGGTTCTGGCGGCCAATTATCCCTTTGCCACCATCGATCCGAACGTGGGTGTGGTCGCCGTGCCGGACAGCCGGTTGGAGAAGCTGTCCGCGCTCTATGGCGACGCGCCGATCGTGCCTGCTTCGGTGACGTTCGTCGACATCGCCGGTATCGTGCGCGGAGCCTCACAAGGCGAGGGTTTGGGCAACAAGTTCCTGGCCGCGATCCGGGAAAGTGACGCCATCTGCCAGGTCGTCCGCGTCTTCCACGACGACGACGTGATCCACGTCGACGGTCGGGTCGATCCGGAGTCCGACATTGCCACCGTGAACACGGAGCTGATCCTGGCCGATTTGCAGACGGTGGAGAACCGACTCCCGAGGCTGGCCAAGGAAGCGAGGGCTCATCCCGAGCTGAGAGCTGCGGCCGACGCGGTCGGCGTGGCGCAGGGCATTCTCAACGAAGGACGGACCATCTCGAGCGCGGCGGCCCTGGGCGAGGTGGACGTCGATCTGTTGTACGACCTCCATCTGCTCACCGCGAAGCCGTTCATCTACGTCTTCAACGTCGACGAGGCCGCACTGAGTGACACCGCACTGGCGGAGCGGTTGGCGCGAAGTGTCGCGCCGGCGAGCTCGATCGTGCTGTGCGCCCAGATCGAGGCGGAATTGGCCCGGATGTCACCCGCCGATTCCAAGGAGCTCCTCCAGAGCTATGGGCTCCATGAGTCCGGCTTGGAGCGGCTGGTGCATGTGGGCTTTGCCACCCTCGGTCTGCAGACGTTCCTGACAGCCGGCCCAAAGGAGGCGCGGGCCTGGACCATCCATATCGGCGACACCGCGCCCAAGGCCGCCGGTGTGATCCATACCGACTTCGAGAAGGGGTTCATCAAGGCCGAGGTGGTGAGTTTCGAGGATCTCGTCGAGATGAAGTCGGTGGTCGCGGCGCGGGCCGCCGGAAGGGCGCGCATGGAAGGCAAGGACTACGTCATGCGCGACGGCGACGTGGTGGAATTCCGCTTCAATAACTAGAAACCCGCGTTTAGGCAGTTACATGGCCTACTTGGTGCCCGTAGTCCGCACAGAGTCCGCGAGATTCTGACTTTCCTCACCAGCCAGCGCCTCGAGGAGCACGGCGTGTCCGGTCCTCGGCCGTGGGCCACAGATGCCTGTACGTGTTGAACGTGGTGGTCGCCTTGGCATGGCCCAGGGCTCGCCGGACGGTCACGACGTCGGCGCCATGGGCAATGAGGCGACCGGGCCAGAAATGGCGGCAATCGTGCATCCTCGGGGCCTCCAGGCCGGCCGCCGTGCGGGTCTTCATCCACCGGTGTGCTGCGCCGTACAAACGGGGTCACGGGTGGGTTCCTGCGGCGATTGCTTGAAGTAGCGAGGGAAGCCGGGACCGGCTGGATCCGTATGAGGAAAAGGGGATTTGCGATCCACCCAACGGATCCAGCTTGCCCGACTCAGGTTTTTTGCCATGGTCCCTGAACCCAGAAGAACAATGTATCTGCGCTATATGTACGAGACGTCGGCGAACTAGTTACAAGTCGATTTCAATGGCGACATTCGTCAACATGCAGGGCGCGGAGGTGGTCAATTTGCTGCGACCTCGCGAGTCCGTTGATCGAGAAACGCAGGGGGGCTGATCTGGTCGGGCTAAGGGGAGCGCGCACCCCGCTCAGTCATGGTCCTCGTCGGGGGGCAGGAATGAAAAGGGCAGGTCGGCCAATTGGATCAAGGTCGATGAGATCCATCGCGTGAGCCCGGCGATCACGGGCCCGATCTCGCCCGGGTCCTCGAGTTGCGCTTCACTGAAGCGGACCGACCCCTCGTACGTCGCCTCGACGGCCCAGCGCACGCCGCCGTCCGCATGAACTTGCTCGATGGTCGTCGCTGTACGGACCAACGGGTCCACGCCGAGCAGCGGGTTGGTGTCGGGCAGGGCGTGCAGCACCATTTGGGTGTCGGGAGCCTCGGCCAGGCGCTGCACCCGCAAGGCCACCTCGACCACGATCTCGGGCAGCTCGTCCGGGGGTTCACCGATGGACCAGCTCCGGTAGGAGGTCTGGCTCCATGTGGGCCAGTCCACCGAGACGTCGGCCCGGACCCGGGGAGGCTGCTCCTCGCCGGGCAGGCTGTAGGAGGTCTCCCATGAGACGTCACCCAGGAACACGTCGACTTGGAAGCGCTCTTCGACGGCCTGGCGTTGCAAGAGGGCCTGGTCGAATGACCGGCGGATGGTGCTGATGATGTCGACGAGGATGTGATCGAGCACGCCGGGCAGAGGCTAGTAGCGATCCACCGTTACCATCATGTCGGTGAACCATGCATCGGTCTGGTTGGAGCGTCGACTGATTGCGTACGCCCACCAGGGAGGTGCGTGGGAGTCACCGTCCTCGACGATCTTCGCCATCGCACGGGCTCTGTCGGCCGGCGCCACCGGGATCGAGCTCGATGTGCATGCGACCCTGGACGGCGAGCTGGTCGTCTGTCACGACGCCACCGTCGATCGCACGACGCCGGCGAAGGGGAACATCGCCAGTTTCACCTTGGACCAACTACGGCAACTCGACTTCTCGTACTGGTTCATCCCCGGAGCCGATGTCACGCCCGATCGTCCCGACGACGAGTATCCCTACCGGGGCCGGGCGCCCGACGACCCGCGTTTCGGGATCGCCACGCTGCGCCAGGTGCTCGAGCAATTCCCTGGAGTCGTCCTCAACCTCGACATCAAGCAGACCGGACCGGTGGTGGCGCCGTATGAGGAGTCATTGGCCCGGTTGCTGGCCGAATTCGAGCGCCACGATGACGTGATGGTGGCCTCATTCCTCGACCCGGCCACGGACGCCTTCCGGAAATTCGCGCCGGGGGTTCCGACCTCGGCCGGGACGGTCGAGGTGGCCGAATTCTGGCGGGCGGTGCGAGACGGTGCAGCAATCCCCGACAGCCCCGTGGCGGCCTACCAGGTGCCGGAACGGATGGGTGACCTCGTCGTGGTCGACGAGGCCTTCGTCGAGGCGGCCCATCGCGGTGGAAAGGCGGTCCATGTGTGGACCGTCAATGATGCGGCGGCCATGGAGCGACTGGTGGGAATGGGGGTCGATGGCTTCATCTCCGACGTGCCCACCGTGCTCGCCGGTGTCCTGCGTGACCTCGGTGTGGCCTGGGACGGGAGACCGCGCTGAGCGCCGCCCTTTGACAGATGTGGGCCTAACCCCGCCCGCAGTTGGGCTTCTTGCCGTGGTTTGCCTTCTTCTTGGCTCTGAGCTTGCGCTTCACCGTCCGCTTCGACATATGCCCACATGCTAGTTCGCTCGGGAAGAGGACTTTTCCAGGGCGACGTGAGGGCGATCTGCCTGGGGATGCGATCCACCGAGGTCCTTGCCAGGATCCCCCGGCCGACCCATTAGCCTCAGACGCCTATGCGGTCCGGATGGCTGCTGCGCGACGGCGACGTGGTATGCGCGCTTGAGATGACCGACTCGTTCGCGGAACGGGCCAAAGGCCTGCTGGGTCGTGAGGGCTGTGAGGGTGCGCTCCACCTCACCGGAGCGCGCGCGGTGCACACGGCGGGCATGAAGTTCGAACTCGATGTGGCCTTTCTCTCGGCCGACCTGATCGTCGTGCGCATGATCCGCGTGCCGCCATGGCGGGTTGCCCTGCCGCGAAAAGGGACGCGAAGCGTGCTGCAGGCCGAGGCGGGAGCATTGGAGAGATGGGGCGTGCGGGTGGCGGACCAACTGGAAATCCGCGAGGTGCCGTGACCGGAGGGGAGGGAGCCCAGCCCGGCCAGTTGGTCCTCGTGGCCACACCCATCGGCAACTTGGGCGATCTCTCTCCTCGAGCCCGTGATGTACTGGCCGCCGCTGACGTGGTCTGCTGTGAAGACACGCGTCGAACCAGGGCGCTTCTTTCGGCGATGGGGATCGCTGCCGGCGGAGCCCACGGAGACCGATTGCTGTCGTTGCACGGGCACAACGAGGAATCTCGTGTCGAGCGGGTCCTTTCCTGTCTCGCCGGCGGTGGCACGGTGGCCGTGGTCAGCGACGCCGGCACCCCGGGCATCAGCGACCCCGGAGCGCTGCTGGTGTCCCGGGCCATTGCAGCCGGTGAGGCGGTCAGTGTGGTGCCCGGACCCACCTCGGTCGTCGCGGCATTGGTCGTCAGCGGGCTTGCCGTCGATCGCTTCTGCATGGAGGGATTCCTCCCCCGCAAAGGTGGGGAACGGCGGGACCGCGTCGCCGCTCTGATGGCCGACCAACGGACGTCGGTGGTCCTCGAGGCCCCGGGACGGGTCGCCGCCACACTGGCGGAAATGGCCACCGTCGACGTGGGGCGCCGGGTCGCTGTCGTGCGGGAGCTGACCAAGGTGCACGAGGAGGTGTGGCGGGGAACGATGGCCGAGGCGGCCGCCGCGTTCGCCGAGCGCCCGGTTCGGGGCGAGGTCGTCCTCGTGATCGCGGGGGCGCCTGCTGCCGGGCCGGTGAGCGACGAGGCCATCGACGACGCCGTGCGCCAACACCTGGGCCGTGGTGTGGGTGACGGGCCCCGGCAGATCGCAGACATCGTGGCGGGCGAGTTGGGCGTCCCCCGCCGTAAGGTCTACGAGGCGGTGCTACGCCTGAGGGGGGACGGGGGGCGCCGTTCGGACCCGTGAGTTTGGTGGACCGGTGCCGCCGGTACGCTACCTCGGTGGCGCCCTACTACCTCACGACACCCATCTACTACGTCAACGACGCCCCCCATGTGGGAACCGCGTACACGACGGTGAACGCCGATGCCTTGGCCCGCTGGCACCGTCTCCTAGGAGACGACGTCTATTTCATGACGGGTACGGACGAACACGGGGCCAAGATCGTTGAAGCAGCGGAGGCCCACGACACCTCTCCGCTGGAGTGGACCAACCGCACCTCGGCCCGCTTCGTGGAGGCATGGAAGCGTCTCGACATCAGCAACGACGACTTCATTCGCACGACCGAGCCGCGGCACCATGCGGTGGTGCAGGAGTTCCTCCAGCGGATCTACGACAACGGCTTCATCGAGCTCGGCACCTACACCGGCCTGTACTGCGTGTCGTGTGAGGACTACTACACGGCCGACCAACTTGTTGACGGTAGATGCCCGGTGCATGACCGCCCCGTGGTCGAGATGCAAGAGGACAATTACTTCTTCCGCTTGAGCGCATTCGAGCAACGACTCCTTGACTACTACGAGAGCCACCCGAACTTCGTTCGCCCCACCTCCAAGCGAAACGAGGCGCTGGGATTCATCCGCGGCGGCCTCAACGACGTCTCGATCACCCGCACGTCGTTTCGGTGGGGGGTGCCCGTTCCGTGGGACGACGCTCATGTCTTCTACGTCTGGTATGACGCGCTGATCAACTACCTCACGGTTGCGTCCTACGGTAGCGATCCACAACGGTTCGCGACGCTCTGGGGATCAGCGCACCATCTGATCGGCAAGGACATCTTGAAGTTCCACTGCGTGTGGTGGCCCGCCATGTGCATGGCGGCCGGCATCGACCCACCACGGGAGATCTTCGTCCACGGGTACCTCCTCATGGGCGGGCAGAAGCTCGGGAAGACGATGATCCAGTCCGGTGTCACCGGGCAGGGTGATGAGGCGCGGACGCTCAAGATCACCGAAGTCTCCCCCTTGGCCCTCGCCGACGAGTTCGGGGTCGACCCTTTGCGCTACCACCTGCTGCGCGAGGTGCCGTTGGGAGGCGATGGCGACTTCTCCTACGAGGGCATCGTGGCGCGTTACAACGCCGACCTGGCCAACAATCTGGGCAACCTCGTGTCGCGGGTGGCCACCGTGGTCCATTCCAAGTGCAACGGCGTCGGGCCGGCCCCGAGTCCCGACAGCTCCCTGTCGGCGAGCTCCGCCGAGGTGCTGCGCGCCACCAGTGATGCCTGGGCCCGCTGGGCTCCCCACGAGGCACTCGAGGCCACCTGGCGGCTCATTGGGGCGACGAATGCAGAGTTGGAGGCCAGCGAGCCCTGGAAGATGGATCCGGGACCCTTGGTCGACACCGTGCTCGGCAACGCCCTCGAGGTGCTGCGGATCGTCGCCATTCTGATCTCTCCCGCCATGCCGAGCACCGCAGCGGAGATCTGGCGCCGGATCGGCGTCGAGGGTGATCCGTCGGCGGTCCGGCTGCCCGAAGCCGCTGGTTGGGGGGCGTACCCCGGCGGGGTGCCCGTCGTGAAGGGAGATCCACTCTTCCCACGGCGCAAGGGATGAGCGGCTGGTTCGACTCCCATTGCCATGTGCAAGAGGAGTACCTCGGTGGTGGGGACAAGGGGAACGGCGACAGGGACCTCACGCTCGTCCTCGAGAGGGCCAGGGCGGCCGGCGTCGATCGCCTCGTCTGCATCGGCACCGATGTCTCGACGTCGTCGCAGGCCGTGGCCCTGGCCCGGGACGCGTCCCGTGAAGGCGCCGAACGTTGTGCGTGGGCGTCGGTGGGACTGCACCCGCACGAGGCGATCGCCGGAGTCGACGACGTGGCCGCGCTGTTGGCGCGAGAGATCGCAGTCGGCGACGGCATCGTCGTGGCGGTCGGCGAGTGCGGATTGGATTACTACTACGAGCACTCACCGCGAGATGTGCAGCGCACCGCATTCGCCGAACAGATTGCACTGGCACATGCGCGCGACCTGACGTTGGTGATTCACGCGCGCGACGCGTGGGACGATCTCTTCGATGTCTTGGCCGTCGAGGGAGTTCCCGAGCGAACGATTCTTCACTGCTTCACCGGTGGGCCCGATGAACTGGAGCGTTGCGTGCGCGCCGGCATGTTCGTGTCGTTCAGCGGCATCATCACGTTCAAGAGTGCGTCCGCCATCCGCGAGGCCGCGGCGCGCTGCCCGCTTGACCGATTGTTGGTGGAGACCGACAGTCCGTTTCTTGCGCCGGTGCCGCACCGGGGACGTGCCAACGAACCAGCCCTGTTGCCGTTGGTCGGGGCGACAGTGGCCGCGGTGAAGGGATCCGCCGTGGAGGCCATCGCCGCCAGTACGGCGGCGGCAGCCGTCGACGCCTTTGCCATCCCGGCCTGAGGCCCGCCGTGTTGGGGGGAATTCGAGACCTCGCTGACCTGGGAATATAGGGATAAATCCCCGCAGATATCGCCTGTGACCAGGGAATTCATGGAAATGACACACGAGAGGTGTGCTCTGACCTGGGGAAATGAAATCTCGATTGCGCTGTCCGCAATTTTCATTTGCGCAGGCCCGGTCGAGTACGTATGTTCTCCCCGTCCCCCCCGCCGGCCTGGTGTCGGCGCGGGTGCACTGTCCCCGGAGAAGGGTGGAGCCCTGCGGAAACAGAGCACTCAGGGGAGGCGCCTCGGCGTCGCCGCAGTCCTCTGCGGTGTCGTGTTCGCAGCGCCTCTCCTCTTGCTGCAACATGGATCGGCACACGCACCACGCGTGGCGACCGGGGGCAGTCGCGTGGCATCACGCGCCGCGCGCCGTGACGTGTCGTTCTACAGCGTCGTTCTGCCGTCGCAAATGGTGACGTACGAAGCGGCCGCGGGCGATGCCACCGCGCCGACAACGGTGGCACCCACGACGACCACCACTGCACCTGCCGTCACTGCCGCGCCGGAACAGACCTCGAGGGTGGAGGAGACTTCGGCTCCGGTGGCGCCACCGACCGTCGCGCCAAGGGTGGTGCCGGTAACGGCGTCGCGGCCTACAACGTCTGGAACCTCCGAGCGAGGTCAGGCAACGTGGTACGCCGCGGCTCCTCCCGGAAGATGTGCCAGCCCGACACTTCCGTTCGGGACGGTCTTGACGGTGACCAACGTCGCCACGGGAGCGACCACGACATGCACGGTCGATGATCGAGAGCAAGCCGGGTACCCGCGGGTCGTCGACATGTCCCCGTCGGGTTTCGCACAGTTGGCCGATCCCAGCCAGGGAGTGGTGGACGTCACAATCTCTTGGTGACCCACTCCGGAGCTGGCATCGCGTCGTTGCTGGCGGAGCACGGACTGCGTCCGAGCCGGGCACTCGGTCAGAACTTCGTCGCTGATCCGAATACGGTACGGCGCATCGCCCGCCTGGCCGGCATCGGGCCCGGGTCTTCGGTGGTTGAATTCGGGGCCGGTTTGGGCTCTCTGACCTTGGCGCTGGCCGAAACCGGAGCCCGGGTGGTGGCGGTCGAGTTGGATCGCCACCTACTGCCCGTCCTACGCAGTGTCGTCGAACCGGTTGGCGTCGAGGTGGTCGAGGCGGATGCCATGGTGCTGGACGTGGCCGGGCTCCTCGGCGATCGCGGGGGAGGTTCGTGGTCCCTCGTGGCCAATCTGCCCTACAACCTGGCTACCCCCCTTGTGCTCCGGACCCTGGTCGAGGTGCCGGCGATCGACCGCCTGCTCTTCATGGTGCAGCGCGAAGTAGGCGAGCGGATGGCGGCCAAAGTGGGGGACGCCGCCTACGGTTCGGTGTCCGTGCGCGTGGCCTACTTCGCCCGATCATCGGTCGTGGGCAAGGTCCCGGCTTCGGTCTTCATCCCTCGCCCGAGGGTGGAGTCTGTGCTCGTACGCATGGAGCGGCGGGACGAGCCGGCAGTTCCGCTCGATCTGGTCTCCTACGAGCGCCTGGCCGCGGTGGTGAAGGCGGGCTTCGGGCAACGCCGCAAGATGCTGCGGAGCTCGTTGGCCGGGGTTGTCGACCCCGAGGCCTTTGCCCGCGCCGGCATACGGCCCGAGGCGCGCGCGGAGGAGCTTACCGTCGAAGAATGGGGAAGATTGGCACAATGATCCGTGTCATGGCTCCGGCCAAGCTCACGCGTTCCCTGGCCGTGACCGGAGTTCGGGCTGATGGCTATCACGAGCTTCGATCCGAGATGCTCAGCTTGAGTCTGAGCGACGAGCTCACGTTCACCGAGGGGGGGCAGGGGCTGACGCTGGAGGCCGAGCCGGGGACGCGGGCCGAAACACTGGCCGGGGACGAGGATCGCAACCTCATCACGCGGGCGCTGGCCGCCGTGGGACGACAGGCCGCCGTGCGTGTGGTCAAGCGGATACCCCTGGGCGGCGGGTTGGGTGGGGGCTCGACGGACGCCGCGGCAGTGCTGCGCTGGGCCGGGTGCAGTGATCCCGACATCGCCCGTTCGCTTGGATCCGACGTGCCCTTCAGCGTGGTCGGCGGGCGGGCCCTGGTGGAGGGAACCGGCGAGAAGGTCACTCCGTTGCCGTTCGAAGCGCGAGAGTACCTGCTCTTGATCCCCCCTTTCGGGGTCGACACGGCACTGGTCTACGCCGCCTGGGACGAGTTGGGCCAGGCGGAAGCGGTCGACGGGGTCAATGCGCTGACCGAAGCGGCGCTCGTGGTCGAGCCGCGACTGGTCCGGTGGGGTGACGCTCTGCGCGACCTAACGGGCCGGCGACCGACGTTGGCCGGGAGCGGGTCGACCTGGTTCGTCGAAGTCAGCCCCCCTACCGGCACCGATGCGCCCCCCTGGTTGGACCAGGGCGACGAGCGGGCACGCCTCATCCGGGCACGAGCCGTGCCTAGCGGATGGGACGGCGATTGAGTCCGGAGGCTACTTGCCCGCCCGGCGTTGCCAACGGGTGGCCTTGAGCATTTTCTTGTGCTTCTTCTTGCGCATGCGCTTGCGGCGCTTCTTGATACTTATATGAACTAGAAGAACGTCCCATATCAGCAGCACCTCCGTTTTCTTGTGCGCAGTATCGTCGTGTGCACGGTAGTGGTTTTCGTGTTGAGCGGCACCTGGCACCCGCCAGGGGGCCTATTGGCCCCCGTCATCGTGTTGTCGGCGCCAGCCGTCAAGGGGCGGCCGAAGGTCGAGCGAGGACACGAGAGCAGCGTCCCGGCGCTGCGAAGTCCCGCAGCGACCCTTGACGGAAGTCTGAGCGTCACGGCCTTCGTCAAAGCGACTCGCTAGAATGCGAGTATGACCCAGGACTTTCGCTCGGCTCCGATGGACACGGCAGAGGGGAAGGGGCGGGCGCGAAGGGCCTGGGAGGCATATGTCGGTGCCTTTGAGAAGCACATCACCCCTGCCATCGCCCCGTTCGTTGCGCCCGCGGTCGAGCCGGTGGCTAGACAGGTCGTAGAGGACCTAGTGGGGTTCTGGGTGCTCTGGCACCTCTATGGGGGGTTTGAAGGCCTGGAACGATTCGGGATGCACCCTTCGACCATCTGGCGCAAGGTTGCCCGGTTCCGAAAGGTAATCGGGCAGCATCCCGACGAGTTCGAAATGCCCGGTATCAAGATCGATGCGAAGGCCTACTGGGAGGCTAGCGACAAGAAGGTGGGAAAGAAGCCCAGGTAGTGGGTTTGCTACTACTGCTATTGCAAGTAACACGCGTGTGATTTACACTCGCATT
>Ga0307374_10008042_pt1 | contig 15882 bp, 19 predicted proteins | sample OX3MG_FD_202532 | JGI IMG/M metagenome (GOLD analysis project Ga0307374, IMG submission 202532) | Soil microbial communities from Risofladan, Vaasa, Finland - OX-3 | ecosystem: Environmental > Terrestrial > Soil > Coastal area > Acid sulfate soil | place: Finland: Risofladan, Vaasa | collected... | reverse complement strand
GTGTGGCAGTAGACGACCTTCCTCCCGGTCACGCGAGCGCCGTGGGACCATCCGCTGGAGGAGCAGATGGTCACCTCGGCGTCGACCAGGAGCCGCGAGAACGCCGGCGCCAGCAGTGGGAGGGCCAGTCGGTGGTGGGATCGCAGGAGGCCGATCCGGTCGACGGGCAGAGTGTGGACGTCCAGCCCGGCGAAGTCGGGGAACGTGCCCTCGGGGTCGTAGAGCGACGTGTGGAGGGGTGCCCTGGGATAGGCACCGGCCAGCGACAGCACCACCCGCTCGGCCCCGCCCCGCTGGGTGAGGTAGTCGTGGACCAGCGCCACCGGGTCCGGTGCGGTCACGCGAAGGCGGCCCCCACGGCTGCAGTGTCGAGGATGGTGTCGACCGACTGGACCTTGCCCTCGGCCAGCTGCCAGATCTGGACCTCCTCCATGTCCACGTCCCGGCCCTGTGGACTGGTGAACGCCACGTGGAGCCAGGTGATGACCAGGTCCCCCTCCGACAGCATGGCCTTCAGGGTGAAGTCGGTGAACGTGACCCGGGCCAGCTCGGCGAAGAAGTCCGGAAGGCTCCGCTTGCCCCGGTAGACGCGGAACCACGGTGCCGCCTCCCGGTCGGCGGCATTCACCGCCCACCGGACGTCCTTGCCCACCAGGCCCATGACAGCAAGGAGATCGCCCCGCCCGAGGGCGTCGGTGACGGTCCTGACGATGTCGGCATTGGATGGCACGGCTCGCTCCTGTCGCTCGTTCGGCGCTGTCGGACGGAGGGGGCGAGAGGGTGGTGGCCGGTCGCTCCCGGACGGTGCAGCGCATCGTCGATGGTGAGCGTACGCCCCCCGCCGGGCCGGGACGGCGATCTCGGGCCGATCCCGTCCGGGGTGGGGACGCACCGGGTCGGGACCCGGCGGTGGGGCCGCCCGGGACAGGCGGGTCGCGGGTACCATGGTCCCGTTCACCTCCTCTTCGTCTGCACCGCCAACATCTGCCGGTCTCCGATGGCCGCCGCCCTCTTCGCCGAGCAGATCGAGCAGGTCACCGAGCCGGTGGAGGTGTCGTCGGCCGGGATCCGAGCCGGTGGTGGGTCGGAGAGCAGGGGTGTGCCCGACGAGGTGCTCGAGGTGATGGCTCCCTACGGGATCGACCTCCGGGACCACCGGAGCCGGGCCCTCACCCAATCGCTGGTCGAGGGTGCCGACCTGATCATCGGCATGGGCCGCCGCCACGTGCAGGAGGCGATCCTGATCGACCCTCCGAGCTGGCCCAAGGCCTTCATGCTGAAGGAGCTGGTCCGCCGAGGTGGTGAGCAGGGCCCCCGCCGACCGGGCCAGGGCATCCGTCCGTGGGTCGACTCCGCCCACGGGGACCGGACCCGGAAGGCGCTGGTGCACCGGTCCCCGGTGGACGAGGTCGACGACCCCTACGGCCGCCCCCTCGCCGACTACCGGGCCACGGCCACCGAGCTGGCCGAGCTCACCGAGCGGCTGGCCCAGCTGCTCTGGCCGCACCAGGCGGTCCGTCGCGACGCCGTCTCGGGCTCCTGAGCGAGCAGGACGTACCGTCCGTTCCGGGCGGCCCTTCCCGGCCCACGCGCCGGTGCAGCGCACGAGGCCGACCGACTTCGGCGGCGACGCGGCGAGCCGTGCGAGGGGTCTCGGCGGAGGTGCAGTCGATGTGCGGCGTCGAAGACCACGTGCGAACATGGCGCGGTGCTCGAAGGTTGCTGGATCAGGGAGCTCCCCGACGGTGGACGGGAGTTCGTCCTCGAGGAGACCACACTGTCGTTCATCCGGATCGACCACCAGTCGAGGCTCCGTTTCGGGCGCACCGAGGTGATGATCGGGAGCCCGTTCGTGTTGGAGATGGACGGCGTGGTCCACCACCTCAGCCCGCAGCGCTGGGACGGGCTCGGGCCGTTGGTGGCCCTCTATCCGGGGTCGGTCCGTTGGCTGTGGACGTCGGCGGATGGGGAACTGAGACTGGTCTTCCACCATCGGGCGGTCCTGACCGTGTCACCGGACCCCTCGAGCACGGCGTGGTCGGTGGGGAACGTCTACGCCCAGACCGGCGGAGCCGGGCCCCGACCGCCCGCGGCCTGAGCGTGCCGGACCTCAGACCGTGAGGAGCTCGGGGTGCCGGGCGGCCACCATGGCCCGCATGCCCTCCCGCCAGGCCACACCGGTCCCACCCACCAGCTCATGCATCCGGGTCAGGTCGATCTGGACGCTGTCGATGGTGTCCCGGGTGGGGGCCAACCGTGCCGGCAGCCCGGTCAGTTCGGAGAAGTAGGCGCACCACTCCTCGATGCTGACCGCATCGTCCCCACCCCAGTTGACCGTGGTGGCCGGGGTCGTGGCCGCCCCCAACAGCCGCGGCACCATGGCGATGATGTCGTCCTGGTGGAGCGGGTGGTAGACGCTCGGAGCGTCGAGGTGCACCGGGATCTCGCTGCCGTTGATCATCATCTCGAGGTGGATGGCCGGCCATCCACCTCGGTCGCCATAGGGCACGGACAGGCGGGCCACCGTGGTGGCCAGGCCGAAGCGCAGGGCCGCCCACCGGGCGGTGGCCTCGGCCGCGATCTTGGAGATGCTGTAGGTGCGCAGGAAGGGCCACACGCCGTGGTTGTCACCGAGCTGGTCCTCCTCGGCGAAGACGTGATGGCCCAGCGGCTTGTAGACGCCGGTGGTCGAGCAGTGCAGGAAGGCCGTGGCGTCCCGGTGGTGCTCCATCAACCAGGCCAGGCCCCCGCTGTTGGCCTGGAGGTCGAGGTTCCAGTCGTTGGTCTTGGACACCGCGAAGTTGACCACGTAGTCGGCGTCCCGGGGCAGGCCCGCCACGTCCCCGGCGGCCAGGTCGATCGGGACGCACCGGATGCCGGCCTCCTCGAGCCGTGTCCGTGCCGCCTCGTCCCTGAAGCGCGCCGCGCCGATCACCTGGTTCTGGCCGGCCAGGGCCATGGCCACCGGCTCGGCCACCTGCCCGGTGACGCCGGTCACGACGATGGTCTTGCCTTCGAGGGTGGTTGTGGTCACGGAGGGGCTCCTTGCTCGGGTACGCAGTGACGGCGTCGCGGGGACGGCAGCCGGGGGCGCCCGACCGAGCCGTGATGCGGACCGGGCGACGGACGTCACGAGACTGTCGGGTGATCCTAGACAGGTGGTGCCGCCGCCCGGCACCCGGTGGGTCGAGCCCTCGCCGGTGCCCCGGCACGGGGTCGGACGTCCCTGCGCCGGGGTCCGCCGGGGCGACCTGGCTGTGGACACCACGGCCCCGACTGAGCCATACTGTCAGTTCCGCCTGTTTTCTCCGGGAGGCCGCATTCTCCCAGGTCACCGGATGTTGTGTCGGGCGATTCAACCAGTGAACCCAACCGCAATCCTAGGAAGTGACGTTTTCATGAGTGCCACCTGGCGCAAGCACGCAGCCTGCCGGGGCATCGATCCTGATGTGTTCTACCCGATCTCCGACGAGGAGTCCGGTGAGGCCAAGGCCATCTGCGATCAGTGCCCCGTGCGAGAGTCGTGCCTCGAGCATGCTCTCGCCAATCGTGAGCGTGAAGGGGTCTGGGGCGGCACCACGGAGCGGGAGCGGCGCCGCATCCACCGCCAGCGTCGCAAGTCTGCCTGAGGCGCACTCCGCTCGGATCGGACCGCCATGGCCCGCCCGGCAACACGATGACGGTTCCCGACCGGGTCCCCCACCCACCCGGACCTCCTGACCTGACCAGGCACGGAGACGACACCGGGGCCACCAGCGTGTTCGAGGCGGTCCGGGCCCACCGGGCCGCCGACGAGCGTGAGTCGCTGTCCCGATCCATCATCCTGAGCGAGTTGGAGCGACTGGACCGGCCCCTCGACGAGTCCGCAGACCTGACCCACGTCACGGCGTCCGGCCTCGTGGTCGGGCGCCGTGGGGTCGTCCTGCACCGACACCGTCGTCTCCTCCGATGGCTGCAGCCGGGAGGGCACGTCGAAGAGGGGGAGCTGCCGCCCGGCGCCGCCCTCCGCGAGTGCGTGGAGGAGACCGGACTCCCGGTGGCCCACCCGGCGTCCGGTCCGATCCTGGCCCACCTCGACGTCCACGCCGGCGCCCGCCATCACGTCCACCTGGACCTCCGCTATCTGATGTGGGCACCCGACCTCCCGCCGGCCCCCGGGCCCGGGGAGAGTCAGGAGGTGGCCTGGTTCACCTGGGAGGCGGCGCTCGAGATCGCCGATGACGCCCTGACCGGGGGCCTCGTCTCAGCCCGTAGGCTGGCCCGGGCCTCGACGACCGGGGACCCCGGGCGCCTGGTCCACGAGGGAGAGGATCCGTGATGGCCGAGCCGTTCGACGTGTTGATGGAGGTGCAGCGGCACGACACCGCCCTCGACCAACTGCGGCACCGGTTGGAGACCCTGCCCGAGCGGGCGGCTCTGGCCGAGCTGGTCGCCCGGCGGACCCGCCTGGACCGGACCGCGGGGGAGGTGCAGGCACAGGTGGACGAACTGGCCGGGCGGCAGCGGAAGCTGGAGGACCACATCGCCGCCACCGCCAAGCGTCGTCACGAGATCGAGCAGCGGATGCAGTCCGGGACCATTTCGGCCTCGCGGGACCTCCAGGCCATGGACCACGAGGTCCACCAGCTGTCCGACCGCCAGTCCCATCTCGAGGAGGACGAACTGGTCCTTCTCGAGGAGCAGGAGCCCCTCGACTCCCTCTTGGGCGAGCTCCGGGCGGAGTCGGCGTCACTGTCGCTCGAGTCGGATCGCCTGGCTGCCGCCATCGGCGGGGCCGAGGCCGACATCGAGGAGTCCATCAGCGCCGAGGAGGCCCAGCGGAAGGAGCTGGCCACCGCCCTCCCCGAGGAGCTCTCCCGGCGCTATGAGGTGCTCCGCGCCCGGCTGGGCGGAGTCGGGGCGGCCCGGCTGGTCGGGGACCGCTGCGACGGGTGCCATCTGACGCTGCCGTCGGTGGAGGTGGAGCGCATCCGTCACCTGCCTGCCGACGAGTTCGCCACCTGCACCCAGTGCGATCGCATCCTGGTGCACTGAGCCGATGGCAGACCCCGCCAACCGCACGTGCTGATCCTCGTCCGCCACGGCGAGTCCACCGGCAACGCCGACGGCCTCCTCCTCGGTCGCGTCGACGCCCCCTTGACCGACCGGGGCCGGGACCAGGCGCGGTCGGTCGGCCCCCTGGTGCAGTCCGCCACCCGTCTCGTCTCCAGCCCGCTCCGGCGTGCCCTCGACACCGCGGAGGCCCTGGGCACGGGTCTGCCGATCGAGGTCGACGAGCGGTGGATCGAGGTCGACTACGGCGAGTTCGACGGCCGCCCGCTGGGCGCCGTGCCCGACGAGGTCTGGGTCCGCTGGCGCTCGGACCCGGACTTCAGGCCCCCGCGGGGCGAATCGCTCCGCGAGGCCGGGGCCCGGGCCCGGACGGCGTGCGAGGAACTGTTCGCCACCGAAGGGGCGGGGGCCCGCGGCACGGGCGACGTGGTCGTGGTCAGCCACGTGTCGCCGATCAAGGCCGCCACCTGCTGGGCGCTCGGCCTCGGGGACGAAGGGGCGTGGCGCCTGTACCTGGCGACCGGGTCGGTGACCCGGATCACCTGGGGCACCGCCGGCCCGGTCCTGGCCCGGTTCAACGAGTCGGCGTGGTCGGCCGACGAATGACCGGCGCTGCCTGCCGGCGGGGCGTCACAGCAGGAGTCGGCTGACCGAGAAGACCATGATCTGCTCCGCCGCCGCAGCCGAGTGGCCGGCGTCGAACCGGAGCGCGCTCCAGCTGTGCCAGCCCGTGGCCACGTCGAGCGCATCCAGGACCACCGGGGCCTCTGACCCTCGGGCGTCGATCTCCGGGGCCAGGGTGACGTCCAGCTGGCGACGCAGCAGCGTGCGGTGGCCCTCCAGGGACTCGGCGAGTGCGGTCGACGCGGGCGACCTGGCGTAGGAGGCTCGGAGCAGGTGGGCGTTGGCCTCGAAGAGGTGCCGGCGCTGCCGGCAGATGAGCAGGATCCGCGTCCCCACCGGGCCGTGGGGCGGGAGGATGCCGATGAGGCCCAGGGACCGTGAGGCCTGATGGGCGGCCGCGCTGGTGAAGAGGCGGTGCACGTCGCCGAAGTGGTGGAACACCAGACGGACCGAGACACCGGCCCGGTTGGCCACCTGCTGTGAGGTGGGTTCGGCGTGGCCCTCCACGATCAGGTCGATCATGGCCTCGAGGATGCTCGAACGGGTGCGGACGCCCCGCGCCAGCCGCTGGTCCTGGTAGCGGTCGGCCCTGCCGGAGCCGCGTCCACCCGCGGCAGAGCCCCTGGTCCGGTCTCGCCCGTCTGCCCCGTTGCCGTCGATCCGATCACGTTACGTGGAGCGGAACCGACCCGGTCCTCGAACGGGCGAATCGGCGGTGAAATTAGGGTGTACCCCCCCTCGCGGCCGACGCAGGAGGCGGTCGAGGGTGGCGATCAGGCCGGGAACCGGTCGGGGAGCCGGTCGCGGACCAGTGCACCACCCTTGACGACCGCCAGCAGACCGGCGCCGTCCGCCAGCAGGGCGAGATCGGCGACGGGATCGCCGTCGACCACCACCAGGTCGGCCAGTTTTCCGGTCGAGACCGTGCCGAGCTCGTGCCCCCGACCCATCAGCTGCGCCCCGTGCTTCGTGGCCCACCGGATGACGTCCAGGGCCGGGATCCCGACCTCCGTGGCATAGAACCCCAGCTCCTCCCCGTACCGGCCATGAGGGAAGGACAGCGCACCGTAGTCGTCACCGAGGACCAGGGGCACGCCGGCGGCGTTGGCTCGGGGCAGGACCTCGGCCATGGCGTCGATGTCGGCCTTCATGCTGTCGGTGAAGCCCAGTGCGCCCCCGCCCATGGAGTCGAGGAAGCGAGTCGGGAACATCATGGACGGGACCACGGGGGTCTGGGACGCCACGATCCGCTCGATGCACTCGTCGTCCATGCCGTCCCCGTGATCGATGACGTCGATGGCCAGGTCGAGGGCCATGTGGATGGCACGGCGATTGGCGATATGACCGCGCACCTGCACCCCGCGCAGGTGGGCGGCCTCGATCCCCGCGGCCATCTCCTCCTTGGTCATCTCGAGCTGCTCCTTGGGCCCGACGGTCCCGTGCCCGCCGGTCACGAACATCTTGATGATCTCGGCGCCTTCCTTGATCTCGGCCCGCACCGATCGCCGGAACTCGTCGGGACCGTCGCTCGGCCGGATGGCCCCGAGTGCTCCCACGCCCCAGTGGGGGGGAAAGCTCCGGTCGCCGGCATGGCCGGTGGTACTGATGTCCCGGCTGCAGGGCACCAGACGCGGGCCGGGTATGAGGCCCCGGTCGATGGCCACCTTCATCGAGGCGTCGATGGCGAACGGGGCGCCGGCGGAGACGGCACTGGTGAACCCACAGTCGAGCAGCATCGCCAGGCTGTTGACGGCCCTGACCGCCTGGAGCGCCATCGGCTCCTCGAGCCCGAACGGCGCCGGCGTGGCGCCCAGATTGTGGTAGGTGGCGTGGAAGTGGCAGTTGACCATGCCGGGCATGACGGTCCGACCGGCCAGGTCGACCACCCGGTCATCGGGCCGTGGGTCGGCCACCGGCCCGGCACCCACTGCGGCAATCCGGTCGCCGTCCACCACCACGTGGGCGTCACGGAGCACTGTCCGGTCCCCGTCGACCACCGTGGCGTGGGTCAGGGTCAGCCGTGTCACGGGACGACCACCACCTTGATGGCCCCCGAGGTCCGGTCGGCGGCCACCCGAAAGGCCTCGGCGGCATCGTCGAGCGGGAAGCGGTGGGTGATCACGGCCTCGGGGAGTTCCGGGGAGGCGTCGAGTACCCGCACGGCCTCCTCGAACTCCGAGCCCCCGTGGTGGTGGCCGTAGGTGAACGCAGGCACCAGGGCCGCCTCCTTCATCAACAGGGCCATCCCCACGGTCACCGGTTCCCAGTATCCCGCCAGAACCCCGACGGTGCCGCCGGGCCGCACCCGCCTGACCGCCTGGTCCAGGGAGCCCTGGGTGCCGGCCGCGTCGAGGGCGACGTCGTAGTCGAAGCCGGCGCCCCGGCCCGCCCCGAGGCGTTCGGCCGCCCCCTGCCGCTCGGCGCGGTGGGCAAGCGCGTCGACCGAGGCGCCCAGAGAGAGGGAGACGGTGACGGCACACAGCCCGATGGGCCCGGCCCCGATGACCAGCACCCGGGCGCCCGCCGCCACCCCGGCCCGATGCGCGCCGTGGAGGGCGACGGCGACGGGCTCGACCAGGCACGCCACGTCGAGGGCGAGAGTCGGCGGGAGCGGTGTGGCACACGCAGGATCCACCCACACCTGGTCGGCCAGGCCTCCGTCGAGGGTGACCCCGTACGTCGAGTCGAGGGCCGCGACGCACTGCTGCTCCTCCCCGGCCAGGCAGCGGGCACACCGTCCACACCGCACCGCCGGGAGCACGGCCACCGGGCTGCCGTCGTCCAGCCTTCCGCAGAACTCGTGGCCCAGGGTCACCTCGGAGGGACCGAACGAGGCCAGATGGAGGTCGGAGCCGCAGATGCCCGAGCTGGCCACCGACACCCTCACCCCTGTGGTCGGCGAGTCCGGCACCTCGACCACCCGGAGCCCGTCGGCAGTGATCCTCACCCCCCGCATCGGCTAGCCGCCCGCAGCCGGACGGCGTGACGAGACGGTCAGGACGTGTGCGTCGGCGCCGACGATCCTCGAGACGCGCCCGTTCATGAACTCTCGCTCGTACGGCTGGGCCTGATGGGCGTCGAAGGCCTCCTCGGACTCCCAACACTCGAAGAACCGGAACCGGCACGGCCGCTCGAGGTCCTCGGACCACCAGTAGTCCACGCACCCGGCGTCAGCTCGGCTCAGGGCGGTCACCGCCTCCAGCGCGGCCACCGTCTCGGCTCGTTCCCCCGGCCGGAAGTCCAGATAGCCGGAGAGTGCGTGCATGGGGGTCCCCGTTCCTCGCCTCGGTAGCTCGACGTGCGACGGAGCGTGGGCCACAGCTCGACTCCGCAACCCGTCATTCGCTCCGGCGCCGCAATCTAACAGTCGGAGGCACAGGGAGCGAGGGCCGGCCGGGCCGACGAGGTCGTAGGTGCCGGGGAGCAACCGCCTGGCGGAAAGCGGTTGCTCAACCCGACGGGTTCAGTGTAGGGAGAACTCCGCCGGACTCGGGTTGATCGCGGGGACTCCCCACACTCAGCGGCGACGGCCCATCAGCCCGACGGAGCGCAGCAGCTGATTGGTCAGGTGGTTGGTGCTCCGGTAGACCCGCCTCCGGGCCACCCGGGCCGCGTACGAGCCGGGACCGCGCTCGGCGGCCTGCACGTTGCCGAGGTCGCGGGCAGCCCGGTAGAGCTGGGATCGCAGCGCGCTCCGCCGGACCATCGGTGCCGCTCGGAACCGTGCCTACCCGCGACGCTGGTCGCTGAGGGCGGCAAAGGTGTTGGCGATCAGACCGATCAGTTCTTCGACCTCCTGGGTGATGACCTTCAGGTTCGGCCCTGCCGGATTGGCCGCCTCCAACTCGCAGAGGCGGGCCAGTACCCGGGTCGACCGGAGGGTCCGACGCAGCCGCTCGTCGATCAGGGTCAGCGGACACTGGTTTTCAGCCATCCAGAGGCGGGCGTCACGAGCCGCCGAACCGAGTTGGTCGCTGGCCGCGATGAGCGCCGAGGGACCGTTTCCGGCTGTCCGCTCCGCCGAGGACAGGGTGGCCAACATCCGCTGGAACATCGGGGAAACCTCGGCTTCCCACCGGTCGATCTCCTGATACCGGGTCACTCGATCGGCATCCCTTCGGTCAAGCCCCCACCTGAAGCTAGGTCGCCGAGGGGCTGCCGTCCAGGGGGTTGGTTGCAACTCAGGGTGGCAAATCACCCGGTGCCCGGTGGTCGGACGCCTCCGCCGGAGGGGGGAACGCCTGGGCCGCTGCGCTGAGTATCGTCCGGAGGTGGCCGGCGACGACGATCCGGACAGGTCGGCCTGGCGGAGCTACCTCGGGCCGGTCGTCCTGACGTCGCGACGCCGGCGGGGCACGCTGGCACTGTTGGCCGGGTGGGGCGTGGCGACGGTCGTGGTGGCGATGACCGGGAGGTACGACGTCCTGTGGCTGCCCGCTGTCGGGATCGTGACGTCCTCGACTCTGCTCCTGAGGGATCGGGCCGGCAGGAAGGGTCCGCCCTGAGGATCCGGGGGGTCCCCTCAGGCCGGGAGTCGGTGGATGCGGAGTTGTACGCGGCGCATCTGCGACCGGAGCGTGAGGCCGCGGAGTGTGTAGTAGTCCATGCCCAGGTAGGCCATGACGGCGTCGTCCATGGCGGCGCCGGGATCGGTCCGGTCCAGTGCCCAGTCGATGAAGGACTCCGATGTGGCGCCCAGGCACGCGGCCGCATGGGGCACGGAGTGACCGTACCGGGTCATCGCCTGGGTCAGTGCCTCACCGAGGGTCTGCAGCCGTTCGGGAACCGGTCCGGTGCCCCGCGGCTCCACCGTCAGGTCGTGGCTCGCCCGCTGCTCGAACCCGGTCACATGGTGCCGGGCCCATTCCTCATACTCCGGTACCCGACTCCGCCGCGTGCCCGGGTGGCTGGCCACACCGGACTCCCACCAGATCATCCGCTTCCGACGCTTCATCTTCACCCCTCGTCTCGTGCCACCCCTGCCCGCGCCCGACACGCCCGTCCGGCCCCGGTGCGGTCGCGAAGCACACCCCTGCGACTTGCAATCTCAGGCGGCCCGGCGCACCCCTGTCAATGGCTGGCGCGGTGCTGTGCCCAAGGCCAGCACTGGTGGTGACCACGTGATCACCCGGGGTGCCCGATGACGCGGCTCACGGGGAGGGTACGATCTCACCTGCAGCCCCGCCGCAGAGGAGGAGGCGTCGCCCTGTCTGGGAACCTTTGGCTCGAGGATGGCCCTTCGGACGCGCCGGCCCGCTCCCCGCGCCGCCGGGCCGGTGTGGCGGCCGCGGCGGCGATCTGCGTGGTGGCCGTGTCTGTTCCCGTCGTGCTCGTCGCCTCCGGTGGCTCCGGCGACCGGCCCCCGGGCGCTGGCTCGACCCACCCGAACCCGTCCCGAGGGGGATCGGCCCCGGTGCTCCTGAGAGCGCTGAACGCCACGACCGCTTCGGGCAACTTCGACGTGAGCTACACATTCGGCGGCGGGCAACCCGGACCGACGACGACGACCACGGCGGGCTGTCCCGCTCCCGCTCCCACGAGCGGCTCGGGTTCCGGTCCGATCGCATCGACCCAGCTGTGCCAGGCCGACGCCGGTCCCGGCCCGAGCACTCAGCCGGTCAGCGGGACGGCCACCATCGACATCCAGCCCTTCGCCATGGTGGCCACCTCCGAGGTCAGCGGGTTCGGCACCATCGTGCTCCGGGACGACGGCACGGACGTGTGGGAACAGGGGGGTGGCAACTACGGGCTGTCGCCCGGCTCCGGTGCCCCAGGTCCCGGATCCCCCTTGACCGGGTTCGCCGGCCTGGTCGAAGGGACGCTGGGGCCCCGCCAGGGTCCCTTGGCCATGTTGGGACTGGCCAGTCCGACGGGATACCTCAACCTGGATCCGGCCGAGACGTCGAGCGCCAACCCGGTCGGAACGGACACGGTGTCGGGCGTACCGGTCCGCGTCTATGAGATCTCGCAGACACCGACGGAGGCTTCGCAAGTGCCCGGGCTGACGGCTGAGGAGCAGCAGACGGTGGCCGATGCCATGCAACTGCTGGGCAAGCAGGGCTACACCGGTTCCACGGTGCGGGTGTCGGTCGACGCCGCGGGCTTCATCCGACGGACGCAGACGACGGACCACTTCGCCGATGGCACGACCATCACCAGCGAAGCCGAGTTCTCGGGCTTCGGGTGCGCCGGGACCGTCCTCATGCCGGGCCAGTCCGGCTCGCCGACACCACCGGCCGGGTGCATCTCGCCGGACAACCCCACTGCCACCACGGAACCGTCGACGAGCCCTCCCACGACGACTGCGCCGAGTTCGGCATCCACGGCCACGTCACCGCCGACGACGGTGGTGACGCCGACCTCCACCTCCGCGACGGCCGCCACGATCCCGCCGAGCTCCACGGTCGTCCCGACCCGCCCCACGACCAACCCGAAGGGTCCGACCTCGACGTCCTCCTAGGCGACTCGGGTCCCACCCACCCGAGTTCGCGGGGTCCCCGGTCACTGCGACGACCCGGTCGGCAGCCCGTCGAGATCGGAACGCCCCGCGGGTGACAGCGTCCCGGAAAGGATGGCGCGCCGGGCCCGGTGGCCGGCGCGGAGCGCGGATCTCACCCGCCCGTCCGGGAGTTCGGCTGCGCCGAACGCGGCGTCCTGCAGCACAAGGGCCACCGTCGTCATGTCCGCCAAGGTGGACCGGGCCTGTCCGTCCGGCGTCCCGGGTGCCACTGCGCGGATCTGGCCCATCGGCGTGCGCCACGGCGGTCGGGCCAGGTCCCGGCGGGCCAGGGCCCGGTCGATCGATCGCCACCCCGCGGCAACCTGGTCGATCTGCGTGCGACGACGGCGCCACCACCACAGGGCGAGTCCACCTGCCGCCATGGCGACCACGATCAGCGCCGCCACTCCCGGCAGTGGGCCGGTCCCCCCGGAACGGGCAACGACCGAGGCCCTGGGAACGGAGGGAGGACTCGTCGCGGCGGGCGCCGTCACGGCCGGAACCGACACCGGTGGTCGTGTGGTGGTCTGGCCCGGCGGGTTCGGTTGGCCCAGCCCGGAGGGTCCGAGGACTCCCGGCGGCGAGAGCTCGCCGGAGGGGAGCTGGGGGGTGGGCTCGAAGGACACCCAACTGCCGTTGATGAGGACCTGCGGCCACGCATGGGCATCCCGGCCTCGCACCACCGTCACGCCGTGATCGGGCCGTCCCGGCGTGAACCCGATGGCGACACGGGTCGGCAGGCCCGAGAGCCTGGCCAGCACGGCGAAGGCCCCGGCGAACTGCTCGCACGAGCCGGCACGGGTCCGGGTGAGGAAGTCCAACAGGGGGTCGGTGCCCGAAGGCAGGGGTGCGTCCACGTCGTAACGGAACCGTCCCGACCGGAGGTAGTCGGTCAGAGCCTCGGCCTTGCCGAGGGCGGTCGGCTGGCCCACGGTGATCAGGAGGGCGATGGACCGAACGGTCTGGTCCACCGGGCCGAGCGCGGTGTCGCCGGACAGCGACGGGTCCGGGGACGAGGCGTCGGTCACCGCGACCGGGACCGGGGCGGTGGCCCGGTAGCTGCCGGCCGACGTGGAGGGCGAGGACGCCACCACTCCCGAGGGGGTGACCACCGGCGCCGACGGTCCGGAGGCCGCCACCGTCGAGGGAGGGGCAGGAAGGAGCCGACCGCGGTACGACGACAGGGACACGGCCGCCGTGAATGTGTTTCCGCTCGGCCGCGCCGCGGGCCCCGGGACCGGTGCCGCTCCGGCGAGCAGCGCCGAGGTGGCCTGGTCCGGCACCCACCGGTTCCCGAGGTACGTGGTCAAGGAGGCGACCTGCCAGTAGGTGGAGACCGGTGACGTGGCCCGGAAGAGCACGACGGCGGCATCGTGCCGCTCCACGCCGGTGAGGTCGGTGGCCAGGGACAGCGCCGACGGAGGCACCTCCGCGACCACCCGGCTGCCGGGTGGGACCGCCTCCGATCCGGCCACGGCGGTCCAGCTCATCGTGGCCGCGGCCAGGAGCATCGACACGGCGGGCAGTGCCAGGGACGGGCCCCACGACGTGGAGCGCCCACCGCCGACCACCAGAAAGCCGCAGGCTCCGAGGAGGAGGCCGGCCACTGCGGCGCTTCCGGTGGGGCGCATCACGGCCGACCACACCACCAGGACGACCGCGGGGACGAGGGACAGCGCGGGGAAGCGCAGGCCCAGCGCCCGGCCCGCCACGGCCACCAGGCCTCCGAGGAGCGCGGTCAGGGCCACGATTCCGGCGGAGTGCGTGAGTGGCAGGTGGAAGCCGACGAGGACGCTACGGGTCGACTGGAGCGAACGGCGCAGATCCCCGAACGCGGCGATGGTGGGCACGGAGGATCCGTGGACCGAGTGGACTCCCCACCACGCCGCGCTCATGGCCACCGCGATGACGCCGAGCGTGACAGCCCACGTGGCCCGTCGTTGCAGGACGGCCACCACCGCGGTCCCGATGACGGCGGTGGTGATGGTGGAAACGGTGACCCCCGAGGCCAGGCGCGCCACCGAGAAGGCGGCCACGCACGATGCTCCCGCCATGCCGGCCTCCACCGTCCAGGCACGCCTCATGGGACGACCACTCGTGGTGCAGAGACGAGCCGGACGGCGCCTCCGTCGGCCAGGTCGACGGTCTCGGCTCAGGCCCCGGACGAGGTCAGCCGATCGGCACCGGTCCGGGTGGTCAGGACCGACGTGCCGTTGGGGATGGTCGGGCGGCGCCCCGACGACCGTGTGTCCGCCGGCTGGATCTCGGCCAGAGCCAGCCGGACATCGGCACGTCCGCGATCGCTCGGCTCGAAGGAGTACTCCCGACCGGTGAGCGTCAGCAGCCGGACCGCCCGGCCACGCCCGGCCGCTTCGGACAGGATCGACGACGTGACCGAGACCAGCCGCTCGAACTCGGTCCTCCGGTGGACGCCGGCCCGGTCGTCGAAGGCGATGGACAGGGCGGCCGCCCCCTCGTCGGCGAACTGGCGGACGAACCACGATCCGTACCTGGCCTTGGCGGGCCAATGGAGCAGGCTCAGCCGGTCACCGGCCACGTACGGTCGGATTCCTTCGAGCTCACCGAGGCCACGACCCGAGCTCGAGTGTCCGATCCGTTCCATCCCGCCCGTCACAGCTGCCACCCGGTCGACCGGCTGATCGGGGCGGTCCGGGCGGGGGCAGACGACGGCCGTTGCGACCGGCGTGGCCGGGCCGGGGGCACCGAACAGGCCGAAGGGGTCGAGGGCCCAGGTCTGCTGAGGCGGCAGTTCGAAGACACCCCGGCGATCGGAGGGCACCGGCAGCCAGCACGATCCGGTCCGGCCCGGTCCGGGGTTCGGCAAGACCGACAGGGACGGTGACGAGGGCGCCAGTCGGGCCCGGGACGCGGGCCCGACCGTCCCGGGCCGGCGGGCCCGCCAGTGCCGTTCGGTGGCGGGGAGCCCCAGCGTCGGGACGGGAGACCGGACCGCCGGCCGGTGGGTCAGCGACAGCCTCACCCGCATCTCGTCTCCGACCTCGACGGTTCCCGGCTCGACGTGGGAGTGGAGCTCCACAGCCTCGAGGCACCGGCGTGCCCGACGGTGGGCCAGCCAGGGTCCCAGCGCCAGCGGGACACCGACGACGACGGCCAGGGGAGCGAGCTCCGGAGTCCCGGACGTGCCGGCCACCGCCACCACGAGCACAAAGGTGGCCGACGCGGCCAGGCCACGGGACGTGGGCCTGGGCACCGGTCGGGCCATCACCGGCTCAGGTATCCCGGAGTGGGACGGGGATGGACGCCGTCACCTCCGCGACCAGGGCCTCGCCCTCCGCCCCGGTGACCTCCACGCCGGGCTCCAGGAGGAGACGATGGGCCAGCGCGGGCACGGCCGCCTGTTGGACATCGTCCGGTGTCGTGAAGTCACGGCCCGAGGCCACCGCCAGCGCCGCGGATACCCGCATCAGGGCCAGCGCCGCTCTCGGCGAGGCTCCCACGGCGATCTGGGGGTGCGACCTGGTGGCCTCGACGAGGTCGAGCGCGTAGGTCCGCACCACCGGGGCCACGTGCACCTCGGCTACCGCCTCCATCAGGAGTCGGAGCTCGTCGGGCGTGACCGAGGGCTCGACCAGCCGCACCGTCTCGGCGGGATCCGGCCCTGCCAGCATGGTGTCCATCTGCCGGCGGCTCGGGTAGCCGAGCGTGAGGCGTACGAGGAACCGGTC
>Ga0307374_10008041_pt1 | contig 15883 bp, 16 predicted proteins | sample OX3MG_FD_202532 | JGI IMG/M metagenome (GOLD analysis project Ga0307374, IMG submission 202532) | Soil microbial communities from Risofladan, Vaasa, Finland - OX-3 | ecosystem: Environmental > Terrestrial > Soil > Coastal area > Acid sulfate soil | place: Finland: Risofladan, Vaasa | collected... | reverse complement strand
CCTGGCAATCGCCGCGGCGATGATCGTGGTCGGGCTGGTGATGTGGTACGGCGAATACGCGGGCCGGCTGGACCGTCCCATGGAGCGCGTAACTTTTGTGGACGCGGTAGCCATCGGCATTGCGCAGGCTTTCGCATTATTTCCGGGCGTGTCGCGCTCCGGAGCGACCATCACCGCGGGGCTTTTCCGCGGGCTGACGCGCGAGGCAGCAGCGCGCTTTTCATTTCTGCTGTCGACGCCCATCATCGCGGGCGCGGCCGTGGTCGAGTTGCCGAAGCTGATGAAAATGCAACACGCAGGGACGCTGCCGCTGCCTTTCTCGATGATAGCGATCAGCATTGCCGTGTCGGCGGTGGTGGGCCTGATCGCGATCGCATTTTTCCTGCGTTATCTGCAAGTACGCACGTTGAAAATATTCATTTACTACCGGATTCTGCTCGGTATAGTGATTCTGTTGCTCGTGTTCCTCCACATGGGCCACGCGCGCTAGCGCCCACGCGTCCCGTGCGATGCTGAGGCCTTCCCCACAGCCCAGGAGAAATTGTGCGCATATTTGAACTGACGGAAAATCGTCGCATCAATGAACTGATCGGCTTTGTGGGCATCACGCTGGCCGTGTTGCTCGCGCTGAGCCTGCTTTCCTATTCGCCGCAAGACGCTTCATTCAATGTCGCCGCCGCTGCGCCCGCGGCAGGGCCTTCGCACAACTGGATTGGGCCCGTAGGCGCGCATGTCGCTGATTTATTTTTTCAGGGCATCGGGTACGCCGCATTTCTCTTCCCTGTTGGCTTGTTCCTGGTGGCATTCCGGCGGTTTCGCAGCCAGAAAGTCAACGCGCCGGTTGCGAAGGTGATTGGCTGCGTGGCATTCGTGTTTTCGCTCCCGGCAGAGCTCTCGCTGCTGGGGGTTCCCGAAGTGCGCGGCGCGCTGCCGCCCGGCGGAATGTTTGGCGAACTGATGGCGCACGCGTTGCGCTCGGCGTTTAATTCGATTGGCGCGCACGTGGTGGCGCTGGCGTGCATTTTCGCGGCGCTGCTGCTGACCACGCAATTCACTTTTGCGGGCACGGCGAAATGGATGCGCGGGCCGTTGGGCGCCGAAGGATTTCTAGGCAAACGAATCTTGGCGCTCGTGGACCGCGTGAAGGACTGGCGTGAAATGCGCGAGTCGGAGAAGCTGCGCAAGCGCGTCGAGGAAATCAAGATTGCCGGCCGGCCCGCGGTACCCGCGCAGCAGAAAACGAAAGTCGCGGCGACGATCCGGGATGTCGACGAAATCGACGACCAGGAAAAGCCGGAGATGCGCCGCGCCGCGCCTGTGATTACGTTCAGCGAACCGCTGGAAGCCGCGCAAGCACCGCGGAAATCGTCAAGCATCGAGCCGAAAATCGCCAAGGGGAAAACGACGTACCGGCTGCCTTCGCCGACCTTGCTGCGCGGCGCGGAGCGCAGCGAGCGCATGACCGAGTCAGAGTTGAAGGAATACGCGCGCGCGATCGAGCAGAAGTGCGCGGAATTCGACGTGGTGGGACACGTCACGCAAATCAATCCAGGTCCTGTGGTCACCACATTTGAATTGAAGCCCGAAGCGGGAATCAAGTACAGCCGCATCACGGGCCTCGCGGACGACCTTTGCCTCGCATTGAAAGCCGAATCGATTTTGATCGAGCGCATTCCGGGAAAATCGACCGTCGGCATCGAAGTGCCGAATCCCCATCGCGAAACGATTGCGTTGCGCGAAGTGATCGAGTCGCCGGAGTTCTCGCATTCCTCAACGAAGATGGCGCTGCCGCTTGGCAAGGATCTCGTCGGACATATTCGCGCCGCCGATCTGGCGCAGATGCCGCATTTGCTCATCGCGGGCGCGACGGGCACGGGCAAAAGCGTGTTCATCAACTCCATGCTGATGGGCATGCTCTACAAGTCAACGCCCGACGAACTGAAAGTGGTGCTGATCGATCCCAAGCGCATCGAGCTGGGGCTTTACGAAGATATTCCGCATTTGTACACGCCCGTTGTCACGGATCCAAAAGTCGCGTCGAACGTACTGCGCAATGCGACGAAGGAAATGGAGCGGCGCTTGAAATTGCTGGCGCAGCGGGGCGTTCGCAACATCGACCAGTACAACCGCACATTCGAGAAGGGCCAGCCGATGTCCCTCTTTGACGACGTCGAGGAGACCGAACACAAGCCGCTGCCCTACATTGTGATCGTCATTGACGAGCTCGCCGATTTGATGATGGTCGACACGACGAACGTCGAGGAATCCATCACGCGCCTCGCGCAAATGGCGCGCGCCGTGGGCATCCATTTAATTTTGGCGACACAGCGGCCTTCGGTGGACGTGATCACCGGATTGATCAAGGCGAATTTCCCGGCGCGTATTTCGTTCCGCGTGGCCAGCAAGGTGGATTCGCGCACGATTCTCGACACCAACGGCGCGGAATCCCTGCTTGGACGCGGCGATATGCTTTATTTGCCGGCGGGATCTTCGCGCATTCATCGCATCCACGGGCCGCTGGTCACCGAACAGGAAGTAGCCGCCGTCTGCGAATTCTGGCGGGACCAGGCGAAAGCGATTTACAACGAGGAATTGCTCAAGCCGCCCAAGGATGAAAGTGCTTCCAGCCTGGAAGGCGGAAGCGATGGCGGCGAAGAAGTCGACGACGCGCTGTATCAGGACGCCATCCGCGTGGTCTGCGAAATGGGCCGGGCGTCCACTTCCACTTTGCAGCGGCGCTTGCGCGTTGGCTACGGCCGCGCCGCGCGGCTGATCGACTTGATGGAGAAAGACGGGATCGTTGGCCCGCCGGATGGCTCGCGTCCGCGCGAAGTGCTGAAGAAAAAAGACTGGATGCGCGAGTTCGACGAATCGGTAAAGTGACGATCCGACAAGGATCGTCATCCCGAGAGCGCCGCCGGTTGGCGCAGAAGGGTCTGCTTATAGGTCACCACGACGCACGGCTTCCCCGCGATTCGATTCACTTGACTTGAGACAACGGAATGATCACGCTGCCAAGTTCGGTTGTGCTCGGGTCCTCCACGAGCACGCGCAACGTGGTCACGCCAGCATGAGGCTGCACGAATTCGTGAAACAGGATGCCCGATTTCAGCAGAGCTGCGTATTGTTTCTCTGGGAACTGAAGAGTGAATGTCTTGCCAGACTGCAAAACCACTTTCCCCGTTTGATCTTGTTCGACGATGTAGACTTCAACGGAACCCTTGCGCAAGCCGCCGCTTTGCACCAGACGGAGATTGTGAGCATCGATGGAGCACAAAACTTTGAGCGAGTGCGGAGGCTGATCCACGCGTTCCACTGTGGCCTTCAGCAGAATTGACGAAGATTCGATGGGGCTCAGCACGGCGCTGACGAGCCTAAGCTGATCTTCGTTCTTCGTGGCCTCTATGTCCGGAAATGCGAAATATCCCTTTGGATAGCGTATGGTCAGACCTTTGCGTTTGGTCTCTACTTTAACTTCGTGGAATTTTCCGTCGAGCGAATCGCCGCTTATATAGAAACCCAGCGTGTAGGTGACCTCTGAATCTTCCACGGCTTTGCGAATCGCGCCAGTGATGTCATTGGTATTAACGAAAGCCCGGCCGCCCGTTTGATCGGCGAGCTTCTGCATGGTGGCAATGCCGATGGGTTGCGACGACTGCGCGGGCATATTGTCAAGTTTACCGCTCGCTCCCGAAACTTCATCTGCATCCGCGGTACCAGGAACGGTCGCCATGGCCATGGGCGAACGTACGAGCAACCCGCGCGCGTCGACTGGATAAACGGCGATATTCGCGGGACTCAGCACGTGCGCCATGGACGCTCCCGAAAAAGGAAGATTCGCCGTGAGCCACACGAGATTTTTGCGTCCCGGAATATTCGCGACGTGCGCGGCGATCGCCTGCAACGCAGCCATTGTTTGTGCAGAGCGATCCGCGTTGGCCGCGCCTGCCAGATTCCCCGCCGCTTCATTCTCGAATTTTCCTCCGGGTCGAAAGACATCGTTGCCGGGATTGTCATGTCCGGGCAGGTCGATGTGCATGTGGCCCGGCTCGACGATTTCGCGATTCGTAATTGATCCGGTGTCGTAGTTTTTCAAAATCGCAAGGAGCTGGTCACGGTCGCTGGTGAAATCGCACAACACATGTAAAGAATGTTGAAGGCCATAAATCGCGACGCGGTCTTGGGGCTGGAGCTGCTGGATGAATTCGATGAGATGATTCTTCGCATTGCGAAGCGCAAGATCCTCGAGCCAGTAGGGCGTGGTCTCATACCTGGACGCGGCTGCGGAGCCGTACAGCGTGTTCAGGTTGTCGAGGAGAACGACGGTGACGCTTCTTGGCGCGGTCGCGCCATACTGCGGCAAGTCGGAGAAAGTGTTTTGCGGCAGCGGCTGCTGCGGTGGTTGTTGCGCGGAGGCGGCGGCATCGGCGGAGAAAATGCTGATTTTCTGCGGCTTGCCGCGGTCGAGGATCGTGAAATCGTCTTTTGTCAGGTTAGCGATGGGGCCGTTTTTGTCGCGAACAATCACGCCGACCTCGACCAGCCGAGTAGCTACGTGAATCTGCGGAGTTTGCTGAGAGTCCTGCGACGCCAGAGCCAGTGGCACAAGCACCAAAGCGAGCGCAATGCCGAACCGGCGCACGAGCACCTCCTTCTGTAGTTTCGATAACGCCGATTGTACGCCCATCGGATGCGGATTGACACGCCACTTCCCCGCCCGTAAAATCGCTGATTGCTCCCGTGCCGAGGTAGCTCACCGGTAGAGCGCGGCCCTGAAAAGGCCGGCGTAGGCAGTTCAACTCTGCCCCTCGGCACCATCCCAACGTCTCTCCCCGAGCAGATTCCAATTCCCCGAAGCCACGTAGCGTCCATCATCCGGCGCCATCACAATTTTTTCGACGTGTTTTGTGAGATAGGCGCGAGCCGCCGCCGGATCACCGTTGAGGCATTCGCGCAAATCCCTGACACGCAGCAGCGCACTTGCCCTGAGACTCTTCACGCGCGAACGAATCGAGTCCGGGCTGGACGATAGCAGGCGCTCGCCGATCTCCGAAATTTCGCGCTCGCGTTCGGCAATCGCGTCAATCACTGTCGGAGAATGAAGCCCACTGGCAACCACCTTCGCTAGATTTGCGACCTCAGCTTGCAGCGTCGCCTTGCGCTTCCTCATAGTGTCCATTTCGCCGCCGATGTTCGCGAGCTCGCGGAGCAATTCGGACTCGAAGAGGTCAAGCACATAATTCACAATGTCCTCGCGCAAAATTTTCGCCTGCAATCCGGCGAGCAGTTCGCTTTCGAGCACGTCGCGCCGGACGCGCACCCGGTTTGAGCAAACCGAATCTCCGCGATGGAAGTTCATCGGGCAGCCGTAGGTCTGGTTCGGGTGATTGCGGCCGCGCCCCGCGATGATTTGCAGGTTCGCGCCACATTCCGAGCAGCGCAGCAAGCCGGAAAAGAGATACGGCGCGTTCATCGCGGAGCTGCGCAGTAGCCCAGGCCGCTTGTTCGCATCTTCATAAACGCGCTTTACAAGTTCCTGGCGTTCGCGGACCGCATTCCAAAGCTCATCGGAAACGATTCGCAGGTGCGGCGCATCCTGGCCGTGAATCGGCAGCTCACCTTCGCGTTTGCGAAACACGCGCCGGCCAGTTCGCGGATCGCGCACTTTGTGCTTGCGGCTCCAAATGACTTTTCCGAGGTACCGCTCATTATGCAGAATCACGCGCACCGTAGATGGACACCAACTCCGCGAAATTCGGCCCGCTTGCGGTTGCGGCGATTCGATGCGCTCCGCGTTCAGCCGCTTCGCAATGGCTTTGAGGCTCAGGCCATCGGCGTAGTTCTCGAAAATGCGTCGCACGATTTCGGCCTGTTGCTCGTGGATTTCGAGCCGTGTCCCGTCGGCATCTTTCCGGCTGCGATAGCCGTAACAGCGGCCGCCGGTATGCAATCCGCGCCGGATCAATCCTTCGAGTCCGCGGCGGACGCGCTTCGCCGTGTCCGCGAGAAAAAGCTGGTCAATCATTCCGCGCGCCAGCAACAGCAATTGGAATTTTTCATCGCCGCTGTCGATGCCCTGCGAGATGAAGTGGATTTCCACGCCTGCGAACGTCAGGCGCTCGCACAGGTTCAGAATGTCCGATTGTTTGCGTGAAAGACGGCTGGCATCTTCGAGCAACAGGACATCGAATGGGCGCGGCTGCGACTCTGCGTCAGCGAGCAATGCGCGCAACCCGGCGCGGTCCAGCGTCGCTCCGCTGATTTCCTCATCGGTGTATATGTGGCGTTCGGCAAAGTTCCAGCCGTGCTCGGCTGCATATTGTCGGCACTTCGCGAGCTGATCTTCTGTCGAAAGCGGGTTTTGCCGGTCTGTGGAATACCGCGCGTAAGAAGCGGCCCGAAGTGAATAGCTCATGCCATCTCCTTCGGCGCTGAGGAAAGCGGTCGCGCAGTTTGTAGCACTTTCGGGCGCGCGGGCGCAAGCGCCTTTTCAGCCTTCAATTCTTTCAACGCCTCGCGCACGAGCAGCGGTACCAGACATTCATCGAGGAACTGTTTCAGTTCCGGCTCGATTGCTGGTGCTTGAAACTTCACGAGTTTTGCCGTGCTCGACATTCAGTTCAAACGTCACCCAATAGACAGAGGGATTTTTGCGAAAAAAGCTCGCCGGTAATTTCAAGAGGGCCGGAGCGACCCTTTTCATAATGGGTCGCTCCCGTCCGATCTGGTGATTTGCCCAGAGCGCCTTTCCGCGTTGCAGTGTTTGTATCCCCGCATCGAGCAACGGTCTCCCTGTCCGAGCCGGTGAAGAAAGGGGTGAGGCGCACGGTGAAGGTAGTAATTTTTGCGCTCTGCAACCCAATTCGTCCCTCGTGCTCCAGCTTTGGAACCGGAACAACGGAACACGGTCCGTTTTTATTGGGATTTTCCGGGCTTTGAGAAACGGAACATGGCCAGTCTGTTCCGCTTGAAAATCCGCGCTTTCGCGAATGTCTATGCGGATTGTTCCGTTGTTCCATTTTTCTCATGGGAGAGATAGCGCGAGAAGGCATCCTTGAAATCTGAAAACTTGTACCCTTTGCGGGTGCCATCGTCGAAACGGATGGAATCCGGGGTTATCCCAAACCGGCCAAGGATTCGGGCCAGTTTTGACTTTGTGATTGGCTTACCGTGGGACAATTCGGCCCAGGGTGACGTCTCGATTTCGATGAGTGCGCCCACCAAATCGGCAGACGAAATCCGATCAAGCTGACGCTCGGCGAATATCTGCCGGATGTCGGCCAAGAGTCGTACGCCCGCCGATTGATCGTCGGCTTGGCCCTCGGCGCACAGTTCTAGAAGCGCCCGCCGTGCTACGTCGGGCCAGTCACCGCCGGCAAGGTCCGCAATCGCAAGCATGGGTTCGCAACAGTCGGCTTGCCGATCCGACAGTTGCTCGGGAATCGCAGGCCGCGCGTCGCGCAGTTCTTCGAGAATCCTCGCGCACCATGCGCCAAGCCGCGCTTTGATCTGACTGGCCTCTCGCTCAACCTCGCGCTTGCGGAATTTTTCAACTTCGCCGCGCTTCGCCCGTTTGAGCTGGATTGGTATGCTCCGGTCGGCCACGGTGTCAGGCAGTTTGCCGATGCCAGCGATGGCCTTAGCGCAGAACGTCTCGAAATCTTTGTACGAAGTGTTCGCACCCTGTCCGACGCAGCACGATGCTTTTCCGCCGCGCCGATACCCACTGTTCAAAATTCCCCGAAGAGCCTCCGCGTACTCTTTCTCGCCGCCGAATGCAGCGTCCGATTCGTCCAAAAGCAACGTCGGCTTAACGGCATCAATCTTGCGGGTGAGCACCGCCGCTGTAACACGCCCTGTCAGCCAAGGCTCGCGCACGAGGGTCTCAAGAACTTCTAGCAGCCGGGTCTTACCGCTTTGCTTCTCCGCCGAATTGACGCTCAGGTACGGAGTGCAATCCAGCACGTCTAGCACGTGCGTGTGCGCCGCCCACAGCGCCACAATCCGCACCTGATTCCCGGCGAGCGCTACGAATCGCCGGATGAAGGCAAGAACAGAATCGAGAATTTCGCGGCCCCCAGTAGGCTTCCACTCGGGCGTATCCTCGAATAGCGCAAGCAGAACGCTTTTCGGCACGCCTTTCTCGATTGCCTCGGCTAAGTCTTTCGAGCCGGGGATTTCGCACAGCTTGAGGCTCGCGGCCTTGCCGTGCAGCATCGCGGCTACTCTCTGCGCGTGTTCGCGGCCCGGATCGTCCGCGTCGGCAACAATCACAACATCCTTGTCGCGCAAAGCCTCTGCGTGATCGTCACGGAATGAGTTGACGCTACCGCTTGTCGTAGTCGCGAGCCCGATTTTCCCGCCCGCGTCTGCGTCTTTCTCGCCCTCCGTCAGAATGACAAACGGCTCGTCCTGAATCTCAGGCAGCCGATACAGTGGGGTTTTCACGGAGCCCAGGCCGCAAATCCACGCGCCGTTTTCCCATCGTTGCAAAGTAAAGTCTTTTTTGCGGCCATCGGCACCCGGCTCGAAGCGCAGTTTGCGCGCGACGGGGTTTCCGTTTGTCTCGTGGTACACGTACTCGGCCACGCACGGCCCATGCCCGTTCGCAGCTTTCGCGGGCTGCCTGCCGTAGAGCAACCCGCGTTCTTTGAGCCATGCCGTTACACCTTGCTTATCGCCGGGATCGAGGCGCGCGAGGAATGATGCAAACTGCCAAGCTGTTCCACTGGCGTTGCACGGCGCGCAGAGAAACACATCTTTCTTTGGATTGATGGAAAGACTCTCGTGCCTGTCCTCGTGATTCGAGCAGTGCCATAGCAATTCGGCACCCGCACGCTTCGTCGGCTCGCCCAGCACCGCCCTCCCGATTTGCTCACAGGTAATCGCGCTCATAGGGCTTGCTCCCGCGCGACGAAGTGAAAAAAACGCTTCAGCGTTTTGCGGCTAGGGCGTCGCCCTCGCTGATACTCACGGGCGAGCAACGCGAGTTGTCCCGCAAGAATCCCGGAGCGTCGCCGCCGGTCTGTCGCGATCATCCCGTCACGAAGGCCGCACAGATCGGCAATGAGCGATTCCAACGCGGACGGAACCGGATTCGATTTGGTCTGGAAATCTTGACTATGCGATGTGGTTGCGCTTAGAGTTTTCACGTATCGCCTCAAGCTCGCCGCCATGCAAAGCAAGCGAGCGAATTTCGCGACGCCTCGGGCTAACCGGCTCGGGGCGTTCGCGCTTCAGGTCAATTTTGCACGCAACCTGCAAGCACGATTCGGCGCGCGTATGTACGCAACAGCGAACAACATCAATGTTTATGCGGTTTTGTGGCGGCTCGGATTTTTGGGAACGGGTTCGATTGAGATGGCAAAGACGCCGAAAACGGCGGATTTTGCGTGAGCAAATTAAATCGATTTTATTTGCCCTAGCTTTTCCAGTGGCTCACTGTGGACTCGGAAAGGCCCGCTATCTTACAGGCGTACTTGCGAGCGACTTCTGACGGTCTAAGACGGAACTTCCGCTTTCCTGCATCGAGGTTGGTCAGGGCAAGGTCCAAGAACACTTCCTCTGGAACCAGGTTGAACGAGCCGAATGCATTCACCAAGGTTATCAGGCGGCCCGATTCGCTCAATTGCTTGGCCGCTCTTTCAGTTGCGGACTCCGCTCCCCGCAGTAATTCGTCCTGAATAGCCTGTTGACGCAACTGGTGGTGCTCACGATCCTGCTCGCTTCTGATTTCCCATGCAGGCTCGGAGATATACGCCTTCCAGCACTCTTCCCGCATAGCGTGGGGATTCACTTTCAGCGCAACACGGATCGAATCGCGCGTGCGACCGCACAACTGTTTGAGCTTCTCGTACCAGTGACCATAAGCCTTCCGCTCGCTGGGCCACCCCGTCACGCGGCGGCGTTCTATGTTCCGCAGAACTGTGTCCGCAACCTTGTAGAACTTGAGCGTAAAAAGGCGGCCAACCAATTCAAAAAATGAACCGGAGAGATTGCCCTGTTCCCAAAATGCGTCGCAGTACCGGAGTATCGCGTGCGCATTGCCGCCTAGGACTTGCTGGTAGTAGGGCGCAAAATGAGGGTCTACGGGTTGACGGAGCGGCTCAAACTTGAAGATTTCTGCCAGCTTCGCGCCGTGTGCGTCTAGAGTTTCTCGCTCGCGTGCCTTGCTTCGGCGTCCACGGTTAGACTTGGGTCGCGACCGTTGACTAACGCGCTTGGAGCGCCTTCGTGTATGCTTCTCGTGACGTTTCAAGAGGTACTCTCGCCCCGGATTCCAGGTCCGGGGCTTTCTTTTCTTCTTGACGACAATACACCTTAAGGTGTATACAAGCAAGTATGAAACGGACCAACATCAATCTGCGCGAGGAACAGCACGAAAGGCTCAACGCTCTTTCCGAGAAGACGGGCGCAACGCTGAGCGCGCTGATTCGCAAGGCGATTGATGAGTATTTGAAAAAGCACAGATAGGAATACGGGACGCGCCGCTGCGTCAACAGCAACGCGCCCCTAACCCAATTGCACAACGGAGGTGCAACGTGGCTTCAGGAATTCTACAGCAGCGGGCAGCAATGTACGCCCGAGTAAGCACCACGAATCACGGACAAGATGTGAACATGCAGACGCGGGAGCTTGAGCAATTCGCTCAGGCCCGTGGCTGGCACGTCGTCGATCAATATCTGGATGCGGGAGTGAGCGGCGCGAAGGATTCCCGTCCCGAGCTAAACCGACTGATGACTGACGCCCACCGACGTAAGTTCGATGTGGTCATAGTCTGGAAATTCGACAGGTTCGCACGTTCGGTTTCTCACTTGCTTCGGGCGCTCGAAACGTTCAACGCCCTTGGTATCGCCTTCGTCAGTCTCAGCGAACAGATGGACACAACGACACCTACTGGAAAAATGGTCTTTACCGTGTTAGGTGCCGTGGCCGAGCTAGAGCGGTCGTTAATCGCCGAGAGAGTGCGTGCCGGGCTACGGAACGCACGCACGAAGGGCAAAACACTCGGAAGACCGCGAACAATCGTGGACGCGACCGCCGTTGGCCGCTTACGCAGCCAAGGAGCGACGTGGCGCGACATTGCAAACCAGTTGAGAGTTGGCGTCGGGATCGTGTACCGCGCGGCTCAAGAGCGTCCTGGCGCATGAGAAACAGCAAGACTCGGCTGCATCAGCCTAACGGATGTGGCAGTTGCTTTCGTGCGCGGTCGCTGCTCCGCTTCCTTCCTCGCTGTGGTCCCCTGACTCCGGCCTTCTGCATGCCGCGAGAAATTCCTGAAACTCCTTATCCAAACAAAACAGACGCTCAAGTGCTTTGGTCACGACGTACGACGCGGGCGCGTGGATGAACTCCGCATAGTGCATCAGCCGAAATTTCAAATCTCGCGAGACACGCAATTGGAGGGTTTCATTCTTGGGTTGAACGGGCGGTGCTTTAAGAACAGGCATCTGACGCTCCTTTCGGTTTGAGGAGTCTCGTCGCGGTGAGGGCTTCCAGCTTTGCCCTCTCTATACCTATAGCCAGAAAGTCGGTGAAAGTGCTCAAAGAAAAGTGCTCACGAAAAGTGCAGGCTCCTCGGTGGGACGATGTAACGATTTCTCTCCTGCGGCGACTCAGTCGGGCTTTATGAGCTTGACGCAGAAAAGTTGCCCTCTACTTATACTAATGGGCATCAAGTGAGCAAAACATTTCAAAGAAAAATGTTTCACACAGGAACCACAGTGGGATTGAGAGGCAAAACAAGGATCCTACTCACTCCATGATCTTTTATGAGCTCGAATTCCCCTCAAAGAGTTCCACACTGCGCCGTGAAAAACTCGTATCGAAACAGCGCGGGCATTGATGGGGCGAATCGGGCGTGTGTTGCTGGGAAAAACGTGCATGAGTTCGACCATGCAGATTTGGGTGCAAAAAGTCGTGAGATTGAGGCTAAAAAGTGCTGAAGAGAATTACACGAAAACTGGGCGGAAAAGGCCCCGCTGCCCGTAGCCGAGATGTTTCCCAATCAAGGTGGACTTTTCTCGCGTGAAATTTGCCCTCGGGGTATCGCGTGTGTGCGGCGAATCCTGAGGCCCGCGCGAGGGCGACGCATGCGTTTCACTCCAGGCTGCACGGTTTGATTGTGCAGCGCATGATTGCGGACACACTGCGCAGCGCATGACGCGCGGAGCGTTTGGGCGGTAGCGACCCCCGCATTACATTTGGGCGGCATTTTCGCACAAAACCCGGGGTCGCTACCGCCCAAACCGGGGTTTTCGTCCGCGGTCTTTTTTCAGGCTTAGCATCTCGGATTTGCCTCGCGGATCGGGGCTTTGCCTGGGCATGTGGGTGAACGCAACGCACTTATTTTGGGGAGAACACTGCGTGTGTTCCTGTGTTCACCCTGACGGAGGGTGAAAACGAGGGCCCGAAATCGGAGTGAAACCGTGTATCACCCTCGGTTTCACCCTCGAACCCCTGGTTTTCTGCTGGAAGATGCTGATTATCGCTTTCGCGGCGTTCCAAAAACCCCTCCAAATTGGCTCTCGCAAGCCGTTGAATTTAAGCAGTGAAAACCAAGCAGATTTGGTGTTCCAAAATCATCTATTTATGGAAAGTGAATGGAGCAAACACTCTGCGCCGGATACACGGCATCGTAGAATGGCCGATTTACACCTGCGAGGACCACGGTCCCTTATCGTCATCGCGGAATCGGAGTTGCGGTCCCCGATTTTCGACGCTAAGGTCCAGGCGCGGCTCCGCATTGCCGTCGTACATGATTAAGCTCGGCTCACCCGTGGATGCGATCTCCAGGCCCACGCGGAGTTTTCCGTTAGCATCGTGCATGAGTAAGCTTGGCTCGCCTGACGGACTCACAGTGACGACCAATCGCGCTTTTTTAGTCGAATCGAATAGTCGAATCGTTGGCCCTTCTTGCCCGGCATTCACTTCGACGAAAGGTTGATCCTTCGCGCCGTAGAGTTCTAGCCAAGCGCCTTCGGCGTCCACTCCGACACCTGCACGGAGCCGACCGTTTGCGTCGAAAAGGCCGAGCCAGGGGCGCGGTTCTGTCTGGTCCACCGGAATCACCATGCCGAGTTCCGCTCGCCGTTTCCCGTGCTCGTCCCTGACAACAAAGCTCTGCGCAGTGACAGTCCGGTCTGGGTCAGAATGCTCGGTCACGATAGCCGCTAAATGGGCAACTTGCTTCTCAATCTCTTCCAGTCGTCGGGCGATAGCTTGCAATTCAGGGCTCACAGGTCGGCCTCCACAATTCGGCGTACAGTGCTGCCTTGCTGCGCGATTCTAAGCCGATTTTGGGAAGAACGAGGCAATATGTAACGCTCAGTACTGCGGTCGGTAGTAAGGGGGTACACTCCGTGAGCAATTTCTTGGACCAAATTCCACGAACGAGGAGGAGACCGTGAACACAAAAAATGCTTTGTACGGAGCCTTGTGCGGTGCGCTGGTATTCGCCTTCCTGTCTTGGGCAGCACCGAAGAAGGCGGTCAATGCGGCTGCTTTGCCCGCACCCGCGAAGGGCAGGTTCGAGATTGCCCGAATGCAGGGAAACAGCGGAAGCACGCAGGGTTTATTTCTTCTGGACACCGAAACGGGGTGCGTGTGGAACGACGTTCCAATGCCGATTCCAGCGAAAGGGAACGGAACAAACGGAGCCACCTATCTTTTGGAGGGAGGAGACAATTCCTTCAGTGTGATCGCGTTTGATACGGCGAAGTTTGTACCAGGAATTATGTCCAATGGAGAGACGGATTTTTCTAAGCCTATTCGTGAGCTTCAGAGGGAGGAAAAGCTCTGCGACCAGGCCCGCGTACGTGCATTAGAGGCGGGAGCAGAGCAATAGCGCCTGCTCCTTTGGCCGCCCGCAGCAGTCACGGGCGAAACCGCCTACCCCGTGAGTCGGCGAGCTGTTCGCGGAATAAGGTACGGGGGCATTGGCGTTTCAGGTCGGCCATTCATTCTGAGGTTCCACATGTGGATTGCGTTGTAATCGAGTATTGCCGAAGTTGGTGCCTCTGGCAAAAAGGGATTCTGAGCCACCAATGTTGCTGCATTGGGCTCGGTTGGCACGAAATCACGCACCACTGTATTGCCTCGAACCGCTCAACGTCAACGCAGGGGGCGTGTTTCCCATCGCGTCCTCCCTATGAGCCGGGCGGATTGTACCCCTCAAAAACGCGAAGAAGGGCGGGTCAACAAAAGTCAACGTTTCGGCTTCAACAAAACTCAACAAGAAAGCATCTGCTCACCTCGGCCTGCCCGGACGCCAGCGGCGGCCGAATCGCACGGGCCGTGGCCTTTGAACTTGTCGCATGGCGCGTTGGAGCATGGCAGCCGAGTCCCACGGAGTTCCCGTAAACTCGCGGCATATTCCCCGCGCCCAGAGCGGCAATTCGCTGAACGGCACATAAGCCGGGCCGAGCGGACGGCCTTGCGCTTCCGCTGCCCGCCGCCGTTCCTCCGCCTTCGTCAGAACGATTGCCCGCACTGTGTTGCTGCCAACCTGAAACGTCGCAAGCTTCCAGCGTTTTGGCGAACGCAGATAGCCCCTTTCCTTGGCTTGTCTCGTGAACTCCCGCCCACTGTTGAGTTGCTCGAATGTAGCCGGGCCGAAAGCGGCTTGCGTGCTGCGCATCTTTTCGGGTTCGGCTCGGAACTTCCGCACGAGTTTTTGAACGTAGGTGTGACTGACGCCAAGCCAACGCGCTACGGCGCGCTCAGACCACTGGCGCGCATCTCCCGCGTTGAACCATTGCCACGCGAGTCGCTCGATGAGGCGGGACTCTTGGAAGCTCCGCCAGGGCCGGGCCGGGTGCGACCAGGCCGCCCGCGCCTTTTGTAAATTCCTCAGTGATACTTCATGCGATGGCATCGGGGCCTCATTTTTGTGAGCTTTTCACTATTATTTTGACTTCCGCGTGGGGGCGCAGTTTAGAGGAGTTGCCAGCTATCCCCTGTTCACATCCAAAGGACTTACGAGCCCGACTCGAGGCCGATGGCAAATTATTTCGCGGTGTCTTCCCAGTGCCCAACCCTTCGAGAATTTCCCGCGCGTTCCGGTAGCCCCTGTTCGCAAAAACTCGAAGCATTCTGACTGCCCCCCGAGGCAACTCGCCGCGCCGGGCGCTCCGCTCAAGCTGTCTGAACGTTCTGTCTAACATGGCGTTAAGCATCGACTGGAAGGCCGCTTTTTCCAAAGCCTGGGACTGTCTCAGCATTTCGGCCACGATCCAGGGGCGGGTCTCTTCTTCGGCGCGGGCGCGAATTTCCTTCGCCCTGCGCCGGTATTCCTGCGCTTGCCATTTCTCCAAGTGTGCGAGGTAATGGCTTAGCAGTTGGTGGGATGTGCCCAGCTCGCGGGCGAGTGCACGTAGCGAAATTCTCTGCGGCTTCGGCGTGTGATTCCGCGCCGCAAGTCTCTCGCAAAACTCTGCCGCGCGTGATTCGCTGGCACGTTTGCGCCCTTGCTTTACCGTGGCACGATCCGCTGTCACAGATTGTCCTTGACTGCTTTCACGCCGCAATCCTAAATTCAAATTGCACAACAAGATGCGTGTTGTGACCCTGGGTGCAAAACAGTCCCTCGGCACCACCTCTCGCATGCCTGCGCGACTGTCGCGCAGCGTGCTTGTCTCCGCGCGACAATTACACCGGCTAGGGATTCGGGTTGCTTTCCCGCAGGCTTTTGAAGGCCGGGCTGGTCTTGAGCCGGCGAGGAAAACTTTTTTCGTAGGACGCCAGGCGCAGGCAAATCAAATTTCTGTGGAGGAACGAGAAACCATATTTCTCCATTTCCACCCTGGCTCTTTTCGCCGACCAGCCCTCGAAAGCCATGCGATAGGCTGCGACCATCATCGCGGTGCGGTCGTCGCCCACGCGG
>Ga0307374_10008037_pt1 | contig 15884 bp, 11 predicted proteins | sample OX3MG_FD_202532 | JGI IMG/M metagenome (GOLD analysis project Ga0307374, IMG submission 202532) | Soil microbial communities from Risofladan, Vaasa, Finland - OX-3 | ecosystem: Environmental > Terrestrial > Soil > Coastal area > Acid sulfate soil | place: Finland: Risofladan, Vaasa | collected... | reverse complement strand
CGATTTTAAATTCTAAAAATAATTTTATGAAAATAAAAAATATTATTAAAGCTTCCGCGAAGTTAGGGGCTTTATTTTTCGTACTTTTCCTCTCTTCATGTAGTAAGAGTTTCCTAAATAGAAATCCTCTAGATCAGCCATCGAGTCAAACCTTTTGGACAAGCGAAAGTGATGTACAGCAGGCTTTGGTGGGTGTCTATCAAACTTTACAAGATGGGTTTCCTACAAACTATGCGGGGGGATATTTAGACGGATTAAGTGACGTAGGATATGTTTATTGGGGTTTATATGATATTTCTAATATGAGTTTAGGAAATGTTAGTGCTAATAGCCAGTTGCCTGGTATGGTATATACCGGTTGTTATAAGGGTATTGCGGCGTGCAACTATTTTTTGGGCAATGTCGATAAAGCCGATTTAGACACAACTGAGTCGGATGAATATAAAGGAGAAGTAAGATTTCTTAGAGCATTATATTACTTTAACTTAGTCCAGTATTTCGGTGATGTACCGCTGTATAAAGAATCCCCTGTAAGTCCAGCAGCCGCTGAAGTTGCGGCGACTCCTAAAGCAGATGTATTGGCATTTATATTGCAGGATCTGGATTATGCAATTTCTGTTTTGCCTAGTGAGCCGTATACCACCGGTCATGCAGTAAAGGGTACTGCACAGGGAATAGAAGTGAGAGTATTGTTATATGAGGAAAATTGGGCGGAGGCGGCAACCCTAGCACAACAAATTATAAATTCCGGCAATTTTAGTATATATCCTGATTATGCAAGTATGTTCAAAAATGAGGGGCAGAAAAATAATCCGGAAATAATGCTTGCAACCAATTATTCAAGTCCTACTGGAGTCAGTGTTTATGGGTATAATATTGAATATACAGCTCAGATATTTTTACGTCAAAAGTTTCAGGATGATTTTCAGTGTACAGATGGGAAATCCATTTCTGAATCACCTTTGTATAATCCTTCGGACCCTTATCTACACAGAGATCCTCGGTTCTATGATATAATACGACTACCAGGAGAAGACTGGCCTGGATTTTACACGTATGCTACATTTAATCCTTCAGGTGTAGAAAATAGAAAGTATGCTGATACTACTATTCCGGGTAATTATTCTAATGCTTACCTTAATGATTGGAGTTATATAATTCTTCGTTATGCAGATGTATTGTTGATGTATGCTGAAGCACGAAATGAGGCAACCGGGCCTGATGCCAGTGTTTATGCTGCAATTAATGAGGTTAGAGCCAGGCCTAGCGTAAATATGCCCCCTGTGGACCAATCAATATATAATACTCAGGCTTTGGTTAGGAATTATATCCGTCACGAAAGAGAAATTGAGTTTGCTATGGAGGGGACAAGGTTTCTTGATTTGAAACGCTGGCATATTGCAGATAGTTTATTGCCAACGGTAATAGATGCAACTGGTGTACCCTTAGTATTCACACAAAAACAATACTTGTGGCCTTTTCCGCAATCCGAATTGGATATTAATCCGCAACTTAAACAGAATCCCGGATATTAGTCTTTGAATAACTGAATGAAATGAGTTGTAGATAAATTTGAATAAAAATATTATGAAATACGCCAAATATATTTGTTGCTGCTATCTTATTGTTTATTCCTTTTTGGCTTGTGCCCAAAGCTTGGAGAAACCAAATCTAATCAAATTACCCTTTGCATTTTCGCAAATGGGGAGAACTCCGATGGAAAACACACCGGTGAATTTTAAATCAAGGCTTTTGTTAGTTGCAAATTATCGGCCTGGGGGGGCACATGCAAAAGCAAAAGACGCATATTTATATATCTATGATTTGGTCACAGGAGAAGAAGTTACACAATTTGGGAAGGGGCATACTTTTGTAAGTGCTTATGTTCAGGATACTCAGTTGCATGTATTTGCCTTAAATTTTTCTGATTTTGGAGAAAAAATAAAATCTGGTGCAATCGATCATTTTGTTACAAGTGATTTAAAAAATTGGCAACGGAGTATTGCAATTTCACCTGAAGGAAATGAAAGGTTATTTAATTCCTCTGTTTGTAAGGATGATCAAGGCTATACAATGGCTTACGAATCGAATAAGCCCGTTCAGTTTTGTTTCAAATTTGCTCAGTCACGTGACTTATTTAAATGGAAAAAAATTGGCGGATTGGTCTTTACTGGTGCAAATCATGAATATTCAGCCTGCCCGGTAATCAGGTACTTCAATCCATATTACTATGTTATCTATTTGCATGCTCCTGTTAAAGGGCATAACGGATGGATTTCATACATGGCACGTTCTAAAGATTTGAAAACGTGGGAATTGACTCCGTATAACCCCATACTTGAGGCCGGGCCAGGCGAGGGGAAAAATAATTCGGATGTGGACCTCCTACAATATGAAGGGAGAACCTATCTTTATTATGCTATCGGTGATCAGCAGACCTGGAGTACCATAAGAGTAGCAATGTATAATGGGTTGATGAAGACATTTTTTGAAAATTATTTTCCGAAGGGAAGAATATTCGAGAAAATTTCTGCACAACATTAATGAGGTAACAATCTGGCTATTTGAATTTAGAATATTAACCTGTCAGCGTGTTATCCAAAATACTTTATTAAGTAAAATGATTATTACATGAAGATATTCCCAATGTATGTTTTGTAGTTTAAGATGTTTACTAAAAAGTAGACTAGCAATTTATTGAATTTAGATGGTGGAATGGCGGCAGCATTTGTAGCATAAATTAGTATTTCTCATAATCAATAAGCGTCGGTGATTTTCTAATCTGCCGACTCATTTTTTTAATCCTCCTGAACGATATGGGAAGTGTGGCTTTTAAAATGCAGTTTCACAGGCAGGAGCGGAGTATAAAAAACATCCAGTGGTGAACCTTAAGGCATATTCTGAAGGATTTGAGCGTATCAATCCGGCACAGTTGTTCGATTTTATTGCAATCCCAAGACCGTTATCGAAAAAGTAAATTGCGTTTTCGACTTGGTAAATTGAAGTATTGCCTCTCAGACACCATTAGATTTAAAAGTAAAGTCATAAAAAAAAATATTTCAGAATTGATAAAAGATTGATCTGTTTATAAAATAATTATGCAACGATACATGGAAATTATTAAATGTTTGGTTTTAAAGAGCAGTTTATTAATTAGTTTTGCAACTTTTTTGATTGGTGGACTTGTTAATGGCCAACAACTAAATGATAAGTTCAGTAATGGTATTAATGTGCAGAGATGGATTGAACAACATTTTGCAAAAAGCAAGATTCCTCCTTTTTCGTTTGTTTACGGGGGAAAAGACTCTAAAACTTTCATTACCCGATGGAAATATCATGCAGAAAAGCTGGTAAATGACGATCCCAATATTGAAAAATATCTTTATTCATATTGGGATAGGAAAAGCGGGCTGGAAGTAAAATGTTTCGTAAATGGGTATACGGATTTTCACGCAGTTGAATGGGTTTTGAAATTTTCGAATAAATCTACGCGAAATACTCCTATCCTTGAAAAAACAGAGGCTGTCAACTACTCTTTCGCATATAATCGAAAAGGGACATTTATTCTCCATCATGCAAAAGGGAGCAATGCTGAACGAAGTGATTTTATGCCTTTGGATGACACATTAGAGATAGGGAAAAATATTACTATGATGCCAATAGGCGGGAGGTCATCAGATGATACTGGGTTTCCTTTTTTCAATATTGAAAGCCCGGCCCAACAAGGAGTAATGGTTGCTATAGGCTGGACAGGTAAGTGGTATGCTACCGTTCAGCAAACTGATGAAAGTACTGTATCTCTTATGGCAGGTATGGAAAGGATGAAATTAACTTTATATCCTAAAGAAGAAATTCGTACTCCTAGAATATGCCTGCTCTTCTGGGAAGGTAAAGATAGAATGAGAGGGCATAATCAATTCAGGCAGTTTATTTTGGCTTATCATACACGTAAGATAAATGGGAAACATGTGGAATTGCCTTTATCAGCATTTCTTGCACGCGGAGGTCCCTCACCTTGCAATGAACACACCTGTGCAACAGAAAGTTACGCTGTTGCGCAGATCTATCGCTATCAGCAATTTAATATAGTTCCGGAAGTGTTTTGGATTGATGCAGGTTGGTATTCTTGTAACGGGAAATGGTGGCAGGTGGGTAATTGGACCCCCAACAAACAAAATTTCCCAAATGGATTAAAGCCTGTTTCGGATGCAGCTCATAAGGTAGGAGCAAAATTTCTATTATGGTTTGAACCTGAACGGGTTACAGCTGGAACTCAATTTGCAAATAAAAACCCTGATTGGCTTATAAAACTTCCAGGTAATAAGAATTTTCTCTTTAATCTGGGCAATAAAGATGCTCGCTTGTGGCTGACTGATTATATATCACATTTTATTAAAACACAAGGAATCGACATTTATCGGCAAGATTTCAATATGGATCCAATGCCTTATTGGAAAGCAAATGACAAGACTGATCGCATTGGAATATCTGAGATTAGGTATATTGAAGGTCTATATGCGTATTGGGATAGCCTTTTAGTGAGATTCCCAAATCTTATTATAGATAATTGCGCAAGTGGAGGTCGACGGATTGACATAGAGACTATATCGCGGAGTTCCCCTCTGTGGCGAACTGATTACCAATATGGAGAGCCAAACGGTTATCAGTGTCATACGTATGGGCTAAATTTTTATCTGCCGCTTTCTGGAACAGCCAATGTTTTGACTACTCCCTATGGTTTCCGTTCCAGTATGAGTAGTGCAATGGCTCTAATGTGGGATATTAACAGTTCTAATGGTTCGATTCCTCAAATGCAAAAATGTATTCAGGATTTTAAACGGTTACGCCCTTATTATTACGGTGATTATTATCCCTTAACGGGAACAAAAAATATGCTACATGATAATGTATGGTTAGCCTATCAATTGAATCGGCCCATTCAAGGTGACGGGATTATTATGGCTTTTCGACGCAAGGATTCTCCTGATTCATCCATAGATATAAAGCTTAGGGGGATAGATGAAAATTCGAGGTACGAATTAAATGATGAAGACTCTGGAATAAAAACAACGAAAACCGGAAAGGAGCTTATATCAGGTTTTACTATTACCTTAAAAGAAAAGGCCAGCTCTTGTTTGCTTTTGTATAAAAAACAATAAACAATATTAGCACTAACAAAAAAGTATTAACTGAGAATATGATTATACGTTCCAGATATAAAAATAAAAATAGTATTGTACTGGAGAACCAAAAGCTGCGTGCAGAGTTCCTTCCAGACCCAGGTGGTAAACTGGCTTCCCTTATCAATAAGGAAACAGGATATGAATATCTGGTACAGCGTGAAAATGACCAATATCGTGACCAGCCCTTTGATGGAGTTTTTGTGGAAGGGGAGTGTAACGGCTTCGATGATATGTTCCCCACTATAGATGCCTGTGATTATGAAAAAGAACCTTGGAAAGATATTAAAATGGCTGATCATGGAGAAGTGTGGTCTCTGCCCTGGGAATACAAAATTGAAAATGATTCCTTAGATATGATCACAAAAGGAATACGTTTTCCCTATCAGATAGAAAAGCATGTTTATTTTATTAATGAAAACTCCATTAGATTCAATTATACTTTAACTAATAATAGTTTCTTTGATTTTGAATTTTTGTGGGCAGCGCATATAATGATCAATATAGAGGAAGGTACAGAAGTTATAGTTCCGCCAGATTGCAAGGAAGCTATTACAGTATTAACGAACGGCAATGGGAAATTTGGGGATATTAATAACTGGCCTTATTTTAAGAACCTCAATGGGAATAGCTACCGGGGGGATATAAGCAGGCCAAAAGAGGTGAAAGGATTTGAGAAATATTATTTTAAAAACAGGCTGGTAAATGGATGGTGTGAGCTAAAATATCCTAATAATAAAAATAAATTAAAGGTATCCTTCCCTACAGATGCTGTGCCGTATCTCGGGATTTTAATGAATGAAAAGGGATGGGATGAACTCTATAATATTATTATTGAACCATGTACGGTTTGTTTTGACAGGCCTGATGTGGCAAAAAAATATGGACAGGTAAGTAAAGTATTAGCACTTGGAAAATACAATTGGTACCTTGATTTGACAATTTAAATTAAAAAAGTATGTCAGGAAAAATGAATGGTAAAAAAGTTCTGGTTACTGGTGCAGGAACAGGACTTGGTCGCGAAATCGCTTTGGAATTTGCAAGACAGGGTGCTGTAGTTGTGCTGCACTATTCTCACGAATCAGATGGAGCAGAATTGGCTGTAAAGGAAATTCAAACAGCAGGAGGTAATGCAAAAGCAATAAAAGCGGATTTCAATGAGATTGACCAGGCAATAAAACTAACATCATCAGCCATCGACTTTATGGATGGTTTAGATGTATTGGTCAATAATGCCGGCATCACTATGACTTTGGAATTTGAAAAGGTAACTCCCGAACAGTTCGATAGAGTGTATAATGTAAATGTACGTGCCCAATATTTTATAATTCAAACCGCGTTGCCAGCCATGATCAAACAAGGGAGAGGTGCAATAATTAATCTATCTTCTGTGCACGGAATACGAGCTTCTAAAGGACATTCGGTTTATGCAGGAACCAAGGGGGCTATCATTGCTTACACCCGTCAACTGGCTATTGAGTTAGCCCCAAAGGGGATAAGGATTAATGCGATTGCACCTGGTGCCGTTCCTGTTGAAAATCAGTTCAAAGCTGCCGGGACAAATGATTTTAGTGAATTGGGAGACCTTATCCCTTGTGGTTTTTATGGAACACCACTTGATATTGCTAAAGCAGCGATATTCCTTGCTTCTGATGATGCAAGATATATTATCGGTCAAACGATTGTAATAGATGGAGGCACCACTTCTTGGATGTCTTTCAGTGAAGGTTATCGTGATATTGGACTTCGTTTAGGTAAAGGATATGTTCCTGGTTTATGAGCAAATAAAGGATTAAAAATAAAATTTATACGAAAAAAATAAAAATAAAATGAGATTAGCAGAAAGAATTAGGAGCACGAAAGTGAATAAAAGCGAAGTAGCTCTTTTTTATCTCGCACAGGCAGGTTTTTGCATTAAAACTGTTGATAATATAATAATAATAGATGCTTACTTATCAGATGCGTGTGAACGGTTATTTAATTTTAAAAGGATGATCCCTTCAGTTATTAAACCTGAAGAACTTGACGCTGATTTATATCTCTCTACTCATGAGCATGCCGATCATTTAGATCCCGATTCACTACCCGTTATAGCAAAAAATAAAAAAACTATTTTTTTAGGTTCTCCCGATTGCGAAGAACTTTACAAACAGAATGGTATTTTAAAAGACAGATATATTATTCTAAAAGAAGGGGAACAATGGGAAACTGATGGAATAAAGATAAGAGCAGTTTATGCAGATCATGGTGATTTGTCTCCTCTGGGAGTTGGTTTGTTGATTGATATTGAAGGAATAAAGATATATCATACCGGAGATACCCGTTTTAAGCCCAATGAAATCGTCGCCTCCTTAAATACAGAGGTAGATATTATGATGGCACCTATAAATGGGCGATTTGAGAATATGAATGCAGAGGAAGCTTGCAGGCTCTCTCTTTTATTAAAACCTAAGATATTAATTCCAATTCACTTCTGGATGTTCGTGGAACATGCAAGCCTGGAAGGGAAAGGCGATCCTGCGACATTTTTAGAAGAGTCTGCTACTTTTCCAAAAGAAATCAAAGCGATGGTAATGGCTCCCGGCGAGCTTTTTAAATATCCACTTACCCTTCCTTAAAGAAAGTGTATGTCATATAATGTAATTATTACAGATAGCGGGTTCCCTAATAATATTCCGGAGAAGGAAATTCTTGGAACCATTGATTGTTCTGTTACTAATATCCAATGTAAGGAAGAGTCTCAGCTCAGCTCACTGGTAAGTAAAGTGGATGCCCTGCTCGTGCAATGGTCTCCCATAACAAGGAAGGTAATTGAGGGCATGGATCAATGCAGAATAATTGTACGCTATGGAATTGGAGTTGATAATATAGATATTGAAGCTGCAAAGGATAAAGGAATACCAGTATGTAATGTTCCTGATTATTGTATTAATGAGGTAGCCGACCATACAATTGCACTAGCCGTGGCAGCATTACGGCAAATTAAGGAAACAGATCAACAGACCAGAAAAGGAGATTGGAAGATTACTTTACCTCGTCCGGTATCCTCATTTTCAAACTTAAACTTTTGCATAGTTGGCTTTGGAAGGATAGCAAGAGAGGTGGCACAGCGGGCGATTGGATTAAGTTTTAAAGTAAAAGCCTACGATCCCTTTGTCAATCAAGCTATTATTATGGCTGCAGGTGTAGAGCCGCTATCACTGGATCAACTGTTAGAGGATGCTGATATATTAAGTCTCCATTTACCTCTTAATTCAGGAACAGCTCATTTTATAAATAAAGTGAGTTTAAAAAGAATGAAGCCAGGATCATTGATAGTTAATACTTCCAGGGGAGGATTAATTGATTCTTCAGCATTGGCAGAAGCCTTAGCTAAAAAGGAACTGTGGGGTGCAGCCCTTGATGTTTTTGAAGAAGAGCCATTACCGTTAAATCATATACTTTATCAAATACCAGGAGTTCTACTTTCTTCTCATGTAGCCTGGTACAGTATTCAAAGTATTCCAGTGTTGCAGAGGAAAGCTGCTGAGGAAGTATTAAGAGCATTAAAAGGAGAGTTATTATTAAATAGGGTCGTTTAATAGGTGGTTTTTAATAAAAAGAATATAAAAAATTAAATAATTAATCAATTAAAATTTATGCCAGAAGAAATGAATAATGAACAATTTCTTGTAAAAAGATACGGAACAAATGATAGAGTTGATAAAGAGGATTTATTATCTCTCTATAAGGAAATGTTGTTGATACAAAAGTTTGAGCTTGCAGTACAAAAGAATTATCAGAAAGGTGAAATACCTGGATTTATTCACCTTTGTATAGGGGAGGAAGCTGTTGCTGTAGGGGTGTGTTCTAATCTTAGAAAGGATGATTGGATCACGAGTACTCACCGTGGCCATGGGCATGCATTAGCAAAAGGTGTGGATATGAAGTTAGTGTTGGCGGAATTATATGGGAAAGCCTCTGGTTGCAACGGTGGCCGTGGTGGCTCCATGCATCTTTATTCTTATGCAGATGGTTTATTCGGAACAAACGGCCTTGTTGGAGGGGGGATTCCATTAGCAGTCGGGTTAGGAATAAGTGCCATGATTCAAGAGACAGACCGAGTGGCAGTTTCGTTTTTTGGAGACGGAGCAACTAGTCATGGGGCTTTTCATGAATCGGTTAATTTCGCCGCCGTTCATAATGCACCCGTGGTTTTTGTTTGTGAGAATAATTTGTACAGTACTGTTACCCCAATCTCTGCGGCAAGCTTAAATTCCAATCTTTCAAGTAAAGCATCATCGTATGGGATACCCGGTATTACTGTTGATGGCAATGATCTACTGGCCGTTTACCATGTTGCTGCAGAGGCAATTGATCGGGCAAGAAGCGGGCATGGCCCTACGTTAATTGAAGCTCTCACTTACCGAACCGTTGGCCATCATGAGGGTGACGTAGTTACTGGCACCTATCGTTCTCGTGAAGAATTGGAAAGCTGGAAGAAAAAAGACCCTATTTTAAGATTTAAAAAGTATCTTATCGAAACGGGAAGTGCATCTGAAGAAGAAATTGATGCAATATCCTCCGAGGTTTCAAATCAGATAGCTGAAGCAGTAGAGTTTGCACGCTCTTCTGAATATCCTAAGGCTTCGTCAGTATTTGAAAATTGTTGGATGGATCCAATAAATCCACCAGTTGCTTTAAAGCAGTCACAAGTGGTTGAAGAATCAGTTACACAGAGCTGGCTAGTTGCGGTAAGAGATGGAATTGCTGAGGAAATGCGCAGAGATAAGAATATAATGTATTTCGGAGAAGGTATTGGAGAAAGAGGTGGAACCTTTGGCCATACAAAGAATCTATGGAAGGAATTTGGAGGGAAACGTATAATTGATACACCCATTTGCGAATTAGCTTTTACGGGTGCAGCTGTGGCAGCCTCCGCGGTTGGCTGCCGGACAATTGCTGACCTTATGTTTGCTGATTTTATTTTTGAAGCAACAAGTCAGATAATTAACCAGGCTAGTAAGTTACGATACATAAGTAATGGGCAACTTAGTGTACCTATGATTATTCGTGCTGGGGCAGGTCAGCTCAAACAAGCAGGACCTCAGCACAGTGGTACTTATCATTCCATGTGGGCCCATTGTCCAGGCTTGATAGTAGTTGTCCCTTCAAATGCAGCAGATGCTAAGGGGCTAATGAAAACTGCACTAAGGGCGGGCGACCCTGTTATTTTTCTTGAACCTAAAGCACTTTTCTCTACTAAAGGGCCAGTTCCTACAGGTGATCATTACATACCTTTCGGGAAAGCCAAAATTATTAAAGAGGGTAGTGATATAACAATTGTGACTTTTGGGGCACCTGTTTTTCGTTGTGTTGAGGCTAGTGATATTTTGAAAGAAGAGGAGATTTCTTGTGAGATTATTGATTTACGAACCATTGTTCCTTTGGATAAAGAAGCAATTTTTAAGAGTGTGCGGAAAACGGGCTTTTTGCTTATTGTTGAAGAAGATTATCCAGTATGTTCGATGGGATCGGAGATCTCTGCAATTGTAATGGAAAATATTTTTGACAAACTTAAAGGACCTGTTGGTCGTTTAAGCAAGGAAAATGTTCCTCAGCCTTTCAGCCCTGTATTGGAAGACAGAGTGTCTATCACTTCTAAGAAAGTCATTGAAGCAATCAAGTCAGTTTTAAAAAGAGCGCCTGTAAATCCTAAAGTTATAGCGGTACGGAATATCTGATTCATATTAGGACATCTTATCATAGAGCACTTTATTAGAGAAAACTTAAAACAACCTTTAATCTTTATAAAACTAAAACAGAAAAAATGAGTAATAATAATACCATGGAGATTATAATTCCTAACCAAGGACTTACATTGACAGAAGTAGTAATAGTTAAGTGGTACAAAAAGATCGGTGAAACAGTGCAAAAAGACGAAACCTTATTGAACTTTGAGACTGATAAAGCAGATATGGAATTGCCATCTCCTGCAAATGGAATATTGAGCAAAATTGTTGTGGAGGAAGGTTCTACCATTGCTATAGGTGGAGTTGTTGGTATAATAACATTAACGTAGCTGTTTTATCTTAGGCTGCTTATTAGTGAATTTGAAAATAAAACAATTATAGATATGATTTCTAAATATGACTTTAGAGGTAAAGTGGCCATTGTAACGGGATCTGCTATGGGTATTGGCAAGGCAATAGCTGAAAAACTTTACCAGTATGGTGCCAATGTAGTTATCTCAGATATTCTTTTAGAAAAGGGAAAAGAAACAGTGGCACTCCTTGGGGAAAGGGCAATTTTTATCCCTTGTGATATTAGTGATCCGGAACAGGTAATCTCTTTGATTAAAGCAACGATAAAATATTTTGGAAAGTTGGACATTATGGTCAATAACGCCGGTGTGAATTCAGTAAAGGTAGAGGATAGGGTTACTATTGATAAGTATCCAGACCAGACATGGCATAAAATAATGGACATTGATCTTAATGGTACTTTTTACTGCTGTAAAGCGGCAGCAAAAGTAATGATTGAACAGCGATCAGGTACTATTATCACCATTGCCTCTGTTGCAGGAGTGGTGGCGCTTCGTCTCCAAATAGGTTTTGTTGCAGCCAAGGCCGCTATTTTAAAAATGACGGAGGCGATGGCCTGCGAGTTAGGGGAATATGGTATCAGAGTGAATGCGGTATCACCCGGTTCCATAGTAACAAGTACTACCAGGGAGCTTTTTTATAGTGAGAAAGGAAGTTTTAGTAAAATGGCAGAGCGTGTGGTTTCTTTTATTCCACAAAAACGCCCAGGGAAGGCAGATGAAATAGCGGACGCGGTTGCGTTTTTGGCTTCTGATTCGGCCTCTTATATTAATGGGCATAATATCGTTGTCGATGGTGGCTGGATAGCAGGTTTCAACAGAGACTTCTAAGGAAAATGTAAATACATAAATTTCTAAATCAAAACCATAATGACTCAAAGCAAAATAATTATTGTGAATTAGTTTAAAATTTAAAAGATTAGTACATGGAGATAATAATCGGATTGATCTTGGTTACCATTGCTGGATTAGGTACAGGCACAGTAGTATGGCCTATGAAAAAAATTAAGGATTTGCATTTCGAACAATACTTGTTCGTTTTCATGTTAACAGGAATCCTGGTTTACCCATGGATAGTGGTGTTGCTAAATATTCCCGATCCAATTACAATTGTCAGAACGGTAGGGGTTAAGCCTTTACTTATCTCCAATCTGTTCTCAATTTGTTGGGGCGTAGCCAATGTGCTGTATTTGATTTGTGTGGTAAGAATAGGTGCTGCTCTTTCAGGAGCTATATTGTCTGCGCTTGGAATGTCAGTTGGCGTGATTTTGCCAATGATCTTTAAAGGAACCGGGCTCTTCAGCAGTGCGCCCAACATTTTTTCAAAAGCAGGAATAGTTATTATGCTTGGTTTGTTTGTAATCATCATTGGTGTTGTACTGGTAAGCATTGCAGGATTTGGTAGAGAAAAAATATTAATGAACAAAAATAATTTGAACAAAAAACGACAGGCCTCAGGGGGGTTTCTTAGAGGACTGATATTGATCATTCTTGCCGGAATACTTTCCAGCGGATTATCTCTTGCGTTCGTTTATAGTCAGGGACCCATTATTGAAGCTGCAAAACAACAAGGAGCAGGTGAGATTACAGCAAACTTTACTGTTTGGGCGCTTGGGATACTTGGCGGAGCCTTAGTAAATATTTTATATGCGGCTTATCTTATGACAAATAAAAAAACATGGCATCTCCTTTTTATCAGAAAAGCTGAAATAATATTTGGTGCGATAGCCGGGTTACAGTTTATTTTTTCAATCATACTATTAGGAAGAGGAATGGTTTTACTAGGCATACTAGGCGCCTCTATAGGTTTTGGAATTCAGCAATCTATGCAGGTTGTGGGTAACCAAATGGTAGGATTTCTGGGCGGCGAGTGGAAAGGGGTGAACGGCAAGCCAAGGAAAATATTATATGCTGCAATAGTCGTAATACTTACTGCAGTTATTATTTTTTCCTTTAGTAATACAATGACTTAAATGGAGAAGAAAATCCGGCTGCCGGCTGTTTTTGAAATTCCATTAACTTTTCTCATTTATACTTAATAATGAAACATTTATGAAAACTCTACTCCCATTTCAGAAGATCTTAATTATAATTATTATTATCCTTACAATAAATTTTAACAAGTCATCGGCTCAATCATCATCTGTAAACGGCAGTAGATTAACATCTAAATCTATTGTTTCTTTGAATGGAGAATGGTTGATCGATAAAGATCCTCAGGATATTGGAAAGATTGAGAAGTGGTGGGAAGTCCCAGCTTCCGGAGCTAAGCCCATTAAATTAAAGTTCCATGGATTCTTCAAGATGTCTTTCCGGCTTATCATGAGGTTGTATGGTAGCTATTAATTTGATCAGTAGTAATTTAAGAAGATATATTCTATAAGTAATTTACATAGATACTATAATTTAAAATCACAATTCTGATACATACTCAATGATTTAATTTTTCAAATCAATGACAAAATATTTCACAATTACACTATTATCTCTTACATTAATATGTTGTAATCTTTTGGCGCAGGAACAACTTCCCGTTGGAGCTAATCCACCTGCAATTGAATTCAAGTATTTTCCGAACAAGGTTTATGCTGTGGTTTGGAGGAACTGGAACCTGGTCGACCCTGCTCGCATTGCAAAGACGATTGTTTGCCGGGCTAAAGATGTTAATGCAATAGCTGAATCAATGGGGCTGCCACCTGCTGAAAAGATCCCACCAGATTATGAACGGCGAATGTATATTACCATCCTACGGCGGAACTGGCACTTGCTACCTTATGATCAGTTATTGACACTGTTGGATATGTCGCCCGATAAACTGGCATTTTCTCTTAGAGAGGATGATTTTCTGTTTGTAAAGTTAGGTAATTTAAAGCCAAAGTGTTCGACTGTTGTATATATAGTACCCGATAAAAAAGCTAAAGACCGTGCAAAGGAGATCAAACAACTTGTTCGAAAATATTTTAAAGGTGTTCAATCTCAACCTGCTGAACCAAGATTCAGTTTTGTAAATGAGCTCAGTTCCTTGAAGAGGTTATCCCAATCCCAGATTAAGGAAAGGGATAATGGAAAAGGGCTACGTTTCTGCTACTCTTATTTTGGCGTATATGGGGATCCGCTGATTGACACTTCTCTTGATCCATACCCTGATGGTCTGTTAGCACGGCTTGCTGTAGAAGGCGTAAATGGAGTCTGGATGCCTGTTGTGCTAAATCAGATGGCTCCTGGCGGCAAAGATTTTCTGGAATTTGGAGCAGGACACGAGAAACGTATTGGCAACCTGCAAAAAATTGTAACACGGGCTAAGAAATATGGCATTCAGGTATATTTATATATAAATGAACCCAGGGCTATGCCGGTAGCATTTTTTAAGAACAGGCCGGATATGGCTGGTGTTCCGGAAGGCAATTTAGTCGCAATGTGTACCAGCAATGAACAAGTGCGGGATTGGTTGAGCAATTCGCTGACCTATGTTTTTAAACAAGTTCCCGATTTAGGCGGTGTGTTCACCATCACGGCATCTGAAAATCTTACAAACTGCGCCTCTCACGGTAATCAGAAAGACTGTCCGCGCTGTAGCAAACGCAGCTATGCCGATATTATCACCGAAGTAAACAAGACTATTACAGATGGGGTGCATAGAGGAAATCCAAATGCCAAAGTGATCGTATGGGATTGGGGATGGAACGATGCTTACACACCGGAGATTATTTCAAGGTTACCAAAATCAGATTGGTTTATGTCTGTGAGTGAATGGGCTAAATCAATTGATAGAGGAGGTGTAAAATCAAGTATTGGTGAGTACTCTATGTCTGTTGTTGGACCAGGCCCTCGTGCCACACAAAATTGGGCTTTGGCAAAAGCTGCCGGCTTAAAGACGATTGCAAAAGTTCAATTCAATAATACCTGGGAATTGTCTGCAGTTCCCTGGCTGCCGGTACTTGATCTTGTTGCCGAACATGCAGCCAATCTTAGCAAAGTAGATATAGATGGTTATATGCTTAGTTGGACGCTGGGAGGATATCCATCCCCTAACCTGGAGATTGCACAGGTATTTGCACAAAATCCCAACGCTGAACGAGATGCTGTGCTTAATGCTTTAGCCCTAAAGCGTTATGGTAAAAACGCCGCACCATTTGCAAGAAAAGCCTGGACCGCATTCAGCAAAGCTTTTCAACAATTTCCTTTTAATATTGGAGTGCTTTATGAAGCTCCTCAGCAATATGGTCCAGCCAATTTGTTGTTTTCCAAACCAACGGGCTATACTGCTACAATGTTAGGTTTTCCTTATGATGATCTGGATGACTGGCGGAGCATCTATCCGGCAGAAGTGTTTGCCCGGAAATTTGAAAAGGTAACTCAGGGCTGGAAGAAAGGGCTTGATTTCTTTAACAAAGTAGTCTCTCTTTCCGATCCTGAAAAGAAAGGCGCAGCCAAGGAGGATTGGCGAATTGCCAAAGCTGCTTATCTGCACTTTGCTTCAGTGGCAAATCAAATCCACTTTATCATGGATAGGGACAGTCTGATAAAAAATAATCTGACGGAAATTGAGAAACGGGTATTAAAAAAAAAGATCAATGTAATTTTAGATAGTGAGATTAGTTTAGCCTTGCAGTTATATGAAC